>Ga0154332_113_pt1 | contig 148456 bp, 4 predicted proteins | sample RifGroA2_FD_115860 | JGI IMG/M metagenome (GOLD analysis project Ga0154332, IMG submission 115860) | Omnitrophica WOR_2 bacterium GWA2_45_18 | reverse complement strand
ATTCTTTTATAAGAATAGACGCGATTTTTCTAAAGGCCAAGTGACGGTAGAATTCGCTTTTTGCATGATTGTGCTTTTATTGATGATTTACGGCACCATGCGGGTCTTCCGTTGGGCCGGACAGGATCTTAACACGCGGAGCTACAAACACTATAAGGTTTTGAGGAAAGACGTTACTCAGGACTACGGTGCCGGCCAGTGCGCGTATTGGTGCCATGAGGAGAATGGTGAGAGGCAAAAAAAAGACGAGTGTCATTGTGCTAAGTCTTGTCCATTGGATAGGAGCGGTAATACATATCTATGTTATGCCGTAGATCAAGATTGCGGAGACTGCAAATTGGATAATGTCGAGCCAGATAGGAAGGCGTGTGACGATCTAAAGTGTCCTGATGAATGGAATAAAATTAGCAAGCCGTGTATTTGCAGATATGGGAGTAAATCCGAAGATGGTGATTATAAAGGGAGTGATGGCGCAATGTATGTCGTTACCTCTACTACAAGAAGTGTGACGGGGAGCTGTCCAGAAAGCACGACCAGATACAAGTTAATACCAAACGATAAAGCGTGTGAAGAGCAATGCATCTGCGGGTTATCAGGGAGATATGGGACTATTCGGTGGGACAGTGTAAAAGCGGATGGGAATTGCGAAGAGGCTTTTTATAAATATTGCGGGATTTGTGATGAATACGAATACGATTGTTCGGGGGAGGGGATTCTAGGTAGGGAGGGGCCGTTAAAGCAAATTTATCCTGATTTTTATGAGCCGGAAAGATTAAAAGCGATTTGGAAGGGGAAGTATTTGTTTAAATAACGCGATTTTGATATGGGTCGAACACGCGTTTAATAGTTAGAAAATAAGGAAAAACATTGTTAAGAAGAATAAATAAATTTTTAAGCGGTTTCACTTTAAAGAAGAGAGCGCGGGGAAGGACCGGCTTGAGGTCTTCCCAGGGGCAAGTGGCGATTATTTTGATCTTAGTTACAGCTTTCGCTCTTATCTTTTACGCGGTTGTCCTGAACCTTGGCCGCGTCGCTGAAACAGAAACCGTCACGCAGATTGCCTCTAACGTCGGGGCAAGTCTTTTGGCCTCCCAGATGGCCAGCTATGGACAAAAATTATTTAAGGAATCGATGGGCGGAAAAAAGATCATATGCGGCTGGACCGGCATTATCATGGCCGCCCTTGTGGTTGTTATCTGCATCATTATTTTGATAGTTTGTCTTATAACTCAGCAATGGGAGTTGACTTATTTTGTCTGGATGGCCATCGCTGCGCTTGCTATGGCGGTGGTGTCGCTGGCTCTTCAAATTGTTTACATCCAGCCCGGGATCAGTGATATGTGGAATAAAATAAAATCCGAAACCATGGATACCGAGTCAGCTTTTGTCGAAACCGGGATCCAGAAGGCGCTGGATTCAGTTGTCACGGATTCGGTCCAGGTGCCTGATATGCATGATCTGGATACGGATACTATCTGGGGGTATGAGGAAGGTGATGCGTTGAAACCAAAGGATAAGATCAGCCGGTACGCGGTTTATTATAATGACAGACTCCAGGAAATTCCCAAGCCGGACACAAAACAATTTGAGGCCTTTGTAACGGGGTTAAGAGAATTTTTGTATTTTGAAAGTGATGATTGGGGGTTGTATGATCCTGTGCCTACACCGGATGAGTGCTCGTCCGCGGATGTTCACCCTTGTTGCGATCCCGACAATAGCGAAGACACTACGGTTCTTTCAGAATGTAATCCCTGTTGTGTCCCTGAGGAGGCTGACAGGCCTGATTATTGCGGAACAGACAACGAGGCAATAATGGCGAAGTGCCTCGAGAACAGTCCATATGGGACAGTGAATCCGATTAATAGTAGTACGTACGCGTATGTTTATGACGCGTATCTGGATGACTGGACCGATACGGAGCAGTCTTTTAAAGAGCTTCTGGGGCGCGACGACGAACACCGCTTGTACTATAAAGAGGGCGACCTTTCTGTCACTGCGCAGATTCCCCACGAGGATGGGGAACAGGGATTCCGCGCCGGCGATACCACGGGTTTTCAATCCGATGAAGATATCTATGATTCCGTGGATCAGAAGACCGGGGTTTTCCCATTTTTTAATAAAATTCTGGATTGGGGGGTGGATTTGGATAAGATCGATACCGCCGATCACCCCAATGAATGCCACTGGTGCGATGTCGGTGGGGGAAGCGCTTGTCCTGGAGATCAACCGCTGGAAATAGAACAACTGGATTTAAGTCAGGCGGGTGTGGATCTCGCCGAGCTAAAATACAATACATCCTACTGTGTGGATGGAAGCGGGAATAATACATCCGGTAATCCTCCGGTTGCCGCTGATAAGGTGGCTGTGTTAAAAGGAATCCTGGCGGGTGAAGATACATGCGCGCAAAACATACTGGAGAATCCGGACGAGGATGGTTTCTGGAAAAAAGGGGCGGACCGTTTCTGCAATTTGGGAGATGTCGAGGATCAATGGCCCTATTACGGGAACTGCGCCAAGCAGACGAAATTCGTTTGCGAGAACAAATCAAAAGAGGGGAAAACATATGAGAGTGACTGCACGTGCGAAGAAATAAAAAAACAAGACACGGATGCAATTAAGGACTGGCCGGAAGATCCCTTGGATGATATTGTGTACGGCCTTCCCGAATTTATTGAATGGGCTGAGTATATCGTCAAGCAAAATCGCGCGACCATGAGCCAGAATATAGGTTTATGGTATAAAACCGCGGCCAAATGGATTGAGCCGAAACTCCCTAAAGGCAAGACCAAGAAGGAAGCCAGAAAAGACGGAGATTGTTATTCCTGTAATGAAGAAGACGGGACGTTGATCGTTTGGCAAAACGAAATCAAGGAAATGAAAGAAAGGCTCGAGGCCTGGAGAGACACCTCTTACGCGGGAACGACGTGCACGGAGGTCTGGTGTGTGCCATCGTCAGACTCGTGCGAAGGAGTGACAAGTGACGAGGCGGCCACGTTTGATTCAAACGGGAATGGAATTCGGGGGGATTTGGAAGATGTGGCGGCATGTCTTGATTGGAACGTGGGTCTCGATGATTCGAGCGAGACGGATGAGGTGGTTTATTCAGGAGAGACGGGAGCATTTCAGGAATGTCTTGATGTCTGCTCGGATGGGGATACCAGTGATGATGAGGCTTTTTGCCGTACGTATACATTAGGCGATACGGAAAGATATGAGGAATGCCTGTCTGTTTGTTCAGACGGCGACACAAGCAACGATGAGGATTTTTGCCGTTTATATAAAGGCAACGCCGGGAAATTTCAGGCTTGTCTAGACGCGTGCTCTGACGAAGAGAATGATAATGATGAGGAATTCTGTTCTGAAGGAAAGCTGTCGCGCTCTTTGGTGCCGGAGTTTGATTCGATGAAGTTTTTGAAAAGCCGGCAGGCTGATGGTGATGTGGATGAATTTACACAGTGTTACAATTCCGGCCCAACGGCGTTCGATCTTGGAGAAGTAAAAACATGTGCCGCGGCGTGCGAGAGTTTACCGAGCGGCGACGGCCGTTATGATGGGGTTTTGAAATCTTGGGAGGCTCCTACGACACATTGGGAAAAAGAGTCTTACGCTTGCTTGGTTACGTGTCCTTCGACGTGTTATCGTCCGTGTCCACCACCACTCCCACCGCCACCGTTTTGCGTAGAACCTTATTCATGCACAGCGCTATGTCCCGGCACTTGCTGGAAAGATGTTGAGGTCCTGGATGATCCCGGGAGCTGCGACGACCAGTCGTTTTTTGAATCTGTGGCAAAGGCCATGAAGAAGGCTCAGGGGTCTTGTTCTGATGACGATGCCGGCGGATTTCTCGAATTGCTTGCCCAGAGTCTCGTTGAGGCCAAGGTGCAGATGGTTAAATTTCACCACAGGCTGGATTTTCTTTCGAGACGGAGTGCCGAATTAAACAAGGCCATTGATGTTTTGTCTGACGCCGAGGAAAACTTTAATGTCTTCTTGGAAGGGGAGCCGGATAAAAAAAATGATTCGCCCGCGGAGCAGTTAATCCAGCTTAGACTTGAACAAGTGGATATTGAAAAGGATGAAGGGAAAACAGGGGTGCCGTTATATGCTATTTATGGCTGGCAGGATGATCCAGTGAAGAAAGAGGGATATTGGCACATTGTCAAGGTGGAAGGGCGCATTCCGTTTAAATGCGATAACGCGTGTGGTCCGAGTCAGCTTCAAAGCGAAGGAGACCCGGAGGACTGGCCGAATGTCGACGAGTATACAAAGTCGTGGGGGTTTAAAAGGTGTTATGAATTGAAGGATACGGACGGCGTGGTCAAAATGCGGGTGATTCGGTGGGACCAGGATAGAACAGATTCTTCTGTGAGGTTTCCCAACGGCGTGAAGATTTGGGATTTCAGGTACTTTAATCCTAAAACTGATGAAAATGAGATCCCTAAAATTAAGACGCTAGTAGATGATTGCGAATCGCAATCCATCGGAGATCCTTCAAATGTTCCTGAAGAGGCCAAGGGGATTTACGCGGGCGCCTTTATGCTTAATAAAAAACCTGACAAGAAGCTGAGTGAGGCTCGAGACGCGTATAATAAGTGTTCGCGGGTTGCCCATCAGTTTTTGAGGCATGGGGTTGTCAGCGAGACATGCGCGATGTACTACTTTCATGAGGGAGTGTCGGAAGGGATGGGTTTTAAATTTGTCGATTGCAAAGAATTTTAGCCGGTGAAGAGCCATGTTAAAAAGAAAAAGACAGCGAATAGGACAGTCTCTTTTAGAATACATCATCGTGATTATTTTTGTGTCCGGCGCCTTTGTCGTTTTTCAGACGTATATCAAGCGGGGATTGGCCGGCCGCTGGAAGGCGGTCGGTGATTCGTTCGGTCAAGGCAGAAGGTATGACGCGTATAACAAAGATGATTCCGGCAAAACCATCGAGTGCCGGTTCGATTTTGCTTATAATCAGGGATGGTATGATGCCGATTGTTATCGAGAAGATTGTGATTGTTTTACGATTAACCGAAGCGACGCAACATGCAAGGATTGTATAGCATTTTGTGCCTCACCCAAGTGCGCTGTTGTAGAAGAATAGAAAAAAATAATATAAAGTTACTGTAATCGCGGCGAGAAAATATTATTCCATGCTTATTCTTATTTTATTTTTTATTTTTTGCACGGTCGCCATGGTCAGTTACGTCGGAGTCCCTGAGTTGACAAACAGGCTGGCGTTGGCTAATGAAAAGCGGCAGCAGAAATATTCCAATAAGCTTGAGCAAATTTTGTCCAAGCAGGAGGTGAGAAAGGTGAGCAGGCTTTTCTTGCTCATGCCTTTGGCCGCGGCCGCCGTCGGTTATGTGTTGCTCCCCGAGGAAATGAAGTTGGTCGGTGCCGGAGCGGGGATTGCCTTTGGAATCATCTTTCCCGGTATTTTTATCAAATTTCTCATAAGAAAGACAAAAGATAAATTCGCGGATCAGTTGATTGACGCGTTGTTGATTATGTCGAGTTCTTTTAGAGGCGGATTAAGTTTGATTCAGTCGCTGGAGGCGGTGGTGGAAGAGATGCCGGAGCCCATCAGCAAAGAGTTTGCCATCGTGCTCGGCGAAAACAAAATGGGTGTTTCTATTGAAGAGGCTTTATATCATCTGTATAACCGTCTACCTTCGCTGGCATTGCAGCAGATGATCACGGCCATTTTGCTGGCCCGGGAAACGGGAGGGAATCTTCCGGCGATTTTTAACCGGATTGTAACTAATATCCGCGAGGCCAGAAAAATCCAGCAAAATTTAAACACGTTAACTTTGCAGGGGAAAATTCAAGGGGTCGTGATGAGTTTATTGCCCATTGCCTTTGGTTTTATTGTCTACTCGACCAACCGGCGTGTATTTGATCATATGTTGAATTCTGAGGTCGGCCGGGCGATGTTGACGTATGCCGTTTTCTCTGAGCTTATCGGCGTGTTTTTGATTTGGAAGATCAGTACGTTAAAGGAATATTAGTACACTGTAACGGAAATTATTGATTAAGCTCTCCCCCTCCTTAATTTTCCCCATGTGGGGGAGGAAGGGTGGGGGGTATTAGTGGAGTGGAATAAAAATGTTGATGCTCATTTTGATGTGCGCGTATCTCTGCGGATTCAGTTTTATCCTGGGGTTAATACCCTTAGAATGGGAACGGCGACCCAGTTTGGGGGAGTTGGGGTTGGAGTTTCCGCACAGCAAGAGAAAAAAAAATATTTTTTCTTTCGCGAGGACTATCGCCGGGATCAATAATCCTATTTGTAAAGGGGTTTTGCGCCGCAGGATCGCGAAGGATCTCGAGGTGGGGCATGTGGATTTGACGCCTGAAGAATTTTTATTGATCAAAGAATGTCTTATTGTTTTCATCCTTTTCTTTACATTTCCCTTTGTGCCGCCTGACGCGATATTTGGCTGGGTCAGCATGGGATTTGTCTGCGGGTATGTGGCTCCGGAGTTTTGGTTAAAAGGGAGAATCAAAAAGGTCAAGGGTGTTATTATTAAAGAATTACCGGATGCTATTGATTTATTGGGATTGTGTGTTAATGCCGGTCTGGACTTTATGTTGTCTTTGAAGTGGGTCGTCGAAAAATCAAGACCGTCCATTATGATCGAGGAGTTGAACACGGTCCTGCAGGAAATTAATGTCGGGAAAACGCGCAGGGACGCGATTAAAGATTTGGCCGACCGGTACGATCTGCCGGATTTATCCACGTTTGCCAGGACACTAATTCAGGCGGATAAAATGGGAACCTCCGTGACGGATGCCCTAAATATTCTTTCTGAAGATATGCGACTATCGCGCTATCGTCGAGGAGAACAGCTCGCGCTTAAATCTCCTCTAAAGATGCTCGTTCCTCTTCTTCTGTTTATCTTTCCCGTTGTGGCTATTTTGGTGGCCGGCCCCATCCTTCTTGATTTCATTCAAAACAATCCTTTTCAGGCGATGAAATAACTGCCCTTGTCTCCCTGCCGGTTTCTGGATTCCTTATTACTGACTTCCGCAAAAGCAATGGAACATTATATAAGTATCTCGACCTCCGTCCGCTGGATGGTTTAGTTCTATTACTTGTGCGCAGGTCAATAGACGCTGGTTAAAATGTTTTAAAGAGGCAACAGAAGAACACAAAAAGGTTCCCGCCGCAGCGCTGTTACTTTAACCTTCAACTAAAGATCAGCGTATAATTCTCTTTCGCAGCAAAATCCTCGTTTTGAAAATCAAATTCCTCCAGAGAAGACCGTAACAGTTCATAAAAAAACACTTCCGATGTCCTGATCAAAGGTGATGGAATTTGGGAATGAGACAATTTTGTTGTGGATGACCGACTTAATAATTTCGATAGGGAACAAAATTTGTAGTTTGATTTATGCTAAAATGCATATTAAATCACAAATTTTATTAGAGCAGAATTATTTTAATGTCCAATCATAAATGTCCATTCTGTAGGTATAAAAGTTAATTAATATTAATTTGATTTATTAAGAATATTTTTTAAAAAAAATAAATAATTTTTAAGAAGAACCTTAAACTATTGATAATAAATATTTTACAATTGTATTTTTTTTGCGGTAAATTTGCCTGATATGTATTCTGTGGTATACTTTCTTCGCATGCAGATAAGTCAATAAAAGTCAAGAAAAATTGTTTCCTGATTTAACGCCACGGAGGTCAGGGGACAACACATCAAAAATCCACAGTAAGTTAGTCAAAAACGGATCGCTATTAAATGTCCCGGCGATCAAAAAATCCTCCGTAAATATAAAACATGATTAAGATTAATTTAATAATGAATTATATTTTATATCAAATTCGTACTATTTTTTCACCATTTCTGAAATTAGATCGAATAAAAGGTGTTTTAAACAATGGAAGACAGATTGGACAATTTAGATCCATCTAATCCACCTTCTGAGGGATTGGAGCATTTGAAACCGGAAGAAAATAAAACCTTCACGGAAGAGGGAAACCCTTATATCCAATCTGTCGAAGACTTTCTTAAATCAGAAACCATGAAGAAGGATAGCGCGCGACCGGTTCAAAGCCGCTTCAAGAAATGGATCAAGGCGGTAGCCGTGGCCGTTGTGCTGGTCTTTGTTCCGGAACAAGCCAGTTGGGCGTTTAATTACAATCCCATGGTTTTGTGGGGGGACAAGGATCGGAATGGCGCGGGTGCCGCTGCCGTTTCTCCTCATGCGACACCTGAAGAGGCCGCGTCCGCTCAGATTTCCTCGAGTGTCAACCGTCTTTTAAGTAAGATCGCGTATAAGAAAAATACCCGTATCCAACTTCAGCTTTCCCATTCCGACGATTTGGATTTACGCCAACCCAATCTTTTTATTGATTCCAATAAAATCTTTACAAAAAATAGCATCACGAAAATAACGGATTGGCTGAAGAGCCCTAGTATTCACCCGCTCAACTGCGGGGTTTACGCGCTCAAAGATATCCTGGACAGTTTTGGAATCAAGGTCTCTCTGGAAGAGCTTTCTGTCAGTTCTTTGATGGTGGATTTGATGTACGACATCATCAAGCCCGGCGAACCGAAGCTCAAGACGTCGCTTTTTGCCATTAACAAAATTGTCGACGCTTATGGGCTTAACCTGCGGTCCGCCAAACTTGAGCCGACGGATGTCCTCAAACTCAAGCCCCCGTTTATCGCCAATTTTGATTCGGAGCACTTTGTCACGGTCAAGTCGATAGATGACAAAAAGGTCTATTACTCGGATATCGGCCGGGCACAGTCGCTGACGAAAGAGGAATTTGTCGCTCAATTAAGCGGATTTGTCCTGGCGCCGGATTTGGAAAAGCAAAAAGACGTGGCCTTTGAATATGTGCCGGATTCCATGAAGGCCTTCATCTGGGGCAACAAATGGCGTGACCGTTCGGATGATTTGCCGGGGATCATGAGTGGCTCTGAGTTTGCCATGCAATTGGCCATCTCCGTCGCTTCGGCTATTTTATCCTGCTTTGGACCTTTGGGATTTGTGGGTTTTGCTTTTTCAATGGCGATTAGCCAATTCGCGAGCGCGATAGCGACGGTGTGCGTGATGGAAGGGGCCTGTAATGAAACAACGGCGATGATTTTACAAATGGCGATTGTGATCGGCGGGACCATGGCCGCCAATTTTGGGGCCCCAACGGGTCCAGGAGCCGGGGGTGCGGGTGAAGTTGGGGCAGATGGAGCAAAGGAAGGGGCAAAAGAGGGGCTAAAGGAAGGATCAACGCAGTCATTATTGGCACTAGGTGATAGTGGGCAGATGGCTTCAGATGCTATCAAAGGACTAGGGAATACCGCAGGCACTGCTTTTGAGACAGCACCAACATTAGCTGCTAATACAGGGGCACAGGCTGGTTCAACAGCAATTGATGCGCTTAAAGACGCAGGCCTTAGTTTGGAGAGTGTGAATCCCACAGGCGCTCTTGGTGATATTGCCTCAACGAGCGGTAAAAGCCTATCGATCATCCAGAAGTTATATAACATGGGATTAAAATATGCGCATTCTATAGGCCTTTCCGGGGAGACAGCAAAAGAAGCTGCTTTAGCTTATACGCAAGCGGCGGCGAATTTTGCGCCGGGGGCTTTAGGGATGTTGAAAGCCCTTGGCGAAGGGCTGCTGATCGGCGCTGCCATCGGGGCTGTCAAAATGATGCTGTATGAGCTGGTATTTGATGCCATGGGGGATGACACTAACGAAGTGATCAGACAAGAGGTCGCCCAGATCATTTCATCATTGGGGGCTTCGGTCGCCGTTGGTTCGACGTTGACTACGCTGGACCATTTTGGTCTTGACGGTGGGGCCGCGGACATGTTCTTTTCAACAACGAATGCCACCACAAAATCATTTACGCCTGAGTTTTTTGGACGATGGCTAAATAAAGTCATTGCTAAAATGCAAATGAGTAGAACGGGTCCGGCTACATTAGGCGATAAGCTGCTTGAAAATATCGTGAGTCTTGTCAAGGTCAGTCATGTTGAATCCGAGATGGCGGGTCTCGCGGCGCGTTACTTGGCGGATAAGGCTGGTTTGGCTAAGGGGGATTCCGCCCTTTCCGAAGGAATGGGGATGGCGATCCAGCAGGCGTATATCTATGGAGCTTCGTTAGTTAATCATTACGCCGCTAACGAGAACCGCGCCCGTACATTGGTAAAGGTGGCTCAGGAAACGAATATTGACGCCGTGAAGCAGGAATATAAGCTTCAATTTCATGCAGGGAAGATTACGGAAGATCAGTATAACCAAAAAATAAAAGCGCTTAATGATTTTACCTTTGAAAACATCATGACCGGCCTCGAGGCGCAGCCGAACCAGGCTGACCGTGATGATTATACATACGGAAAATTGCAATTATTGAATCCCGAATTGAGAAATACAGCAGAGGATAAAGAGTTACAGATTGTCCGTTTTGAAAACACTTATAACGATCAAAAGGCAGCGACGAGATGGCAGGTCTTGTTTAATACAACGTTTCCTATAGCGGCCGGTATCGGGCTGGACGCGGTGGAAAAAATGTTTGTCAAGGACGGCGTCCGCGCCGGGGAAAATATTAATAAAGATAACCGTTTTACTCTTGCGGCGGTCCGCGGCGGGGTCTTCAGTCTGGGCGCGCTTATTTCTTCGACCATCGCTGTCACCGTTAATCCTGATATGCGCGGGGTGGATGGGAAAACAATTAAAGACAAAATCCTGGAAGACGGCAAGCTGGTCACCGTCGGCAAGTTGACATTTGATCAGATCGTGAGTGTCTTTGAGAACCACCAATTTATGCCCTTTACGACGCAGAGAAATGAGAGAGGAGGCAAGGATTTGATAGCCTCCGGATTCGCCACGGAGGGAGACACGAACGCCGGCCGGCTTGGGTCCGGGATTTGGAATTTGATTTCGTACGCGGATAGTATCAATGAGACAACAGGTTGGACTCCGCAGCGCGCTCTCCAGTACAAAGCAATCAGGAAGAAGATTGAGAAGGAGAATCCTGAGCTTTCCAAGAGCGAGGTGCATAACCGCTGGTTATTAGCGGTTATTGATCAGATTGATCCGGGGATGAACGTGCTGAACTACGGGACGGGAATGAATATTGAACTCAAATTCCGCACCGCGCTCCTCGATTTTAGCACCAATCCGTTCGTGACCGGTGTTGAGTACGGCCTCGCGCCGTATTATCTTAAGGAGGGCAAGACGCCGGAGCAGCAGGCAAAAGAGATTGTTGAGAAAAGAATAGGAAGTGCCGCGATAAAGGCCAAAACAGCAGATATGTTTATATCCCAGGAGACGGAGAAAAATGGCAGAAATGTCTCCGAGGAGACGATGGATAATATTGATAGAATAACGGATGCTATTGTGAAAAGTCATGAAGAACTGGGTGTGCTATATCTAGGACTCAAAGGGCAAGATACGCCTGATACAATGGTCGCGGAACAGGATGAGCTTGATCAGATAAGACAGAGCTATGCAAAAAAAGGCGGACCCTACAAAATCGCTAATTTCTTATTTAGTAATAAGATTATGACGCCCCGTTGGCTGGCATTGGCCAGTTTTAATAACAAGGGGAAAGCCCCGGAAGAACAAAAATGGACTACTCTGACGATGCGTCTGGAGGAGGACATGCTTCACGGGAATTTAGTCGGCGCGGCCATGGACGGGCAGAATGTCTATACGAATAATCTCGCGGACAGTGTTACCTGGGACCTTTCTAGGTTGTCTTTAGGGAAACATAAAAAATTAGGATTTAAAGAAGGGGAGGATTACCGTCTTAAGGTAACAACGCGAGAGGGGAAAGAGCTCAGTTTTGGTCTAACGCAGAGTCTTGCGGACAGCATTAAGGCCACGGGAGAGGTTAGACTGGCAGACGGGAATGTCGTGAAAATTGATCCGACGAAAACAGAGATTTATGTGGGTATTGACAACTTGCCTTCGGGAAAAAATGTAACGGCGAATATCGGGGCGTTTAGAACCGGTAGAGGACTTGTCACAAATCTTGAGATGTCGCGATCTTCGGATGATGGCGGTGACGGGCCGACCATTCACGTCGGCCGCGCGGATTATTGGGCCAAGGGGCAGGTGAGTCAGGATTTTAATGTCAGCGGAAACTCTCTTAACCAGGTGCTTGTCACGCATTTATCCAGGACTGGGGATAAAGAGGCGGCCGGATTAGGAAAAAATTTAGTAGAGAAGTTTCATAATAAGATCCTTGGAAATGAATTGAATGATGCCGGGAGGGAGAATTTTGTTTATACGTCTTTGGGTGATGACGATTACGCCAAGAGGGTCAATAGAGAACAGACGCCTTGGGAAAAGATAAAGGCGCAAGAGGCGCTGGATTTCGCCGCCCAATTGAGTGAGATGAATATCCCGTACAGTTTTAGTTTTAAACGCTTTGGCAAATCCACGGGCTTGTTCGCGCAGATGGAAGATACGAACAACGCGACATCTATTAGTCTTCCTCAAGCGGACAAATCAACCAAGATACTTTATCAGCCCAAAACAGGGATTGGGTTTGATTATATGAACTATTTAAGCGAGCATAAGCTTCTTACAAATTTCTTCGGTCCGAAGCCGATACAAACATATTACGACGTGGCAGCTCTTCGTGAAAGGACGATAAACACCATTAATTTACTTTCACAGTTTGAGTCCGGCGGGAAATTTGTCCCCTTGTTTATTTTAGAAAATGTCCCCTTGAAAAGCGGTACGCATAATATTAACGGCGGTCTTTACGATACGGTTGTTTTGGACAAGGAAGGAAAAGTGGTTGAGAAGGGACGGGCTGTTTTGGGTACGGGGCGGCCGACGCTTGCCTCTGAGAATATGGAGCCCTCTACCGCCAAGCTTAAGGTCGACGTCACAGGCGCGGTTGATTTTAATAAATTTTCTATTAACGGCTACGTGGTCAATGAAAATAATCCACAAAGAACAGCGGATCTAAAAATAAACAACAAGGTGCTTAATCAAAGGGCTTCCGGGGGTGGAGGCGGAGGGATGCCCGACGCGGCGACGCACGCGTATGCCGGGATGCCGAGCGCGCGAGCGTTAAAAATAGACCCGTCTTTGACGTCATTAGAAGTGAAATCTGTTTTTGATCAAATTGTCATTAAAGACGCGCGCCCGGTGATCGGATTCGGCAGTGTTTTATATAACGATAGTTTGGATAAAGCGTCCGCGGGAATTGATCCGTTGAGCGCGCCGCAAATAGCGGATAATGGAAAACTGTTTTTAGGAAACGTATTTCACAATGGGAAAATTACGATTGAGAAGAAGGGGGTGGACGGCGGCGATTTTATCGGGAATCTTATTAAGAGGGGTTTCTTAGGGAACTTAATGAAGGGTAATATGGGTGGGGAACCCAAGATTGTTTGGTTTGAGGGAATGCAGATCAGTCAATTAGCTGGAGAAACAATTTCAGAGGAGATGATTACTTTTGATGAAGAGACGGCCAGGATTTTGGGGAGGAAAGAGGGGATAAAAACGTTCAAAACAAAATCGGAATACGGGGTTGAAGGTGAGATGGAGGTGCGTGATGGTCTTGTTGTCGCGAAGGATAAGAATGTCGCGTTGACGGGATTTTCCCGGTCTAAAGCGGAAGTGCATGAAGATTTAGGAAATGAAGAATTGGCGAAAAAGCTTACGGAAGTTGCTAATAAGAAGGTGGGTTCGGACAAGGGGATCGTTTTTGAGAAGATAGATGTCGAGGGAATCAATAAAGAACTGCAATACGCCTATCGCAGTGATATTCGTGTGGATCAAGGAGGCGCTGTTGTGGCGGGTTTTGGAGAACATGACGCGAGACCGCGGGAGTTAAACAGTTCGATCATTCCAGCGGCCGTTTCTCCAGAGACATTCGCGAATATGCGCGGCGAGCAGGGGCTCAGTATGAGATTCGATAGTGAAACAGGGACAGCGTCAGTTAATCCGCAAGACAGCAGTTCCGGAACGCGTTTGTATGATTTTCTTGAAGGTCTCAAGAGTATTACGAAGAGTCCTTCCCCGAACGACAAGAACGCAATCAAGCACCAACAAGGCAATTCCAACGATAATCCCAACGGCGACACCAAAGAGTCGTCAGATCATGGGAGTTCTGGGTATTATACAAACAAGGATCCGATTCATATTTATCCCGTCCAAGGAAATCCTTTTATCAATTTTACAACAGGCGGAGATCTCCTTTTCATTAATGGATCTTTTCTGCCGTTGTCGTCAAACGCGAAAAAAGGAGATATCACGGTTCACGGCAACGCGCCGGTGACAAAATTATTTAATTATTCCACGAAAGACCCCGATGGAGAGATTATCTCGGTCGGGGGGTCCTCGTCCGGACAAGCTGGAAAGACTAATGGGGCGTATGACTCCTATACGATGGGGTATGAGACGGATAAGAATGGTGAAATAGATCCAAGCAGGTTAAACATCAGCATGGATTTGGAAGGCCGCTGGTTAAGGCAAAAAAAGACAACGTATAAAGATGGGTTGGTATATGAAATCCAAGATATGGCTGAAATGGTTCGTGTTGACAACGGCGCAAGGCTGGGGGTGGAAGACGGGGATCTTGTGACCAACAACAAAGAAGCCCAATTGACCAAAAGTGACGATGGCGGAGTGGCTACGCTGCGAAGAAACATTAAGGATCCGTCCAATCCACAGTATTTCCACCTTCCGACACAGAAAGTAGCAGCGGGTGGTGAAGCGAATAGTCATGGGAATTATCCGGTTTGGATCGGGGTCGGCCCCGGAGAGAATCCGAAACCGGATACGTCGATAGAAATAAAAGACATTGCTAAGGTTGATTTAAGACAGGGACTTCCAATCTCTCCAACTTTGGGGGGTGTCCGTCCCCGAGAAGAAAATGACGCGGCTAAAAACATAGAAAGAAACAACAAGAATTCAGAAGATAGAAATCCATCCCATAGCGCCATGATGGAATATGATCCGAAAACCGGTCAATTCGTCCTGGCCGGAGGCACTAACGCCGGCTGGAGAAAGTATGGTAAAGAACAGCAAGAAAAAGGGAATATCCCTTCCGGCGTTGACGTTCCGAAGGAACAGTTGCTTTGGTTTCAGGCAAAGAGTTTGGGATATGATTTTAATCCTTTATTGCCAGGGTCGCTCTATGGCGTTCCGTATCAAGGGAAGGGGCCGGATAAAAATATTACAATAAAAAGCGGAGTCGAAGGTGTTTTTAAAGAGACCCAAAATGTTCGCGTTATCGATAGAGACGGAGGTGTTCTTTATGTCGATCGAAACGGCAACGCGGTCGGCGGAGGTAAATGGGCCGGGAGATTAGATGGTGAGATCACCAAACAAGGCGTTAATTATCTTAGGTCGGATGGGGAATATACCCAAGGAAACGCGGAGAGCCTTATTTATAAAGGGGTTCAAGTGTCCTCCCGGGGAGCTGATGGGAATTGGATCTGGCATTGGAAAAATCCGGATGCTGTAAGGGTGAGCGGATATGTCACGTCCCCAGGAGGCAAGGCGGAAGTTATTGGGGTTGAAAATACCAATACCTTGCGGGGCTGGGCGTTTGAGGTGGGTCAGGGAAATTTACCCTGGGCAGGGATGACGATTTCTGAAATCGGCGGCGAGAAGAAGGGCGTTGGCGGAGGATCTGTCCCGAAATTTGAGTCAAGGTCAGAAGTGGCGCAACACATTGAATATGGGAATACGGAAATTCCTGCTGAGGGAGAAAATGGCCAGATCGAACTCAAGACAGTAAGTTATATTCCTTTAACAAAATCTAAAACAAGACCCGACGGGACGTCCTTTCACCTCGCCCCCACAGGTCCTGGCGCGGGTAATTTCTATACCACCGAAAACTACGGCGGGACGACGAGGACGGATAAGCTGACCGTTTCGGAGAACGGGGACAGGAATAATCAGTTCGAAGTCAGACGGACGGTGACGATCGATGCCAAGGGAACCCCCTCTTCGGAAATTGAACGGGTGGAACAAGGGGGCGCGACGAAAATTTCCGGAATTGTTAACGACGTGCTGGATGATCAAACAGGAGAAACGTATCCGGCCTTCCTTAAAACAGGGGACAAGGCCAGCATCCCTTCCCCTTACGGAGAAGTTTTATATAACAATGAGAAAAGAAAGCTTTCTTTGCCTGTTCATGTGGTTGAGAAGGAAGGTAAACACGAGCTGGTCCCGGTTGAAAATGGACAGATGCAGATTATAAAGAGGGCGGGAGAAAATATTCCGAAAGGAGAAATAGCTCTTAATCAAAAAGCCTCATGGGCCGCAAGCGGCATTACTCAAAAAGCGGACGGCAGTTTTGAGATGGCGGATCCTCAAAAATCTTCAATCCAGCGCGTTTATCGGTATTTAATGCAAGGGGATGAAGTGGAACAAAATGTCTATCTTAAGACGGACCAGACAGGCAATAGTTCGGGGGACATTCTTAACGATTTTGAAATGTTGAAAGAAAAACAGAATAAAGAAGGGAAAACAGGGCCGATCAGCATAGATCCGCAGGTGAAAATAAGTATGACGAAGGTTTTTGATGGAGAAAAAATAGAAATAAAAAATCAGAAATTGGAGGTATTGAGGAAAGGCTCTGATCAAGCGATAGAATTGGATAAAAAAGGAGAAATTATCCCGGGGCCTACGGGGGAATATATTCATGATGGGAAAATTTTCTTTAAGGCGGTGACAAAGGAAAAGACAGAGACAAAATTAAATTTAGCAGGGAGCGCTATAACGACTCCGATAAAAGAAGTGCTTCAAGAAATTATTACGAAAGAATACGATGTATTTTCTTATGATCTGGCAACGGGTGATAAGAGAAAACTTAATCCAAAAACAATTATTAGAATCCCAGTAACTGAAGAGGGAATACCTGCGACAAACAGTGAAGAGGTTCAACGCGTTGAGACATATTATCTCAGTAAGGATTTTAGTCGTTTTGAATTACGTCATGGGGTCGAGCGCAGAGGAAATACAATGGAATTTTCGCCCCGACAAAATTTTACGGAGCATTTTGGTCAGATAGAAATAGATGGGAAACGGGGTGATTATTATGGTCAGGCAGATTCAAGATTTGAACAGGGAGGAGTTGAAGCAGGCTTTGACGCGGCCCATGACGTTGTTGAATATGCCGCAAGGAATTTCTACAAAGGCGCAAAATTTGTAATAAATAGTGTAGATGTTTTTGATACAGGTTTGGGGGATAAAGTTTATGATTTGGCGATGTCTGATATTGATACCCAAAAAGAAAATTATTTAAATCAGGTGCATTCAATACTTGATCGCACCACCGGCAAGCGGGTTCCCATGAACGCGCGCATAGAAGGGCTTAATGAATTGAATCAGCGGGTCCTTCTTACAAATAGAGAGGTTATTCAATTAGATAAAGGATTTTTGGGATATAAGTACCTTACTCATGGACTAGAAGGAGGCGAAGGCGCGCAGTCGTTATTCGCGACACATTTATATCATGCCACAGGTTCTTATAAGCTCGGGAAGGCGCTCGCGCTGGATAACCCATCTCCCTTGGGGATCACGACAGCAGTATTAACGGCAGGGGGCGGGGCACTGGCCGCCAAAGGAGTTTATGTCACCGCGCGGGCTGCCCAGGCGGCCAGAGGTGTTCAAGTTTCCGCGTCAACAGCCAGATTTATCAACATCTGGAAAGGTGCGATGGCGGCGGGCGGGTACATGGCAGGGATTGACGGGTTCGTCACGTACGCGATGACACGGGATCTGGCAGACGCCATCATCGCCGGGAAAGGCGGATTTCAGACAGGGGTTGTTTCAACATTTGCTACGGCCGGGATGGGCGGAGTGGCCAGTTGGGCAAAGCCTCATTGGGGATCTCTTCAGGGAACCCGTATAGGACAGGCGGCGCAGTTTGCTTACAAACATGGGGAAATCTCGGGGGCTGTCGGCGGGGCCGCGGTCAATACCGCGCGTGGGTATTTGTACAGGGATGACAAAAATTACGGGTGGAAAAATGTGTTCGTGGATGCCGTGGCCGGTGCCGGGATGGGGGCAGGGGTTGGATTTGGGCGGCAGAGGTTCTCGCTGTCTGATTTTTCAGGCACATCTTTAGGAAGGGGCATAATCGCGAGCCGGATGATTTCAAGGCCTGTCGGCTACGGTGTTATCGGTGTAGGCGGAGGATATCTCAATTCCCTGTTTTCTGGTGATGAGTATAGCTGGAGAAATGCCGCCGGGGATTTCGGTATTTCGTTTTTTGCGGGTTCTCATTTTAAAATGGCCCCGGAATGGGGAAAGCGCGTCCTGTATGGAAAGGTGATCGAGAAGGCCGCGGTCGGAACAGAGCAAGTCGCCAAGTCTTGGTTTAGAAAAGCCGCGCTTGACTGGGGTGGACATACACTAGGCGGGGCCGCTTATGGATACGCGCTTTCTTTTGTCGTTGATCCTGAAATGGAAAATTTTTCAAGCAGAGAGCGTATTCAACACGCTTTGTATGGTGCCTCCGCCGGATTATTGATGCGGGGCGCCAGGGCCGGATCTACAAAGATAAATCAGAGAGCTCTTGAGAAAGTCGGGCTAAAGAATGCTCAGCCTGGCCTGGTCCACATATGGGAACATCCGCAGCTTATGTACAAATTTGCCATGGCCGGGGCCGTGGATTTTGCCGGGGTGATGCCGGCCTGGAGCGGGGTGGGTGTTCCTATGAGCGCCCTTGCGCGCGCCGGGGTCGACGCAGTCCAGGGAAAAGGATTTAATCTCGATTGGGAAAAGGCTTATCATACGTCTTTTATGCCGCAGGAGCAAAAGACCGCCTACGGCATGCCGGTCTTTGATGAGCAGGGCAGGCCGGTTATGGAGGATATCGGATTTCTGAAAGCTTTCGGGAAGCAGGTATTGGGGGGTGTTCAGCAAGGCGCCCGTTTAGGGCCGGCCTTGCAGATTGCCCAGATGCCTGTCGAGGCGTATGTGCGCAGCGCGGAAAGAGGCGTCCTTCCAAATATTCTACGCGCCGTTGCCCGCGGTACGAGCCATGCCAGAGATGCCATACATCCTAGAGGGGGAATACCTCTCGGGACGCATTCGATGCACGCCGTCATTTTTCAACTGAGTACGGTAGAAGCTGTCTCAGAGGCGCTCTTGGCTAATTCGGGTTGGGCAAAGAAGAAATATGAGGAAGGCTACAGGATGGCCGAGGCCCACGGGTATACGACAGATGATCAAAAGAAAGTATACGCGCAAAGGTACAAAGAAGAACAGGTCGCCATGAAGTCCCAGCAAGCCGCGTTCTATTCTCTGTTTTATAACCCCAAAGGCGCTGCGGATGTGGATCGCAAGGACTTGAGTACAGACAATAACTTTCCATCACCGCCGAGTAAGATTATATTAACCGATCCAATCGAGGTGGATGCGGCATTTAAAAATCGTAACCAGGCCGGTTCCAATAATTCTCCGAAACCGACCCTGAAAACCGGCGTACCCGATAAACCAAATCAAAAGGTTGTGTTAGGAAACGCGTATGAAACGATAGATGAAATGCGTAAGCCCAAAACGTCGTCTGGTGACCTCATAATATCAAATGTCAATCAGGCTTATAAAGACCTTACCGGAGGCGGGCCCAAGCCTTCTGCGAAAGCGGCTCAAAAAACAGGCAAGCCTACGGAGCCTCCCACTCCTTCCAAACAAGCTCAAGGTATTTTCACTCCGACTTGGGACAAGATGGAACAGAGCGAAGGTCAGACGTCGGTAAAAGGAAAAGAGATTGCTAATCCCTACAGATCCTTTGTCGAGCGTATTGATCAGAGAATAGAAAATCATAAAAGAAAGATAGAGTTGGTTAAGAGCAATCAATCGAATGTACAGTCTGCTCCAGAGAAGATTCAAAAGTCTGAACAAGCTATTCAAATTCTTGAGGGGAGAAAAACCAAATGGACCCCTAAGGCTGAAAGTTATAAGAGCAATCTGCGTATTTATCAAAGCTTGGCGACGAGCGGCGTTGATTTTGTGGCGGATGCCGTGATGGTCATGGCAAGAAATCTCGGGAAGACAAAGGCCGGTATCCGGAAATTAACCGGAGATTTAAAGACGGCCCAAAAGGGGCAGACAATCCTTGAAAACAAGATAAGCAAGCTCAAGAGTAAAGAAAATGTGTTTAAGAATGCCGGTGATATCGAAGCTTTCGAGCGCAACGCCCGGGAATTAGTCGCGCAAGAAACCTCCCTGGCGAGCAAGAAGGGGGAAATCTCTACGATCAAAGAACAGTTGGTTAAAGAACAAAAGGCGGTAGAGGAGTATGGGGTTTTCTTAAAAGTCTATAGAAATGACGCGGATCATGATCAGACCAGGACCACGATGATTCAAAAGGCAAACCAGGCGCGCCAGGAGCGTGAACTGGCTAAAAACGCGCAAGAGAAAAGCGTTAATAAACCAAATGGCCCTAGCGCGCAGCAGAAGATAGAATCGAAATACTCCAAACAGGAACAGAAATTGAGAGAGAGACACGCCGCGAAGGAAGAAGTTATAAATAATTTAGTCGACGTTGATCGGGTGTGGAAACAGGAAATGGTCCGGCAGTCTCAAAGCGAATTGGGCCGCAAGATGCATGCCCTGCGCGGCAAGAGAAACGCGCAGATGAAAAGAGCAGGAGTTTATGAGGCGTATGTTGCTGAAAACGCGGCGAGCAAGAAAATGGATTCTCTGGTCAGCCGGGCGCGGGAAAGCGGCATCACTGTTGATGAATCCATGAAAAAATCCTTTTATCGCGACGCGCTTGAGAGAGGCGAGTCTGTTTATAATACGCTTAAACAAAAAGCTAATCGGGCAAGCGAACAGGGTATTACTACAGCGGTCGGAAACATCTGGACTGTTTCAAACCAGGTGCAGAAGGAGCAGGAGAATGCGCGCAGATTAAGGGCCCAATTGAATAATACACAGGATGCCGCCCAGAGAAATCGCCTGGAAGCGCAATTGCGAAAAGTAGAGGCAACACTTAAGGATACTAAAGGACGCTTAGCGACGGCGGAGAGAAGATTGGTAGATGCGCGCCTGGCAACTGAATGGGGGATTAAACCTGGGAATTCCGGCGAGAGACTGCGGAAGACCGCGTCCGTGGAGGACAAGTCTGTAAGAAAGGTTTGGGAAAAGACGTATAAATTAACCGGCGATCGCTATTTAGCCAACCGCGCTGCGGAAGCGAAACATAAGGCTAATTTCAAGAGGCAGAAAAATGTGAAGCAGGTCGTCGGAGATTACCTCTCCACCCGGAAGTATGTTGTGGAGAAGAGTCAGACGGTCAAGACGCTTGAGAAAGAGGTGAGGCATCTCACAAAGACGTTAAGCAAATTGAAGAGTCAAAAAGTGAGAGATACGGCTTTGGAAAAATCCTATGAGGAAAGGGCCAACAGGCTTTCCCTTGATTTGCGCGAGGCCAAGGAATTGTCGCGGTTGGGCAATATGCCGGACACCATTCAAAAAATTTATTATAAAGTTTTTAAACAAAAGTTTGTAGAAACCCTTGGAGACTTGAAAGCGGCCCGGGCCGCGGCGCGAAACGCCGTCACTGAAACCGTCAGGAAAGCGGAAGATCTCAAAGCGGGATTGAAGGAAAGAAAAGGGGTATCCGCGGAAATTAAATTGGCGAAGAAAGAAACGCAAGCAACGCTTGAGGCGGAGCAGGACAAGTGGCGCGGTGAGATGAATAATCAGAAAAAGAAAAACACCGTTGAGCGGGGTGTCAGCGAGATGGATCCTTTAAATAAATCCCATATTGAATTAAAGGCACGGACAAACACAACTCAGAGGCAAATAGCGGAAAAAGAGGCAAGTGTCCGTCAGGAAAACGGTGACGCGGTGCGGAAACAGCGAAAGGCCGCGTGGGATAACCGCGGGAAAGCCGGCAAGGCGCGCGATTGGGTTTTGGGAAAGATTACAGGCAAAAGTGAAAAGTCCGTCCTTGAAAAGGCTTCTGCGAAAGCAGGGGACAAAGCGGTAAAGGCCTCGCGTCAGGATACAAAAGAAGGATCGCTGGGGCAATTGAAGGCGGAAGAAAAAAAGACCCTGGAAAAAGTCGATGCTTTAAGCAAGCGTATAAGGAAGACGTGGAAGGCGTATAAAGAGGTGGAATCAGAAATTCACGCAGGGCTTGACCTTAAACAATCGAACGCTCAAAAAGATCGCGGGTCGGAGATTAAGGAGTATCACGTCGGTCAGGAAACAAAAAGGTTAACTGATCAAAGAAAGCTTCTGGAGAACCAGATCACCTCGGCGATAGAGAAACTTGGGAAAATCAAAAAGGGTGACGTTCTTTCGTTGACCTCTGAAGTTTCGCAGAGCAGGCAAGGGTTGGAGGCTGAAATCGCGCGGTTGAGGCACTCGCTGCGGGAAGTCGCCGTCAAAGAGAAGGCGCATAGAGCGTATGTTGAAACGTACAAAAATGAGTTCAGATCTAAATTAAATAGTGAAGGGACGAATTTCAAAGAGGCCAGAAGCGCGGCGCAATCAGCGTCGCTCAAAGCCCTTAATGAGAAAATAGGCAACAGGACGGAGTTGGCCGGTCGCGTGGCCGGCAGGAAGGGAGAGGCGGTTTACAAGAAGACCGCGGCCGCAAAGAATAAAACATATTATGAAGTGTTTAAGCTGAATTATGACGAGACCGGCAATGTGAGAACGGCCCGGGACGCGGCGAAAAAGGCGGTCGGGAAAATAGCGATGAAGGCCGCGGACAAGGCTTACGCTGAAACCCATCGGAAAGTGCAAGACGGTCTTGAAACGAGAAGCAAGAGCGCCGAGCAAGCGAAACAGCAAAGAGTTGAACAGGGAAGCGCGGAAATTGCCGATCACCAGAAACGTGTGGAGGTTTCCGAGGTTCAAGAGGCGCAGGCGGCCACTGCCCTGGATAAATTCCAGAAAAACCTCCCCAATCAATACAAGGCTGAGGCGCGAGGAGAACTCAAGAATGAAATGAAGCCCAACCGATTGAGCGTTATTTTGCGGGCCAGACAAATCATGCGTAAAAATAAAGCGGCGCAAATGGAACAAGCCAGAATTGAAGCGCGGGATCAGGTAAGAAAAGAAATGGAATCTGATCCTAAGATTAAGAGTGCTATCGACAAGAAAACCGAGCAGATCTGGCGCGCGACCAAGGGAATGAATCAGGCCCAGGCGAGGGAGCAGGCGCGCTGGCAAGTTCTGGAATCGAGGATCAAGGACAGTGCTGTTGAGAAGAGCGCCAGGAAAATCATCAACGCGAGGAAAGCGGAGAATAAGATAGCCGCAAAGACTGAGGCAAAAAGCCAGTTGATGAAAAAAATGGAAATGGCGGATGTCCAAAAGAGAGCTGAGGAAATTGCCGCCAGGGAAAAGAACAACGGTGTCAATCGCGCGGCAACATTGGAGGCAAAATTAAAAGAGGCCCAGGGATTAACCAAATGGGCCAAAGAGGCGTTGACTACGAAGCAGCAAGAATATCAGGACGTGAAAGGTGAGATTGAGAATAAGCTTGCTTCAAAAACAGAAACAGCCCGTGTTATGAAATTTGAGGTAGATGGACAGACGATAAAGTTTGTCGAGAAAGGCAGAATCAACAAGCTGATGAAAGAAGTCACTAAAATGACACGGCTTTCGCAAACTCCTAAGAATGTCGATCAGCTTTTAAGCGCGCTTAAAGATAATAAAGATCCGAACGTGCGACGAAAGATCGCGGAAATCAAATGGCTGCAGTCTGAGCGGATGAGAAAGATTCAACTGGTACGAGGGCAAAAGAGTCCGCAGCTTTTGGCTAATAAGACCGCCGAGGAGGCTTACAAAAAGGCCGTGACCGCCAACAGCAAAACCTATTATGAAGTTTTTAAACAGACCTATGAAAAAACCGGTAATTTGAAAAAGGCGCGGGAGGCGGCGAGAAAGGCGGTCGGAGAAAGTGCGATGAAGTCCGCGGATAAGGCTTATGAGGCAACTTATCAGGAGGTTATCGGGAAAGAAACTCAGGCGCGCAATGTGAAGACAGGCAGGATTGAAGAAGGAAAACAGAAAGTCGCTGAGTATTTAAACCAGATTCGTACGCAGGAAGCGAAGGTAGATGGACTGGTTAATCAAAGGCTGACGCAGCAAGGCCGGCAAGGGATCAGTCGCGCCGAGTCGACGTCATTGGATGGCAGAATCCTTGCCGAGCAAGGAAGATCGGCGAGGTTAAGAAAAGGTCTTCTGGAGGTTTTGGCGGGATATAGGGAGGTTCGTGAGGAAATCTGGAACGCGATGAAATCCAGGGAGAATCCTATGGGCGAGCCGGCAAAGAATGAAAAAGTTGTAAATCCTAAATTTGACGCGCGCGCCAGGGAGAAAGCTTTGGCGGCACAGAAGCCAAAGATAGAGACATATTATAACAACAAGATTAAAGGGCTTGAGAGTGAAATCAGCGCGTTCATGAACGGCAAGACAGGGCTGGCTGGCCTGCATCTCAAGAATGCGACAAACGCCCAGCAGAAAATACTGAACAAAACATATTATAAAACCTTCAAGCGGGTCATGAATAAAAGCGGGAAAGTCCAGGTGGCGAGAGACGCGGCCATAAGGAAAGTAGAGTCGAAAATTCTTGATATCAAACGTGCTGAGCTCAAACCCTTGGAGCGGGAAAAGATCATCAAGGTGCAGGCTGTTGAGCAGAAGATCAAGTTTGTCCAAAACGAGCGGCTGGCAAGAGAAAAACGTGAACAAAAACAAAAAGCCATGGTCAGCAGGGGTGTTGAGGATAATGCCGGCAAGACAAAGGAATTTGAGACACAGGAAGCGCGTCAGGCAAAGAAGGTCAGGGATCTGGCGACAGATATTAAAATCGTGAGCGGCATGGTTAAAGAGGCACAGCGGTATATCCAGGAATCCGAAAAGGCCATGGATCACGCCGTTGAGGAGTACTGGAACAACCGCGGCCTGGTAACGAAGGTTTCAGATTACATGACCGGCCGCAAGATGCCCACGTGGGCAGATGTGAAAACAAAGAGTGAATGGAAGGAACTCAAGCGTCATGTGTATGATCTGAACGGCAAGAATAACAAAAAGCTCATCACCAATTTGATGGAAGCCAAAAAGCATGAAAGGTTCTGGAAGGGCAAGCTGAGTAAGTTGGAGGCGACCGTGGAACACTCATCGGATTTGTCCCGTCAGATGGCAGCAGAGAACAGGGATAGAAGTGTAACACAATTGGAAAGGCAACTGATTAGAGAGAAGATTGACGCGATTATCAAGGATGGAAAATTACGTCCCAAGGATGAGTATACCGGTGATGATTATGAGATCCGTGTTTATGAAGACCTGTCCGGTGAGGTTGCGAAACTCGGCGGCGGGATTGGATATTTGACGGTTGAGAAAGGAAAACGGATCAAGGTGATCGTTCATGACGGCACATCGAAGAGTATTCACGAAATCGCGGAAATGCGCGTCAAACGCCAGGGGCAACTTTTGAAAGACGGAAAATTGCAGTTAAGCAAAACAAGGAATCTGGATCTTGGAGAGACATTTAGGAAAAATGATTTTGACGCGCATAAAATCGTTGTGGATTTGGGGAACGCGGAAGGCAAGCATATTTCCGTCGATGAAGTGTTGCAAAAAATTACACGCCGGCAGGGGCGGAATATGGCGCAGCCGCAAGGGCCTCCGGATCCTAACTTAGAAATCATTTCTTACGTTGATTTAGCCCGTCCCGCTCCTTCCACCTTTAGTAGAACATCCCAGCCTGTCACGATACCAGGGTCTACGCAATCTTCCAGAGATATCCGCACAGAAGTCTTTCAAAATATTGCCGCCCGTCGGCTTCTTAACCCGGTATGGCGGTTGTATGAATCTTATCAAAGGCGAATGGCCAAGAATGACATCCGCGGGAAGAACCATCCCAAGCCCATTGAAGCCAAGATCGAATCCATTGCCGATCACGACGGGCCGTCGTCCGTCAAGGCTGAGGAACGGATCAGGCTTTCCAGTCAAAAATATTTGAAAGAAGGGAAGGAAGTTATCAGCCGGATACGCGCCCGGGCCAGAGAACCGATTTCAAGCAGAAAATATGAGGCTATGACTTTGGGTGAAGATGTTCTGCAAAGATGCTTTGATATGAAAGCCCAGGAAGGTAAACCGTGGACATTAAAAGATGTGGATGGCGCGGCTGTGGAAGCGATCGGCAAGTTTGCCAAGGGGGATATTAAGCCGGGGAAAACCGAAATGATGGTCATTGTCAAACTGACCGGCGGTGGAAAGACAGATATGGCTGACGCGACGGCTCTCGCGCTTCTTAACCGGCATATGAAAGGGAACGGGAAAAGCCCATTGCCGGTTTATATCACAGGGGATGAATCCCTGGCAGACAAGGTACTGCTGAAAAGAGGGGATGCTTTTTACAGGCCCAAGCGTGGAGAAAATGATGGACTGATATTTGAGAAAGAAAGGATCGCGGTCTTGACGGCAGAAGAAGTCCGACAACTGGCACATACAGATATTAATACAGGAAGAAAAAACACCCTTGAAAATTATATTAAGATCATTGATGAAGGACACGTTGCCGCGGTTATGGCGCCTCTGACGGAAGGGATTCATCCGGAATCCGGGCGTGATCTGGAGGCCTTGCACAGAGGGGACAAAAAATACGCCACCAAAGCCAGGATGGCAGAGGAAAAAGCGGCCACGGATCTGTTGGCCTCCATTATGCAAGAAAAATATTTAGTCTATCGCGAGAAAGGGATTGATATTGTTCAGAACAGACGCGAGACAGGCGGAAAAGAAACACAGTTCAGCTATGAATTCAGGAAGGACGTTGAGCGGGAGATCGCGCATGAATATTTGATGCGGGTAGGGAAAAGAAAGGGGCCGTTTATTAATCGGGAACTGAAAGAATTGATGGAAGAAGGCGCTTACGGGCTTATGGCCTTTGAGAAGAAATTATGTCTCGTAGAGAGTGAACAACTGATAGACCCGGGCAACGCGCGCGTCAGGGCCAATGACTATATCATTACCCCCGTGGATCATTTGAACAAAGGAGAACCGAATCGCGGACAGCAGTACGGGTCGAAGTCCGGATTAAATGCCCGCGGACGCATGATTGTCAGTCTTATGGAAGCTAAAGGTTTGAATCCGAGTTTCGCGACCTACGCGCAGCAGGCCTTGCATCGAAGTGGGACGACTGTTACCGGCGCTCACGCGATGGCAGGAAAGTCGATTGTCTTCACCGGTTCACCGGAAGACGCGTTGGGTAACTTTATGGCGCAGAACGCGAGAATCGTTCAATTTGAGGCCTCCGTCGGATTGAATCAATTGCGCTGGAAACCGATATGGGTGAAGGATGTTAAGCAGGCCATGATCAAGGACGCCCAAGCGTATTTCAGCGATATGAAGAATAAAAACGGCGGTCGTTTGGAGGGCAAGCTGGTATTGATGAACACCAATAATCAGGAGATGAAACCGCAGTTAGCCCAGGAGGCGAAAGAAGCGTTAGCGCCTCTGGGAGTGAAGGTGCTTCTCGCGCGCAATGAGGCGGATTTGGCCAGGTTCGAGGAGCAATTTAATAAACGCGCGTTAAACGGAAAGACGCTCATCATCGGGACATTTAAGGAAGGATTGAGTTTTAACAAACGCGAAGGATATCGAGGTTTGATCATGGAAGGGTCGTTGCGCTCCAGGGACGGTCATTCACAGGCCTTTGCTCGAATCAATGGCAATATTGAAGGGAGCAAGACATTTATGGAAAGTAACCGGTTGTTAGCCGATGAGGCAAAGCTTTACGCGGACGCGAGGGACCCTGTATTGACGAATGATCATAGACACGCTCTTCAAAAAGCCAATGCCAAACTCGAGCGGGCAACAACCGTTTCAGCCCGTGAAGAAGCTCAAGCTCAGTTGAAGGTCGCCTTTGAAGAGGTGATGAACGACATCTCCTCATTTAAATTTAATCAGGGATTGCATTCCACCGTCCAGGTGACGCACGCCGCGACAAGAGAGTTTGCCCAGAATATGAGCCGGGATTATTGGGAGAGCAGTTTGAAGGAGCGCGCGGCCGAGGTACAAAAAACCGGGGCGACGACGATGAGTCTTCCATACGGCCAGGGAGTCATTACCTATAACATTGCGGCCAATGATTCCCGTGGACCCCAGGCGGTCAGCATCACGGCGGACGACGACGGACAAGGCGTTGTCTTGAATGACAAGGGGGACAAGCTCAAGGCCGGACACACCATGGATTATGAATCCAGGTTTGTCTATTTGAATGACGCCTGGAAAGATGCCGCGACACGAAACCCGGTTGCTTACATCAAAACGACATTTAAGAAAAAGGAACACCAGAACCCGTTTGATGAAAACGCCTCTTTAGCGGAGGAACGGATGGAGTATCTGGACGTCAATCGCGTTTTGAACGGATACGCGCATGTGAAAGAAATGCAGGTCGTTCCTTTCCAGACGGATGATGAGGACAAAACCGAGATCGCCTTCGTGAACGAATTTAAAGTCGATCTTAAGTCGGGCCGGGAGGAATTTGTCAAATCTCAGGTGGCGGATTCGCAAGGGATTCCGATGAAATGGGGCAGGACGCTGACCAACAGAGACGTCTTTGTCGATCGCGTGGATCCCTTTGGCCGCCATTACCGGTTGATCAAGGACGCGCAAACAGGCGCCTCCAAGGCCGTTATCTTCGACGGGACAGGACATATTTTAAACGCCAGGGGCAGATTTACGGCCGCCGAAGAGTTTGAAGGCAACGTGAAAGATTACGCGGATGAGAAAATTCATGCCAGGACCGTGTTTGCCGTGAACGACGCGACGGATGACATAGAGGCCCTGGACAGCCGCGTGGAAATGGATGATGTGGTTTCCGTCGGAAGCCAGCATATCAGAAGGGGTGACAGAATTGTCCGCCACAAAGTCAATACCCATGATCCGTTTATCGAAATCCGCGGCCCCAGCAAGAGACGTAAATTGTTTAATAAGCCCAAAGCGGTCATTTTAAGAGACGGGCTTTATGACGCCGGCAAGGGGAGGATCATAGCGAATAACAATAAAAAGGGAGGGTACGGAGAAGCCACAAAGCTGAAAACCCAGGACAGGTCTAAACCGTATCAAACGGCCGTCGCCGCGGCGTATGAGGTTTATAAACTCAATGGCGATGCCGCGCCGGCCTTGCAGTATCTGGAGCTGAACCTTAAAGACGATATTGTCCTTGAGACGGGTCATGGGAATAATGCCGCCGCTCCGGCGCGGAAAGTCACCATTGAAAACGGGGACAGGATTTTGCGGGATTCCAATCTCATCGTTTCACGGGACAATGCCAGGAGAATCAAGGCCATTATTCACGAGGATGTCTTGTTCGGTTATAACCACAGCGTTGGAGGGTATTATGTGAATTGGGATGAAGAGGGGCAGAAGACGCTGAGGGAACTGGGGCTGTATAAGAATATTGAAAATAAACACGGGAAAAACAAAAAGCCCAAAGGGGTTTACGTTTCCAGAAACACATTCGAGCAGGCAGTAAAGAAGCAAAATAAATTCATCCGCCGTGCCCTGGCAAATTCGGATCACATGAGAAAGAAGGAAAATGTGGCCAAGGCGCAGGCGGCGCGGGAATTGTTTGAAGACGTGGAGAATTTGATCCGGATGCAGGACAACGAAGTAACGACGTATTACAGGAAAGTTATTCAGAAAGAAGAGTTAAGCAGTAACAATCTGAATTCGGAGAAGATCGTCAAGAAATTGATTGAGGTCAGATATTTGAATGAAGATCTTTCCATCCGGCAGGATTTCTCAGGCCTGGAGGATGATTTTAAGAAGAATATGCTCAATGGCGGATTCTCGGGGAAGGATTTAAGAAAGATAGAAAAAATATTAAGAAGGGCCCGCATAGACAAAAATAAACTGGGTATTAAACTCATCAATCCCGATGTGGCAACGACGCCATTTGCCCGGGATGTGCGGGAGAATATGAGGATGGGCACAGAGGTCGTTTTTGATGCCTGGGGTGAAGACAAAGGGATTGCCGCGGATCAGGCGCGGGATAATACCGTGGTGACTTTGGGGCTTAGCACATTGCTCAGTGATCTGACGGGCCGACCGCGGCCGGAGGCGGGCGTTCGCAAGCATGAGGGGCTGCACGGGAAAGACAATGATATCGCCATGATTGGAGGATTCAATCTCGGCGGTCATGCCCGCGTGAAGATTTTCAGGTCGCTGTTTGATGGTGTGGAAAGCGGGGTTTATGGTCTTGAACGCACCGGGGGGGAACAGGGCACGCACAGGCTGGAGGCCGGTCTGGAGGGGAAATTCGGCGCGGCTATCAAGGCCTTTAGAGAGGGAGACTTGGAATGGGCCAGGAGGATGGCGGATGAAGCGGGGATTGTTTCCGACCGGGGACGTAACCTCGCGCATCAGGACGCGTTCCTTTACAGCCTGATTTCGGCGGTCATGCAGAAGGATCAAGAGCTTTCAAAATTATTCCGCGTGCAGATCGGTATTCAGGAAAGGGACGATACACAATACAGAAAGCATGAGAAAGAGGAATTGAGGGGGAAGAAAAACTCTATCGCCCACGTGACGTTAATGACGAATGACGGTTTGAAGGTCGCTCAAATCACACAGCCCCTGCCGGACAAGGCCGTCAGAAAGCAGTATGAGCACGCGGTTAATCAATATAAGGATCAGACGCGGCGGTCAAAAGGATTTGGATTTGGGCAATCGAATGAGGAGATGGATTTTCTGCACTATTTGATGCATGAAACAGTTGCCTGGTCGCATAAAAACGCCGCTATTCTGGACATCCAGACGCACATTGCCAAGAACCATTTGAAAGATGCCGTTGCTTGGAAGATGGCGGATTGGATACAGAAGGCCTCTGAAGAGGATTGGGCAAGGATGTTCGGCGCGGGCCCTCAGCAAGGAAATCTCGCGGGTATTGCGGCGACGGCGGGCAACGCGCGGCGGCTGGCGGCGGAGATATTGGGAGATGAGAATTTCTCAACGGAGGAAAACACGAATAATAACACAAAGACATATTGGAACGCCTCTACCGGCCGTGGTGTTGTTGTCGACAATGAATCAGGCCGGATGAGGAATCTTGTTTCCGACAACTTCACGCGTGCCGTGGGCGCTGAGATTCAGGACGGATACAAGGCGTTTCGGACGTATCAGGACAAAGCCTTGAACTCTATAAAACAGATGGCAGGGACAAGCAGGACTAAACTGGAGAAATTCAAGACGGCCAGGGTGCAGCAGGTTTATGGGATCGACGGGCTCAGGAGTATGCGGTTGGACCCATCTGAGGAAATGCGGTTGTTTGAGGACATGACAAAGTCTGCCTTCCATTTTGAAGTGGATACCCTGAATAATAAAGCAAAGACATTTGATCCTATTATGCTCTTCCGGGAGGCGAAAGGGTATCGCGGCAAGGCGCTCACGGAAAAGGAAATGGCCGATTATGAAGCGAATAAAGAGACCTACATTGCCGGAAATAATTTGACGGTTCAGGTCATGGCGGACTACTTTAAAGAAGCGGCAAAGACCAAAGGCGTACGATGGGCAGAAGCCCAGGAAGCTGTCCGCCGGAAACTCATTGATATCGGCGCGATAGATCGAGATAACAATGTTTTGGATAAGTATAAATTTCATGCCGTTTCCGTCACTGCCCAGAATGACCCTAACCGCGAGATGACATTGATCCATGAAGATAATCACAGTCTTTATGAAACAAACGCGACGTACCGCGATGCCGTTAAACATTATTTCGATAATTTGCCCGCGCGGTTAAAGCGGTATGTGACGGATTATATCGGGAAAGATGATTATTATGACGCGCAAGGGGAGGAAGGAAAGGAAACCCTGTACCGCGAATTTGCCGCCGGTTCCAGGGACTTTATTCAGGTTAAAGCGGGATACGATACGATGGGGCTGGAGAAGCAGCTTCGAGAAGTTCAAAGGAATCTGTTGGATATTGAGAAAAAGGCATTAGAGAACCACGCCCTTGATCAGTTTTTAAATCAGATGAAAAAGAAGATGGAAAGACAAGATCTCCCACCGGAAATGCTGGAAAATATTCCTGGAGGAATTCCTGTGCCACCACCCGTACAGAGCGGTGTGTGGACACCGGTATTGCCTGTAATACCTCCGCCGGTACCTTTACCTTTTAATATCTCCGGCGCGACTCGCCAGCTCCAGCAAGCAACCGCCGATACCGCCCAGATCGCTTCGTCGGATGAAATTAAGGTAAAGACACCGGGTGCGGGCGAGTTGTATAAAAATTTTGATCCGTTCAAAAACAAGCTTGATTATAACGGTGTACCTGGAGGCCGTGGGCCTGCGGTATCAACGGCTATCGTCGATCCTTCCCAACTGAGCAGGAAACTGGATCAAAGAGCAAGGAAGGCCCAGAGGATGTTGGCCAAATACCAACGCGCACTCTTTAGGGCAAGGAATAACGGGAGACCCGCGCTGGTAACGTACGCCAATGAAGAAGAGCTTGATCTAATTAAGACCCGTCTGAGTCAAGGAGAGAATGTTTATCAGATAGCAGGGTTGGACGGTCAGACAGGGGAGTTTGCCGTTGAACAACTGGAGACAATCTCTCCCGATGGGCGGACAACATTTAAAAGAACACAAGTGCGGTTGGAGGATTTGAAAGACGGAATCATTTTAGCCCAAAAGACGATGTCCATCGCCGGCGCCCAGGAAAAATCGGCGAGAGACGCTATGAAGGGATTAATGGCCGCGCTTGGAGTGGAAGTAGCGGGCAGTGTGGTTGAGAATGATGGTTACGTTAAGAGAGAATTTGCCGCTATAGTTAAACTCACGTCACGTGGAAACGTGGTTGAGAGGGAAAGTGTCAGCAACCCAGGAACGGAAACAACGGCTTCGGGTCTGCCCTCAACCAGCCCGGCAGAGCCTGTAACGTATACGTTTGATTTTGCCTCTCTGGTCAGAAAGATCGATGTTCAGACGGAGGGAAAGAATCCAGCCATGCTGGCAAAAGGGCTTGTCCATATCACAGGACCGCCGGACACAAAAGACAGTGCCCTCCTTACCCCCGCTATTGCTCAAAATCATATAGATCAAGTCGTTAGCGAATTCCTGCTTACTCTTAAGCGTCAGAAGGACGATTCTTTTAAATCAAAACTCGCGAAATTTATTAAGGAACAGGTAGATTCTCGACGTTTTGAAGAGAGGGAGTTAGCTTTTGAAATCACGCGCGTTCAAGAAAACGAGAGCCTTTATGATTCAAGAAAGAATATGTTTGAAAAGGAAGGGCTGCTCTTATTAATGAATCGATTAAGGACGAAAAGGGCTTCGGCGGATAAAGAAAAAATATGGATGCAAAAGGATTTAACGCGACTGTTAGCAAATAAGAAAAATGATTTCTACGTGGTCGTCATAGATTCTGATGGCATTGGCAAGATAAATAAAATCTTTGGAAAAGAGAACGTGGACGCGCCTTTAGGAGATGAGACAGCTTTGTTAAAAGATGAATTTGAGAAGAAGGACGGACGTGTTTATAGAGTCGGCGGGGATGAGTTTGTGGGATTTTTACCTGTTGTCGATGATCAGAATCCAAGCAACGATCCTAAGGTCATCCTTACTGCCATACAAGAGACCGTCAAAAAGGAAACAAAGAATAGATATGTCAGCGCGAGATTGAAGAATTACGATGCGATTATAAAGCAGCTTACCGGAAAGGTCGAAAATCCTGAGAGGGTTTTTGAGGACATCATCGAGCAGGATGTTCTAGGTTTTGCCAAAGAAGATCTCTGGGAGCGCGGCGCGCGGTTACTGATGTTCGAGCTTGATTCTAAACAAAAGCGACCAGACGATGTTATTGTCGCGTTGCAGGAGAAGTTAAGTCGGAAATTACAAGAAGTGTTAGGCTCAGAGAAAGAGGTCTCAGTTGAGCTCCAACTGACCACTTCCCTGCTTTCAGAGGATGAGGACAAAGGTTATATCAAAAAAGGAATCTTCCCTGAACAGTTAATGACAATCGGCGTTGTTAAGGCCAGTGAAGTTATCCATAAACAGAACCTTCAAGATAAGTCTTTGGCAAAACAATTAAGTTCTATTATTACAGCGGCGGATAAAGGCGTCTATCTTATGAAGCAAACCAAAGAAGACGCCTATGGACCGAGCATCCATGTCGGGTATCTGCCGATTGTGAAAGACGATCAGACTGAGAGTGAATTACGATCCGCATTAACTGAGGCACAAATTCCTGCCGGCAAAATCGAAGCAATTATTAAACGTGAACGAGACCGCAACCGTATGTCAGCAGAAAACAAGAACTTGCTTTTGACTCAGGAAGGCATTCGTCGTTCGTTGCAGACAATAGTTGATATGAATCCAAGCTCCTTTAAGACTCAGGTTGGCGTTCAGGAATTTGATGATTTGAAGTATAGGCTTAGTCAATATGTTCCAGCAGACGGGAGCACTAAGAAATCCGGGTACCTTATAAGGATCAGCCCTGTTTATTCCGGCGATCTTCTTGAGAAATTCTCAGAATCGTTTGACCCTGAAGATATGGAAAAGATCAAGGGACGGTTTAAATGGGTGAATGATGTCTTAGGTCATACCGCCGGCAACGGTGTGATCAATCTCCTGCTTTTGTCTATTAATGGAGCGGCCAAGAATCAACATAATAGTGAAGTAAGCTTTACATTAAAACCTGCCACGCATAAGGACCCGGATGAGTTCTATTTATTTGCCGAGGCTAACAATGTTGAAGCACTAGAGCAAAGCCTTCGCGATGATGTTCTCAAACCGGTAGAGAAGATGTTTAATGAAATTTCCAATGTAAAAATTCTTTTAAAAGCCGTGGTTTCAGATGGGATAGCCCTCTCGAAAATTCAAGGCGGCTACGGCCAGATGTTTAAGCAGGTGCAACAGGTGGTTGCTGTATCCAACAATAAGGATATTCTCCTTTACACAAAAGAATTTTCTCAAACAGGATCTGTATTATTGGATAATTTGAGAGTCGCCCAGCAGGCTGAAAATGATTTGGCGGGTAAGGATATTTATAAAAATTATCATAAAGACCTTGCCCAGTTGACGAAAGAACCAAAGAGACCGACATTTATGACAGGGGAGTTTGGCCGGGAACACGTCGGTTCCGTCTTCTTCGCGTCGTCTTCCACAAAAGAAAATCCTCTGGACGCGACATGGCGTCAATATTACGAAAAGAAATTAGTGGCGGGAGATCAGAAATATATTAAGGAATGTGTCGCCCGGTTTATGGATCCGGACACCGAGTCCACCTGGTATCAATTCCGTAAAGCTGTTGAGAAAGACAAAGATTCGAAGGAATACGACGCTGTCTGGACAAAACTTATCCTGGCCCAGGCACACGAGCTTGAGGGCGCGGGACAGAGCAAGATTGTGATGAAGCGTGAACCGGCCGGTACGGCCCAACAGGGCGTGGCGGCAGAGGCCGGAAAGGTCTCGCCGATTGAAGGGAAACTGGTCGGACTGCAGGCGTTGCGCGACGTGGTCCTCAAATTCGGGCTCTTTAAATATCATGACATGATCCTGATGGTGGTGAAACCTGAGACGGCCATGGAGGCTATTATTAAAGAGGTCGAGACGCTCCTGGCCAAGACAAAGGAAACCGCAGCACCTGGCAAGGATGAAAAAACTCTCAAGCGCGAATATCCTGAACTGGAAACGCATCCTGTCTATGTCACAGAGTATGGGAAAGACGGGCAGGTGATTTACAAGATCAAGCTTGAGGAGATCCCCGCGCCGCCTGCGGCTCCTCGCGATGACAAAACTGATAAGACGGCTTCGGGCGAAAAAGATAAAGCCGTGATGGCGGATAAACCCAAGCAGTATCGTTTGGTGCTGGAGAAGACATCCAAGACCATGGCCGATATCCGTGGTCTGATTATCTCCCTCGGTAACCCGCCGGAAGAAGTCCGGGCCATGATTCAGGGCAAGGGCGGCGTGGCCGGATTTGATAATGAAGACCAAAGACCAAAGACACAAGACGCAAGACTAAAGACCAACGACCAAAGACTACGGACTAAGGACCAACGACCAACGGTGGAAGAGGATTTAAGGATAAATGTTAAAGAGTTTGAGGCTCCGGTTCTGCCTGTTCCATCACCAGCCATCGTGCCGCTGCCGGTGATGCCGTCATTGCCTTTGCGGCTTTCCTCATCGCGAGCCACGGGGGAGCGAGGCAATCTCTTTAGGCCTAATTTTGACCGAAGACAAAAGACAAAAGACCAAGGACCAAGGACCAACGGAGGAGATGGATATTCTGCCGCGGATGCTATAAAAGTCGCGACATCCGACACCGCCATGGTGGTGTCGCTGAAGGAATTTGAAGGGTCCCTAAAGAGGGGTTTTGATGTCTCGTCGCGTGGCGGGAGTGCGCCACTCCCCATCTTCGGGTCAGCGGTCAGGCGTGAATTTATCGTGGGCGGAGCCGTTGGAGAGGTCTTGCGCGGATATAATCCGTACGGCGTGGCGCACTCGCTCGCGCAGAAGGAGATGGGAGACACGGTTAACGGGGATGTCCTTCCGAGGATTAAGGAATCCGGCGGCGGTGAAGCGTTCATGTTTGCCGCGGAGACGGCTACGGGTAAGAGCACGGTTGTTCCGCTGGCGATGTTTCTTGAAACCGGGAAAAAGATCATTGCCCTGGAAAATCAGCTCGATCAACTGGATCAGAATTTCGCTGAAATGGAAAAACTCGCCGCGAAGGTGTATGAGGCCACACGCCGTAAAATCCGGGTCAGAAAGATAGAAAGAGGCATGAAGATCGGGGAGATCCTTGCGATTAAGGCTGAGGCGGAAATCCTCGTCATTGAGGATATCAATCTCAAGTCGTTGGTCGGCGATGCCTTCATGGACCGCGAGTCTTTAGAAATGCTCGGCGGGTTATTCGGCAGAGACACGATCCTTTACGAAGGAGAGTTTATCACCCGAAATCCTTTGAATATCGGAGGGAAGAAAGACACAAAGGTCGTAGCCAGGGATGTCGACGGAGTCATGGATGCCGTGGACAAACTCGGCGCGGCCCTGGACGTTGTGGCCAGAATTATTATTGACGGTGAGAACAGCGTCCCCATGGGCTTCAGTCAAAAGGCCGTGGATATTGTTTTAAGCGCTTATGAGGACGCGGACATCGATAAAGTGAGAGGAAAGAAGGGCGGGGATGAAACCATTGCCTTTATGCATGCCGCGGTACAGGCGGTCGCGGATTACAGGGCTGGCCGGGTGCTTCAACCTTTCGGTGAGAAAGCCGCGTTACTGGTCAATAAACACGGCAGCGCGTCCACGGGCATTATCCCGCAGGACAGACTTAAGGCGGCGGCAGATGCCTATGTCACCAAACGGGCAACCTTAAATGGCGGCGAGGAATCCGGGGAGAAATTGAAAGAGCAGATGTACAAAACCGTGGCCCAGAGCGAAGGCGCGCATGTGAGTGATTTAGATGTCCTTAACGTTGTTTTAGGTACAGGGAGCAACATTGTCCTGGCGTCGGGCAGCGCCAATGACCATATCGCCCTGGAAGTGAAGCGCCTGTTTGGCGCGCAGATGCTTGGGAAGACGCAAAGGACTGTCCGGGGTGAATTCGCGGGACGGCAAGGGCACCGTATAACACGGACACATTATTCACCAAGGACCGGCAATGACATACGCCCTGTTCTTGATGGCATCGCCGCGGAGATTATCGCGCGCGGCGGCAACGGCATTATTGAAGCCGGGCTGATGGATGACAGGGTATTAAGGGAAAAGAGCGCCTGGGATACTATCAAGGAAGAGGCATTTGAGGTCGCGGCGTTCAAGGGCCTTAAAGTCATTGTCATGGAAATTCACGGGCAAAACTTTATATCGGAAAATCCCCGGGAAGGTCTTGGATCTCTAAGACAGGAATCACGGCAGGGAGAAGTTGATGAGATCATGAAGTCCGGCGCCGGCGGATATATGGTCCTGGTCTCCAGAGGCCGCTACCGCGGGCAGACCATTTACGCGACACAGAATGATACGCTCTACATCCTCGCCGATCAGATGACCGACAAGCAGACTATTGAACAATTCTCGGACCGTGTGCGGGGCGTGTATGAAGGACATATCAATACAGCCGGCAAGCGCGTTCTGGCGACGAACTTTGAAAAAGCCATTGAGAAGCAATTGGTCGTCCTGGGTTTTGAGGCCGGGAATGTCCCGCCGTTTGAAGAGTATGTCGGTCTGACGGAACGGAATTGGAATCTGTTTGTCCAGGAGATCGCGGCCCAGGATCGTCTGGATATCGCCCTGAATTTTGACCAGCAATATATCCGGGGGATTGTCTCTGAACTGGACGGGTTGGAGGATGTCAAGGATCTTATCCTGAATGCTGAAGAAAAGGCGCTTAAAGGTAAAAGTGTCTACCGTCATCAGAACCTTAAAGGAGAAACACAATTCACCCGGGATCATCTGGAGCAGACAGTCAATGAGATGGTCCGTTCTTTAAGAAAAATTTTCGCTAAAGACGGCGAGATTTGGGCAAAACTCCCGCCCGCGCTGCAGGAAAAAATCAACCGGGAAGTGCATGAGGTCGGGTATCTTGAAGTTACTTTATCGCAATCAGCCGAATTTGGCGGAAAGCCGTTAAGGAGCGTCAAGACCCCGCAAGAACTTGCCGGGGCTTTGGGAGAGTCCAGCCCGTCGGCGCACATGCCTAAATATTCTCCCGGATTCGGTCCTGAACAGATGCTTATGGTTCAGGAAACCAAGGCCAGAGACAGAGACGGGAACAAGGTCACGGTTGATGAAAGGGTGGCGCTCAATACAAGGGATGGCAACCCGAAGGTCGTTTCTGTGACGAATAATAATCTCAAAGAGGTTGTTTATGAAAATTATTCTATTGTTGAACCCCAATCTTCTCTGATTCTTTCTACGGGGTATCACCACGAGAGTCAGGCCGCGCAAGACAACCGGTTAAAACTCGATGCATTACCCGCTCTTCCCGATACAGTAATGACGCGATTTAAAGATCCCCAAAATAATCTTATTGAATCCGACGGTCAAACCCTCACTCGCCAGGGAGAACAGTTGGCGGAGATGATTGCGACTTTGACGGCCGTTGAGGAAGTTTCCCGCGACGATATTTTTGCTTTGCAGAAGATGGCCGGTCTGAACCGGACACGGGATGAGGTGATCGCTTTAGGCGCCGAAGGCCTGAATCCATTGATTTATGAGATTGCCGTGAGATTGCAGAAAGCCAAGTTCACAGACATCAACGGTGCCGCCCGGCTGGCATCGCTCGTCGAATTCTGGAGCGGCCGGTTGACGGAACCCGGGAAACAGGCGTTTGAAGCACTCTTTACGGATCAGAACAAGGGTCAGCAATTCCTGGAAGACTCGCGCGTGATCCTCTTTAACGGACGCCGGGCTCCGCATACGTTGTCCCTGGCTGTGGCCAAACGTCTGGGCGTGGAAGAAACAGATACGGTCTTTACTGCCGTCAATGAATTGATCCAGCAAACCAAGAGTACCGTAAAATTAGAGGAGGCTGCCAAGGCCCTGGAGAAACAACGTGAGATCGCGCGGCGCCTCGAGAATGAATTTTATAACACCCCGCTTCAGGGTATGGAAAAGAAGCTGAAAAAGGCGAAACTTGAACGGGAGCTCAAGACATTAAGCAGATTGGCGGAAACGTATTATTCCCGAAGTCAGCCGACCACCGAGAAGCTGAATGAATTCCTTGGCGAGCGCAGGGTCGAATTAGGCGGTTTGACGCTCATGGAATTGGCCTGGATTTCCGGGCTTTATGACGTCAAAACACGGCAAGAAGCTCTTAAAGCGCAGAAGGTTTTTGATGAACTGGATCAGCTCAATCCCGGTTTGGCCGGGATGGAGGAAATGGATTACCTGGCGGCGCTGGCGAGAAATCCCGTAAAATCCGCTATTGGATTAATGTTCGCGGACTTGAATTTGAATAAAGAGGATCTTGAATTTGCCGCCAAACTAAACCGCTTATTTGAAGAAACCGCTGTTGTCTCCACGAAAGATCTCTATGCCTTTGAAGAAACCCTTCAGGCTAATCAACTGCTGGATGCCAAGACCCTCAATGCTTTTGAGCAGCTCGTCGCCAGGGTCAAAGAGGCGCGCGCGACCCATGTTCCTTACATTGCCCTGAGCAACATCCTCCTGGAAAAATTGTCCATGCGGCTTAATCCAGGACTTGGTCTTTCTCAGGCGGCGCTGGCGTACAGAATTTCAAAAGAGTTTAATAACACTCCAGATCAGCTCAGGGCCTTTGAAATCCTGGCAGGGAAACAGATACCCGCCGAGCGGTTTAATGAATATGTTCAGTCCGTCGAGATAGCGCGCGCGGCCCCGGCTCAGACCGAGGCGCTGCCGTCCCGGGATTCCGTTGTTGGACAAACCGCGCCGATTGAACCGTCAAGCGCGGCAGCTCAAACGCCGGTTGTGACGTCCAAGGACGAGGAGGCCAAAGCGACGACGGCTACCGGGCAGAACACGATTGGCCGAAAAATTCTCACCGCGTTACTCCCCGCGCTTCTCTTGTGGTATGCAAGAGACAGTTTCGGCAAAGACGCGCCGTATCTCCCGTCGAATTATGAAAATCTCCAGCGGCAGGCGCAAACGTTATCCGCGCGAGACGGCAACATCTTTGAAGTGAAAAAGAGAGGTTATATAGCGCCTGAATATATGGAAGAAATCTACACACCGGCGCCAACCCATTCTCAAGAACCCGGGGCATTCAGCGAAAAGAAAAAAGAGCGGAGGATCCCTGCTTTTGAAACTGATTTTCCTCCGACCCTTCCCGGGTTCAACATCCCGGATTCGAATTTAGCGCCGATGCTGTTGCCTGCACCGTCTCCCGGTATGCCTGGAACGCCGCTTTCATTGAACGTCACTAAGACGATGGATGAAGTCAAGCTGGCTCTGGCGGACACATCCCAGGCGGAACATAACAAAAAGACGCCGTGGCGCCGCGACCATGGAGATAAAGACAAGGCCATTCCTGTCCAGGGTCCGACCGGGCCTGTGAGTCCGCCCGCCGAATCCGAGGGGCCGGGGCCTGGAACCGGTGGTTCCGGCGGTGGCGGTGGGACGAACCCGCCGTCTTCGGGTAGAGGGCAAGGGCCTAAGGCATTTGTGCAAATAGTTAAGAAAGCGCCGAGTACGTTTGCCCTGGAGGAAATCCTTTTTGGACCGAGCGTTGCTGTGGATGAACGCGGCCACAAGACGGATAAGATGCTTTCCAATAGATATGATAACGGTCTTTCCGGCGGTATCCCTCCGCCTGTCTCTAAACTTCCGACTTTTGTTAATCGTCGTAGAAGTACAGATAGTAAAGGTAGTAAATACAGTGAACGTAGTTACTCTTTAGCACGCAACGGTTTAGGCCGGAGTGTCTCTAAAGAGGGAATGCAAGGTTCTTGGAGTGCGTCTGAAGAGGGCGGATTCCGGAACAAACGCGACACACTCGTCCAGGGCGGAAACGTCACGGATGAGAGGAAGACCGACGGAAAACCTGATTCCGGTAAGGAAAAGGGACGTTCCCGAGGGATTCCGGCTGTTCCGCTTACTCTGGTCATTACAGGGGTAATAGGAGCAGGATTGTTCAGAAGAAGTGTCCGTGTTCCTCAAGCGGTATGTGAGGCCATCGGGCGAGCAGTTAAAGTTGTACTCAGACAGCATGGTCAAGACAACCGTCCGGATTACCTGAGAGCCGGGCATACAGCTAAAGTTATCGCATCCGTCCCGGGAAGTGAAGACGGTGTTCCCGGATCCAGCCGTGTTACAGATAACGGCAGGATTAGCTCTGTCAACGGTTATGTGGAAGGCGGAAACGTCTTTGGCGTGACTGTTGTCGAACAAGGTCGTAGTCAAAGTAAAGCAGTACAAGACGCGCAAGCGTCAAGCAGTGTTCTTGAGGTGCGTCTGAAGCATGAAGACGGCGTACCCGGGGACGAAATCGCAGCTATCGTTATTGCCTCCATCCTGGGAGAAGTTGGGACTCCCGGATCCGCGCCTGTTACAGAGAAGGGGCGGATTAGCTCAGTATCCGGCCGTCAACAGGAGGCCAGGATTAGCTCTGGATCGAGCTCTGAAACATCCATGGGTTCGATAAGCTCTGGTAATGGCAGGAAGACTGCTGTTACTACTATTGTAGAGAAGAAGTCCTCAACGAATGTCAGGACATCCATCCTGGGAGAAATCGGCGCTCCCGGATTCGGACCAGCGTCATACACGGTCCGGATTAGCTCTGGCGACAGCAATGGAGCCGTACTGTCTGTTGTTGTTGAGTCTGTCAATGGTAGGAAAGAAACCGGACGCGGCAACGCGTCGGGTCAGGTTCTTGAAGTGCGAACTGAGAAGGTTCCGCTCAAGGCCGATGTCGTTGGAGATGAAGGAATATCCTTTGCCTCTGACGCGAATTCTGTTCATTCGACAAATAAGAGAAGTGCGAATACTAACACGGATAACAGCGGTGCACGAGGTGCGGGAAGTGTGTCCGAACCGAGCGCGCCCAAAGAGTTATCCAGGGTTCTTGAACTGCGCCTGAAGAGTACCGGCGCGGGCGTCAAGAAATCTGTCGTTGGTATTATTGGTGAGAAGAGAAGTGAAGTATTCGGGTCTGGAGCATATCAGGTCCGGATTAGCTCTGTTCAGGTTCCCGGAGTCCGTCAGGAAACGGGGACTGTCGTTTCAGTCGTATCTAGTGAAGAAATAAATCCTGGAAACAGCAACACGCTCGCCGCCTCTGAAGAGACGCGCGCGCGATTCTCGGTTACCGCCTCCGGAAGAAAATCCGAAGGTGAAATTCTTGGTGCCGGGAGTACGCGTGTTTCAGGTTTAAATACTGGGCACAAGAACACAGGACACAAGGCACGCGGTGCAAGCCTTGAAGGTTCTGGTTCTACGTCTTTATCCGCATTTGGCAACTCGCCAACTCGCGAACTCGTAACTCATCACTCCATCTTCGCGGAATCCAAGAAGAGCTTCTTGGGTTTTGTCTTCTATTTCGTCCGCAAGGGTATTACCAATCTTTCCACTCGCGGCTCGCAACCCGCAACTCGATTTACTCTTTCATTTAACAAGCAATCAAAGCCGTCCGCGCAAGTTTCTTCTCTACCGTGGCTGGGGGGAATCAAACACGTTTTCGCGCGGGCGGCCTTTTATTTAACTCGTCAACCCGCAACGCACAACTTTATCCGTCATTCATTAACATTTACCCAAGAGCTAAGAGCTATGAGCTCTAACACAGGAGGTGCTTTATGTTCAGGAACAACACGCTTAAAGAGCACATGGAACGTATCCGTTTTACGCATTTTGTCGAACTTCCGGAATACAATTGTGTCATCGCTACCGCGCGCAATGAAGACAATAAAACAAGGGTCTATCTCATTAGTCAAGAAGGCCGCGTCTTTATTCGAAACGCCATTAACAATAGCTGGAGTGAACTTAATGGCAGCGACAAAGAAGACATTTATCGCGTCTTTACGCTCGCCTTGGATCACGGCCAAATCCCTCGTTTCCGGGCGCGTCAGAATATCTTCGCTTAATTTTAGAATCCTTCCTTTCACCGTGGCCGCCGCCCTTTTTGTCCTTTCCGTGGCTTATCCCGCCGTGGCAGAGGGGGCGGCAATTTTAAATTCCGGTATGCCTTCATTTAAGGAGCCTCTGGAAGCCGTTCGTTCCCAAGAGTATGCCAAATCCAAAAACATGCTCTTAAGATATTTCGGCAACAAGGAGGCGTATGAACGGGCAAGATCTATTGATGAATTCATTCAAAAGAATTGGGCTCAAATAAGAAAATCCGGTCTGGATAAATTTGTCGTGTATGTTCAGAGCGGGAATGAAGAGCGGCCGGTTCGTCAACAGCAGGCCTTGTGGCTGTTAAGCCGGATTGACCGCACATTATTTGACGCGCTTAAGTCTAAAAAGGTGTCCATCATTGCCTCACAATTTGCTGAGGGATTCGGATCCATGTTGGGAAGTAAATGGGATGGCGCTTACGGCAAGCCCACGATTACTTATAACAAAAATATTGAATCGATTGTGATCTTAACCGCGACTTTGGCCCATGAGGGCCAGCATGCGGTTGATTTACCTGCAACGCTAACAGGACTTTATTTCAAATCGCACCTGTCGTCGTTGGATATCCCGCGGCATATCCTGGGAGGTGTGGGGCACGACGAAACGCGCGGGTTTAGGAAAGAAAATGAAGCTGTTCAAAAGATCATTAATGTAACGCCGGAAAAGAAGAGGCCGTATTTCGCGGACGACCTGTTTATTAAGGCTAATTATCTTGTGAATGATTGGAAGAGCGGATTGCAAGGGCTTTATGTCGTTCTGGTTGATAGTGTCTTGGTCTATTTCCTTGTCGGGGGGTGGAAGGTCGTTAAGAGTTGGAGGATTCCACAGACAAAGAATGTGAAGCGGTTCGGCAAGATGGGTGTCCTGGCCGCGGCGATCGGTCTGATGGCTTCTTCTTCGCTCTTCGCCGGTGGCGTGGCTCAAGGGGCGGCCAATTTATCGGCGCTGGCAACTTCAACTTCCGTGGCGGAAGGGGTTGTCAGTGCCGGTATTTTTGGAGCGGCTGTGACGCATCTACCGGTCGTCTTATTGATCGGGGTCATCGCGGCGCTGGTCTTTAAGGTGAATCCGGCGAACCTGATTCCACAGGCTGTGCACAACGTGTGGAAGAGTGCCGCCGCGTGGTTGAAGAAGAATAACCGGATTCAAGGGGTCCTGATTGTCCTGGCTCAGATCGGCCTGGCCGTCGGATCGACGTACATGCCGCAGTTGATTAAACTCTTGGGGATCGACGCCTGGAAGAGTTTCGGTTGGAAGGCCGCGGCCTCGCTGGCGCTCAACGCCGTGCAATGGTCGATCCTGATTTACGGCATCTTCGGGGCCAGGATCAATATTCCGGAAATCAAGGAAGGCCGGCCGGCCAGATTTAATTTGGGGAATCGCGGGTATTCAGCCAGCGGCGAAAAGTACACCTCCGGCGAATATCTTGCCTCACGTGATGCGCGCAAGAATTATCAGTCCAAACAGAAAAACGCAGGGTTTAAGGAGTTGTTCTCCTCTACCAAGGCTTGGAAACAAAACTGGAAGATGACGGCCGGGTTTGTCCTGGGCGCTGTGGCTCTCACGGTCTTGAAGGGCTTGACGGCGAACGGCCTGGCCGGGCTCAATATCTGGGACATGGTTTACAGCGTGGGCATCGGGGTTTTCCACGGGGTCCTGATCGCGGCGTTCTGGAATTATTTCTTTATCAACATTGAGAAAAACTTTGAGGCGGTCAAGACAGTGGAGGCGTTTAAAGGCGGCGCCGCGAACCAACCCCTTAACGACAGCATCTCGCTGCACAAAGAGATTTACGAGAAGTCCAGGGGCCTGGAGAGATTCAAACTCAACGCGCTGATCCTCAAAGAAAAACTGGTCCAGCGTTTCCCGGCGACCACGGCCTTCGCGGCGCTGTTCTGGTCCAGAATTTCAATCATGCTTTTAGGCGCGGTCCTGGCCGGGCCTGTGGCCACGCGGTTGGGCTTTAAACTGGACGCGTCGATCTTCGGCGATTACCAGACCAAGGAAGCCTTTAGGAAGCTCGACGCCTTCGGGTTCCAGCATCAGCACAAGGAATTGGTCCGGACGCTTCTGTTGACCCTGGGCTTCGCGCTTCTGCGGATTCCAGCCACCATGGCGGAGTGGCTCAAAACCGGCTTTGGCATCAGCGCGCCGGTCCAGATGTTAAGAGAAATCCGCAGATCAACGATCCTGCCGGAAGACTTGAAGAAGGCAAAGGACTTGATTGATTCTGGCAAGGTTTTAGGATGGAGCAGTCCGGCGGTGATGAGTCTGATTGAAGAGAAATTGGCGAAAGAGAACATTAGCGTGGATCGTAAGCCGTCGATGAAGAAAAAGTTTACGTTTGCCAAGTACCGCGCGCTTGCTCTGGGACACACGGTGTTCAGTCTGGGGATATTTGCCGCGCCGCTGTTGTACACGAAGTTCGGGGTAGGGGTTGTGGCAGTGCCGGTGGCTGTGGCCGCGGGTTATGGATTATTGAGTTTGACCAGGGTGATTAAAAACAATGAGCTCGGTCGGCCGGATTTCAGAAACGCATTTTTCAAGAACCGCCCGTGGATCCTAATGCATTTCATTCAGAACATTCAGCGCTGGAAGAGTTTCTTTGGCATGTACGTGGTCACCGGCGAGATCAAGGGGGTCACCAACGTGGCTGAAAGCTTTACGAAGGTTCCTTACGCGGGCGTTGCCTTTGAACCGGTCAATAACATGGTCCAGGCCTTGGAAGGTCCCCACGGGCTGATCGGATTGGGCGACGAGTTCCGTTCAAAGCTGGAAGGCGTGTTAGGCCCCAGGGTCTCTGATCTGACAGCAGAAGAATCCCAGGGCATGCTCAGTCAGTGGGTGTACGCGGACGTCCTCGGCGGGGAAGGCGACCTCAACACGATTCAACAGCGCGAGCACAGAATGCTTGAAGAGATCACCGAGCTCTCGCTGACCGGCACTGACAAAAAAGATTACCTCGGCCGGATGAGCGAGCTTCACAAAATCGAAGACAAGATTACAGCCGAAAGCGACGAAAGCAGGCGGATCGTGAAGATAAAAGAAGACGGGCTCGAAGGCCTCAAACCGTACGAACGCGCGGGGGTTGTCCAGGACCTGTTAGCCAAGGCCGGGTACAGAGACGTTGCCCGGTTACGCCAGGCGCTTGAGCTTAGTCCTTCTTCAGAACCGTTGAACAACAAAGACCTGACCGCCCTGGCCGACCACCTGATTACAAAAGGTGAAGAGAGGGTCAAATTGCCCGAGGCCCAGAAGAAGGTGGCGGAACTCAAGGTGAGCGCGTTTAAGACAGAGGTTGAGGAGAAATTGATTCAGAAGGTTGCCGCGGCCGGCAAAGACCTCCGGCTGACGGATGCTAAGTACGAGGCCAGTTTGAGGAATCTGCTGGAAGACTTCCACGTGGCCGGTGAGGCGACTGAACCAAAGACCGTTCTGAAAATCGCACGGGTGGCCCAGGCCCTGACCAAAGAACAGTTGAGCGTGGTGACCGACAGTGACGTGACAAAGGCCGTGGAGGCGTTGAAGATCCAGAACCCGAAAGAAGACCGGGTGACCAAAGAAGAGCTGGCCGGGCTGGTGGCGCGGAAGACCCAAGAGTTGGTAGAGCAGCGCATTCGTAATTCAGAGGCGCTAACCCGGGCAGAGGCGGAGCTGGAGGAGTTGGTCAAGGCTGCGCAGAGTGCCCCAACACCGGCGCAGACTGAAGCCGAGTTAGCCGCAAACATTGCCCGGCTGAAAAAAGAATCCAAGACGGCGGCCGCTGACTCAGAAGGACCCGAATCTGTTGAAGTAGACAAAGCCGCGACCAGCGCCGCGTCGGGTGTTTCCTCACCGTCAGCTTCCGGGCCCGCGTCAGCCGGTTCGCCGCCTGACCCCAAGAAAGAGCAGAAGGCCCGGGAAGAAAAGCAGATCCTCGTCCGGCAGATCTGGGCGAACCTGATCGAAGTCCGCCACGAATTGCTCTTGCAGGTGATCCCCGGCGCAAAGACAGGACATGCGGTAACATTCCCGACGGTGGCAGGTCTCAAGGCCTTCAAGGCGTACGACCGGGCGGATTTAGAGGAGCGGTTCCTTGCCTTGGCCCGGGAAAACCAAAAGGACAGTGAGGCCCAGAACAAGACCGCGTTGTCCAGTCAGATCCGGCAGGTGACGGAGCTGATCCGAGGGGTTAAGGAAATCCGGCAGTTGGCAAAATTCGAAGAGGCCTTGCACAGGAAAGAAATCAAGGGCGTGAGCGAGGAAGACAAAGAGGCGCTCAAGGCTGCGGAATATCTTGTTTCCTCGGCGGAGATGCTGGATCCGCGGCAGAATCATTTAACTGAGAAAGACGTTCAGAACGCCCTCAAGATTCTTAAAGAGGTCAAGACAGCCGGCGCGCCAAAAGCAGCAACGGATTTTGAAGCTGGGTGGAGAAATCTGCTTCTCGCGGACATCCAGGCTTTGAAGGGGATCAAAGAAGAAGAGGCGAGAACCCAGAAAGATTACCTCAAGCTTAATCAACTGAAGGACGGCGAAGAAGACCGCCTCTTTGAGGTCAGGAAGGCGCGGATGGCCCTGGAAACACAGGAAGAGATCGACCGCCTGTGGGAATTCTTCAGTCCTAAAGATTCCAGGAAAGAGGCCGCGTTGATCGAAGCGAAAAAGACGGCCAGGGCAAAAGCCCTCGCGATCGAGCACGACGGCAATAAGCTCAGCATTCAAGGCGAACTGTTGTCGTACAAGCAGGGATTGCCCACTGTTGGAAATGAGAAAGCCCTCATGGAGACTCCGGAGGCCGACCGCGCAAAGATCGACGCTTTAAGAAATAAACAGACTTCCGCGCAAAAAAGACTGGAACTGGCGTCGAGAGATGTCACCATCGCCGAACTGGCGCTGGAGTCTTTCAGGGCGCGGAATTCAAGCCAAGAAATCAAAGAAGAGCTGGAGCTTAAACACCGGTTGAGCATCCAGGAGAAGAAACAGGCGGTTACCCTGGATCGACTGGACCAGGGGAATGGTCCGGAAAACCTGAAAGATCTCGAGACGAGGATCAAGACAATCGCCGCCCTCAAACGCGTAGAGACGGAGATCCTCAAACTCAATATCCAACTGCTCAAATTCAATAAAGAAGCTTCCCACGCCGAGAAGATCAAACTCAATCAAACAGAGACCGCGAAGCTGAAGGCCGCGCGGATCAGCGAGACTCTAAGCCTGGACGCGGTCAGTGTTGTTTTGGATTACCAGAGAAATCAGGCCAACGCCGCGTTCAATCGCCTAAGAATAGCGGCGCAGGAAGACAAAGACAATGCGTCCTTAAAGGGGGAAATCACTCGGGCGGAGAACAGATGGAAGCTGATTAAGAATCTTGAAGCGGGGATGTCGCGTCTTACGGAATTGGTTCAGGCGAGCGCCCTGACAAAAAATGAGGCAAAGAAGGTCGCGGAGCTCCTTTTAAAGAATAAAGAAACTATTGAAGATACCCGGGCCGCGGTCCTCCTGCGTTACCTTGAAGCCGTGGACCGCGAGAAACAGTCCAAGGATCTTAAGAAGCAGGTTCAAGAAAATGCCGCGTTCAGGCCCAAGAACGTTGTCGAGAAAGCAGAAGACGCCGCCAGAAAACGTCTGTTCCACATTACCAGGAAATGGCTTACAGCCCAGAAGGCCGACGACCAGGCCGTGATCGCCCAATTTAACAAGAATCAGACAGCGCCTTCAAATCCCAAAGACGCGGCTGTTTACGCGCCGCTGGCTGAAAAGGTAAAAGAGCAATCCGCCCGGCTCGCTGATCTGGAAAAACAGACCGCCGTCTACCGCAAGGCTGAAGCGAAGTTTAACCGTCTCATGGGCGCTGAAAATTTGACGCCGGCACAGCTTACCGAGGCCCGCAAGGCTGTCACCGAAATCCTCAGCATCCGTTATCTGGTCGACGCCAAATCTTTAAGCGGCGAAGACACAAGCTATCTTGAAGGATTGATCAAGGAAGCCCTCACAACCAAGTTGACCGCCATGGAGCGCAAGACAACGCCGTCCTTGATTAAGGACCCGGCCCTGGCCGGCCTGCGCGACACCCTGGAATCTTTGTTGGCTCAATTACCGCTGACACAGCAGATTCGCTTGTACCAGGCTAACCTGTCGTCGTACACGGACGTGGGGGAAAATGTGATGGTCGAGACCGCCGTGAATCCGTCGGTCATTGGGGACATCAAGAAAACCGCCGGATTCATCGATATTTACCGTTTCTACCAACTGGCCGCCGCTCAGGCCAAAGACGCCGGGACTGAGAAGCAGGCCACAACCCTGCAGGCCCGTCAGGCCTTAGCCGCGTTGTTCGAGGCGTACGAAATCGAAACGCCGTTCAGCGTCGCCGCGAGCGCCGTAAGCGTTAAAATTCGGCAGGATCAGAAGGATACCCTCTGGGCCATTTCAACAAAGAGGGAAGGATTATTAACAACGATCTGGCAGAACGAGGAGACTTTGGAAAGGTTAATACGCGACGCCAGTGCCCGGAAGGATTTGAAAAATGGAAATAGCAGAGTCCAAAAGATGTTGATCAGGGATCAGCAGAAATTGATCAGTCTTGAAAGACAAAATTTTTACGCCCCTGAGACCCAAGAGACCAAGGGGCCCAAGACCGACGAACAAAAGAAGCTGGAGGCTGAGCTCGCCAAGCGCCGCGCTGAAATCGAGAGGAGTGAGAAATCCATCGCGTATCTGAAGGAGATGTTGGAGAGCACCGCGGAGATCGAGAAACTGCGGGAGGAGTTAAAGAAAGCCGCGCCGCAAAGGGCCAAGATCATCCGTCTTTCGATCCGGGCAAAGAACATCTACCTCAAATTCCTGAATCAGGCGTACAAGACGCATGAGGCGATCAGCGATCAAATGGAAAGCGTCCTCGAGGAAGCCGCCCGAGTCAATGACATCACACAACTGGAGACCAAGGCCGGCGATCTGATGAACGCGTCCTCAGCGTATTTAAAAGAATTGAAGAGGCTGGTCCAGCTTAACGCGAGATGGAAAAATGTTCAGAAGATTTTGGTCAAGGTGGATCCCAAGACAGCCCTGAAGAAGATCGAAGAAGACAAGGATCTCAAAGACAGGCCCGAGGCGGCCAGAGATGACGACAAGAAAGCGGCGGCGAAAAAAGTCGTGACCCCGCTTTTGACCGCGGTGGGCAAGGAGGCCCTGGCCGACGAGCTTTACCGTGACGGGACGACCCTCATGGACTGGCTGGATAAAAATATCTTCTTTAGTCCCGCGGCCGCGCCGTTGCATTACTTCTACCGCAATCTCCTGGCCCGGATCTACCATCTGCCGGAATTGACGCTGAGAGAAGGCGTGACGTTCGCGCCCGCGATGGCGCCCAAGACATTTGAAAATCTTGCCCCCATGCCGTTCTCTGCTAATGGAGATCAGCACAGCGCTCTTACGCACGCTTCGTTGACAGGCGAATCCACAGGCCGTGTCGGGATCAACTTCGGCGGAATCATCTCCCAGATGTCAGCCTTGTGGGACACGAGGACAGAGGTCACGCTTACGGACCTGTATTCTCTGGAAAGCCAGATCCGAAAGACAGTTAATGAGACCATCAATACCTCTCTCCTGGCCCGGTCTACCTTCTTTACCGCCTTGAAAGACCTCAAGGCCGCGGAAAAGGGTAGGACCGCGGATCCGCTCAAATATTACCTGGCCAAGATCGCGTACTTCACGGCCCAGGAGGCGTACTTCGCCGGGTTCGGTCATTATCTTTCCCGTGACTTTGACACCGAAGCTGTCGGCGTCGAGCTTTTGAACAAGGCCGCGCGGCAGGATTACGAAACCCTGAAGAAGCACTTTATGGAACATCTGGATACCCTTGGGAAAAAATACAAAATCGGTCGAGAAGAAATCAGGTTCCTCTCCAGCGTCTTTGTCACCACAGGCATGAACTTTAACGAAGGCGATTTCAATCTCGGATTCGTTCTGGGGATGACGATCTTTGACAAGGCCTCGAATTTAAGGAAGATCCGCCAGAATCTCACGAGCGCCCGCGCCCGTTTGGAATTGGAGGAGCAGATAAAACGGTTTGGAACGTACGCGGAAGATTTCAGGACAATGTCTGCCGACGCCGGTTTAACCCTGGCCGAACGCGCCCGCGCGTTGGCGTTGTCCGTCAGCTATGGTTTGCAAGCCGAGGATATGAAGGCGTTTGATTACAAAAAACTCCTGAGCCACTTGAACGAAAAGAAGGCCGATGACAAGAAGACAGACGACAAGAAGAAGGAAAAAGTTGCGCAGACATCAACCCCGTGGAACGATATTGACAAAGCAAAGCAGGCGGATCTTAAAGCGGCCCTGGACAAGTTCGGTGAAGAGGTCGGGTTAGGATACAAGGCGCAAGAAGTGAACGCGGGCATGTCGCTGACCAGGATCTTAGAGATCGCGGAAAGCAACAAAAACCTCCTGTCCTTTGAAGACTTTGAACAGTTTGTTCAGGAGAACCTGGCGCCGGCACTTAAAGATAAAGACCTTCAAGGTAATTCTGAAGACACCAAAGACATGAAGCGTTTCCTGGCCCGCAACACGTCGTTGCCGGTCGATCTCAACGACAAAAATCTCGCCACCTTGCGCCTGCATTATCTGGACAAGGCCATCCGGGAATATATGGTTGAGGGAAGCAGGTTAAGAAGAGAGGCTGATAAGACTGCTGTTGGGCCACAGGCCAATGACAGTACAGTGAGCAAATTGAATGAACTGGATAAACAATTGAACGAAATCCGCAACGACAACAAAGACACCGATGTCCTGACCGTCCAGGAGCGCAAAAATATTTTAAGCGAAGAATACAACAAGGCATGGGCAAAGATATTCACAACCGACGCGAACGAAAAGACCAAGATGGCTGTCTGGAAGGCCGCGGTTCAGGATCAAACGATAACTCCCGCGAAGAGACAGGAGGCGTATTTAGCCGTCTCTGCCGCCCTCACAGACCTGACCATCAAGGGCGCGCTGCTCGATCAGGTCAAGAATGCCGACGGAAATAGTTCTTCCATGGACTGGATCGAAACTGAGTTGACCAGTCTTGAGAAATCAGTCAAAGATGTCGCGCAAGAGATGTACAAGAAACAGAAGGACTACAGGCAAGAAGAAGCGCGTATTCTGGACCAGATCTTTAACCACGCTCAAAAGAATAAGAATAAAAATAAGGAGAACAAGACGGATCAGCCCGCGAATACCGTCAACACAACAAACACGCAGACGCCGCTCACAAACTTAAAGACCCTCTGGGCCGGGAATCAGAATTATTTTGACGCAGAACAGCAAAACAATCAGAACATATTCCTGGAGTGGGTGGATAGAATCGTTCAAGGCGATACCCTGGAATGGATGGCCCAAAAGCATCATGCCCCGCCGGCCGTCGCCAACGCGAACGCGCAGACGTATCTGACGAAGGCCGGTCAGTATCACGCAGGGAGCGTCTCCGCCCTCATTGATTTCCTCGGCGAGTATTTACCTTCCCAGGATGTCGATGTCAGGACATCGGTTGTCAACGCCCTGTTCGGCATTGTGGACTTCCACCGTTCCGCCGAAAGCGGATCTAAAGAATACAAACAATACCTGGTCGATCAGTTGCGCGCCACGTATCTCCTGGCCGGTAACATCTTTGACCTGACCTTTGACAAAACTGAAGATAAGGAATTCAAGAGCTACGAAAAAGGTTTGAATAAAGTTCAGAAAGATATTGATCCCGATGGCACTCTCCGCAAGAACATCACGCAAAAATTTGACTACTCACTGACCCAGGTCCTTGAGGCCTACAAAGAAGCCCAGATCAAAAGAGACCTTAAGGCCCAGGAAGAGCTGGGCCAGCTCGCCCGATACTATCTCGTCGCCTATAAAGCCTTGAGCCTGAAGGCCGCTAAATCCGGCATTGATTATCTCAACACCAACCGTCGCGCGTCCGACTGGTCGGCTTCCAGCAACCCCATCGTGACCGGCATCATGCTTGGGTTTAAACTGATCTCCACCTTCCTTATTAAGCAGGACAATTTCGATCGCGTGACGACCGCGGTCAAGGAGATGGAGAAAACGGTTTGGGAGATTGTTGATCTTACGCCGGGGAAGGCCGCTGCGGCCCGGGCCCAGGACCGTATCCGCGTGGATGGCAAAGGCGCGTACGTGTTCATGGCGGATTTAGGACGGGATGTCTCCGCGGAAGAATATTATGAACTCCGCCAGAGCGGGGTCATCAGCCGGACGGATATTTCGACCATCGGCATCGCGTCTTCCGAGATCGAACAGCCGGACGGCAATGGGGACTACACCACCTTCGGCCGCAGTACCCAGAGAATAGATTTGCCCAAGATCCAGGACGGCGCCACGCATCTGGATCTGGTTTATAACTGGTTCCTGTCTTCCTCGGTTCAGGATCGTTTCAACACGGAAAATTCCCTCGACACCCAGCGCATCTCCATGGATCTCTCCCGCGACGGCAAAAGGAGTGATCAGAACGTCCGCATGACCTATGTCATCTCGCCCGACGGCAAGAATGACCGGATTCTCCTGGACTTTAGCCATGATGTGGCCAAAGGGGTGGGCGCTAACGCCTTTATCGAGATCGACAGCGACGGAGAAGCGAGAGTCGGCGAAGGGGTCAGCTACGATTACAAGACCGGCCGGATCATGGTCCTGGCCGATAGTACCGAGACCTACGGGTTGAACTGGGACCAGCGGCTGAAGCGATGGGACCTTTCCTTCAGCGGACGGATGAGCACCGATGACGCCCTGGCTGCCGGACGGGAGAACAAGGTCTATATCAATTTTGAGGCCCTGCGCAATTCCGTGACCGGCGGCGCCGCCGGCGGCCCGGGGATCGCGTACACCGAAGACGGCATCATGCCTTATTTGCGCCTCAAGGGCCGCGGATTCGCGGGTATCAATAACTTTGATTTGATCGTCGGTTACACCTCCGATGAAGGCGAAATCGAACCCATGACGTATTTCCGCACCGAGGTCGGCCGGTTCAGTCCTTACGCCCGGTATCTGGATCATGAGGCGGATGTGGGACTCCGGTATGACACCGTGGATCAGTGGCCGGTGGAATACTTCGACGTCCGCTATTCGACGAATAACAGCGGTCGGTTCGAGACAGGGACGCGTAATTTCAATATTTTTGCCAACATGGGCCGGGGCGGCGACACCTCCTTCGGCGCCACGCTCAATCTGCCTTTCATGGGGCCGGAGCGATGGGGATCCGACAGGCTGGATCCGCGCGACACGGTCCACTACGCGACAGGCGACACGCGGTTTGACAGAAATATGCCAGGAGTTAAAGAAGTGGCGGACGCTTTGGAAAAAGCTTTAGCCAAGGCCAATGTTTCTTCCTTTGACCAGGCCCTGACCGCCGGCACCACGTCGTTGTGGACATCCGTGAAAGGGATCTTCAGCAACGGGGTGGAGAAAGATTTCCGTGAATTGATCGCGAAGCTCACAACAGAGGATGCCAACACATTGATCGCCATCCGGGAGAACTTTAACAAGATTTATAAGAAGGAAACGCCGCAAAGCGCACGGATGTTCACCTCCGACGATCCGTTTAAAGAATTGATCACGGCCATGGGGGCGATGGATGCAACGATGTCTGTGACGCGGTACAATTACGGCGACGCGGCCCAGAAGGAGGAGATGACAACCGATATCACCAAGCCTGAGGATTTCTGGAATCTCGTTTATCTGACAGCGTTGAATAAGGTTGATCACGACGGTACTCAGGCCCGCGTGACCCGCGTGACGGATCCTGCCTTGCGCGAAAACTTCACCCGTCTCGCAGGCGGCATTGATTTCAATAATGAGTCCTCGATCCGGGCCTTGCGGTTCTACAGCGGATTAGGAAATTCGGCCATGGAAGCCAATAACCTCATCGTGGAATTCAGCGAATTCATGCCGGTCTTAACCAAGATCGCCGAGGTCACGCAAACACCGCTGGATATCACGACAGAGGCCGGCATCCGGCAAGCCCTCGCGTGGCTTGGGCCCCTTACAGGCAACAGGTTTGAGGCGATCCAGGTTCTTGAGGCTGTTGTCACCATTATGGAAAAGGGAGAGAAAGATTATACCGCCGCCATGAATAAAGCCAGGGAGATTCATAAGGCCATGGTCGGCCGCGGTCACCGCGACTACCTCGCTAAAGTTGGTCAGGTCGTGGATATCGACGGCGTGGTCAAGGATGTCGAACTCGCCGTCAAGTTGAGCGAGCTGATTCGTCATACGGTCGATAGAACAGCGTTACGGAAATCATTTAGCAAAATGAGCCGTTACGTTGATGCGGCGTATTACCGGCATTTGATTTACAGACAGTATGTGTCAGAACAATATGGCCGTGAGGACAGGTTTAATGATCTGGTGAGCGATATTCAGAGAACTTATGCTGCGGTTAAGGATGCAGGGATCATTCTCGACTTCGACGCCCAAAACAGCGCCGCGCAGTTTGACAACCTCATGTATTGGGCCAGGGTGCTCAATCACATGGAAAAGAATGGAACGCCACAGAGCGAGACACTTAGACGGTTAAAGACCGCCTTCTTAAGTGAAGACAATTTTAGAAACCGCTTAAGTCGTAACGAACCGCTGGTAGATTATCTCCTGGGCAATGTTAAGGATCTGGCTGTTAAGGATGAAGGTAAGGCGAAGATTGAAAAGATCCTCACGGACAAGATCAAGCCGATCTTCCAAAAGGTCCTCGCAGCGGCAAAGGTAGAGAAGCCGGAACAATATTTGAATAAAATCAGTGTCGAGAATGCCCTGACCGCCGACTTCCTCAAGTCCGCGGCGAACCTGGATGGAAAGGTGTATGTCGCGCCCAGAGATCTCAAGAGGGTCAATACCTTCCGCCTCGAGGCGTCCTTAGTCCATGAATTCGGCGCCGCGGCCCTGGGGCTGGAGCACGAAACCAATAAGGCGTTAGAGGCGCTGTATGCCGGATACGCGGCAGGAAAGCCGTTCATGCTGGATCCGCAACTTATGAAGAACATCCAAAGCGAAATCGGCAAAGGCACTTCCGACCGCCGCAAGATCGGTTCCGCTTTCGCGGATCGCGCGAAGACTTCCTCGAGCCGTCACCCTGCCGCCGGAGGCTTTGATGATTGGAATCTTTTTGCCCCGCAACAGGTCACAGATCCGTTTGAAACAAGTTCTATTGAATACGCGCTCGTGCAGGAACAGCCCTTCCTGGATCTCTTCGGCGCGGCCAGTTATGAGGATTGGGTCGAAACTTACGGCGAGAATCAGGAAGCCAAGGATTATGTCGGCGCGCGCGGGGTGGATGTCACGAATAATTACGGCGGGAGCGTTGACGCCTATATTGATGACCTCGAGGTTGTCTGGGATCTTTCCGACGGATTGAATTATTCTTCCATAACGCAGGACGCGCAGGATCTTTTTGAAGAGGCCCATGGCGTGACCATCGAGCCGCTCACCTGGCAGACCGCGGACTTCATGAAAGTCCTGTTTGATATCACCAACGGGTCCCAGTGGAAGGGCGTGAGCGCGTTTATCGCGATGATGGAACGGATGGCGGACCTGCTCAATGATTCCAATTTTGACGAGGAGAATTTTGAAAGTGTTTATGGCATCGCGCCGGATCCCCAGGATGATCTGGCCTTAAGACTCCTGAGCGCCGTTGTCAGCGACAACACCTATTCCAGGACGAAGTACATTACCGGCATCAATAACATGGTCACCATGACGGAAAACACCCAGTTCTCCAACACGAACTTCAAGCGGGTGTACGGGATTGAAATCGGCGACCCGATTGTCGGCGACGTTGAGGCCCTGGTTGAGAAGATGGAAAGCGGGGACACGGATGTTACGGACACGGATCAGGCGATCCGGTTGTTAAGCGCGATTGTCAACACCGAGGATAAGAGCGGTACGGAAGCGAACGAGGCGTACGATGAGACCACGTTCATCAACACGGTCAACGCCATAGCGAGCCTGTTGAGCAACACCGCGTTTAGCAACACGAACTTCAAGCGGGTGTACGGGATCGAGATCAACAGCACGTCGGTGGTAACGGACTTAAACGGGTTGATCGAGAAGACGGATACCGCGGTCACAAGCGTGGATCAGGCCATAAGGCTCCTGAGCGCGATTGTCAATACGCCGGACAAGAGCAGCACCAGCAGCATTGATGAGGCATACAACGAAACGACCTTCATCAATACGGCCAACGCCATTGCGAGCCTGTTGAATAACACCGGTTTCAGCAACGCAAACTTCAAGCGGGTGTACAGCATTGAGATCAATAGCACGTCGGTGGTGACGGAATTAAATTCACTGATTGAAAAGATGGAAGAGGGGACGAGCGCTCCTAATGAAGTGGATCAGGCGATCCGGTTATTGAGCGCGATTGTCAATACGCCGGACAAGAGCGGGACCGATGCCGATGAGAAATATAACGAAACGACGTTCATCAATACGGTGAACGCTGTCGCGAGCCTGTTGAACAACACCGCGTTCAGCAACACGAACTTCAAGCGGGTGTACGGGATTGAGATCAACACCACGTCCGTGGTATCTGATTTAAACGCGCTGATTTTGAAGATGGAGTTTGCCAATGAAGATGTCAGTGACGTCGACCAAGCTGTCCGGCTTTTAAGCGCGATAGTGAATACACCGAACAAGAGCAGTACCGGCAACATTGATGAGGCGTACAACGAAACGACGTTCATTAATACCGTGAACGCCATCGTGAGCCTGGTCAATAACATCAGCAATTCGAATTTCAAGCGCGTGTACGGGTTCGAGATCGGGAACCCGGTGGTGAGCGACGTGAACGCGTTGATCGAGAAGATGGAAAGCGGTCAGAGCGCGGTGACGGAAGTAGATCAGGCGATCCGTCTCTTGAGCGCGATTGTCAACACGCCGGATAAGAGCGGGACCGACGCCAACGAGAAATACAATGAGACAACGTTCAGCAACACGGTCAACGCCATCGCGAACCTGGTCAATAACAGCAGTTTCAGCACTACGAACTTCAAGCGGGTGTACGGGATCGAGATCAACAGCACGTCGGTGGTAACGGACTTAAACGGGTTGATCGAGAAGATGGAAAGCGGGGAGAGCGCGGTAACGGAAGTGGATCAGGCAATCCGTCTCTTGAGCGCGATCGTCAACACGCCGGACAAGAGCGGGACCACTGCCGATGAGAAATACAACCAGACGACGTTTATCAAGACGGTGAACGCCATCGCGAGCCTGGTGGGCAACAGCAGTTTCAGCAGTACGAACTTCAAGCGGGTGTACGGGATAGACGCGGAACCGGTGGCGGGCGACTTGAACGCGTTGATCGAGAAGATGGAAAGCGGGAAGAGTGATGTTAACAGCACAGACCAGACGATCCGTCTCCTCAGCGCGATCGTCAACACGCCGGACAAGAGCGAGACGGAGAATATCAACGAGGCGTATGATCAGACGAAGTTCATCTCGACCGTGACGAAGGTGGCCAGCCTGGCGGACAATGTGAACAACGCGAATTTCAAGCGGGTGTACGGGATCGAGATCGATGCCACGTCGGTGGTAACGGATTTGAACGGGTTAATTGAGAAGATGGAAAGCGACGTGAAAACGGTGACGAGCACAGACCAGACGATCCGTCTCTTGAGCGCGATCGTCAACACGCCGGACAAGAGTGATACCGATGCCGATGAGACGTATGTGGAAGCGAAGTTCATCTCGACCGTGACCAAGGTAGCGAGCTTGGCGGACAATGTGAACAACGCGAACTTTAAACGCGTGTACGGGATTGAGATCAACAGCACGTCGGTTGTAACGGACTTAAACGGATTGATCGAGAAGATGGAAAGCGGTGAGAGCGCGGTAACGGAAGTGGATCAGACGATCCGTCTCTTGAGCGCGATTGTCAACACGCCGGACAAGAGCGATACGGATGCCGATGAGACGTATGGGGAAGCGAAGTTCCTCTCCACCGTGACCAAGGTAGCGAGCCTGGCGGACAATGTGAACAACGCGAACTTTAAACGCGTGTACGGGATTGAGATCAACAGCACGTCGGTTGTAACGGACTTAAACGGGTTGATCGAGAAGATGGAAAGCGGGGAGAGCGCGGTAACGGAAGTGGATCAGACGATCCGTCTCTTGAGCGCGATTGTCAACACGCCGGACAAGAGCGATACGGATGCCGATGAGACGTATGTGGAAGCGAAGTTCCTCTCCACCGTGACCAAGGTAGCAAGCCTGGCGGATAAGATCAATAACGCGAACTTCAAGCGGGTGTACGGGATCGAGATCAATGCCACGTCGGTGATAACAGACTTAAACGGATTGATTGAGAAGATGGAGAGCGGGGAGAGCGCGGTGACTGAAGTGGATCAGGCGATCCGGTTATTGAGCGCGATTGTGAACACGCCGGATAAGAGCGATACGGATGCCGATGAGACGTACGATGAGACGAAGTTCATTTCTACCGTGACGATGGTCGCGAGTCTGGCGGAAAATGTGAACAACGCGAATTTCAAGCGGGTGTACGGGATCGAGATCAATGCCACGTCGGTGATAACAGACTTAAACGGATTGATTGAGAAGATGGAGAGCGGTGAGAGCGCGGTAACGGAAGTGGATCAGACGATCCGTCTCTTGAGCGCGATTGTGAACACTCCGGACAAGAGCGATACGGATGCCGATGAGACGTATGTGGAAGCGAAGTTCCTCTCCACCGTGACCAAGGTAGCGAGCCTGGCGGATAAGATCAATAACGCGAACTTCAAGCGGGTGTACGGGATCGAGATCGGGAATCCGGTAGTGAGCGACCTGAATGCGTTAATTGAGAAGATGGAAAGCGGGAACAGCGCGGTAACGGAAGTGGATCAGGCGATCAGGCTGTTGAGCGCGATTGTCAATACACCGGACAAGAGCGGGACCGATGCCAACGAGGCTTACAAGGAGGCGACGTTCATCGCCACGGTCAACGCCATCGCGAGCCTGGTTAATAACGGCAGTTTCAGCAATACGAACTTTAAACGCATCTACGGAATCGAGATCGGGAATCCGGTAGTGAGCGACCTGAATGCGTTAATTGAGAAGATGGAAAGCGGTGAGAGCGCGGTAACGGAAGTGGATCAGGCGATCCGTCTCTTGAGCGCGATTGTGAACACGCCGGACAAGAGCGAGACCGAAGCCAACGAGAAATACAACGAGACAACGTTCATCAATACCGTGAATGCCATCGCGAGCCTGCTCAATAACAGCAGCTTTAACAACGCGAACTTCAAACGCGTGTACGGCATTCATATCGGCGATCCTGTGGTCAAGGAATTAAACCGGCTGATCGAGAAGATGGAAGAGGGGAAGAGCGCTCCTAATGAAGTGGATCAGGCCATAAGGTTATTGAGCGCGATTGTGAACACGCCGGACAAGAGCGGGACCCATGCCAACGAGAAATACAACGAGAAGAAGTTCATCGCGACGATCAACAGAATCGCGCATTTGGTGGAGAATGGGCGTTTCGATAATGGGAACTTCAAGCGCGTGTACGGCATTAAGATCGGCGATCCTGTGGTGAAGGACGTCAACGCCCTGATTTTGAAGATGGAACGCGTAAACGAAAAAGTCAACGGCGTGGATCAAGCTATAAGGCTCTTGAGCGCGGTCGTCAATTCTCCGAAATACAACGAAACGACGTTTATCAAGACTGTGAACAGCATTGAAAGCCTCGTGACCGCCAACGCCTTCAGCAATGATAACTTCGAACGTGTCTACGGAATCAAGATCGGCAATCCCGTGGTGCCGGATTTGAACGCCCTGATTATGAAGATGGAAAGCGGCAACAGCGCCGTGACCGGGGTCGATCAGGCCATCCGCCTCTTGAGCGCGATCGTCAATTCGCCGGATTACAGCGAGAAGAACTTTATCAGGATCACCAATCTCATGGGCGAATTGCTGGATCAACTGATGTCCTCTAAGAGCGCCCTGGAAGATTTCAATATCGTCTACGGTCTGAACATCCACGGTGCGCCGCTGGTCACGGACTTAAACGCCTTTATCCGCAAGATGGAGACCGGCGAGGACAATGATTCCGACGCGGCTCTGAAGATATTCAGCACCCTTGTGACGTCCATCAATTTTGACGTTGAGGATTTTACCGCGCTTCTGAAATTTGCCGCCGGGCTTGTCCGCGAGATCCAGGCCGGTCCCGCGGAGCATCGGTACATTGACGCGCTCAATTACTTCTTCGCTTTTGAGACCGCCCACAACGCGAAGTTCAATCTTAATCCGAACAGCCGCGATGTGCTGGATGTGGAGCGCGCGACCAAGTGGGTTTTTGACGTGGCTAAACAGATGCGTGCGACCAATCAGGATCCTCAGCGCTTTGCCGCCTCTTACCTTGAGGCCGTGGCCAAGGTCTTTGGGACGCGCGATGCCGTCAACGAGCGCCTGGCCGCGGTCGGCGAACGTCCGCTCAACGCCCTGCCGGACCAGATCGGCTTCTCTTATAGATTTATTTCGGGGATCGCGACGGTTTACATCTTTGACAGCAACACGGTCCAGAGCAAGATAGATCCGCAAGGGGTCGCGTACCTCAGTGTGAGTTTCGTGGCAGACGCGCCGAGCCTAAAAGAGATCCGTAACAGATTTAATTTAGGCGGCAACCATCGCTTCAGCGCGGATGCCGGGGCGCTCGAGGCCGCCACGTATATCTCGTCCATCGCGGTACGTCAGGCGCCGGTCAACCGCAACCTGCGCGAAGTCGCGATGAAAAAGTACTACTTCAGCAAAGAAGGCCGGGAGCTTTATCACGTCGAGCAGGTCTTTGATTCTTACAACGGTAAACAGTTGAGGGAAGTCCAGGAAGACACAGAGGCCGGGTATAAGCTGGTGAAACATTTTGAATATCAGAATAACCGCGCCGTGTATCACGATGACTTTGGCCAGCCGTACTTTGTGCCGAGCAAGGTCACGACGTATGTGGATGTCAACGGACAATTGACCCGCTTCCAGACCGCGGAAAACACGGATGTGGACTTCCGCGCCGAGCGGATCACCCAGAAGATCACCCGCTATACCCCCACGGGCGCCGTGTCCGCGGAGTTTACACGTATCCTCAATATGGGATCAGGGAGCGTGGTCCGGGAAGAAGACGAGGATACCGTGACGACGTATACCAGCCATGAGGCCTTCTATGAAGTGCTGAGTCTGGGACATGCCGTGAAATACGACCGCGCCGGGATCATGATCAGCGAGGCCGGTATCAAGAAAGACACGGCGGATGAGAACGCAATCTTCAACTTTACACCGTACGGCACGCGCGTCATCCTGTACGGCAAGGATCATTTCACAGGCACCGAGAGCATCAGTGAAATCGATTTCATGGAAAAATCGTACTATGAACAGACCAGCCGTAACGGGGTTGCCTTGAGAGAGAGAACAAGCACCTATGAAATTGCCCAAGCCGCTGGATTCGGCGCGGCCTCGAAGGCACAGACCGTGGACCTCAGGACCGGCCTGACTACGGCTGTGAGCGAGTTCCTGAGATTCAATGAATACGGCGGGGTCACGACCCAGGAAGACCTCCTCATCGAGAACCGCCGCGTGATTCGGGAATCCGGACGCAAAGGCCGTCAGGAAAGGGTGTATGAAGGCAAAGATGTTCAGTTCAACGACGGGATCATTACAGCCGATACCGTGACCATCAGCGCGTATGAGCACAAGGGGACATCCTACCTGACCGCCAGAAATGTCGCGGGACGCAGCGACCGTAAGGTCTGGCACAGTGCTTATCAGACAGAAGGGAATCTCATCACCTACCTCACGCCGGATCCTGTTGGGGCAAAAGATATCCAGACCAAGTTCGGTTCTTACCGGACACTCAAGGTCACGGAGACCAAGGTGGTTGACGGCGATGAAGACAGAGTATTCTTCAGCCGCGAACTCTTTACGGATCTCTCTAACGGAACTACGGCCCGCATCTCTATTCCGTCCAAGAAAACAACGACGGATATGAAATTCAACAGCCTGAATATCCAGGAACAGAGCGCTCAGTACAACGACTACGGCATTATGGAAGAGACGCGCAGTCATCTGGATGATCTGGGACGTCCGATGCCGGTTATTGACGAGAAAACGAAGATTTCGATACCAAGCGCGCTCTTGCTCAGGGCTAATCACCCCGAGCAGACCATGGTGGATTTGAGAAAGGACACATTGGCACCAATGGAATACGTAATGAGCTTCACCAATGGCCTAATCGAAAAGGTCAGGATCTATCCGGGCGTTCAGAATGATGACGGACGCTGGAAAGAAATGTTTAGCGGCAAGGCCCTGATCGTGAACATTGTGTATGACGAGACTGAGTTCGAGACCAGCACCCGCACCGACGCTTATACCTATACCGTCAACAACGGCGCGGCTCAAATCGTTAATAAGATCGCTAACGTCAAACGCACCGAGACCCTTGAGGTTATGGAAGGAGGCCTCGAGAAACAGGAAATCACGGCCAACGGCCTGACCGAGACCACCTACACCCAGGACGCGGCTGACGGCGCTGAGAATGATTTCAGGATTAATGTGAAGACAAACAACGAAAATCATGTTCTGAACATCCGCAGGACTTATGATCCGCTCAAGAGGACAGAAGGCTTTGTGGTCTTTAGCGACGGTAATGAGAATGACTGGATCCTCAAGGCCGAGAGAGCGGATGTGAACAGGGCGCGGCAGGAGTCTTTGTTCGACTACACCTGGGCGTTTGGGACCAAGCAACAGAACGTGGCCTTTGACGCCGTGACCGGATGGGAAAAGGAATCCGAACTTGTTGCCGAGACCGGCTGGGTCTTTGATGCCAAAGGCGCGCTGCAAAGGGTTGATAAAGAAACCATCTGGAAGACCCTGAAGCATTACGGCATCGTGGACGGAAATCTGATGCTCAACGGCGAAAAGACCTTTGTGAGCGGCGATCCGGATAATATGGTCAGCCATTCAGGGTATTATCTCAATGCGTCAAACCCGGATGTTCTGATCGATCCTATCCAGGGTGTGATCCTGGGTGCCTTTGCCCGACGTGATTCTTCCCGCGGCCACAGCGCGACCAACCCGCGGATGTTCGGGCTTGAGGTGATGAGCAGTAATGAAAATATTGATCTGGGTGACAAAAATAAGACTACGTACATATCAACTACCAAACGCGATGAACGCGGCCGTCCTCTTGCGGGAACCACGCTGGATACAACCACCGGAGAAACCGTTGAGAAGTCATGGACCGACGCGACAGTGACGGATTGGGAGAACGGCCGGATCTGGGCGGATTACGTGAATACCAATGGCGCTCAAGGCGCCCGGCTCACCGCGGCCCAGGGCGGACTCAATGCCGTAACCATGATCGAAGGCGAATTCGCGCCGGACCTTCCGGACATGCGCTTGAGCTTCAACCGCTACCGCGCCAACGGTACAAAACTGAACAGCCGCCTCTTTAGCCAGGCCTTAGAGAGAGACATCGAGAAATCCGAAAGCGCCAATTCCTTTGGCACCAAGCAAATCGTCGAAGACCTCATCGCGGACAAGACCAGAAGAAACAAGATGGCGGAGAAATACACCTTTAACACGGCGGGGATGGTGAGGGGGGTCGAGATATTAACAAGAAAGACCAAGACGGTTTATGATCCGCAAGGCCGCACAATTTCAAGTTTAACAACCGACACCCGAAAACATAAAAAGATTATCACGTCACAATATAACCATGGTTTCGAGAAAGTGTCCGGCATGGATGTTCTTGCCAAGACAACGAGGAAGGATGTGCAGTGGTTTGATTACGACAAGAAGATTTTCTTGGGAGAGGATACGACCATCCTCCTGCCTTTGGGAGGGATGGTGGAAAGGGTGTTCCACTTTAAGGATGGGATGGATAGGAAATATGTGCCTGAGTATGACGAAAAAGGTCTGGAGATTGGCGGCAGAGGGCTGAAATATTATTCGCCGAAAAAAGAATGGATAGAGGAATTTGTCTATAGGGATTACCAGAGGAAAAATGGCAAAATTTCCAGAACGAGGGAAGAAAAACATCACGGTAATAGGACTGTATTTGAAACCTTTAACGCGGACGGCACGCTTTCCGAAGAAATAGACATGGTCGTTGATGTCATAGAGAATGAAAAAGTCATCGGTAAAGCAAAAAGAGTTGTTTCCTATAAATATGATGGAGATTATCCACTTCTCTCCAGCACTGGCACGACTTCTATTAAGGGCGTGGTCAACAAAGAAGACTTTGCAATCGATTTTATGTCATCTCAGTTTTCCGGTTTTGAAGACGGTATTTTGATAATCCGATTGAAGGATCTTTTAAGAAATTTTGAATGGTATGAACGCAAGGATGTTTATAGAAGGAACCGTAAAATAGAGAACGTCCGTTATCTTAATAATAATAACGAGACAGTCACTAAGGACTTTACTGAATATAAATGCGAGCAAAAGACCACGCATGCTTACGCAATGAATGATGATATCAGACCATCTGGCTTGCCGCTGTACTTCTACGATATCCCCACTACTTCTCAAGTAATCAATTCATATCCCCAGGTGAAAGAAGGTGAAGTTTATAAGTCATCCCGTACGACGGGTTATGATCCGCTTACAGGCGAATTAACCGTTGATCTGGACAATGTCAAAATAGGAAGGCTCTTCTGGCGCGAGGTCATGAATAAGCACGATCAGCTCACCCGCACCATCACCTCTGTGACAGGATCAACAGAATTGACGCCTAACTTTGCTGTTGATCAAACCTACAAAGGTCTGCCGGGGTTGATCGGATTATCCGACAACGCTGTTACGTACAACATTTCAAATATGAACGGGATCGCGGCTGAAGTAGATAAAGAAAAACCCGTTGACCGTTCCTGGCTGCGTGACTCGGAAAATAAGGCTGTTGAGCTGGATACTCTTAAAATTAAAAATGGTTCTACTAATTATTTCAGCGAAATATTTAACGGCTCTCAAAAGGTCAGGTATCAGGGGGAGAAGCTTTATTATCTGCCAGAGAACAAGGCAGGAAGGATTGACTACAGAGAAATCAGGAACAATCTGGGCTCTGTGGTTGAGACGCATATCGGACGTCTGAAGAATGAACAGGGTTATGTACCTGTTCTGATCAACAACGATGAGATCCAAAACAAGGATCACATTAAGAAATTAAGAGAGAACGCGCTGGATGTCGAAAAGAAGAGCTACAGTTTCTATCTGGGTGGCCCCAGTCAGCTATTCTTATCCGGCCTTGCCACCAAGACGGTTGAATCAATTTTAGTCGAAGGAATTGAATTGCCGGTCTCCTATTCCAACAACACAGCCGCGGATCAAGGTCGAGGCCAGGTTGTGTTCAAGGTCAAGAAAGGGTTTGTTGCTGATGAGATAACAATTGGCTTGAATAAGACAGCTGAGGAAAACAAACGCTATGAATACCTGAGAGAAATCCTTAAGGATAAGGACGATCTGGCATTCAAATATATCTCTGAAACAAGAACAGAAAGAAAGAGCGGCCAGGGCAGGTTGAGCATTGCCTTAAGCGGCGCTGAGGAATTTGATTCAAAAACTCAGTTTGGAGCAGATGACGCGGAGAGGTTTATTTCGTTCTTACAATATGTGAAAACCGGTGATGACCGCTTGGCTGAGCAAAGCGTTATGTATCGTTACAAGGAAAAAGAATTTGATTTGGAAAAATATGCCGGGGATAAAATTTTTGCTGTCAACGATGACCGAAGGATCCTGCTGGCGAAAGATACCAACGGCGCAGACGTGCTGGCCACGGTCTATGACGCCCAGGATGTCCGCAAGGCCAAGAAGAGTGTCCAGGGCCGTGCCAGCAGACTGGATGACGGCCGGTTGTTTGCCGAGTATCACAAAGGAAAGATATTTGTAGACAGACCCAAGGTGGTCTTCATGGATTTGAACGGCTTCCCGCTGGTGACCTTTATCCCGAACAACGGCTTTAATACCGCGTTAACAGATAAAAACGGAAGGACCTCTTTTGCCAGGCATTTTGTGGCGTTAATCGATCCAAGAACCGTTAAACTTGAACCGGTTTATCTTGAACCTGCTAAGGAAACCAAGGCGTTGCACAGCTTCTTTGCCGTCTGGGATTATGACAGCAGAGGAAATATGGGTCTGGATGATTTGCGTCTGAAAGACGGGCGTGTCTTCCGTAATAACTTTGTTGAAGGCCTGGAGATCACCAAAGATGTCTTTAACGTTAAGGGTGGTCCTATTATTAATATTAACGGAAACAGCGTGTTTAATTATGTCAGGTTCATGAAGTGGGATGAGGCGGTCTCCCTGGCTCAGAGAAAGGGAACTGTTTATTATCAGGACACACCCAAGTACGATATTGCGAATAAGTATAATCCGGTTGTGTGGATTGATTATAGAGAATCAGGCTTGTCAGCAATCAAAGAATACTTGGAGATTCAATTTGATCATCACAAGAAAAATAACTGGATTCTTAATGTAAAGGAATCTTCTGAGCGCAACAATATAAATTCGCTTATAACGGTTGTTGTTCTTGGAGTTTTGGTCATTACATTGATTTTGCCATTAGCACTTTTGGCTGTGACACGGGCCATTACTTGGTTACTTCGAATTTTCCTTGATCTGGGCAAGACTTATGAGAACACCAGAAAAGAAGGCGTTAAAGTATCTTCAGAAAATTTAGCTATAAGGACTCGGGTAGCTTTTATAAACCGGCATTTGTATCTGGTTGGACCATTTACTGATTATTTAATAGAATTGTATCAACAGAAACTTATAGTCCTCATTGACAAATATTATCCCGAAGGGCATGAGCGAAGGAAATTTGTTCTGGAAGATTTAAACAAGCAAGGGGTGAACGATGACGGAGACGAACAGAATAGGTTTAGGTTTGTTGAGAATCATTTTGTCCGTCCGATTTCCGAGTTGTTTCTTTCCATCATGATTGATCAGGCCGAAAAGTGGGATTCTGCCTTAAAGGGCCAATCGCCTTCATATTTAGACAAACTTTATAAAGAAGAAAAGCAGGAGTATAGCTATTTTGTCTTCACGGACCGCGATCTTAGAAGGATATTTGAATATTATTTCATCGATAGGGAAGATCGAAGAATAGATAAAGACCCCGATCCGATTATCAGACATGGGCTTAATCATTTTCTCACAACGGCATATATCCAAAGCCTAAAAGTCAACCCTAAAAAGGACAGTAAAGATAAAAATATTGAAATAGGATCTAAAGTAGAGAAAGAACTGCTTATGGGTGTTAAAAAATGGTTGCTTGACAGGTATAAGGCAGAAAAGCTTAGACAACCAACTTTCCCGATTAAGAACTTCAAAGCGGTTAGGTACTTTAAGGGTGCCACTATTATTGTTCTTCCTCTTGGAATCGTGTACTTTGTTTCAAATATGATTTTCCCGATGATGGCCATTTCCCTGCCAGGATTGATTTTTATCTCAGCTGTTTTGGGGGTCATTTTACAACAAGTTATTATCCTGATCCCGTATTTGCAGTTCCACTTCGTTGATTGGATGATGTCAATATACAGGGTTATTCAGGTCCGTAAAAATTATAAGTATAAAGATGATCCTCTCATGCAAAAGCGTATCTTAGTTAAGAAGCGGTTCTTCTGGACGTATTTATTTACGGTCATAGGCGTGAATATAGTGCTATGGTCAGGGGGGATTATGTATGCGGCAACGACCCTGCCCTGGTTTGCGTGGTTCCCAGGAGCGATTATTCTTGTCATTACGACACGAGAGTCGATTAGAAGTTTCTGGTATCTTTTTGCAGAGTCAGCAGCAACGATGATTGAAGAAAACAAAAAGATTTCTACGATTAAGAATTATAAAGGGATCAATGAAGATATCCTGAACATGGTGCGGGACAGCGAATATCTTAAACTTGTATACAAGACTGTCCTTGTAAAAGCCTCGTTGCGCGATTTCCATCTCATTTGGCAGGAAGATGCTGATAAGTTAATAGTAGCGGTTGATGCGTCGAAAGGCCCGCTGCCTAATGATATCGATTTAAGCCAAGAGGCAGAAGAAGTCATTGTCAATTGGTTCAATAAGGTGGTTATGGAGATTAATCAGGCTGGCGGAGCAAAACAATTTGACCAAACTATCAGTAATATATCTTTAGAGAAACTCATCCCGGTGATTTTTAAGGGTACAGGGAAAAAGAGAATTCTTCCTGAAGTTGGATTTTTGGATGGGGACAAAAAAGAATACTATAAAGTCATTAAATCCGGCTTCCAAATGTTTAAGGAGAATCAAGGACAATCCTGGGAGGTTTATTTAACGGAAGAATTGAGTAAGGGATTAAATGAAAATAATAAAAGGGCCTTTATCAAAAAGATGCTTAATCCAAAATTAAGCCTTGAGGAAACCATCTCTATTGCTGCTGTGGAATTACCTCGTGGCCAAAGAAGTGATGATGAGCAGAAGAAATATGTAGAGAAAAAGATTGTTACCGAATGGATCATGTTTAGAGCGGACGGGTATCTAAAGACATTGCTTTTTGCCGAGAAAGCCGGGGAGGAGACCTATAAGGCTTTTCTTGCCTATCGTTTAAAACGTGAAATTACAGAAGAAGATCTGAAGAAATATCTTATGTTTGTCCATGTACACGAAGATATCGACCCAGACAATGATCCGCAACTATTGCCTCAACTGATGGATGAACTAGAACAAACCAGAAATGCGTTAAACAGCCTAAAGACTGGAGTCGATGCGGACAGTAGAAGCAGTTATGAAGACAAGATTAAAAAGCTTGAGGAAAAAATAGAAACTCTTAACAAGAAACCATGGGGAGGAAAAGATCCTAAGAAATTAATGGATATGCTCGTAAAGGATCCGCGAAAGGGCTATGTCTTAAATAAATATGGTAACAAGGTTATTGTTTCCACCCAAGACCCAAAGAAAGGGGATGCGACAGATAATAATGATTTATCCTATCAGTTTGCTAAAGATCAGGGCGCGCGCTGGACTGTCAAGATGGATAAATGGAGTATTACAGGACGCTTTATCGAGAAATATCTGCAGGCTATTGGAAAGACCGATGGGATGGTTGTTAATCTGGACAGAGACCACTTCTTCTATCCGGCAGATTTCTTCCTGCTGCCGTTGGTCGCCAACCGCATGGTCGAAGACGAACGTTTAGGGTCATTAACGCTGAGGATGACGGTTAAAACAGATTTTGTCTCACCGGCGGCCGCTGATCATAAAGTCGCAGAAGATGTCTGGAATACACGCATTCTCTTGGCAGAGTCAGAGATAGGGACGCATGCTTTCTATGGTCCTGGAATTGTCCGATGGGATATGATGCGAAGGTTTGGAGTGTTTATGTCCAACATCGAGGATACTGGATCTGCTGACGAAGGACATCTGATAGGTTACCGCGCAGAACATACACCACAGATCACTATCACACGTCCAAGAGAAATGCTTATGGGTTCTATTCTAGACTTCCAAAATAGATTTGGCGGCCTGGTTCTGGATGAGTATCTTTCTACAAATTTCCAGAAACTCTTGGCCAGCAATGAGCTGCATTACACCGAGAAGTTTGCGCTATTACAGAATTTTGACTTCTATATCAATAAGCCGTTGATTCCTCGTTATAATCTGCTTATCTTCCTCTTCGCCTTCTTTGTGACCTTTACACCATTCTCTTATATGGCATTTCCGATTCTGCTCATCAGTCTCCAGTATCTGCTGGCCGAAGCTATCACGGCCGGAGGTGTGAGGTTATTTGTATCGAAGAAAGGATGGAAAGGGTACTTTAGTTACCTTAAGAGAATGTGGAGCCTTGTCTTTACGTTTGCCGCCCTTATTCCTCAGCATGATGAAAAGGTCCGCAACGCCTTTAAAGGAAAGGCTGGAATCTTCTCAAGCGGGGTCAAAGACATTGTTTATCCAATGTTTACATTCAGGAAATTATTTGATATGTACCGTACAACTATAAGATGGGGTGTCTTATTGGGTAGCATCCTCGTGTTTGCGCCAGCACATCCTTATGCCGTAATTTTTCAACTATTTTTCTATGTCTTCCCGTTTGCCTTCATATTTGGTCCGTTTATGAAAAATGGCTATTCAAGACCGTGGCTCTCAGGATCGATGTTCGGTGGTCTGATTGCCGCTTTTGTCAGCTATTACTTTATCCTGCCGGTCTTCTTCGGCATAGCTTTACCGGCTTGGTTGGGGATAAGCATCTTTACGGCCTTTGGTATAGCTATTATTAGTGTCGGAATCATCTTAAAGGAAAAATATACCCAAGGAATAGTCCATGGTCTTATGGCGGTTTTTTATACCCTTTATGATTTTATTTCAATCAATGATTTTCTTAATCTGAATAAGTTAAATGATGAAGATGCTAAGGAAGATAAGTTTAAACAATTTTATAAAGAAGGAAAGAATATAAAGAAAAGAACTGTCAGCCGAAAATCACTCATGCTGGGTAAAACACAAGCAGCAGTAAACATAATTCTTGGAGCATTTGCCGGTATTGCTTTTGCGGCTGGTTTCTTCAGTAACATATCGATGATGTCTGTTGTCGTTATTGCAGCTATTGTTAATTTTATAATTTATCCGATAGTGAATATTAAACGGTTTAAGATTAATTTGAGCGAAGAAGATAAGTTGAATCTTGAAAAAGAAGCTAAGAAAGAATTAGAAGATAAACTTAACAGAACTCCTACGGATAAAGAAGTGGAGGATGAATTGAACAAGAAGATCAATGAAAAAAGGAAAAAAGAATCGTCCTTTGATCTCTTCAATGCCTATTCTTTGGCTGTTCGTTATGGTCTACAAATCACATTGAATAGATTCTTTAATGAATTTGTGGACAATTCAATATATAAATTTTTTGTTGGTCTTATTAAGTTCTCACGTAGAAATATTAATAAACTATTAACAAAATTTGTTGGTGCATCGTTAATTTTAGCTTCAACGATTCTATTTATTCCATCTGTAACTCAAGCTCGAGACATTCTCGATTTAGATAAAGATCTTATTTTATATAGATGGAAATGTATTGCAGATTTCTTCTTAGAATATGGCTGGTGGATTATTATATTTATTGCATTTGGTGCTTACATGACTTTAGCTGAAATATTTGATCATCTATATCCTGTAAAACCTGGTCGGGGAGGGGAAAGAGTTTATAAATACGATAATATTTTCTGGATTAGGAAACAAAAGAAATTATCAGTTAGAGAACTTCAGGAAAGAATTGAAGCTTATGAGATTTACATAAAGATATCAGAGCGTGAAGTGGAAGATATTCCAAGAAAGTATATTGTAAAAGAGTATTGGACAGGGGGAGGTTCTGAGCCAAGAGATGATGAATTGGTAGAGTATCATGTAAAAAGTCCAGAATATACTTTGGCAAGTGATAGATTGTTCGGCAAAAAAACACAACTGAGAATTCTTAAAGAAATATTGCAAGAAAAAACCAAGAAACAAGACCCCATCCGACCTATTCCAGGACAAGCCATGCCGAGCACGCATAAGATCAAAGAGGAAATAGACAAGCATGATATTCATGATGGGAAAAGGTTTGAAAAGCTGACGAAGAAGGATCCTGAAGTTAAGCTGGCGCTAAAAGTGTTGAACGCGGTAGGCCGGGCGAATATGGCGGATTATTTAAGCTGGATGGTTAAGAATGGCTTAGTGCGTGCCGGGCCGTTAAAAGGATTTTTAGCGACAACAGTGGTTATAAATAACAAAGAATATCTTCTGATCAGCAGCACATATCCGCAGTTTAATACCCTCCAGGTGCGCGTCTTGAGTTTGGTTCATGAGATCGGCGCTGTCATTAAATATAATGACAATCATTTAGATAATCAGATACGGGAGGATAAGGTACGTGCATGGTTTAAAGAAGCTGAAGGCCTGGCCGAGGTTTTAAGGCAGCATAATCTTAAGAAGACGACGACCAAGAAGAAGTTTGTACTCTACAGCGGGCCGCCGGGCGGGGGCAAAGGCACGGTCTGGGAGAAATTCACAAAAGAATACGGAGATTTAGTTGAGAAGTTTGTGCTGTTCCATACGCGTCCGATGCGGCCCGGGGAGAAGCAGGATAAGAATTACTATTTTAGAAGGCAGGATCATATAAACCATTTAGCGGATGAAGGCAAGGTTATTACGACGCTGGTGAACAATCAATTGCAAGGTTTGGCGGTGGTGAGTTTTGAAGATAATTACATAGATCCTGAAAGCGGAGAGGCAAGGAAAGCGCAGGTCAGAGGATTAGATCAGGTCTTTGAAGGAGACAAGGGTTTTGTGTTAGAGGGCGGATTAGGTTGGTTTGAGGCGTTGCGTAAGGAATACGGAAAAGAGATTACGACCATCTTTATCAGTCCTTATTCAGACAAAGAGCTTAAGACGGCGGCCGAGGACGGGGAATATTATACGGTGGCGTACCGGACATCGGTGGGGATCCATAAGCGGGGACATACGACGCATCAGATCACAGAGCATAAGAATTTTGAAGAACGGGCGAAGGAAGCGGCGCTGCAGCTCTCCAGGTGTCATGAGTCCGGGAAGGTATTGGTAAATTCCTATCAAGAGTCCCCAAAAATGTTTGAGGAGATGGTGGCAAAGGTAACCGATGAATTTGCACAGACAATATTTAAAGGTGTGGTCAAGGATGTTCAGAGACAGGATCCGGCGCGCGGGATTCCCGGGCAGGCGATAGTGACGGCGGAGCAAGCGCGAACTGAAGTAGAACGGATTGGTTTTGACAATGCCCGGGCCCTGGCGGCTGACACAGCGGAAGTGAAGATTGCGTTAGCGTACTTACGGTCTGTCGGCTTAACGCATATGGCGGCGTATTTAGAGGAGATTGCCAAAGCGGGATTGATCCGGGCGGGGCCGTTTGAGGGTTTCCTGGCCGCAGTACATACCTTAACAGATGGTCGCGAGGGCATCGTCCTCGTTGATGAAGCAACACAATCCATCCATAAAGATATGTTCCAGCGCGTGGCGTCGCTCATCCACGAGATCGGCGCGACTGCCAGGATTAATCTTACCGATGAAGAAAACGAAAAGCGTGCACAGGCCTTCTTAGGCCAAACAGCGGTCGTAGGTCTTGAGATTGCCAAGCGGATACATCATCGGGAGTATAAGGAAGCAGAGAGCCTCAAAAGCAAGAGCAGTCAAAAGCAAGCCCAAAACGAAATCATCACAAACTTCTTTTTGCCGACTCCTCAAAAAGAGTTCGTGAATAGAATCAACGAAGCGGCGGTGCAGGTAGGGCGGCGGCATGAATACAAGAAAGTGCTGGTCAATCCGTGGGCCAATACTCCGCAGGAATATGAAGCGACGATTGGGCGGTTGACAGAGGAGTTTGCCAGCGGCATATTTAGAAATATTCTTAAGGCGATTGGGATGGAAGGACTGGCTGGGCAAACCGCAACAGAGATGGCGAATCAGTTGAAAAGGGTGGACTTAACGAAGTTCGATACGATTGCGAAATTTGCGATATACAGTGGTCCGCCGGGAGGAGGCAAAGGTGCGGTGGCGGAGAAGTTCTACGAGCTTTATGGGGATCTGGTGGATTCATTCGTGTTGTTCCATACGCGAAACATCCGGGATGGGGAAAAGATGGGCAAGCCGTATCATTATCGCAATGAAGAGCCGCTTAAAGCATTAGCAGGGACGGGTAACGTAATTACCGCTTTGGTTAACGGGCAGTTGCAGGGGATGGTCGTGCGATCTTTTGTGGATCGTTACGAGTATAAAGATCCGAAGTCAGGAGAAGTGTATAAAGGCGTTGCTGAAGTTAAAGGGTTGGACGCGGTGTTCCAAGGTGGGAAGATCGTGATTTTGGAATGCGGGTTATCGTGGTTTGAGGAGTTAAGAAAGAAATACGGGAATGATCTCACGAGTATTTTTATATCGCCGTTTAGTGATGATTATCTAGGGGATGAGCCGACTAAGTGGTCAGAGGCAGGGCAAGAATTATTGCCGTATTTTAATAAGGATTTTAATTCTTTGCTGGCTAAATTGAAAATTTGGCAGGCGGAATATGACCAAAAATTAAATAAGAAGATTAGTCTTAAGGATCTCCTGGAAAAAGAAGAATACTTTGAATTGCTAAACGAAGAAGGGCAGTTAACCGGGCAGGTGAAGCCGCGCGGGCTGGTGCATTATGACGGGGACTGGCATCGGGATGTACGGGTGCTAGTGATCAACAGCAAGGGCGAGGTGCTCCTCCAGAAACGTGCGGTGAGTAAGGACATTGAGCCGGGCTTGTTCGCAGAGTCTGTTGGCGGTCATACCAAAATCGGTGAGACGTATGACCAGAACGTACATCGCGAGATCGCAGAAGAGATTGGAGTCAAGCTGATCGATAATAAGCGATTGGTCAATCTTGGCGTGTTCAAGGATGAAATCTTTGGGGCAAAACACGCAATCAACCGTTCGCATTACGCGGTCTACGAGTACAGGATGAATGCCGAAGAGGAAGCCCTCATCGTTGTGGATCACGCGGACGGAATTCAGACAACGTTCTGGGTACCGCTGGCGGAATTACGAGCGCGGATCATGGCGCATCCAGAGCAATACACTAAATCGCTGGTCACGGCCTTCCGTGATGAAAATTTCTTTATGAAATCATATCCTTTTCGAACAGACAACACTCGCCCTCTGCCCGGAATACCGATGCCCTCACCTGAGGTCGTGGCTAAAGAGATGGCAAAACACGATGTGAACAAATTTTTTATTTTGAATGATCCTCGATACGAATTATTAATAGCAGAAGCAGTATCAACAAGAGAGATGATTGTTTCTCCTGCGCCCAAGTTGGCGGCGAAACTTTTACGTGGTTTGAATGAAACTGCGATGGCAGCAAAACTGGAATGGATGGTCGAAGCAGGATTAATCCGTGCCGGGCCGGTGGAGGGCTTCCTAGCCACAACTACTTTGATTAAAGGACGAATTGCAATCGTCCTCTCCAATAAATATTTACAATTTAATACTACTGTTGAGCAGTCCCTAAGTTTGGTTCATGAAATTGGTGTAGTCCCTACAGAAACGTGTCAGCAAGGTTTTACTCACGAAATAAACAAAGCGCGGGAAGAATTAATAAAAGATTTAATGGCAGTAGAAATAAAAGCTATCAGCGATTTCGAGCATTATCTGAATCAAGAGAAACTTGAACGGGTTAAGCCATTTATTTTAAAAAGATTTATTGGTGCATGTATTGAAGAGAGGGAGATTTTAACACAGTTTATCACAGACAAATCGATCGTTTATAAATTAGCAGATAGTTGGCGGCCAAGTAACGATGATGGTTTTGATTTTCCAAAGGAATACATTGATTATGACGCATCACTTGACTCTATAAAGGTAGTTATTGATTTCTGGGAAAGAAATTCAGGGTATGGTGGATCGCGTCAACAAAGGAGGTGCTGGTGTTTCTTAAGAGATTATTTTCTTTCCATGCGTGAACTAGGATTAGCTTTTGATGTTTCTTGTCAGCTTTTAATTTTATTGGAAAAAGCAGGTGTTTTTATTTTAAAAGAGAAAAAAAGCTCTGACAGCGATTTTTCTAATATTGAAATTATCCAAATAAACGGTGCGCTATTTCATGTTGTGGAAATCAGGACGATAGCACGATCAAGTCTTTCTAAAGATGAGTTGGAATGTATTGGAAGCATGGCTGACTATAACAATATATGTAAATTATATTGGCATGAATGGTATGGGATGATTGAGAGGAAAATTAATTTATCAACTGTTTTCTATCCAGGAGCCGGGGCGGATATAAGCAGTGTTTTCATGGCCACCGATGCGGATTTTTATTATTTTGTTGATGAATCATATTTGGGGATTGAGGATTTAATTGAATATGAAGTTCCTGCAGATAGAATTTCTATTGAGTTGTGTGCCTTAATTAAACGAAATGAAAGGGATCTGGCCAAAAAAATAATCGAGGAACGGTTATTAAGGTCTATTAAGGGATTGGCGGGAAGAAAACGTGTAATTAAATGGCTTCCGGAACAGAATATAGAATGGCAGTTATTAGATTATATAAAAAATAAAAAAGATCAAAAAGGATTTTGTCAAACTCAAAAGATTTCAATGAGGCGCCCTAGATCAATAGGAGGACACCCCATCTTTTATGGTGGTATCGAACCGGCCCTTCTTCTTGAGATATTTGCTCTTGGTGCAGATAAGGTGCGACTTTTAGAAGTAGTTGGCCAGCCTAATATAAAGATTGCGACTTTTACCATTAAGCATCCTTTTTCACAAAAAGAAGAGAATAGATTTATTATTTATTTAGGAGGGCACATTCTTAGTGCTGATAAACTTCCAGAAAACCTTCCAAATCAATTTGACATTTATTTTGAGAAAGCTTTTGTTCCAGGGAGTGTGCCTTATTCTAGGGGTTTCTATAAATCTTTTCGAAAGTTGGCGATGAATAAATTGTCTGACAAAGGCTATGCCTTTGTTGATAAATATGCTGATTATGTAAACACAATTATAGAAAGTAATTTGGGCATGGAAGAGATGGTTTTGTTAGTAAAGCCTCAAAGGCTACGGGAATTTGAAGCGCAAGGATATAGATTTGGACACTCCGATGGTGCTTTATACAAAAAACAAGATCCCACTCGGCCGTTACCGGGCCAGGCGATGGCTGACGCGCGAACCGTGGCCGTGGAGTTAGCGAAGCATGACGTGAACACGTTCACTGCGTTGGATGAGAATAATGCCGCCGTCAAGCTGGCCCTGCAGATCTTAATAGCCTTGGGTGAAGGCGAGAAGGCGGACAAGCTGGAATGGATGGCCAAGGCGGGATTGATTAGAGCCGGTCCAGTGGAAGGGTTCCTCGCCACGACCGCCATGGTCGCCGGCTTAGAAACAATCATCCTCTCTAGTAATTATCCCGCCTTTAACACGGTCGAAGAACAGGCGTTAAGCTTAGTTCACGAGATCGGGGCAGTTAGCCAGTTTAATTTACCTCATGATAATAATATTAGACGAGAAAAATGTGCTCGAAGATTTTTATGTGAGTGTATGCAAGAAAAAGCAGGAAAAGATTTCAAGCCATTAACAGCATTTTTTAACGATAATGAACAGCTTGCGCGGGTAACTCTTATTGTTTGGCAAAAGGAATTAAAGCAAAGATTAGGGCAGGATAAAACATTTGAACAGATGAGTACTTTTAAGGAGGATGAATATCCCCATGGGGTTGAGTATTTGCGTTTGATTGATGAGAGTGGCGTTTATACGGGAGACATCCGTCCACGCGATCTGTGCCATCTTGATGGAACATGGCATCGTGCGGTTCTGATTCTGATTTTTGACGAGTCTGGGCGGCTCCTGGTTCAGATTCGATCCCGCAACAAAAAGTTTTTCGCCGGTTGCCGTGATTGTTCCGCATCGGGGCACTTGGGCTTGACTGAAGAATTCATTGATGGAGCGATTCATGAGACTGAGGAGGAGGTCTTTAATCTGAAGCGTAAGCTTGATCGTTCGCGGATGCTTCAGATCGGACCGGATAGCGGTGTTGTCCTTCAACATCATTTGCCACAATACAGGCTTATGGATAACGAGCGCGCCGGGGTGTTTATCTACTTTGCCAATGCTGATGAGATAGCTGCGATTGATCCGCAACCGAGTGAAGTCGAGCGTTTCGAATGGGTGGAAATTAATAAGGAAATCAGCCACGTTCAAGCTTGGCAGGCTGATAAACCAGCATCCAGGGCCATGGGTATCGATTATGCAGCGCTAGGTATGGATGTCCTTTCCAGCCAAGAAGGTGTGGACGCTGTGCGCGAGTCGATTCATCGGCATCTTCTAAGAAGTGACCAGAAAAAGATAGTCTGGTTGTTGCGTACCGGAGGCCTGGAGAAGGTCTTTGGTGAGTTCTCCGCGGTCGTTGTGGTTGCAGACAAAGATGGAACGTTGACTACGACCAGTGAGTCGGCAGACGAGAGCATGATTGCACGGATCATTGAAATCATTCGCAATAGGGCCTATTTTGTCGTTCTGACCGGTGCAGTGCTTGAACTTGGATTGACAAACCTTATTGAACCCGTTGAACAGGCGGCCCGCCGCGCTGGTCTTACCGACAGGATACAGTATTTCCGTTATTATTTTTCAAGCGACAATGGTTATCTAACATGGAAGTCTTCCGGTGAAAGGGACTTGCATTTTTCAGCCGAGAGTTATACTGCAGAAGAGCTTCGACGCGCATCTGTCGCGACGGCCATGGCGTTCATGGACGCGGCCCAAAGTGCCGAGCCGTCGCTTAAGGTTGAGTCTTTCCGTTCGGAAGTGGCTGGTGTAGCAACCATCGCGGAGGCGCAGGATGTTTTCCGACGGTTCGCTGAGGCCAACCGCGCCATTCTCGGCCAGCCGCGTATCGACAACGGGGATGAGCGCAAGGTCACTTTGGAGATGAAGGCGTCGAAAGATGAAAAAGCGGACGACCGCTGGATTGATGACGGGTTTATGTCCGATGTTCATAAGAGATTCGTTAAGCATATTGAGGCCTTGGGTGGCCTCAGGATGCCGCTTTTAATCCACGGACCGACCTACATGGATATCAGTCTGCGTGACAAACTCATGACTTTCCGCAATATCATGGTTGAGCCCGCGTTCAGCAATCCGCTTGTCTTTACGATGGGAGATTCGAACAATGACCATGCGTTCATGAAAGAAAACATCACCAGGGGAGCCAAGATTAATATTTATGTCGGCGCCTCGGAGACAGCTCCGGAAAATGTTATGGTTTGGCCGGTCCATGGCCCGAGGGGTTCTATGGAGGTCATTGATCAGATTATTCTGCCGGCAGCTTTGTCTGTTGATACTAACCGCATACAGGCGTTAGGCGAGGCTAAAGCGTCAACGATCAACGAAGCAAACCGCGCGCAGGCCCCTCCGGTGGTGAAAGACGTAACGTTTATAACTACAGACCCCGAGATCATTGAATCCGTCAGGACGATTTTCGAAAGCGTTACGCAAGAAGTAGTGAAACAGACTTCAGCAGGATATTCTTACTCATCCAAAAGTCAGAATCTAACCCGCAAGGTGGACGGATCTTCAGAGAACGAGGTCAGTTTGCAGGAATATGAAGGCAGGTTTGAAATCAGGGATCTTAGAAACTACTTAGGTAAAGCGTTTGATGCCGGCAAACATATTGCCCGTAGTAAGGTTACTGTCCAAGGCGAGTTTAAGCCGTTTTTCGGAACAACGGTCGTTGTATTTGTGAATGAAAATAACGCCTTATCACGAAGATTGGTTGAAACGCAAAAGCGCATTAGAAAAGCATTACAAGCTGTTGGTATGGACCATACCGTCGCATTTTTGGATCCGAAATATTTCCATATGACGGTTTCCGATATTGAGGTTGCGGTTAATTCGGATGAATTAGTGTCTAGTTTGGCTAAAAGAATCCGTCAAGTGAATGATGCATTCAGAGCGATCGGTCAACCTGGTCAGGTGAAGACTACAGTCAACGGCTTAGGCTTACTAAAAACGATCTCTGTCCTTGTGCATTTTAACACCGCTACAGGGCTTCAGACCACTCTCGGTATGGAGAGAAATATTCAGCAAGCTACTCAAACCGCGATGAGAGCATTTTCGGGACATATTTCCTTGGCTTATGTCGCGGATCAACCCAGTGATTATCAGAAATTTGTTGAGGCGTTACGTTCCGTTGAAAATAGACTGGATCTTGGAGAGTTCACATTCGATCGATTGGATATGGCGGTTTTCCTGAGAATAGATCGTTATGTCACCTTATTGTCCAAGGATCTGAAGACCGGACGCATAGAAACAGGTGCTTCCGTTGGGGATATTGTACATATGGTCAAACAAGACCCGACTCGCTCGTTACCCGGGCAGGCGATGGCTGACGTGAGGACCGTGGCCGCGGAGTTAGCGAAGCATGACGTGAACACGTTCACTGCGTTGGATGAGTATAATGCCGTCGTCAAGCTGGCCCTGCAGATATTAACAGCCTTGGGCGAAACGGAGAAGGCGGTGTATCTGAAGTGGCTGGCGTCCTGCGGATTAGTCCGGGCCGGGCCGCTAGAAGGCTTCCTGGCTACGACCGCCATGGTCGATGATGTCGAAGCGGTCATCCTCTCCAATAAATATCCTGCCTTTAGCACGGTCCAGGAACAGGCCGTGAGCCTGGTCCACGAGATCGGGGCGGTCCGCAAGTTCAACTTAAGCGATGAAGAAAACACGGCGAGGGAAGAAAGAACTCGCGAATGGTTAAAGGCGGTAGAAGGGCTACCGGAGGCAAGTAGCAACACTCTAAATACAATAATCGACATTGATAATTATCAATGGGGAACCGGTAGTTTCAAAGACATTGCCGACATTCGACGAAGAGTTTATACGGATTATTACACCTTAACGGAATTGGTTGATACCTTGTCTGAAGTCCTGGGAAGGGATACAGCCGATTTCGCGAGAAAGCTTATGCATGAGATCGAGGGGCCGGAATTCGATATTGATTCGAAGAACTATGAAGAAATTCAAGCCTACCTCTGGCAGAGGGCAAAAGAAAAATTCGGTGCTGAGATATCGAATTGGGAGATTGACAAAGATATAAAGGTTGTTCAGAACAGCGAGACGTTGATTTCATTCATTGAAGGATTCCTGTCTAAGCTCACCATTGGCAATATTCAAGATTTTAGAAAAGCTGTTTTGCTGACAATTGCCCTGGATCTTTTCAACATATTGATTAAACAAGATCAGGCGGAAATATTCGAAGAAGTAGAGATGATGTTTAATAAAGAAGGGACGCCGTTTGGTCTGAATGTGCCTATCGATTTTTCAGACAAACTGTTTGAACAGCTCGTTGAAAACCGCTCCAGCGTGATCTTTTTGATTGGAGATATCAATACTTTGGCCGCGGATATGAAATTCTTTGGCGAATATTTACTTAAGTTCTGGCTAGGCCAAATTCAAAAAGAATATAAATTAAGTGATCTCAAAGAGGTTATTGCTCATGCCAGGAGTGAAGGGTTGTCCGTGACCTTTGTGGCCAATGAAAATTACACACCGAGGAATAATAACCAGATCAAGCAGCGCAATGCAACGGCCAAGAATATTTTGGATTTGTTGGGGCTGGACCCGATGGCCTTCCTGAAAAAGATGATGGGTGTTGGCCTGTTCAGGGTTGAGTCATTTTCGTCAAATATCCCGGGGACGCTTCTTACGGATGTATCACAGCAGGTTATTGATGCCATCGCCGGCGCCGGTGTCGTGATTGCCAAAGGACAGCAGAACGGGATTATGGTTGATGGATTGAAGGCGGAGATCTTCCGGCTTTATCCGATCAGCGATTTCGCCAATATTTTCTATACAGGATTGAAGAGAAACACCGAAGAGTTCCAATATCCGCATATAGCGATTGTTTATGCTCCGGCCGGCATACGTCCCGCCATTCAATATGTGCCTGATATCACGTCTGAATTGACGGCTGAGCAGTTCTACCTAATTTATCGGGCAATCTCGGCAGATGCATTCTGGAAACTGGTAGAATCCGTTAGGCATTCTGAGCGCGAAAATATTATGGATGTTGCTCTTGATTCCGGAGTTTTGACAGGAGAAGAGAAAGAATCTGTTAGAAGGATCAAAGGCCCGGATCAGAACGAAAAGATAGCGGCCGCACAGGCGTTGATATTCGAGTTTGGCGGGGAGTATGAGCGGGTTGACGTCGAGGTTTGGGGAGGGAAAATTCGGTCTATGAATATTATAAACTTCCCGGAGGGCGCTCGGAATGCTAACGGAGACAGTCTTGAACTCGGCGTGCTTTATGCTAACCAGATCCGGGATTATACTGGTCGGCCCAAAACCAAGGTGCTTTTCGATGACCTTCGCAATGTCGAAGGGGCTATGTTTGGGTTTAATTTTCTCTATTTTATTACCCGCAATATTATTGCAAGATACAACAGTGTAACTCCGCACTTCAGGCTGGGGATACGCTTCTTCGGTGACGGTATCGGATTTATGCAGATAGAGCTTGATGGGGTAAGGACCGTTTATCCGCCACTCTATAACAAGGGCGCCTTTGCCTTAAAAGAAGACGGATCCTACATATTCGGCCGAATCCAGATGCCGGAGACGGGAAGGGTCAGTATTCCCGTTAGAGGGGAGACTGTTACCTTTGAATGGGGGGCGGTCAACGTGTTGGAAGGATTTGGGAATCAGGTTGTCCTCTATACGCCGTTTGATGACAGGTTGAAAGATTCCCGTTATCAGGCTCCGCATTCGTCCGCCCAGACAAGGAGCATCTATTTTGTTCCGGAAAGCGATAATTACAATTTTGTCATGGTTAACAACAAGTTGCTCGGGGTCATCAGAGGCAGGACGGAACTTCCTCCTTTTGGAACGGTCCTTTCCGTCCCGGCTAAATTTTTAACAATTGCGCAAAAGGCTGCGCTTGATGAGGAGACCGCAAAGGTATCCGACGGCCCGATAGTTATCGACGATTTTGTGTTAGTCAATTTTGACATCAGTCTTGATCCGGTCTGGAAAGATGCCCGATGGATCATGGGGGGCGCGCTCTTGATGGTTGACAATGGGAAAGTCGAGGAGTTGGATTATGATCCGCAGGGTTCTGTTTATACGGTCTATCATCTTGAGGGATGGGCGCTGGAATCGTCACAAAGGACACAGGAGACGCCTGTGGAGGCTAATTTAAACGAGGCCAGGACAACGATTGGTCTGACGAATAAAGGAAATTTTTTCCTGGTGACCATAGACGGTCGTGCAAATAACAGGACGGGGGCGACGCATAAGGAAACAGTGATGTGGATTCAGAAGTATTTTGCCTCCAAGGGGCAAACCATTCAGTATGCCCTGGATCTTGACAGCGCTTCATCCGTAGCCCTTGGGGTTATGCTGGACGGCAAGTTCCGTTTATTAAATCAAACCGCTCGTGGTTCGGATTCCAAGATTAACGATACAAGATATTATAACCATGTTGCCTATTTAAGGTCAGTCGAAGGTCAAAAGGATCCAACACGCGGCCTGCCAGGGAGTACACCCTTGAGTGAGGCGCAGGTTAAAACCGAAGTTTTGCAGCATGATATTAATCAATTCGAGGTGCTGGGGATTGCCAGCGCTGAGGTGAAGTTGGCTTTGAAAATTTTGAGGAGTCTGGGGGTGGGTGGGATGGCGAAGAGGCTTCGATATATGGCAAAGGCAGTACGAATCCGGGCGGGGCCGCTGGCTGGGTTTATCGCTACGACCGCCATGGTCGCCGGCGCGGAAACAATCATCCTCTCTAATAATTACCCCGCCTTTAAAACAATCGAAGAACACGCGTTGTCTTTGGTGCATGAAATTGGTGCGGTTGCCACAACAGAGAATCCTCAAGGATTATCCCACGTGGAGAACCAGGCCCGTGAAGATGCGGGGCGTGAATGGCTGAATACAGCAGGTAGCCTGACCGCCTTCGTTTTCTATACAGGCTCTCTCCATGAGGCAGCTTCTTTTGTCACGATTATTGAGGGACAAAGTGAAGAATCAATCTCGTCAATATGTAAGATTGCCGCTGTTAAATCTAATGGGCCGCTGCGATCCAACTATCCGTGGCTGGTTGGCTGGATAAAAGAGCGATGCAAAATCCTCTTTACCAAAGCGGCCCTTTCTATTTCTGCCTTCTATGACAAGGCGGTTGTCTTTGCGTCAGGGATAACTGGTACAAGCACGGGCCGGTCAGCAATCATCCGTGGCTGGTTGATGGGAATGCTGCAATCTTTCCTCGGCTGGCCCGTGCCTGTTACCGGTCAAGAACAGCAGATAAAGAATCCCAAGCGTGATGTAAAAATAAGGCATGAAGAGCCGTCATTTCTATCGAGCGTTAGAGATTATTTAGGCGATAACCTCTCGATTTTGGATGTGGGCGCGGGGGATAATTCATTTCTGGACCAATTGGCCAGACACGAAGGCTCATCTAGGGTCTTTAAACGGCTGGCAGGGATTGATGCCATCGACAAAACTTACGGGGATCGCCCTGATAAGATTGTCGAATTTGAGCAGATTTACTTCGAAGAAGCGGCATACCAGGAAAAATATCGGCATCAATTTGATGTTGTCATTATCAACGCCCCGCAGGCGCACTTCGATCCATTTGTATATTTGAACAATTTCTTCAAGCAGAATGCCAGGGGCATGGCTTTTGTCCGTTTTGCCAAGGAAAAAGAAAGATCCATGTATGAGAATTTATACAAAAATAAACTTAACACCCTTGGTTTTGTGACAGAAGTTTATGAGGATCTTAAAGATTATCCGACGACTAATTTTACTGAATTCGCGGCCGTTCCTATCCTCGTTGCCAAAAGGGAACAAACTAAGGAAACCATTATCGGCCGCGGAGAAAAAGTTTTGTGGCTTGGGGCTTTCGAAGGGCTGGTGGGCGGTTGGCTGAATGATGGGCAAAGGGCCGGGAGCGATTGGATGAATTCAGTGACGGGCCAAAAGGAAGAAGCGGAAAGATGGGCGTCCATTTTAGATTATGGAAATAATGTCAGGGTTCCCGGCCAATTTATTCCATCAGGCGGGGAGGAAATTTATAAAACAACCGAGGATTTGGATGCGTTGATGTCTCAGGACCAGAGACAAAGGACTTTTGAAGAAAGGTATCGACCGTTTCTCCTGGAGTTTGACGCGCTTCAACTATTAACCAGCCAAAAAGATGCTTCGAGGAATTGGGAAAAGGATCGTGTTTTTGAAACTGACTTCAACCGCGAATCCATAATTGATATTCGGGGGACTTTTAATCTTAATTTTCTTACGTTTGTTTCCAAGAGAGAAGTCGTTCAACGATTCAAACTAAGCCCGCTAGCAGGGAAGTGGTATGCCTGGATGGATAGCGAGTGGAAGACCGCGTGGGAGGCTTCATCGCGGAAAGAAGCTGAAATTCCCTCAATACAATTATTCAAATTAAATAAAGGGTCCTCGGATGGACGGATATCGGCACATTCTATTACCAGGATGATTCGTTTCCAAAGCATGCCTTTCATTGAAGCAATCAGAAGGGGGGAAAAGCGGCCGGTCTTATGGTTGGGAACGTTTGAGGGATTGGTGGACACATGGATAAAGAATGACGACAGGCAGGCGCTGAGCCAGTGGCGGCATTTTCTAACGGGCCAGAGAACGCGCGCGGAAGAATGGACGGAAGTCTGGGATTACGGTGTCACCAAAGTCCCGGGTCAATTTACTCCGAGCCGTGGCGAAGATCCGAGTTTCACGACGGAAGATTTGGATCTGTTGATGTCCACCGAGCAGCGAGAACGACCTTTTGAAGAAAGGTACGCGCCGTTTCTCCTGGGGAACGATGCTGAAAAGTTATTGATATCTGACGGTGATCAGGCTTCGTGGGATCAAGAGAGGATACAAAAGACTAATTTTGAGCATGAGACTAAAATAAATTTCAACGGGCCGCTGAATCCTAATCATCTTATGTTGGCTTCGAAAGTGGAGATTATTCTGCGATTTAATTTAAATCCCCAGGGGACGTGGTACGCCTGGATGGATGAGGAATGGAAGGATGCTTATGTCATGGCGCAGCAAATTCCCCTCCCTCGACAGGGGGAGGAATCAATTCATGGATATGCCATCTCCGTCTACGTCGGCTGGAAAAAGACGCTGGTGGGGCTGGTGGAAACGGACGCGCTTGGGAAGCCGGCGGCGGTGGTGGAGTCTCTGGCCGCGGCGCCGGATAAAAAGACCTTCTATGAGATTCGTATGAAAAACCCGACGGCCAGGGACTTCTTTAAATGCCTGGGCAAAAATATTGCTTATCTTATCAATGACTTTGACGGGAAAGTTCAACTGGATCAAACCATTCACATGGCCTTCCCGGCAACGTTCTATGAAGGCCCAAGCGAGAAATTGGTCGGCAGTATCAGAAAACGCGTCGGTGTGGGAAAGATATTCCAGGATGCCGAACGCTTTGTCGACTGGCAGCTTAATCCCGCCCAGATGCTCCTGCATTGGCTTAAGGATATGGACAGGGATAAGAACCGCTTTGTCGCATGGAATGCGATAGCAGGCAATGACAGTTCAGCCATGGCCTTGTGGATGGCGGATGTCTTTAAGCAGGCTCTGAAAGACAGGGAAGGGGCGGGCATAGATTTATCCAGTGAGAAATTTGTGGCGATTCATTTAGGCCCGCGTCTGGGCGTGGGAGTCCTTGATAATCTGGAAAGAGTGGCGCCAACGTCGATCCTCACCACGCACCCATTAACGGATATGGAACTCTCAGGACTCGGCGAACGCTTGTTCGTCCTGAATGTCGACGGCCAGGATTTGCCTTTAAACCTGTATTCCTCTTATGGACATCCTGTCTTGACGGATGTCCTTTCTGAAATATCTCCCTATAAATGGGCCCGCGCCGTGGATATGGCCCTTATTCGTGAAGGACGGCGGCCTGTCTTCATGCCTCTGGTGATTGATCATTTTGACGCGATAGATTTAAGCCTTGCCCGGCAATTGGCTAATCACCCCTTTGATGGAGTTATAGAAGCCCGTCATGCCGCGGCCATTGGTTTATTGAAACAGTTAAGGGCGGGGAACGCGGCATCGCCGATCACGAATGAATTCCTGGAGTGGGTGTTTAAGCTGGAGAACGCCGTCGACGACTGGAAGAGGGCTCAGGATGTCTTGCGTCAGATCATGGACCGGATGGGCCAATCTCTGGCCTTTTTGGCTTTGTCTTTGAACAAGGGAGAATTCGCGCAGTTAACGGTATCTCGAAGGTGGACAGAAGAGGTAAAGCAAAAGGCCAAGGGCGTCCGATTTTTCGGTGTGAGCGTTTATAACAGTCTGCATCTGGAGATGATTGCGGCGGCGGACCGGTATCTTAAGCAGGGGATTGGCGCGTTTGAGGCAAATACAACCATTGAAATTTACCCCGTAGAGATAACCAAAGAACAAACCCTTTTGATGACCGCGCCGTTTTTAAAATCGGCCGAAGGTGTTCTCAAAGAGAATGGTGAGCCGGGGGAGGTCGTTAAGGTTGACGGCTGGCCGCGGCTGAACAAGACAATCCCGGATATCCGAGACCGGTTTATGGATCTGGTGACGCAATTGCCCGAAGACGGCTTTAAGGTCGGAGGCGGTTATATTGCTGTTCCTGTTGAGATAGGAGACAGACCGGACTTTGTAAAGAATGTGATGGCGTATGCGGCCAAGAATGACAAAAACCTTTTGAATCGCCTTGAGAGATTGATTAGCGAGAAGAATCTTTTTTACGGAGAAGGCGCCGCGGAACAGGACTTTTATTACGTGGAAGGCCGTAAGGATACCAATGATGTCTACCTTGTTTCAACCGACCTTGATTCGATCACGGGTGATCCAACCGCGGAAGATATCCTGATCGCGCTCTTAACCGAAGGAGACAGTAATACCAGGTACAACGCCGTGCGAGCGTACCGTAAGGCTGTCCATGGGAATGTGCAGTATCACGCCACGTATCGCGGGATCGTGAAGGAGTGGGCGCGGAGCGACGGGACTCGGGCGGGCAATTCTAAAAGGAATACATTTTATAGGCAAAAAGAGATGGCACTTGAACGCGCGTCCATTACCAACAGGCCGGAAAAAAGAGAAGATCATACCGGGAAATCATCTATTGAAGAGATTACGGACTGGATATCGCCGGAAGATTTGAAGGAAGAGAAACACAAGGCGTATGAACCGGTTATCCTGGAATTTACCGGTATTGCGCAAACGGGTGAATCATCCGAGGAGGGAATCACAGTCCCGGGATTTATTAATCTGAACGTGTTGACATCCGCGTCGAAGATGGAGCTTTTAAGGCGCGGGGTATTGACTCAGGAATTTGCCTGGATGGACGCGTCATGGACAGAGGCCTTAAACAGATACTCACCCATAACTGTAAAGGATCAGCCGCTGGAGGGTGTTATTGAGTATGAAGATCTAAGTTCGGGAACCATGGGGTTAATTGTCGGGAGCAGGATTTCTGTGGATATCGGCGGGACATCCATCAAATACGCGATTGTCCAGGAAGATGAAGACGGCCTGCGGAATATTCTTTACGCGGCGAAGGAAAAACCACGCAAGGTCATGGTGAAGGAATTTCTTGCGGGAGTGGCTGACGGAATCATCGGCCTTATTCAATTTGCCGGGAAGAAAAATCCGTCTATTAAGTTAGAGAAGACAATTTATGTCGGTATGATCGCCACATTTTACGCGGGCTTAAGGAAGGAATTGCAAGGAACTATTAAAGTTCCCGTGGGCGTTGAAAAAATCTTTAGCGATGTGGCCGCGTATGCTGAAGGAGAGATCAACCCGGGCAGGGAGATTGAAACGGCCCTGGATGCCAAAGGGTATACGGGCTACACGGTTATTGTCGGCAATGACAGTTCGGCATGGGCGTTGTTCATCGCGGATATGTTTAAGATGTATTTAAAGAAAACAGGACAATGGCCGCTGGCGGTCGGCAAGAAACTGTTAACAATTATTTTAGGGACGCGGCTAGGGGTAGGTGTCATCACTCGCCTGGGCGATGTGATGGGCCTCGCGCAGATCGTCACCAGCCAGCCGTTGAGCGATATGATCATTCCTCCCGTCTTGATGAAACGCTGGATGACGTTTAAGGTGGATGGAAAGGAGATGGAAATCGGTCTCCCTAAGCATTACGGTGGGATTGGATTAACCAACTTTTTGTCGGCCAATGCCTTTTTGGAGATCGCGCGCGATATTGATTTGTCCTGCATTACCAAAGGTGCGCGGCCGGTTTACCTGCCGCTGGTGACCAAAGATTTTGATAGTCTCAAGCAGTCTGAATGGCAAGCATGGGCGTCGGGCAAATATACCGGCGCTTTGAGTTCTGATCATCTGGAGTTTATCGGTTTTGGGGATCAGTTGGATTTGAAGAACGCGCATTCACAGATTAACGGGCTTCTTCTGGAGAGAATATTGAAGCAAGAGTTTAGCCAAAGTCATCCATCGGATCAATCCAGGGCATACGGAGTGACCCTGCGGATCATAAGCGTCATGGGCGAGGCCCTGGCGTATTTGGCTCTGAGGGTGCATGAAGGCAAATTCAATCAACTGACGCCGGAGCGGACATGGCAAAACAGGGAGAAAGACTTAAGCTTGGGGACAAATCTTCTGGTCATGCGCGTAAGGGATAGCTTAGAAGAGTTTATTGTCAAGACAGCCCGACGCCATGTCAAGAATGGTCTGGCAGACCTTAAAGGAAATAACGATATCCGGATTTTTATCTTAAAGGTTCCTAATGATAAAGAGGTGGGCGTCCTGGGGCCGACGTATTTTGCGCAAGGTCGGACTAGGGTCAGCGCGGTGGAAACATTGAAACAGCCGGATTCTTCAACAAAGAAACCTGTATCACCGGCGCCATTTTCACCCAGTGACGAGCATAAGAGTAATTTTAATCAGAGGATTCAACAAGAAAGAAGGAGCGGCATCGCTGCTTTCACCTTCGATCCAAGTGAAAAGAAATTTAAAGAGGATGTTCATTCCATTCTGAAACTACACGCAGATGAGCAAAAGGCCCTGGAAGAATTAGTTGCCGGGAGTTCTTTGAGCCAGGCCCCGCCGCAGCGTCTTGAAATCACGACCGATTGGTCGCGGACAAACGGCAAAATAGCCTCCGTCGACGTTGACGCGAAGACCCTTATTATTCATCTTTACAATCTGACTCTTCTGACAGACCTCAAGAATACTCATCGAGAATATCAAAACTATCTCACCTTCCTGGCCAAAGTTGTCATTGACGCCCATGAACAGATTCATCTCAAAGGCCAGCCGGATGAATTGCCCGTCGATAGGGAAACGCTGCAACAACTGGGTCAGAAAGACAATCGTCCAGCCCTTGTTTCTTTGCTTGAAGTTTTAAGTTGTCCTGCCGTGTATGGAATTAAAGCTGAGGGTGAGTTTATCAGGGCTATTCAGACCGGCCAGCGCGTGTCCCGTGGAGAGCAAATTTTCGATAGGATGGTTGAGGCCTTAAAGGGACGCGCCGAACAGACGCTCGCGTTTCAGATGGACAATGAGTACAACCCATTCGATAAAGGTTTAGCCGAGCAGGTGGATCATACGACGGGTAAACCCCGCGGCGCTTATCCCTTGGGCTGGTCCCAGAGAGAATTTATCCTGGCGGTATTGGAATATGAACGGATCAAATCTGTTTTAGCGCGGACGATCCTTTCTGACAAAGGCGGCATTTGGCCGTGGATGGAGTGGTATTACGGCAAGTTCGATAATAAATGGTTGCGTTACGCGTTTCTACCGGCGGTGGTTGAGTCCGGACTCTTTATGGCACTGTTTACGACGTTGGCAACCTTCTGTCTTAGTCCCGCTGATTCCTTGGGCTTGTCGCTTGCGATTCGTCTTGGGATTGTGGCCGCCTGGCATTTGCTACATGTGTTGCACCTATCCGCCCCATATGTCCGCCTATCCGAGGCCAATCGCACAAGCCTCTGGCTGATTCATGGCCTGAGCGGCGCTCTTTTTATTTTAGATGCCTTCCTCTCCCAGCTCCAACATGTGACAGGGAAAAACTTCTTTATGTTTGTGTTCATTGAGTTGGTATTTATACATATTAATGTTAATACGGCGGCTCTCCCTGAAGGTAGACGCGTATTATTGGCCGGCCTGTTTTATGTTCATCATTCACTGAAGAAAATGTCCGGGCTGAGATTATTCAATGGACTTCCCTTGATAGGAAGGGGACTCCATATCATCAATGGTTATTTAGCCAGACTTGGGTCCAGCGCGGTTCAATCCATGTGGAAAACAGCTTTAATCAACGGGAAAGAAGAAGCCATAGAGGATATCGAAGCCCTTTTCATTTGGAAGCCGTCCCGTGGTGATAAATGGCGCGAGTTTAGAACAAGTGTTCTTGATTTGTTGAAAAAGATAACGAACTTTCTTAACGAAAGAATTAGTGAACATAAGAAGATATATCTAAAAGGGAATCACGCTGAAAACGGAATGTTATCTAAACAGATACGAGATACCCTGCGTTTATTGGTTCAAACAATTTCCTTATTTTATACAACACGAACCCTTGAAGGTATTCAAAGGCTGAGGTCTATTCTCAATGATCGCGGGATGGATGGGGATGTCCTTAATGAGGTGATGTGGGACTTTTTGAATTTTCTTATGACTTCGCCAAGACATTATGAGGACCGAGTTCTTCGAGAAGAAATGCGCTCGATGTATGAGGATGTCGCGCGACATCATCTGATAGCATTGCTAAGAATGAGAGCTTTAACTGGATTGCTTTTCTTAAAAGATTCGGGGAGTCCATTATTATCTGTGGATATATTCAAAAAGGAATCAGATCCACGGGTTCGTGAATATATTATTAAAGATATGCTTTCTACTGATAACTATTCTGGTAGGGAGAAGGCACCTGTCGAAGTTATACAGTGCTTAAGGGATTGCATGAAAAAGGATCCTGTCACAAAGGTTCGGGAAGCGGCATTTAATCAGCTTAATGAGTATAATATTTCTTCCTTAATCCCGGATTCACTGAGCTCAACCGCGATTATTGAAGATTTGATAAGTATCATCAAGACGGATGAAGGAGTGTCTTTAGAATGTCGAAAAAGAATGAGAAGATATTTAGAAAGAAATTTATGGAACAAGATTGATTCGTTCAGCGGTGATTTGCTTTGGCGCGGTCACATTGTTAAACAAAAGGATGAGACCTTTGATCGGTTTGTGGGAGAGGAGAGTGTCTCCTTGTATATCGCGTTTAGAGGTTTTAAGGCGGATGAGCGCGACAGACTTCTGCGGCAGCTCTATGATTATTACCGTGATCTCGAAAACAAGGAGGAGAATCAATATCGGCTATTCGGCATGTATCTTGCGCTCAGACTCCTGACTTCGCCGGATATAAAATTGATACCTGAAAATAACGAAAGTATCCGGCAGTTGATAGACGTATTGACCGCGCGAAACAACGTCCAGGGGACGGGCTTTACCATCCGTTTCGGAAGGAACATTTTATCTCCGATAGATGCCCGTTGGGTGCGGGTGCGCAAAATGTTTGATTCTCTGTCTAAAGCCAGGGAGGATTACGAGGGATTGCGCAAGATCGTGACGGTGTCGGATTACATCAAAGAGGTGAAATTATCCGAGATTGGTCAAGACGCGGTCATGGTTGAATACACCGCGCCGTGGCAGATTGTGATTATGCCGGCGCAAAGGAAATCTTTCCTCCTTGCCCACCCTCACGAACAAAGAGATACGTATTCGACCAAATCCCTGCATGAGGCTTTAAGACAATATTATGGTCTCTACAGACAAGGTGTTATTCAAACAGAGGTAACGCTTCTCACGCATCACAGCGGACATACACATGCGGATTATAATGATTTTCATGTTATCTGGGACGTGCATATGTCTTCTTTATCAGAATTAGAGGTTTTAGCTTCCCAGAAAATACTGGGTCCAGAAGATAGAGAAATAAGGAATGTTCGGGAATTCATTACCAAGCATACTAATATCCGTGGGCTGATGGGTTTGGTGGATGGGGAGACAATCAAGCCCATGGCTCAGATGATCAGCCCGGAGAAGGCGCATATCCGCAGTATCATGGAAATTATTTTGACGTATATTGTTGATGGCTTGAATGATAACTCTAGGGAAGAGGGTATTTTGCGGAAGTTTGAGCGAATCAAGTTTAGATATGAGACCGATCCATTGAATCAAAGCAGAACGCTGTTTAGCAATAGACCGGCGTTGTTGTCTATTATTCAGAAACTTACGGAATCAGACATTCTCGGCGTGAAAGATTATCTTGGTTTAATGAGATTTTTACATACGGAATTGCCTGCCCTGCCGATAGAAATTCTGGATCTTGAAGAGACGAAGCAGGACGGGCAAGAAACGACAGTCACCATGGGAAAGAGGGTTTCTTTGATTATACCGACGAACACAGGGACCGGGATTATTTATGTGCCTGGACGCGAGGAAATCAAGGATGTGTTAAATGGACCGACCAGTCCCGCGGTTAATCCATCGATAAAGGGATTGTTCTATCAAGGGGGATCATTCACGGAAGGCTTGGCAAATCCCTGGGTTCTTTTTGGAGTCGGGTTTGCGGCCTTAGGTCTGATGGCGGTCCTGCCGGAGTTAAGAAGCACAGCCTTTGCCGGATTCGGCCTATTGGCCGGGTTGCGCATAATTTTGTCATTGCGCGCGTTCTTTGCGAAGCAGATCCCCCACCCCCACCGCACCTTCCCCATCCATGGGGAGGAATCGACAATTGTAAAGGCTTGGGGGAAATATATAGGGCCGCTGTGTCTCCTCTCACCGTGGCTGATGTGGAGCATAAGAAGGATACGATCCCTCTTCACAGCGGCCCGCAATTATTTGGGGAAAAATAATGGGGAACAGCAAATGAAGTATAACATATTGCTGAATCGAGTCTCAAAGACAGGCCGCCGCGTCATCGCAACCATCCGTGGCTGGTTGGCAGAGATGAAAAGGCTGATCTTCTTAGCAGCCGTGCGGCGGCCTTCTTTGGTAATTCCTTTGAAATGTTGGGCGATGTCCGATATTCCTGTCACAGAGGACGAACAACGCGAGGCCAAAGAGGTTTATGGCGAGGACAATCCAATAGTCACCGGAACGCTGACCATTGCCGCTGATGGACAGATAAAGATTGTTCCTGATCAAAAGGACATGCCTAAGGGGTGGGAAGAATGGGAACAGATCCTGCGGCGCAATGCCGGGATGACCCCTGAGGAGATCCGCGGCCCGCCGGACACAGAATATAGCTACCTCTTTGAGGTCAGCACCGACCCCATCCGTTTAGGCAGAGATTCTCAAGAAGACCTGCCTACCATTGCCGCTTCAGATATCGATCACAGAACAGTCATCCATCATCCGGCGTATTTCAAGCGATTAACATCAGAGGAGCAACTCGCTACCCACCTGCATGAGCTTACGCATATCCAATTTAAATTAACTGATGAGGATAGCGTCAAGAGCAAGCTCAAGAATCTTCTGCTTGCCCATGCCGTGAATCAGGACATCAAGAAAAACGGTGTGACCCTGGATATCTGGAATATGCGGGAAAAACGTCTGCGTTTTGATCAGATTACCGATGAGATGCTGAAAAAACGTAGACGCGACGGCTTTAATGTGATGTGGATGTTGGGGATCTGGAAGATTGGAAAGTTCACCACAAAGTTCAATAAAATGTGGGATCCAAGAAGGGTCGGGTCTATTTTCAGTATTTATGATTATGTCATCAATGAGGAATTTGGAGATGAGGCATCCTTTAGAGATTTTGTCCTGAGAGCCAACGCGGCCGGCCTTAAAGTTATCGCGGATATTGCTCCCAATCATATGGCCGTGGATTCTCCATGGCTTAAAGAGACTCCGGAGTTATTTGTCAATGCCCCTCAAGGAATTTTGAGCAAGGATCCCAACAGCGAGAACTACGCGACGGATCATCTTGATGATTATCTTGGTTTTAAAAATGATGTTGATAAATATTTGAGGCAATATTTTATGGCGGATACGGATAAAGGCCGGCGAGTTATAGCCCATGGGCGGGATCCGAAATTCTATCCATGGATTGATGACGCGCAGCTTGATTGGACCAATCCGGAAACCCAGCAAAAGATGGAGAAAGTTTCAGAATATGTCCTGGATTTAACCAATGGCGGCGGGGCGAGATTGGACATGTTCAATCTTGTGCTCAAGAGTCATATTATGGGTTATTGGAGACCGCGGGGCGCTTCCCGTGATTTAGAGTCCGAGCCGTGGGAGGGAATTCTCAAAAGGATGAAGCAGAAGTTTCCGGGAGCGGTATTCTTGGCGGAGATGTACTGGGAGAGCGAAGGATATGGTCAGAAGCTTGGTATTACTTATACGTATGACAGATTTGTATTTGAATATCTTGTGGAAGGAAAACGTTCCTTAAGTGATTTTATGGATTACCTGACGAGTCGTCACAGAACATCCTTAGAATATCTGCGGCACACAGCGCATTCCATCGAAACCCAGGACGAAATCAGAGGGGTAAGAATCGCGCAAATATTATCCCGGGCACAAAATGAGCTGGTCAATCTGGTTATGCTCACCGTCCCGGGCATGGTCATGATCTATACAGGACAGCGCAGCGGACATTCCAAAGAAAAACCGGACGCGACCTGGATCACGCAGCATCCGGAGAAAGAGACGAAAGATACAATCTTAAGACGGTTTTTTGATAAATGGCTGCCCCTTACGAATAATGATACTTTCCGTCGAGGAGAGATTAACAGGGTTGAGGGGCTTCATCTCTCTGACAGGGTGCTGGCCTGGCAGCGCCGGCTAGACGATGAACAGGTATTTGTCATCGCCAACAACAGCGCTCAATCGAAAGAGATTTCTATTAAATGGGATCTCAAGCAATGGGGAATAGAGGAAGAAAATATTGAAAAAATGGGCTGGTTAAATCTGAAAACCGATAAGGTTGAGCCGTTCACCCCCACAGGCGTTATCGATTTGCCCGCTTGGGGTTATCAGGTGCTTAAGCTCATTCAAGTAAGCGAAGGCGCGCCTCTCAAGGATTCAGACACGCTGGTGTCCGGAGGGGTCAGGATCCTGGCGAATCACGACGTGATCGTAGAGACCGATCAGGGGGTCCTGCCGCCGGTCTGGCCGCGATGGAAACAGGTGTTGATCCATAATGCCCACAAGACACCCGAGGAGATCCGCTGGTCCCACGGCGAAGAACATGCCTACCATTTTGAGATCACGACAGATCCCGTCAGATTGGGCATTGATCCTCAAACAGGCGCCCGCCTTACCGCCGCGGTTGATGTCGATACGAAAACCTTCCTTTACCATCCGGATTATTTTGAGCGATGGAATTCAGATGAGCAGATGGAATGGCACATCCGTCAATCCGTCCGCGTGATGAGCAAAGAATTCATTGAATACTCTTATCAAGGGATTAACGAAATCCAGGCCGGTCCGATGGAGCGGCCGGTCCTGGATATCGAGGCCCGAGTCAGTCTGGATGAACATGACCGGGTTGATGTTCAATTCAGGAATGAATCCCGGCTGGAATCATTGAGGGATAAACTCGCTGCCCTAAAACAGGCGTTAGTCTACGCCTTCTATATTCAGACCAAGGAAGACCTGCCGACGCTCAAGAAATGGCTTAATGAGATGAAGGGGATGGTAATTATTCGGGTTCATGGAAAGAAAGGACCCGCGGGTTATGTCCAAAAGGGTATCGTTTATTATCACGCCGGCATGACAGAAGATCATCCCCAGCTTCAGGGGGATTCCCATTACGCCATCCACCGGGTCAATGCCGCCCAGATGGTGATGGCCGATGTCATTGATCATATGCTGCATAAAGAACAGGATCAGGCGGTTCACAAGCGTCTGCATCACCGTATAAAAATGGATGAGGGGATCAGGGAGTCTCTGCAATACGTCCTGCGGGAGAATGTCATTAGAGGTCTGACGGAGGTTAATGTCCGGCTGGCGAAGGTGATAGGGCTGTCGATACCTGAAGTTTACAGAGGCGGTTATCTTGATAAAAAAATACACGAGGTAGCCAGGGGGGAATCCGTAACGATAACAGCCGTGGCCCGTCGGCCGGAACTGAGCGGAAAACGCAGGCGGGTTATCTTATGGTCCAACTATAAAGGAGACTGGGAACCTTACGACATACATCTCAGCTTTGTGAAGAACAATGAGCAGGGTCACGCGGTTTATGAGATCACCCTTCCGGTTTATAACGAATTTGAATTTAAGATTATTTTCGAAGGCGCGGCCGGAGAGGAAGAGTATTCCGATAACGGAAACGGTGAAGTCAAGATCATCGAGGCCTCCCCTCTTCATATCCCGACGGCAAAGAGGTACGATTCTTCCCTGAGAAGAAAGAAAGGAAAATTAGGGATTCCGGAGGAGTTAACACAGGTGATGTATCCTCTGCCGCAGAAGGTGCGGCGGGATAAAAAGGGCCATATTTACGCATTCTGGGCCATGGCCTTTGGGGCGGTGGATAAACTCCTGGATTGGGAGAAAGAAGGAAGAGTGCCGATTCGGATCAAGGAGGCACACGAGGAACTGAAGATTTATTTGTATCAGGCCTACGGCTTCAGGAATGTGCTGGACCCAAGCACAGGCGTTGAGGTGCGGGACATTTTTACCTATCTGCAGGAGTTGGGTTTCGTAAGCGAAGAGTCCGGAGTATACAGGATTATGGTCGATCCGGCGATCATGGCCAATTGGGCGCGGCTGGACGGACATATTGAGGAACAGTTGAGAGAGCATTTTGATAATAAGGCGGAAATTAAGAACCCTAAGGATTTGCTGGCCATGCTCGGCCGTTATGAGGCGATCAGCGAGAAAAATCCGTTGAGTCTCGTCGAACCCAGGCAGCCGTTTTTACGCGCGGTGCTGGGCTTGGAAGGCCGGCAGAGGGTGAATCTGGTCAAGTTTCTGCAGAAGACGTATTTTGAGAAAGGGGCCAAGGGCACCGGCGGGATCATGGTCGATTCGATCCTCTTGATGTTGAGGGGCATAAAGGACATCGTGAAATGGGCCGGGGTGGTCTTCCCTGCGCTGATGCTGGGTAAAAGACAGGTATATTTGTTCGCGCCCGAGATCACCCTCCTGCGCGGCGGATTGGGCCGGGTGATGCAGTATCTGGGCCGGGGGTTAAAGAAAATGGGTCTCGAGGTCATCTTCGTTGAGCCGAATTATCCCTATCAAATGAGGCTCAACAGCGCAACAGGCAAACAGGAGATGGTACCGCTGGATTACGGGGAGCTGGACATTCCGTTGAACATCCCGGAGCAGGCGGCCTACCGCTACACGGTGGACATCGGCGGCAAGGAGGTCGACGTCCTGGGCTACAAAGCAGTGAATGACGCGGGGACTCCGGTCCTGTTATACAGGGACGTGGATAAAGAGGGCAAGACCTTTTATACAAAAGTGCTGTACACCTATGGTGACGGAACAGAATTTCCCACGCATTTCCAGGCCACCGAGTTTGTGACCAAGGCGGGGTTGAAACTCATTGACCTGGTAGAGAGTGAACGTAAAAAGAGTCTGGAAGCCGAAGGAAAGGTATGGACCGCGCCGGTCATCGCGCTTAACGACGGGCAGACGGTGATGGCCGCGACCTGGCGGTTGTTTCACAAAGCCTTCCAGACCGAGGTCCTCTTAAAGGCGTATTACATGGTGACGACGCATACGTACCGTAACCGGATCTTCGGCGATACCCCAGGGGCCTTCCGCGAAGAGTTGTTGAAGGCGGGAGTTCCTGAGTCCTGGCTGAGGCTGTTTAAGCGCAAAATGCCCTGGGGCGATGAGCGCTATGATTTGACCAGCGGCGGCATGCGAGCGGTTATGTGGTTCGGCGGTTTTGCCAACGCGGTCAGTGAGGCCCATGCCAATGATGTCCGTCACTTCGATCCCCAGTTAGGCAAGGCCCTGGTCGCGATCACCAACGGCGATCTGGGATCCCTGACCATGCGTGAATTCGATAGGGTCTTCATGGGAACAAAATACGCGGATGAGAAGACAAAGAAAGCGGTCAAGGAATTAGAAGAAGAGAAGGAAAAAACAGACAAGCTCGGGAAAGCGGTCATCCAGCAGAAGCAAGATGAGATGATTTATGAGGCGGTGTGGCGGTACATCGATGAGAAAAGTCCTAGCCGCGAAGAGATTGCCCAAATGTTCGAAGAGGTTGTGTTAACGCTGAAACGCAAATACATTGCCGAATATATCCGGCCTTATCAAGGACAGTTAGGCATCGTTATCCCCAAGGCTTATGAGGGCCGCGATGAGGATTACTGGGAGGTCTTCGCGCATCTGTTATGGAGCGGGGTATCTATAAGATGGGTTAGTGAAAAAGACGGCCGTAAGAGAGCGCACTGCGATGAGAATCTGCGCCGGGGTGTCACAGAGCTGGGAATGGCTTTCATCATTCTGGGCAATGTGCAGTTTAACGCGGACACGGATAAAGAGGGGGGAAGCAATTTTGAGGCTAATAAATTGATCAAGGTTGCCGGCGCCATCAATCAGGAAAATTATATTGGGAAGGTCATCTTCAAAAAGCAATTCAAACTGCCGGAGCAGACACTCCTGCTGAATATTCTGCATTTACAGATGCAGGATTCGGAGATGGAGGATAATTTTGATCCTGTCATTGGGACAGAGGCCGCGGGATCTACCGAGGCTCACACGTGGATTCACAGCGGGACAGCCGCCCTGCATGGGTTTATCCAGCTCATTCAGTCCATGCTCAACTGGATGAAGGGCCGGGGGGCCAATCCAAATCCGATGGACGACCAGCCGGAGTCTTATTTTGCCGTCTATAAACGTTTTGCGAAGGCGCATCAGGACAAGACTTTAATCCATCATCTGGTGGACGGGTTCCTGCATTTCCGTGCGGTGGATGTTATGCTGACGGCCTTTGGCTACGCCCGGGCATGGGAAAAGACGATCCAGGAAGAAGATGAGAAACGCCAGGTCATCATGACAAAATACGGCAAGAACCTGGAAGAGAGCCTTATTGAGGAATACAAGCAGTTTGTCCAGCCCGACGGGAAAGAGCCCTTGCGCGAAGGAGAGGTGGCCATCCGTGAGGTGCGGGTAGAGAAGGTGACCCGCGCCGGTAGTTTTGAGATGTCCGGTAGAGACCAATGGAGGGAAAAGGTTTTTTACAACGCCCCCACAGAACCGCACAGGAGCATGCGCATTGAGATCGAGGTGGATCCCAAGGGGATGCCATCGCAGATGGTGGAGGCTGTAATTCTGCGCTCGACAGGACGGTGGATCGCTATGGAACTGATTGCTGAGGAGGAAGGACGGCTGATTTTTGAAGGGACGGTTGAGCGCATGGTGGCCGCGGATGAAGAATTGGAGGTGATCGCGAGTTCCGGGTCGTGGGAGGAGAAGCGGCGTGTGCGTCTTACTTCACGCATGAGTCCCGAGGACAGGAAAGCCGTTAAGGAGGAAACGGAACAAATGTTCGCGCTTGATGTGCTTGAGCCCAAGGGCCTTGAGGAAGGCGCGCGGCAGGTCGATGTGCCGGTCAATGAACCGGTAGCGGTGTCGGTGGAGATCCCATTTAGCCGGCAGGATTTGGTGGGGCGTGTGAAACTGGTGGCGCGGACCAACACGCGTTTGGGAGGCTGGCGGTTCTTGGACGAGGAAGAGGTCAAGATTTCGGAAGCCCATTGGTCAGAGGGAAGATTGCGCTGGGAGATTGAATTTACCCCGCTCAATGACGGGAGCCTGACCTTTGCCCTGGTGGATTTATTGGATGTCCCGGGGTTGGAGAATGTGATCAGTTGGGCAAACAAAAGCGATGAGGATATGGAAATCACCATTAAGATTCCCTATGGACAGACGAATAAAGAAAATATTCAGATGGAATCCAGACTCCATAGCCCGAATTGGGTGGGCGCGGTTTTGAGCATCGGCGCGACGTTCACGATGCTTGAGCATCCAGACATTGCTCTGCCTTTCGGTTTGCTTTGGTTTTGTCTTGCGGTTGTTTGGTCCGGGTTTGCCATAAAGCGATGGTTCCAACGCCTTGAAGCGTTTACAGCCCGGCGGCGGTTAAAACAGTTGGAGGCGTCGGGCAGGATGTTTGATTTCAAGGAATCGTATGAGTTGATTGAGCTGCTCTTTCACACCTTGCACCCGCGTTGGGATGAATTCGCGGCTTTCTTGGATTCCCAAAAAGGACAAAGCGGCCGAGAAGGGCAAGGGCATCACTGCTATGAGCACGGCATCGAAGCGGCCTATGTGGCTTATCTGACAGGAAAGCGGAGAGGATATTCTCCGAAACAACTACTGGAATTTGTGGTTGCCGCTGTTCTCCATGATTATGACCTGAGGCCGGCCTATGAACCGCCGCAGGTTGAGCGAACCATCGCGCAGATACAAAATGATGAGGCGCTTAAAGCTGTTTTGCGTAACATGGAAATTGACATAGATGCTGTGATTCTGATGATTTTAGGGACAGATTGTCCGTGGAATAAAGACAAACAAATTATTTTTGATGAAAAACTTGCGTCTTTTGAAAGTGAATCAAGACGGAAAGAATTGAAAGAAATGGCAGAATTGTTAGGTCTTATGGATAAAGTCGTGGCAGGTCTTGTTCTGGATACAAAAACCAGGTTCGCGCGCATCCGATCCCTTTACAGAGACGAATGGAAAAAAACAATTTCTGATAAAGAAATAGCCCGGGATAGCCTTGAGTTCCTAGAGAGAGAAATTCTTAAGCATCCGATGTTTGATCAACTTTTGAGTGATTTACCTGCCTGGATGAGGAAAAATTGGAAAAGGAATCTGAATTTCCTGAAGGATGGATGGAGCCGCCGTCAAGGGAGGCGTTTATTAGGGCACATTAGAAAAGGGGCTAAGGAAATTATAGAGACATATAAAAATGGTTCCAGCGATGAAAAAGATTTTATTTCCGGATGGCTGGCTGAACTTGAGACGCGTTATTTTATGAAGCCGTTAAGCCCCGCAGAAAAGGCGCGGGTTGATTTGTTGAAAACCCGGACTTCGACGATGGAATCACCTCAGAAGCAGGAATTGCTGGAGCGATTGTTGATCAAGAAAATGGAGGACCTGTTGCGCGATCAGGCCGGTTCTATCCGGATCATTCACGATATCCGTAAACTTGAACTGCGGGGATCAGATTCAACGCTTCTGGCGTATGTCTATTACACCATTGAGAGTTCACGGATTGGGAAAGTCATGGTTGTCAGTGAGCAAGGTACCGCGGGATCTTTTAAAGGAAGAGGGGTCATGTCTCTGATGTATGCCTACGTGACAGCCTTGCATCAAGTCGATATCTTGAATTTGGGTACTATTTCCATGGATAGCTTTAAATTTCTATTGAGGCTCATTAAGGAGGGGCTGGCCACGAAGGTTCACGGTACTTATAAAAACGCCGGGGCACGACTGGATTATGACCACGCGCTGTTGATGCTCACGGAATTCAGGACGCGGGAATCGAATCGGCCGGAAATTTTTTCGAATAAAAATATCATTAAAGAGGAGCGACAATTCCTAAAGGTACCGGAAGGTATTGATCCGTTTCATCCGCCTACGCCGGAGACCACGGGCTTGCCCGTGGAGGAAGGCGAAAGTGGGGAGAAAGTTTGGCTACGGCGGATGTTCGCCCTTATCTGGAAAAGGCGGATGAACCCGGCGAAGCTCCCAAACGAAAGTTTTGGAGCGAAGACGGGTCATTTAGATGGGACCACGGCTTTAGCCGTGGGGCTCCATGCATTTAAGATAGGCCAGGTGAGGGAACTTGTTCGGAAAACAGAAATGGCTCCAGAAGATCGAGAAGAGATCCTTCAGGAAATGGAACGCATGGCAAGAAGAGGCGGCGAGTTCCTGGATGGTTTTATCGTCACAATGCAAGAATACCTGAAGACAAAGACAGTCTTGGACAGATGGTGGGGACATTTTTCGAAATCGGATGTCGCGAACATAGTTGATGCAATCAAACATGCCGTGAATTCTCCTGTTGTCCCGATGCAGGGGAATGGCGCGACCAATAAAAAAGCCCCGTATCAAATCGGCGAACACCTTGTCCTGCGCGTGTATACTTACCCGATGCAGATTTTGTTCGACAAGCTTTTTGATCAGACGGAAGCGGATATGGTCAGAAGTATCCATAATGACCGCGTTACCGCGCGCGTCGTCAATGTCCCGGGCCAGCCTGTGGATATTATAGAGAGACTGATACCTCTGGATAGTGTCATGACACGATTGGGTCGCCGGCCTGAACATAAGAAATTAGTTCGTCAGATGCTTACTGCTAAAGGCCTGAACCCCCTAATTAAGCTTGATATGATAGAGGCATGGGATCAGCATTTCGGGCTCGTTGTGCGACGAGAACCTGATGGCACGGAAAATGTTTATGTCGTGGCCTTTGATCTGGAGATGCGCGGAGGAATAACAGAAAAAGAATACCAAAGAATACAAGGATTTGAACCCCTGGCTATTGCCAAAGATGCCGTCGAGAAAGCAGTCCCGGAGATTAATCAGCTTTCCTCCGCCTTTCATGTTGGCCCCCTGCTTCAACAATTGAAGGCCGCGACTCTTAGGGAACCAACACAGGGGCCGGAGACCCACGGTCCGTCTGATGACCGTCGTCAGATCCTCGGCTGGTGGCCGGTGCGGCGCGCGTTAAAGCAGGAATTCGGCTGGCTGGGATTAGGTGTGCTGGCGCTTTCGGATATCCAAATCTTCCTGGCATTCATCAAGGAATTCGGCATCATCCGCGGGCCAACGCTCGCCTTCAACGAACCGATTGCCACGCCGTATTCCCGCAGTTGCGCCTTCCGGCACTTGTCATCCAAATACCAGGAAGCCATTAATCGTCATGAAGAGGCACACGTAGAGCTTGAGCAGGCTGTTTATTTGTCCGATTTGCAGAAAGAATTATTGGCTTGTAAAGCGGAACTGGCCTCTTTATTGAGCCAGCCTTCTCCTATCAAACAACTCCTGTCTTCCTTTATTCAGAGATTGAGGAACACCTTTAAAGAACAGAATCTCCTCGCAAAGACGTGGATTCTGGCGGTTGTTGGCGCGGCGCTGAGCGCGGGCGCGTACGCTGGGGCGGGATCGAATCCCGACGCTTTGTTCCTGCCGTTCCTCCTGGGTGCCATTACCCAGGCGCCTTCTTTACCGGCTAACCGCATTAAAAAGTATTTCTCAGAAGCCAATAATGATCAAGGCAGTCTTCCTTCTCGTGAAGAGTTTATCCGCCGGGCCTTCGCGCTTCAGGCCGACGGGGGTTTTGACTGGGTGAAGGGGGAAAAACAGGTCCAGGCGACCCTGCTCTTGACCGAATTGTTGAAAAAAGATAAACGCGGATATATTACGAATCTGGACAACGCCGGCGGCAAGACCTTGGTGGCGACGGTTGTTCAGCTCTGGAAAATCATCAGCGGGAATTACAATGCCGTTATCCTCACGGCCAATGACCGCCTCACCCCCGCGTACGTGTCCGAAACTCCGTCGGCCGGTATGCGGTTGTCTCAAAAAGAGTTTGTGAAATTAACAGGAGAGGTTTACGGCAGGGATCTCGCGATCATTAATTTTGACCTGGAGGCGGAAAGGCTTAAAGAGCTGGAAGGGACAGGCAGGATTCAGGAGGCCAGGCAGCAGGCCCTGCGCATGGCCGATCTCTTGTCCAACCGCGATGTGATCAAGGTCATCTCGACCCGTCAGCGCGGGTATCTGGATTTAACCGCCGAGAGATACAAAGACGCCGTACCTGATCTTTCAAAGGCATTGACACTTCTTCGGAGGCATAAAACAAGTCTTGTGCCGGACGAGGTTGACCTGATGGCCCTGGAAAATGTGGATTACACCGAGTCCGACGGCGCGGTGACGTACGCGGGCGCCAGTGAGGAAGACAAGCGAACCTTTGAACAGGCGCGCGTGATTTTTGAAAGGATCCAGACGCTGATTCAAACGGGGAAGTTTGAGATGAAAGATTTCCTCGAATCCAGAGAAGGAAGTTTGAAAGAAAGCTTTACAGAGGCGCTTTCCCGTCATAAACCAGCCGGTTACCGCGAAGGGTTGGAGGGCAACGCCAATATCACCAGCGGCAAGCTGAAACTTTCGACGGCGGTCTTTGAGCTGTTTAACGAATATCCGCAAGGATTGGTCCAGAGTGTCTTTGAAGGGATTTTGGATACAACGGGTTCCAAAGATTTTCTTACCCTTCATCAGGATCCGGACGGTAGGCTGCGCCTGGTGGCGGCGGTGGATCAGGGGATCGCGGATCCGGATCTTATTCAGGGCAATCTGGCCAGGACCATTGCCGCGACGCATCAGTATAACCTCAAGCACGGGGAGTATCTCCAGAAACGGTACGGCAGGATTCTGGATACGCGTGATGTCCGGATTACGCAGCAGACAACCCGTCGCTATTCCGGCCTGGATCAGTTTAAGGGAGAGGGCATGGAGATCAACGCCTTGACAGCCACGCCGCAGGCTATTGAGGTTTTGGAGGCCAAACTGGGGGTCGCGTACGTTGGGCAAAACGGGGTATCCAGAGAAGGGACGCCGCTGCCGAAGGATATTCATTTCGCGTTGATGGGCGCCGCGCAAGAAGGCATTGAGGAGCATATTCAACACTCTCTTAAGGCGGGCCGGCGGATGGTCCTCTTTACAACGGACGCGGATTCGGGCTTAAGGCTCTATGCCCGGTTGGAAGAGACATTTAAAGGACGCGTCGAGACAACGCAAGGGTGCGGCACAAAGGACATCGAACGCCTGCGTCGGGGTGTGGCCGCCGGGGCCAAAGAAATCCTTGTCGCGGATCCGTCGTTCGCCCGCGGGTTTGATTACCTCGATAATCCGGATATTTTTATTATTAACGCGCACCGCGTGCCGCGGGGAGAAATCGTCCACTGGCTCACCCGGACCAACCGCAATCAGGGCTTGATGAAAACGCGGGACAGTAAAGGTGAACGCCAGGGACGGGTAGTGATTTTTATAGAGGAAGCCGATACTTTAGCGATGCTGATGAAGGCGGACGCTAAAATCCATGAACTGTGTTCCGCGGGCGTTCATCACCTGATTCCGGACACGATTTTTGAGGGGATTAATCCGGCCACGGTCTTTGAAGAGATCAAAGGCCTCACGGGTCATCCTCGTGTCAGGAATCAAAAGATCCGCGACGTGTGGGAGCGGCTCATCCGCTACGCCGAGATTTTGAAAGTCAGCCAGAGCGCGGACAAGGCGAACATCAATCAATTCCACTCGACCTATATTTCTGATCCATTGCAGGAATTAAGGAGGAATAAAGAAATTTTTAGCGAGGCCGATCGTCCTTTTGCCGAGCACATGATCAATCAGGAGCACCGTGGAGAGTATTCGAGCGTGCCTCAACTGCATGAGACACTGCTCTCCCAGGAGGAACGCCTGCGTCTGCAATTGGAGTCCGTTCTCAAGCAGGCGGCGAGGATGTGGCAGGACATGCTGGATCTTGAGCTTCAGGGCCGGCGATTAAGTGCCGACGGGCGCGCGATCATCGAGGCTGAATCGCGTTTGATCCACATCCTGATGGAAGAGGAAGCCGCGCGCCTGGGCGATCACACGCGGGAACCGCGGGACTGGAACGCCTGGCGCATGGACATCCCCCGTGCGGGGCAGTTTAAGACGCCACAAGGAACAATTGACTTCGACGCGTTTTTATCGAGCAGCCGGCAGGTACACAAGGATATCTCCATCATCGCCGGGAGGCTCAGCAAAAAAATAGTCCCGTCACGGATTGTGGAAAGTGATATCAGCCAGATTGCCAGCCGTCAGATCGGCGCCTCCGCCGCTCAGGTGATGGGGGCCTTGCGGCCAAAAATAGATGACACGAAAATACCGGTCAAAGCCGATGATCTGTTGAGGCGGGTCCAAAAGGCCGATGCGAAAGTCCGAACATCCTTGACGGATTATGACAAACGATTAGCTGAAATGACGCTTTGGGTTAAGGCAAAGACAGCCGGTGAAGCCTCAGATGAGCAAGAGATGGTGATGCCGGGGCTGGTGCGGGGCGCGGCGGCCTTGATTAAATCCAAGAAAGAAGAGCGCCGGGATATTAATAGAGGTTTAAAGGAAGCCGCCGGGATCTCGTCCAAAACGGTTACACTTCTGCCGGAAGATCGTAAGCCGGCGATGCTTGAGGCCCTGGAATTTATGAGAGATGTGATGGAGGCAGGGATTTTATCATTGGCCGATGTCAACACGGGTGTCAACGGAGGCATGGATATCCTGCAAGGCTTAGGCGGCAGTGCCGCTTTGGCGCGTCAGCAAGCCCAGGAGGCCGGAGTGGCCTTGCGTCATTTCATGCCGGAAGAATGGCGTGATTACAAACGGGCTTATTGGGCCGGAAGTCCGCGTGACATCTTTCGAGTGATGATGGGTATCATTCCCGCATTGAATGCACAACCCTCTCGCCTGAGATCAGTCTTTGAAGAAATATTAGAAGAGATGAATCAGGCGCGCACGCGCTTCGTCAGCAGTAAGGATCACCACGCCTCCTACGCCTATTTGAGCCTCATGCGAAAGGCCTTCAGTCCAACGCTGGCTCAATTATTGAAAATTTCAAACGTCTTTAAAGGCACAAAACTCGACGATAAAAAAGATATTACTGAATTCGTCCACCGGTGGACGAATTGGTTCTCACCCATGGGTTCGTATGACAAGGGCGCGTGGAAGGCGTACGCCAGAGAGTTAAACAGGAAGTTCCATCATTTGGCAAATCATGTGAATGAAGAATTCGCCTTGAGTTTGACCATCGAGGATTATCGCCCTGAAAATATCTTTGCTACGGTTATCCATGAAGCGGGTCAAGGGAAGATCCAATCGCCGCTGTTCCGGAAAGTTATTGAGATGGGCCAGGACAAGAAATATCTGGACGCGCCGCTGACCTTCCCGGTCTTCAGTTTCACGCCGCCCCAGTCCAGTCAAAAAGTATTCTCTTTCCTTGACGGGAGGGGGTCGGGGATGGAACTGCGCGCTCTCTTTGAAACGGTGACGGGCAGAACCTTCAGCAGTCAGAGATACAAACAGATCCTCCTGGCCTACGACGCGATGAAGCAACTGTCCGCGACCAAAGAAATCATCAACGCCATGCCGGCCTCCGTCCTTCTCTCGGGAGGGATCTCGTACACCTACCAATATCTCCTGGAACAGATGGCTAAGCCCGGCGCGACTTCCCTTACAAAAGAATGTCTCGCCCTTTATGCCGTCCTTCAGAAACAGGCCGAACATATCGACCCGCTGGATGAGGGCAAGAAGAAAGATCATCTCCTGACCATGGGGGCGGTGCAGGAAATAGTGGAGACGTCTGGTGTTGATCCGAGGTTATTTGGTCTGCATCCGCGAATGAAAAGAGAACGCGACGAGCTTTTGGCTAAGGCGCATTTCACCTCAGCCATGGAGACCGATGATCTGATCACTTCGGAACTGCTCAGCACAGCTCCGATCAACCGCATCGGCGTGGATGCCTTTATTTATCCGGATACAAAGACGCGCCAGGAGAAATTCGACGTGGAACGGGATGTTTATTATCTGTTGATCTTGCAGAAGACAAAAGAAGCGGCGCGCGGGACCTTGCGGAAGATTGTAAAGATTGAAGACGCAAGCGATGACATCCAGGTCATCTTGAATCGTCTGGAGGCGGCCAGTAAGCTTTATGATTGGAAAGCCGTCGAGATACCGGCCGGGATCAAGACAGCGCTTCAGGATCAAGGTTATCAGGGTCCCAAAGAATTCATGCACGACATGCAGGTTCAGGCGATTCAGACGTGGAGTAAGAAATTGTCAGGAGCCGCTACGCGTCAGGACTTTGAAAGGCTTTTGACCGACGATGACCTTAAAGACGCTATTTATCAGTACCTGGGACAGACGCTGGATGTAAACGTGAATTACGAACGGCTGCGCCAGGTCATCCAGGGCAACATCGTTGGGTACAGCCGGTTCGTCAGCCGCCTAAAGCAACGCTACGCGCCGGCGGTGAAGAGCCAGTTTGGCTTTGTGGATGAAAACCTATTTAAGATCAGACAGTATCCGGTCTATGTCCGTCCCGGCGAGATGGTGCGCCATGGCGGGGCCATGACGGAATCCGTGATCCTTTTAAATGATCCGGTTGAAACGTTCGGCCTTCAGATCAATACTCATTCTTTCAAGAAAACAACCGGCCATTACAAAACATTCCAGGAAGGCTATGACCTGCCGCATGAGTATTACCATATTTTCACGCACCAGTTGACCAAACTCTCCCAAGAAGTCCGAAGAGATATTTACAGAGATAAATCGCTGGATGGTATTTACGGACAGGGCGCCACCCGAAGACTCTTGCAAGAAAACGGCGCATGGCAGGACGGGGTGGACGTTGCCTTCGGCGGTAACGGGACGTGGAACGAGATGCTGGCCACCATGGCAGGGCTTTTGAGTGTTTCCAGGGATTTTACATCCTCCCGCGATCTTGAAATCCTGTGGGTCATCAAAAATCTGACCGGCAAAGATCACAACGAACTCCCATTCGATCTTGTTAAAGACATCGACTTCGACACCCTGCTTCACCTGATTTCAACCGCGCGGGAAGATTTGAGGGTGAAGGGTCAGAATCAGATTGGCCAGTCGGAAGGGCGAACATTTGAAAATGAGAGGAATTCTTCGAATGCCCCATCCTCTCTAACGTCATCGCGAGCGAAGGGCGTAGATATTGTTCAGTCCGGAAGAAGGAATCCTTTTGGTTATGTCAATAATTTCAGAAATTCCGCCGGCGGGATGATGGCGGTGGAGGGGAAGGTTTTGAGGGAGAGTAGATCTTTGTCGCCGGTTACGAGAAAATCTGTTCTGGCGCTTAAGGCCGCGGCAAGAATATGGTTGTCAGCATTGTCACGGCAGGCAGTTACATGGACAGTTGGTTCGATAAATTCACCGAATAATTCAAGAAAGATTAGGATCCTTTTTGTTTCTTCTTCGCTGATTAAGTCGGCGAATTTTGACTTGCGCAGGGTTTTGGCGACTTCCTCAAGCATGGACATGGAGAAAACAAGAATTATTTCACCTTCGAGGAATTTATTCCAGATTTTACGGGGAGAACCGCCTTTAAGCGCAGCGGAGATGAGGACATTGGTATCAACGACGACTCTTACCATAAATTTCTTTTCTGACAGCGGCTATTTCTTCATTAATTTCCCGTTGGGATATCGGAAATTGCTTTCGCCGCTGGTCAATCTTTTTAAAAACAGTATCCAGGGTTTTCCCAAGCGTTTGGCGTTCAAGTTTGCGGACAATACGAACCTTGTCCCGCAAAGAGAGTTTGTCAACAGCCTCTTCGATTTGCCGCGGCGTCAATTCGACGGAAATTTTGTTAATCATGTTTCATCCCTCCTTTTGGATTCAACTATATCATTTCAACCGCGGAGTATCAAGCGGTCATCTGATGATATTTCAATGGGTAGTACCGCGGACAGCCGGCCCAAACCGGTCTCAAGCGTGGTTCGTTTGATACCGACGGTCGTGGCCGAGGTGCCAGTAATGACACCTGCAACAACAGCGGGCCGTGGCGTTTCGAGTTCTTCACCGCATCATCTGGATGACGCAAAGAGTATTCGCACAAGGTTTAACAAAAATGGGATCCGGAGACTTGACACATCTTATGATTGGGATTTATTTCAGAATGTTCTTTATCAAAGGAATTTAAGCTTACCGGGATTCCGTCACAGAGTTCCACAGGAGGGGTTTGAAGTTTTAGAGGACGAAATAAGAATTGTGTTCTTTATAATCAGGGTGAGCGCATTAGATTTTCATAGTTATGAATTTTACACAGCGAATCATGACTATATTGGATATGGGGTTAATGAGTGGCAGGATAGCAGTAAAACTGTGATTCTTAAGATGCACATATTTAAAGAAAAGCGGGGGCAATTGAGTAAGAAAATTTTCGGACTGCGTTTAGCCAGCTTGAAAGAAATATATGAAATGAATAGCAAGAAAATTGAACAGTTTTTAGTGAACCCGAGTCAATTTGATAATAAAGCGCCTAATAGAGTCAGTGAGGGGGCTAGGGCGCTATTTTTTTATCTCAAATGGGGTTTTAGATGCAGGGATGATGTGACCAATAAGGAGATTGAGAAGGTTATTCAAAAAATAACAAAAACCGATCACGCGATAGAGTATGAAAAGTACGGAAAAATTCTGCAGGAACTCGGAATTTATCAAGCTGAGTTATATTTCCCACTTGCCAACCCTCCCGCCATCCCCGTGCCTGTTTCAAGCAACATCGGATCAGATTTCTTCAAAGAAGGAGCGTCGCGCGATACGCACCAGGACTTTTGGACACACAATTGGAAAGGGTATGGCAACGGCAATGATTCACTCTTTGATGACCCTATCGTGCTTCATAAGTGCATGAAATTTATTCAGGACGCTTTAACGGGATGGCGGGGAGCGGGAACGCAGGCGCTCCACATCGCGGATCTTGGAGCAGGAAAGCTGGCGGTGAGCCGGCGGTTAAAAGAGACATTCCCTACCGATAAAATAACGGCCGTGGATTATGCCGATCTCAACGGAGAAGATTTTAAACTGAATGATGGACTGCGCTTTGTGCGGGGTTCTCTGGAGAATGTCCCCTTGTCTTCGCGAGGGTTTGACGCGGCCGTTTTGAAGAATTCCTTGGAATATGTGCCCGATAAAGCCGCCGCCTTACGTGAGGTGAACAGGGTTTTGAAAAAAGATGGAAACAGCATTTTCATCCTTCACCATCCGCGTTCCGTGATCACGGAATATTTCAGAAAGAAGGCGGACGTTAAGATAAACAAATATATTCCATTTCTGGAAACTCTGAAGAAGTACGCCGCTGATTTGACAATGACACAGCCGGCATTGGAGAAAGAAAAGCTGGCGTTGATCACCGCGTTAGGATATTCGATCAACAGAAAGTTTTCGGAATATATAGACAAACTTCTCGCGGGGGGCGAGGTTACGCGGCGTACGGTGAAAGAAGGAAATCACGAGCGGCTGGGGGATTTTCACGCGTCGGTGGATGAACTGTCGCGTCAGGAACGGGAATATGTGGGTCTCCTGGGATTCGTCGTTAAGGAAATAGAAACGTATTTCAGCGATCTTCCAGCCATCAAAAATCTTTTAAGCCGCTATGGATTTGAAGTGACCGGCCGCAATGGCGACGACGGCCTTATCCGTAACAGAGGAGGGGAAATTTTGGTGTGGGCTTTTTCCGCGGTAAAGACAAAGGATTTGGTTTCGTCAACCGCGTCTAAGGTTTCCTCCCCCGCTCCAAAGAAAAGTGTGTTCTCGAAGAGTTGGACAAGTGTTGATGATTCAAGATTAGGGAAGGACTTAACCAGGAATCCCGTTAAAAAGACGGACATTGAAAAGATCTCCGGGCATTTTAAAAATCCTGAATTTGTGAAAAAGTTCCTGGATGAAATTTCCGGCGGGAAGGCGGCCGGCTATTATCCAGGTTGCCTTGAGTTAGTGAAACGCGTCACCATTTCTCTCGGCGGGGATTCTCCATCTGTTCAAACGACCGTGAAGAGCGGGTTCCTGGCGTTTATTTATAATGGGAAGATCGTGTACGGGAATAAAATAAATCCGGAGAAGGCCTTGGATATCTATGACCAGATGCTCGCCTTTGTAAAAATAGAGCCGGATTGGGACGCGAGGATACCCAATATGTCTGAGGAAGCGCTCATGAATTTTGGTTGGCGCCGGGTGCGGGAGGAAGCACCGCGGGAGTTCCTTAAATATTTGGGCCAGTTAAAAGAAAAGGTGGAGCAATCTTTAGAGGCGGGGCGGGATCCCGGCCGGAACGTGTTCATTATCATTAACCCTGTTTACGGTTCATTGATCAAGTTCCTGAGAAAATATTACAGTTACAAATTCCTTATTCTTGAGTCCATTCAAAAGATGGAAGTCCAGATGACGCCGGAGTTGGTATTGGAGAAAGTTCTTTTGGAATTGGCCCTGGGAAATTCCGCGCTTCTGGAAAAGGTGGCGGGCTGGAGTGTTTTACGCGTTTTATCCCGGAAAAATTCAACGACGGAAACGTCCTCCTCCACGGTTCTATTTAACCGGAAGGTATTTACGTCGGATACACTGGCTGGGTCTTTAGAGCGGTTTATCGGACGGCGGGCCCGCGGTACGCTGGGGCGGCTTTTCGCGGAACTCCGCGGAATCGACGCAACGCCTTACGCGAATCTGGATGCCAGAGAAGAATCCGGAAAGACGGTGGGGAAAAAAATTGTGGAGATCATCAACGAGATCAACAGCCGCGCGATCGCGCCTCTCCTGTCTCAACTCAAGGCCGCGGATATTTATTACATCGAGGATTATAAAGATAAAAAACGTCAAGAGAGTATCCAGATCCTCGAGGAAGGCCGGCTCGCGCCTTTGATTGTCGGCGGGGGACGGGCTTCAAGGATGCAGAACAGCCTTGTCATGGCCGGCGTGGAATTGCCACAGAAAGATTATCGGATCTGGTCGCTGAACACCTGGGAAATTGTGGAGGCGATCCAGGGGGATAAACAGATCCGGGGCCGTTTGGATGGCCGGATAAAGGATGTCCGGGCAAAAGGGGATGAGGGTAAGGCGGCTGATCTGGCCACCCTCCGCAGGGCCGTGGAGGAGATTCAGGATTTGCGAATCCCACCGTCGGCAGAGCCGAGGATTATTGGAGAACGCCGTCTCCTGGCCCTGGCCCGCGGGATCGAGGATCTCGCGAAGCAAGGCGCCGACAGTAAACGGATTCTTTACAAGACACCTTTAATTATCCTCATCAACAATGAAATCCGTGAAGATGTCGAGAATGATTTGTTGAATCACAGGTTTTATGGATTCAACCCCGAAAATATTCTCTTGTTTAACGGAGGGTATGGCCCCACCTTCGGGATGAAAGACAATAGGGTGGTCGAATATCCTCATCAAAGGGATTCATGGAATCACGGTTATGCCGCGGCTCAGTTGTCCTGGATGTGTGTTTCGCCTTCCATGATGAATCCGGCGTATATGGATGTTTATACTCTGGATCGGGATGGTCGACGACGTCCGCTGACGCGGCCTGTCTTTGATCATCTGAAAGAAAAAGGGGTGCGGTACATCCTGATTCAGAGATTGAATGACCTGGTCCTCTTGCATCCGGAATTGGCCGTGGACCTGGATATGTTCAGCGCCTTTCTGTATCTTCGGGAGCAATTAGGCATCAACGGATATTTTGAGGCGATGAAGAATCCCGCGGCGCAGATCGGGGGTCTGGCCCTCCAGTTGAGGCACGCGCCCGGCGTGATTTTCCTGGAATCCCTCAATGCCCAGCAGGATTTAATTCAACAGCGCCTGACCGTATTGACCGCGCCGGCCCTGGCCCAGGGTCTCGGCGGTATTCCCTACAGCCGGCTTTACGGGTTTGCCGTTTTGGAAGCCTTGCAAGAAACGATCGAAAAGGGTGTTTCCATGTCACTGAAATACCGGCACAGCGGACTCTCGCCGGAAATTCCCCTTGGTGATCTGATTAACGCCCTGGGGGCCTTCGCCGGTATGCGCAGGTACGATCTTCTGATTGAACAGGGCATAGTAGATAATCCCTTTGTTACGACCAGAGACAAAGGGGGCCGTATCGAGAAAGTGCACGCGTACGCATCAGGGAAAGGCGCGCTCATTCATGACATCAAGGCTATTACGGATATTGCCAGCGGGGCGAAGATGGCGGCCTGGCAGGATACGCATATCCGGGGCTCGTCGGATATAGTAAGTCCTCAGGGGAGTATTGTTCCGGAAATGGCTGTTGATATTCTCAAGCCTGTTGGTTTCGTGAGCTCCACCATCGCCGCGACCTGGGGAGATATTCCGACGTTTTATAATGAGACCGGCATCCATCTGCTGAGCCAGGGAAATGCCAGGGTTGCTTATTGTTTCTGGGATTTTTCTCCCGACGACAGGAAGAAGATGGCGGGACAGAAGGCGGTCATGCGTGTCTATGATGTCAGCGGACAGGGCGCGTTTGAGGGATACAATCATAACGGCTTTGACGAGGTCGAGATTACCACGAATTGGAGTCAGGAATACTGGTTAACTAACCTCAACCCCGGCAGGGAATACATCAGTCAGACCGGTTATTATGATGTCAACGGGCACTACCAGCCGGTGGCCCTATCCAACCGGATCATGACGGCCCGCGACTGGGAGATTAAGGCGCAACCATCTTTTGGCCATGTGGAATACGGATATACTCCGGGTCCTCCCCTGAAGCACTACCGTTCCCTTCATGATCGGCGTTTTAATAATCACGAGGAAAAAGCGAATCTGGCGATTGTCCTGCATCATCATTTACCGTTCGCGCGTCATCCTGAACACGACAATTTTCTTGAGGAGCGATGGTACTTTGAAGCCGTGGTGGATACCTATACCCGGCTTATTGCCAATTTTGAAGACTGGCTGCGGGATGGCGTGGATTTCAGGCTGACCGTTTCCTTGACGCCTCCGCTGATTTCCATGATGAGAGACCCGTTACTGCAGGAGAGGACGTTAAGGTATATGAAAGAGCTGATTAAGCTTGCCATAAAGGAATATCGCAATGCCCGCGAAAAGCATCATCCCTGGAAAAATACCGTCGAGGTTCAATTGAAGGAATTGATAAGGAGCAGGAAAACTTTCTTGAGGTATGGAAAAGATTTGACCCGGGTCTACCGCCGTTTCCAGGATATGGGTTTTCTGGAAATTATTACCTGCGGGGCAACGCACGGATACTTGCCTTTGATGAACGCGTTTCCTGACGCGCTCAGGGCACAGCTTCGCATGGCCGTTCAGCAGTACAGGGAAGTATTCGGACAAAGTCCCCGGGGGATATGGCTTCCGGAATGCGCGTACGCGCCCGGCATTGACGCGTTGTTGCGCGAGGCGGGCATTAACTTCTTTATTACGGATACGCACGCGCTAACGTACGCCAATCCCCAGGCCGTTTATGGCCGTTATCTTGACGGTAAATACGCTTCTTATGCTCCGGTGATAACGCCTTTTGGCTCTGTCGCTGTGTCCCGTGATCCTGAAACCAAAGAAGCGGTATGGTCGCGCGACGCGGGGTACCCGGGTCACGTCAATTATAGGGAATTGAACCGGGATCTCGGGTATGACGCGAATCCGGATTACATCGGCGAATACCTGGCGCATTTGGGCAAGCGGCCCGTCGGCATTAAATACCGTCGTATCACCGGAAAAGATGTCCCCCTGCATCAAAAGGACTATTACAATCCGCAGTGGGCGATGGAGGCGGCGGCACAGCACGCGGGAGATTTTGTCTCGGCCCGTTGTGGACAGGGAAAATATCTCAATGGGCTTTTTTGGAGGCTTAAGGAAGATTATGGTTTAGGGCATTTTACAAAACCTTTAATCACCTGCGCCTACGACGCTGAACTTTATGGCCACTGGTGGCATGAAGGGCCAGTTTTCCTTGATATGGTCACGCGCAAACTTCGTTATGACCAGAAAACTGTCCGGCCGGTGACCATATCTGAATATCTGGATGAAAACAGGACGTTGCAACGCGCTGAACCAGGCATTTCCTCCTGGGGAAGAGACGGTGACTTTTCCGTCTGGCTTAATGGGGCAAACGCCTGGATATACCGACACCTTTTAAAGGCCGCGCAAAGAATGATTGAGCTCGCCAACAAATATTCGAATCCTGATGAACGCGCGCGTCGGGCATTAAATCAGGCCGGCCGGGAACTTTTGCTGGCTCAAAGTTCAGACTGGGCATTCCTCATAGATACCGGTACGGCAATACACTATTCATTGAAGCGCACCGTAGACCACATATTCCGTTTCAATAAACTTTACGCGCAGATCAAATTGGAAAAAATTGACGAGGATTTCCTCAAGAAGGTTGAAGACGTAGACAACATATTCCCTACGCTGGATTATCGCCTCTGGCAAAATACCCCGCAGGGTGTTTCTTCATCTTTTACCCAGTCCGGTGGATCGAAAGACAGTTATCCCGAATATTTCTTGAGCGAAGATTTAAGAAAGATCGCGCCGACGGTACGATGGAACGATGGAGAGCGGCTTTACGACGGGATGTTCAACGCGTTTCTGAGAGAGAACAAAGGAAAGGCGATTAAAGTGCTTTCCATAGGCCCGGAGAGGGGAAGGGAAGATTTGAAATGGTTATCAGGAAATCCGTCATTAGAAATTTATTCTGTCAATAGCGAGAAAAGGCTTTTAGGCGATCTCAAGTATATGCTGAGCGAATTCCCCGAAGTTCCTAAGGAAAAGATGAAAGAGCTCTATGAACGGCTCTCCGCGAAACATGCTGTGATGGATATCTCTCGTGAGAAATCCCTGGATCAATTCACTGATGGATTCTTTGACGCCATTGTGATGCAAGACAATGTCGCGGGGCATATCCGTAATCAAATTGGGGTGTTAGAGCATCTTTACCGCAAGGTTAAAAAGGGCGGGGTTATTTTTACGGAGCTATTTAATATCAAGACTCAAGGAAAGAACGGTTCTGAAGAATTCAGTGTGCCGCTGGTTATCAAAGAGCTGAAGGAACAAGTCGGCAACAACCTTGAGGTCATGAATGAGTCATCTCAATTCGCGTCAATAAAACTAACAAGGGCAGATGCCCCAACGATCAGGTTGCCTTTCGAATATCTCAAGAATGCTTCAGATTATTCCCTCTATGATATCTATAAGTATGATGGAAAACTTGGTAAAGCAGGTTCAGCAGTTAAAGCCCCACGGGAAACCCGGATGTCCAAGTTTCTTGTCATTGCGAACTCATCAGGGCGAAACAACCCCGCGACCGAAACATTCTCGTCAGGGGCTGTTATTAACCGGAAGGTATTACCCTGGAATACCCCGCAAAGCGTTTCTTCCTCTTTCTCACTGACGGAAGATGCTTGGAAAAAGTATTGGTATCATGGTTCCGCAAGAACAATAGAATCATTAAAGAATGTTTTGCCTGCAGGAAAGCGCGGCAAGATGCGAAAGAAAGAGAATCCCGTCAAGCCATTATTGGGGGGATTATATATGGATCCAAAGTCAAAAAAGATGCATCTTCTCCTCCCGCCGGGCGCGAAATATATTGATATGGATGGACTTTTATCCGGAAAATCTAAAAAGGAATGCCGTAAAACGGTAGAAAAGTTAGAGGAAAAAGATAGAGCTTTAAAGAGACAATTAGCGGACGGTCAATTGAAGCCCCTCTTTTGTGAGGCAGAAATCAATGGCCTAGATGATGAGAATGGGGAAAATCCCCCTGGCATATATGCTTTCGTAGATTTTCAGACGTATAGGAATAAAGTAATCTCTTTGAAAAAAGTTAAATTTTCTAAAAAGAAAATGGATATTATTGCCGCTTATTTTAGGAAGATTGAAGGTGAGCAGGAGAAGGTCCTGCTAAATGGCGGCACATTAGGATTGGGTGAAGATGTTGAACAGTTTTGTAAAACAGTATTTTCGATCGAAAAAGATCCGCACGTGTACCGGAGGGCGGCGACAATCGCGGTCATACGATTCCTTCAGCGTTTGAAACAGAATAGCGATAATGCGCGTTTGGAAAGCGTTCCCGCGGTACTTGTCATCGATCCTCAAAAGCTGCCTGATATAAAACTAGCTCCTGATAGAACTTATCGCGCCGGCGCGTTTTTCTTGGTCAAACCTGATGGACGTATGGTTGAGGAATTGGATTCCTCCGTATATAAAATTGTCAAACTTCAACCGGAAGAAGTGAACGATTTATTGTCAAAGTTTTCAGACAGGGTATCCCGATTTCAGGCATTATGGGAAAGATTAAATCAAACAGTAGAACAGTTTCTAATAAACGAAGAAAATTCATTATCTCAAAAACAAGTGAACTCAAGTCCTGCCCAATGGATGGAGGGATTTGTTCACGGCAAGGTTTCATCGGGCATCAGACCGTTTCAGGATTTGGGGAAGGTTGCACGGATAATATTCCTCAACGGGAAGTCACTGGCAGATTATGTGAAAAACGAGAAGAGTAAAAAGAAAGTTTCCTCGGCATTTATTTTCAATTTGGAATTTACATACGTTGACAAACTGCTTGTCTGGGACAAAACGATTACGGCCGTTGATATCAAAACGCTGATCAAGGTTATCGACGAAGCCGGAAGGCTTAAAGGCGACGTTCGGCTTTTGTATCTTCAGGGGCTTCTCATCAAGATCATGCAGGACACGATTGGAATGGCGGAAGGCGAAGGCACGAGCAAGACACAGATTCAGTTGTTCAAAGACATCATTGAGGACGTTAGAAATCCTTTACGACAGGAACAGCTGGAACAGCACCTGGATGAATATCGTATGCGATTCCGTGAATCCATTAGGTCCATATTAATACTGAATAAAGAAATTATGTCCGCCTTTGTCCAGGAAGGCATCAATTTAAAACCATTCTTGGCGGTCTTTCAGGGAAGTATGGGCCTTTATCCGCCGGCGCAACGGGCTATGCAGGCGGTCAGAGATACATTAGGAGAAGATGAGATCAAACAAAATGCCGGCTTGGCAACGATCATCGGCACCATCACCGCGTTCGGTTTACGAGCTGAACAAAAATATCCTCACGAAAAGAAGAAGAGACGGGGCGTTTTAAAACTGGCGTATGTCTATCTCGTCAACGATGTTCTTTTAGCCCTGGGACTCACCCGGAAAGAGCGTCATATCTTTGAGCAAAGATGGGATGAGTATACGCGTCTGCGAGAAGACTTTCAACCATATGACCCAGATATGGTAGTGAGCAGTTCGGGTCAAAATCCAAACTCCGTCATCAAAGCCAGGGATGTGCTGGCATTTTTGCAAGAACATTTCCAGAAGGTGAAAAACTGTATTTTAGAGAATAAATATATTAACGCTGATTATGAAATTGCTTCGATTACGCAATTTTTCAGAGAGGCGAATGGAAGTTTAGAAAAGTCGGAGGTCTTCAATAACTACAGTGGCAGTCCTACCCTGTTTGCCGCGTTAGGAAACAAGTTCAGTAGTATTAGATGGAGAATTCTTATAATCCAAAAGTTAAATGCTGCCAAAGATCAGAAGAAAGGTATGGAGGCTTCTTTGGAGGAGATCGACCTTATCCTAAAGGACTTTAGCGGACGGATAGACGATCAAAAAAAGACAGGTGGCAGCGGCAGTGTTCCCAACCAGAATATTTCCTCATCGTTGCGCAGGATTAAAATTGTCGACGCCTGGGGTATGGGGGAAGATGCTGTTTACCGTCAAATCAAAGAGCCGGCTCAGATGGATGTTATGGAGCTTACGGCCGGAGAGCCGTTCTGGCTTTTTGCCAATGTTGAGTTGGACAGAAAGGTTTCCCTCTATAAATTCAAAAAGCTTCTGGAACATGAGGTGATCCGGATTAATCTCTGGTCAGATTCAGGCGAGACCCACTGGAAAACGGATGAGGCGGAGGTGGTAGATGTCTCTTCAGGCGGACGAAGTTCTTTTGAGGCCGGGAAAGTATGGCCGCGGAAAGATATGCTCGAAGAGGCTTCCCGCAAAGTATTAAGAACCGTCCGGGGCCGGAGTTTCCGCGTCAGGATTACCGTTTTTGATTATGCCGTCGGGAAGGATGAATTCAGTATTTATTTTAAGGATACAAGAGGACATATCCAATCAGCCACCGAATGGCAGAAAAATGTTAAGGCTATTCTTAAACATCCGGCGCTAATTCTTCCGGCGGAAAACGGCTCCTACAAGGATTATTATATAAGATTCATCAGTGATGCTCTGTCCAACAGGCGCCAGCAGTTGTTAAGTTATTTAGATTTTGCTTTTCGTACGGGTTTGTTGACAGTTGATCAGGCGGAGGTGTTTTTTAAAGGGGTCATTGGACATGAGGATCCGGCGATCCGAAAACAATTGACGATTGACCTGCGGTCTTTGAGCCGGCGGTTGGGCTCGTTAAGTTTACCTTCCCTCATGAAAGATCCGGATGCCGGTGTCCGTCTGGAGGCCCAGGAGACATTTTTAAGGCTTTCCGTTCACGAGATGATGCATGGCGCGCAGCATATGTTAAGAAGCCCAATTTTTACTTTAAGGAGCTGGGCCGTAAAATTAAAGAAAGAATTTAAGGATGATCGGGTGGATGATTTGATCCGCTCAATGGGAGAGCTTGAAAATCTCGTTAAAACTGGCGTAAATGGTCAGAAGAAATATTTTATGAAAGAAGTTCAGGATGAGAGACGGCAATTCCTGTTCCTTGAAACCCTCGTGACTTCATTCTGGATGAATATGGTTTCCGCATTTAACAAGACCAGTGAAGAAATGCGAATTTTGAGAGAAAAATTAGCATCGGGCACTGGACCGCAAAAAAATGTGTTTTCCATCATGGAGGAGGAGTTTAACAGAATTTCCGCCATTTTGACCGCTGTCCAGAATGGCCGGGGTCCTGATGTCCCTGGTCTCGTTCCCACACGGGTTTCCGATCTCAAAGGTTTTTTGCGGGAAAAAGTGAGAGGGGATGAGGCGTTAAATGTGTCGTTTGAGTCCATGGAGGCCGACGAGCTTGTTCTTCCTATGAACCAGGATTTGAGAGGGGTGCTTCTTCATTTAATTAGCCATGCCAAGGATTATTCAGTGGATATTGTTACACACGTATGGGTGGCCTTTGCCAGGGGAGATCAATATCTAAGAATTACTATTAAGAACAAGGGACGCGGGATTCACAAGGGCGATATCCTCTATGTGTTCCTTCCCTTCTTTTATACGAAACTTGATAGCAAGTCATTGACTTTGAACTTCGCGAAACGTCTTCTGCTGGCCATGGGAGGGGATATTATTGTTAATCAAGAATATAAGGATGGCGCGGAGTTTATTATCACCCTACCCTTAGAAGGACAGAAAACAGTTGGCAGGGATCCTTTTAACAACGCGAGTGAACCGGTCGCAGTGACGAGTAGTTTATCAACACCGGGTAAAGAATATCAGTTACTCCTTGAATACGCGGCCCAGCTTTTAACTGCCCAGAATTTGGAAACGGTGGAGGGCATTATTAAGAACGCGTTGATAGAAATCCTGGGTTTCAGCCGTGTTAAATTTTACGAAGTCACACGATACGATCAGGAAACAAAGAAATGGTGGATCAAGCAATGGATGCTTGTTGGGCAAGAAGGAGGATCAAATCGTTATGTGAAGGAAGAACGCGCTGCCGGTGATGAAAAGGAATATTACTTTAATCAGGCATCAAAGAAGAACAAGGATATTCATTATCTGGCCGACCGCAGGAAGCATATCAAGGGTAAAGGAGGTTTACAGATTGTTGAAGAATCGCTTTTAAATTGGGATGTTAATGAATACGGAGATGGACATTCCGAGCGGGTTAAAGAATTTTTGCATGTGGTCATCAGAGATTACGCCCGGAATATTGTCGGTATTATCAGCGTTGATAAATGGAAAAAGCCTTTGGCGGATAATCCTCAAAAGGCCGAACCCCTCTTCTTCGACAAGGCTGACTTTTTTAAGAAAAGAGACCTTCTGTTCACCTTTGGTTCGCTGTCCGGTCTGGCTGTTCAAAGGATTCGATCCCGCAAAGAGGAAGACAGTGGGTGTCTTCAAGACGAACATACGCATTTTGATAGCTATCTGCATGATATGAAAAACGATTTGCTATCTTTGAATGCGCTTATAAAAGTAAAGAATTTAGAAATCTCAGATGTCCCGCCGATGGTTACAACTTTCGAAACCACTTTTCAGCGTATTGCCGCAAAGATAAACTTTTTTAGCGCTCGTGTGCAAGTGCCGACTTCAACAGATTTGGAGTTGCTCAAGTCCATGATGGACATGCTGGGTGACTTTTCCAGGAGTATTTCAGTTAAAGATCCTTCACAGGTCAATGATTTGTTTATGCGATGGCGTAGTAAGCTGATCAACAAGGATTTTATTGGAATATCTTCAGCGGATAAAAAATTCTTTGTCGATCTGAGAAACATCTCCGATGCCCAAACGCGTTACCTGAGGGAAGAAAAGACATTGATGGGGCTTTATGACGAAATTCGGGAGATTTGGAATGCCATTGACAGTCGCCTGAAGACAGCGATCAGCGCGTGGGATAAAGGAGAGAACGCGCCGGCCAAGGAAGATATCGAGGAAATCAGATCCCTCTATCTGAAGTTAAAGAAGCAATATGATGAGTTTATCCGTATGTTTGAATCCACCGAAACGGTGCGAGCTGTCCTTTTATTTGAATCCGTGGATATGGACCAGATGTTTTTTGAGGCTGTACCGAAAGAATTTAAACGAGTATTTCTTCTGGAGGCCGCGCTGCCGAGGGTGGAAGTGGACAGGAAATTGCTTCGTTCCATTCTGGATGAATTGATGGAAAATATTAGAAAGTATGGCGGGTCTTTCGTTGAGGCCTCAGCGAGAATTTATGCGGATGACAGGAATTATTTACGAATTGATTTGGCGGATGGTGGTACAGGTATTCCGCAGGCGGATTGGGATAAGATATTTGAGAAATATTACAGAACACAAGAAGCTCAACAAGGTCAGGTTCAGGGAACAGGGATTGGGCTTCATGAAGTTCGTCGTAAACTTGAAAAGATCGGCGGGAAGATTTGGATCAGCCAAAGTGGGGTGGGCAAAGGGACGACCTTTAGCATCCTTTTGCCGATTGCGCATACAAGGAAAACAGTCGGGTCAAACGTTGGAATGCCCCGGGAGGACGCTGTCTCGGCCATGCACAAAAACCGCAAATACTTGAAATTTGTTACTAACCGCATCCAAGAGAAGAAAGAATTGAAGACGATTCTTGATATCATCAAGGAAAATGAAGAGTTGATTGAGGAGACGTCTAACGCTAAGGATGAATTGTTTTTAACCCTGTGGGATTATAATCGTCTAATCCATAGGATTATAGAAAAATGGTGGATTGACGAGGCAGTAGAGATTATGAAAAATCAGACATTACCGCTTTTTAAGAAACTGCAAGCGGTTCTTCTCCATGAAGGCATTTATTATGGATTTTATCTGGACCAGTTCAAGAAACAGAGAAAATATCTCTCAAATTTAATTAAGGATATTAAAGCGCAGTATAGGGAGCATGACCGCTTTGATAAGCATTATAAAGAGATAAAGATTAAGGAACTTGACGGGATATTAAATGATTTGAAAGGCCTTTACCTCGATCAGGTGGCTTATGATCGATACCTGCAATCCCGGAAGGAAAAAGTTCAGGCATCAGGAAATGAATCAAGAAATTCCAGCGGCATAACAGGACAGTCGTCCAACGAGGACAAAACTTTTACCGGAATATTTAACGGGGTAAACAAGATTATCGTAGCGAGGGTCATTAAACTCGCGTGGCGGGTGAAGCTGGAGGAAATGGACGCGCCAAAACGTTCATTGATTGAGTTAATGGATGAAGAAATCAGGCAGATTGAATCTTCGAAAGAGAGCGGTGAGGCGGCAGGTATTATTGTCAGCCTAAAAGAGTCGGAAAAAACTATTTCTGAAAAGATAAAAAAAGGCCAAGAGGAGAAGAGTGTTTTGGAAGAGGAGTTGAGAAAATTGGAAGAAATAAGGGAAGCCATGCAAGGTTCGGGAAAATACTTTGGGGGGATTATAGAAGTTTTAAGCATGCTCAAGAATATTCAAAGAAAATGGACCAATCAGGAATGGTATTTGGATATTTCTTCATTGATCGGCGAAAAAGAGGCAGTTGTTGTCGTTGGTGAAGAAATACTGGATTTTAATATGTATCTGAAGATTAAGGAGCGGCTGGAGAAGGAATACCGGTTAGAGGCGATCATGAGCGATATGGGGCATCCATGGATCCATTGGTTTAAGAAGCCGGCCAGGGAGGCCGGGATTGTCGGCGTCTTCCCCAAGGAACCGCTTTATCCCCATGTCCTGAGTGGAGAATGGATGCTTTTGGATGGCGTGAACCAGGAATTCGTTTTGAGTAGATCACAGGAGCGTATCAATGGCATCTTTGAAAACAAAATGAAAGCAAGGAAAGTCGACGGTGTAGAAGATCGGCGGCCCGCGCAGACTAAAGACGGCGTACTGATCCCTTTGCTGGGGGAAGCGACGGATGTGTACGCGCAAAAAGACGGCGTTGAGGAGGTACTCAAAAGGGTCAAGGGATCCGGTATAAACGGTCTAGGAGTGTTGCCCCTGGAATGGATGTATTTTAAATCCGAATACACAACGACCAACACATTGCCGGGAGAAAAGGAAATTGTATCGATGCTGGTCCAGACTGCCGATGGGATAGAAGGGCCACTTTTGGTGCGCACTTCAGACATAACCATGGATAAATATCCACCGCAGTTAGCCAATGCCTCGGGCAAGTGGAATCTGCAATTCCTGCTGGAAACAGACAAAGGCAGAGAGATTCTGCGCCGGGAGATCCGCAGCGTTATAAAAGCCTGGGCCAAATCTGAGAAAAAGAACATTCGGCTGTATTTCCCCATGGTCGCGACGAAAGAAGAACTCATGCAATTGATAGTTGAGGTAGAAAAAGGAAAGCGCGCCTTGGTGGAAGAGGACTTTAATGAGGATGAATTTCAGAAAATGAGTACGATGAGAAATTTTGATGACCTTATTAAGCAAATTTATAGGCCTTGGAACATGAAAGGATATGTCAAGGATCGAAATAAGATTAGCCAACTGATTCTAGAGCGTTGGGAACAAACATATGATGATTACGCGTGGGAGAAAGTTAAGGAGGAGGGGAGAAAAGAATTCCTGACGGCAACCTTGCCTAAGTTTTTTAATATTTCTTTCGGCCCCATGATTGAAAATGTTATTGGCGCTGAAAACACGGCGTTCTTTAATTTTTACGCGGATTTCCTAACTGTCGGGACCGGGGATTTGCTCAAGTCCGCCGGAGGGGATAAATACCGCGCGTTTGCTTTGATCAAGAAGATCGTGGAGATCAAGGCAAAGGAAGAAAGGTACAAAAAGATCAAAGGGGGAGAGATCATCCTTGCCGGAGACCTGGTCAATGATGCTGAATTCGTGCCTTTCTATCTCTACCTGCTTTCGATTTATCCGCGCATCAGGCTTTCTCCTCTTTTGTCTGTTGCGCCGCAGATCAAGCAGGCTATCCGTGAGAGCGATTCCCGTGAGGCTGTCCTTCTTTATACAGGGATATTCCCTGAGGAAAGTCCTCAAGGGTTACTGAATAATATCGTTGAGATAAGGCCGGTTTACGTACAGACAGCCAAAAGAGAAAAAGGAAGAATTGAGCAGTTTCAGGACGTTGTCCATGGGGTGGGGGAAGCCGCGATCCGTCTGGTTAAATACTTAGGAGATAGCCGGGATGAATTCAATCTGTTCAGGGCCAGGGGATCCATGGTGTGGTGGCTGCGGCATATTTATAATCAACTGATGTGGAAGGCCAGGGTCGTGATTGCCGAAGGGGTGCGCAAGATGTTTCCGATGTTGTATATCGGCGAGGAAGTCGGCCGTGACGGGTTTGAGCGCGATGATATTGAAAAGGATGAGAGTAAAATAGCCGCGGATATCGCCATTAGCGCCATTGAAAGCCCCGAAGGGATAACGCATCAAAATATATTCTGGACGGTTATAGTCGCGGCGTACGCAAAGGCCAGGGCGCTTTTTAGCGGTCCTGACGGGTATATGATGAAGGCTATTGTTGGCCCCATTGCAAAAGGGTTGGGTGTGAGCATTGTCCATACGGTGCGGGAAAATATTGCTATCCTTTCAAAAGTAATTCCGCTGGATAAACTCAAGGTGATTGTTCTGTTCCGCGACAGACATGAGTTATTGATCAGGGATTTGATAGAGGCGGGGATCGTGGTACAGGAGAGTTCATTTGAAAAAATGAAAAAGATGGTTGAGGCCAGTGACGGACGCGTTGAAAACGGCAATCTAATTCTTGTTAAAAATGATGATTTGATGCCGACCATGGATGTCCTGCGTGGGAAGGCGCATTTGATGATTGGCGTCGGAGGAACTGCGGAGGGGGTTATTTCCGCGATCATGGTCAAGGCATTGGGTGGAGAAATGATCTGGCGTCTTTTGCCGGAAGAGGTCGCGCGTAATGGAGCGTATTTGATCAAGAAAGCCAACTGGAACAGGTTTAGTTACCGCGAGATGGATGTGTATCGGCGTTTTGGCTATATCTTGTCCGGGGATACAAGGCCAGACAATTTTGTTGGCTTTTTGGATCAAGTCTATACGCAAGATGAACTGGTGAAAGATCCGGATACATTAGTGACTGTCGCGGTGATTAAGGATCTTGATGTCAGGGGGTGGAAGATAAAGGATCAGACGGGTATCGTGGGGGCAACAGATCAAGACGGGTATATGGAAAAGATCGCAGGCATCAGCCAGCCGGATGAGCAGGGGATGGCCCGGGTGAATATCTTGCAGATCGGCGGTTCAGGAGAAGTCAAGATTTTACGGAACACGTATAAAACACCAATTGTTGCTTATCAGGAAAAGCTTGCGGAATATATGAGGAAACATACGGCGGTGAAACAAACAGAAAAACCATCAACACGGGAAATACTGACCAGACTGGCTATTGAGTACGCGGAGTTTGGAGAGATCAAGAAGGCCTTTGAAACCATTCATGCGGCTTTAGAGGCAGAACCTTTGGCTGGACTCAAAGAGAATGTTGTAAGGTCGATAGAGGAATATCTGAAGGCCGTCCAGATATTGAACAGGGGGTACGGCATCATTGAAAAATGGTGGCATATTACGATGATCAAGAAACATTTGATCCAGGCGTATCTGCTGGATCCGTCGGATACGTTTGATTTAAGGCCTTTGCGGATGATCAAAAGGTACTTTGAATATTTAGGAGACAAAAATTTGATGGAGCAGCGCGTCACAGACGCCATTGATTGGTACAAACGCGTTCTGTTGAAGAAAATGAAAGTAAATGGAAAGTCTGTGCTCCTGGATTCCAAGAACCTCGAGCTGATGATCAAGATCAACGCGCTGGAAATGAGAGAAGCCATTAACGCCTACTTTAAAGAAGTGGAAGGGTATTACCGTCAACATAAAGAGGAGCCTTCTATGGTCAACAAACTGACGATTACTCAAACGCTTTTCAATCAATTTGCGTTAAAGGGAATAGGCGGAAAGGCCTGGTTAAATTATTGTTTTGAAACTATATGGGTGGACAAAAAACCTTCTGAACGGATGGCGATTTCTCTCGAATTGAAAAAGAACAGGGACGTATTAAATTTTGGGACTCAAGAGGAAATTATGGCGCTGGGTGTTTCGGAAGAGGAAATCTCGAAGATTTTAAAGCGTAAAGATGAAAAGCTCAGAAAAGGCCTCATAGGTTTTGAGTTGATGAGCGATCTTTTTGAACTTGGACTTACCATGGACACGCTGGTTGCTTTGTTAAATCCGTCGGTTTCCGGAGTGATGTTTTCTGAACTGGAAAGGTCAGATATTCCTTACACCCTAACCCGGGAAAAGGCGATGCACCAGCAGCACGAGCTCATCAAACAAGAGATTCAGGAAGAAACAACGGAAAAAAGTCAGGGACATTTGTTCGCTATTGTTCAAGGGCATCGTTACAGGGCCATTCGATTCGCTGATTTTGGTTTTTTTGAAGCGTCAAGGGATGAGTTCGCGTTAACTATGTCTCTTTTAGAAGATGTTTTTAGAGGGGAAGGATTTGCGTCTATTACTATTCAGACCACCAGGGCCAACCTTTTTGAGGAACAAGGAAGGATTTTCAATGATACCGCGTCATACGAAAAGGCAATTAAGGAATGGCAGAAATTTGAAGACCCTGTCTATGTAGACATCATCATGCGTAAGCCGGGATTCTGGAACAGTCCGTTACATACCACGGCACTTGAGATAGCGAATAAAAAGATCGCCTTTCTTAAAGAGAGGATCAGACAGCTGCAAGATTGGACAGGACAGGCAAAAGCGGTCAAAGGTTCCAGCAGTTTTGTCGAACAATATTCGCTCAAAGAATTTCAAGATAAGGTATCCAAAATAATTTACGAGCCCTCAGAAATTAAAACGCGATCCGGGGAGATGACTGTTTTTCATCGGAAGGATTCAGGATTCGTGATCAAGGCACTCAAGGACACTGATGATTTAACAACTCAAGGGTATAAGATCGGTCTGGCGCGTTTAAACAATTTTGTGCCTCCGACTTCTGTATTAAAAGAACTTTCCTTCCGTGTTTACCAGAACAACAAGGTGAAAGAAATTGTTTCACCCTGGAATGTCATTCAGGCCGAGCGCCCAACCATAGTGGAGGTTATGGAAGTGTTGCTTGAAGATAGCGCATTCGCTGAAAAGTACATCAAACCATTCATTAAAGCAAAACTTGATACAGAGAAAGCAATACTGGGCTTGGGGGTCTATGTTTGGGATAACCTTGTTAAGCAATACGGCGCGCATACCCAATACGATTCTAAAACCAATAAGCGTGAATTTTTTATTCAACTTCTTGATTTAGGAAGAGCTACAGATCAGCCTCTTGGTTTGAGTATCAAAAGTGACATATTATATTTTCTCTCTCCGGATATTTTACTTTCAAATTCATTCCATCAGGCCATGGCTTTGCGTGGTTTTACCCATTGGAGATTTTGGTCCATGCTTAAACGATTGGGAGAACGTCTCTATATTGGCAGTACCTGGGCAGATCATTATGCGGACATGTTAGGAACAAAGGATGTCAACTTTCATCAACTTTCCGAGGTCATCCAACCGGATAGGGCGGATGTTGACCACTTGGTCAATTTTCTGTTGCGTGATTCCTTTATGCTTAAGGAGAAACTGGCAAGCACTCAAGATCCGGCGGCGCGTATAAAAAATCTTTTTACAAATAAGCAGCTTCACGAGTTTTATTTATTTAAGGTTCATAAAGATATGATGCATGAAATCGGCATGCAGGAATATGACCATTTTTTTGCCAAGAGTCAGAATTTGCAAAATCGTATTCCAGTTCAACCCTTAGTTGTCTCCAGCAGCTCAACATCCGCTGAAAACCCGGATCAGTATCCTGATGGTGATAGGCAGCGTTTAATAAGAATGGATTCGCGTCAGTTAACCCCTGAACAATTTCTCAAGCGGTGTCTTGATGGTGATGACGCGATCAGAACTTGGTTTGAGAATAACAGCCTGAGCCTGGAAGAAAGACAAGCCTTAATCGAATATCTCTCGAACGATCGATCGTCGGATAAGATTCAAATGGTTGAAGGAAATAACGAGATCATCCATGCCGCTTTGTTTGAAGAAAGCGGTCAAAAGTACCTGGTGCTTATTACCCTGGCCAACGACGATCGTTCGGTGAAGGCAGAGTTTAATTTGCCCGACTGGATGACAGCAGGCATGGTGTCTTTTAGATATATGGTTAAAGATTGCATTTTGAATATTGACTATGGCGTCAACTATGAGCCCAGGGTTCAAGTGGAAATCGGTCGTCCGTATATTCAGGTCCTTCATCTGATTCCCTTGTTCGGTGCGTGGGAAAAAAAATCCTCGTCAATATTAAAGCAAGAGTCTTATGAGAGCAAAGAGAGTAGAAGAGGAACGTCAAGTTCTGTAAAGAAGGAGTATTTGAGAGCTCTTGAATTCATCAATAGCCGGGAAGCTGGTGAAAAGATTTATTATCGTCCAACTATGGACTCTGGGACTGTCTCATGGATTCATGCGCTGATGATATCATTGCTGGCAGCTGTTGGCTTTACGTTTCCCCAAGCTTGGACAATCATCGCTCTTACGGGGGCTTACGCGATCTTCCATCGCAGGGTGTTAAGATCTCTCAAGAGAGGCTGTCAGTTTAGAATCGCATCCATGCCCAACGGGCCTCAGGTACGGCACAGTCCTGATGCAATCATAGATCTGTATTTGGAAAAATTGTATGGCGACAGGCCGGCCGGACTCATAAGACGGTTAAGATCGGCCATAGATCAAGTCAAGAACCTTGATAAAAACGATCGTCTTTACATTATCCAAAATCGTGCATCTATTTTAGAAGATATTTTAAATGAGGCTACGGATTTTCTGAACACGCCAAATGTCCTTGAAGTAATTGTCAGATCACCGTTCCATGAAGGAGAGTTGGAGACATGGAGAGATAGAGCTGAAGCTGTTTATTTTAAGAAATACAGTCAGATGGATACCAGGCCGCTGTCTGATCCATCTTCGCAAGGAAATCGCGTTTCATCATCCATAAACAAGGCCGGAAAGATTCTGGCTACGGCTATAAGGAAGACCACGGAACATGTATTATCCGCGACGCGTCAAGCGTTGGCCTTTGGAAAAGTTTCTTTATGGTTGGCTCTCGTTAAATATCTTGGCCCGCGGGGTCCGCCGAGAATGTTCTTTAGGAAAGTTTATCAGTCTTTCTCTGCAATATCAGACCGCGTTATTCCTAAAGTTACATTGTCGTTGCGAGGAGCGAAGCGACGCGGCAATCTCAACAAACTGAGAGATTACTTCGCAGAAAGCGCTCGTAATGAACCTATTTTCTCTCCGTCGCCGCAGATCGTTGCCGTCGGTGTGGTTCTGACCGGTATTCTTCTCATCGCCTTCTTCATTAACTACGCGCTCATCGGTATTCGCCTGGGCCGGTGGCCGACCATGACAGACCTCCAGCAAGTGGCCCGGGAAAACGAAAAGACATTTATTTCTACACGGGGTTTTGATTTCAACCGGATATCGTTCAAGGGATACGCATTCACCGTTTATTTTAAAGAATTGAATGGTGTCACGCGCCTTAAGGAAATCTTGGCCAGGCTGAAGTTGGATGAATTGCAGATGCTGCACGAACTCAACTTAACGACGTTTATCTTCACCCATGATTCCCTCTTCCCATCAACGGCCAGCGTTTATTTAGATAATGACAGAAAAGGAAATCCGGTTATCGTCTTTCTGGCCATAGGGGTCTATCGGCAGGATTATTGGACGAAAGAACTGCGCAAGCTAATACAATTCCTCACAGCTCCGGCGGGGAATGATGGGGATAGAAATCGCGGCGGTTCAAAAAAGAGTCAGCGATCGGAAGAGCGCATTCGGTATAAATTATTTCTGGCTGATAAATTCTTTCCAGGAAAGCTCAATGTCATTGAGGATGGATTTAATAAGTCCACGGCTCAAATCCTCACCTTTATGAACGGGAACAACGGTACATCTTCCATCAGGATGGCGGAGAAAGACATGGCTGCCTTTTTGGCGGATGATTTCGAAGCCAAGCTTATTAAGGATATGAATAACAACAGAAGGCTTAAGAGGCGTGAGACGCATTATACGGTTATGGCTTGCAAGCCGACAAATTCGAAGTTCGTAGGCTTTTCTACTTCAAGACACAGATTGATGGCCTCCCGCACCCTTTCCAGCAGTATGGGAATTGTTTTGGCTTGTGTGTGGCAACCCCTTAAGGCAGGGACAGAGGCAAGCAGCATGCCATCTTCATCCCTTTCAATCAAGACAGTGAATTCGCGTTTCCTTTTCATGGATACCTCCCTTGCGCGTTTAAACCATACTATATGGCCTTATGGAAGTCAAGATAAGGGTGAGCGTTATTATCCCGTCCCGCACATGATTGTCTTTGATAACAGCCTAACATACCGGTTATCCATCTGGGAGATAGAGTGCTTTTTTAATGCACCTGGGGTTGATACCACGCCATCATCGAGCATAGTTCACAGGAATATTCTCGGTCCTACGCTCTCGGTGATTCTGTCTGTCTTTCTGTTCTTTGCCGTTTGGCGCACCGGGCCTCCGGCAGTGGAGGTTTATTTTCTGGAAGGCAAACGTGCGATGGAGGAAGGGCATTATGAACAGGCCATGGATTCCCTCGTACAAGCCCTGCGGCACTCCACCCGATCATCCTTTTATACTGTTGATATCCATAATCTCCTGGCCGTGACCTATGAACGTTTGGGTCGCTTCAGCCAAGCCCTCACGCAACTCAAAATATCCTTTGTCCTGGATCCTGAACAATATGAGACCTTCTTTATCTGCGCCGACATGCTTTACGCGCATGATAACCTTGACGATGCTATCACCATGTACGCGGCAGGCCTTTTGCGTATCGAAAGCGGTTTTATTTATTTTGAGCAAAAACAACGCGTCCCACTGGATATCCGTAACGCTGTTCTGGATAGGGTTAATCGATTCGGGAACGAGTCGCGGCCCGGTCAGCCGATTCGCAAATGGGTTCACTTCACCCCTGGCTTCAAGAAACCGGAGAGCTCCTCAAGCGCTGCTCGTTCAAAGAAAGAATCAGATTCTAATGAAGAAGCTGTTAAGGCAAGTCTGGTCAGGCTTCAGGGTTTATTGAACCAGTCCAATGTGCCGGAGAAAGAAGTCGAGACTTTAGCCAAGGACATTATTGAATTTTTATCTAACAAGTATAGCGATCAGGGCGGCATGAATTCTAACCGCGTGTTGGTTTGGCTGGAAAAGCAGAAAGGAAATTCACAAAAGGCCTGCGACTACGTATACAAGCGTCTTGGAGAACGTATTAATAGCAAAAAGTGTGGAGTAGAGAAAAAAGGCAGGGTTTCAAGAACATTAGGGGTGGCGGATATTCTTGTTAAAGAAGGCATGATTAAAATTCCTTTGAAAGAATTGAAAGCTTTGGAAGGGCAAATAACTAAAGATTTTGATGCGTGGAAAAATGAGGTTATGAGGGAAGCGTATGATTCTTGTAAGCAAGATGAATCCAAACGGATCCTTTTGGAACAAATGGAAAGGAGAAGACTGGTTCCTGCGGATAAATTAATAAAAGAAGCGGGGGTGTCTCTGGAATCTTTATCTAAAAAGACACAGATGTATTTTAAGCTACGCGACATTTTGCATAACTATAATCTTGGCTTTCTTCGATGGATATTGAACGAGAAATTGGATAACCAACTGGACGGGCATGTCACAGTAAAAGATTGTTATGCAGTTGCCCGTCTCTTAGGCAAAGACATCTTTAAGTTAATCCCGGAATATCAAAAGTACCGGGTGAGTCAGAAGGGAAAACGAAAGATCAGCTCGGCACTGTTATCAAGTCCTGGTATCGTTGATCCTCGTAGAGAGGAAAAGAATTCACGGAGGTTGAAGGTGTTATTGCTTGCTGTTCGCTCGTCCGGCCAAAATGAGAAGCCGGAAAAGCTGCCTTTCACATTATTATACTTGGCCAGTATTTTAAGAGATCGAAATTATATTGAAGAATTCAAGAGATCGCATCCTCATTTAAAGGAAAAATTCCCTGCAATTCATGTGACAATATTAGACTTGCGAGCCGTCGACAAGGAATGGAATTTTAGCGATTACCTTAGAGAGACGAAACCGGACATAGTGGCTGTAACGGGAATGACATCGGTGTTTTCAGCGGTAAAGCGTGTTTGTGAAACAGTTAAAGAGGAGGTCCCAACAGCATTAAGGATTATTGGGGGTCGTCATGTCAGCGCGCTTCCTGAAGTAACCATGAAGGAATCAGAATTTCACATTGGTGTTTTGGGCTGGGGAGAGGAAACGCTATTGGAGATATGTGCACGGTATACCGGGAATAACTCTTTTGATTTCTCTTCGATTAACGGAATAATCTATAAGTCCCGCGATAATGTTATACGGACAGCCCCGCGTGTACGAAAGATCTATAATCGGGAAATGCCTTGGGCGGCGAAGAGTCTTGACTTGTTATCTCTCAAAAAATATAGACCAACGTATTTCCTTCTTGAAGGAAGGACAAGGACGGGCGTATTGGCGAATTTGTTTACTATGCGTGGATGTCCTTATTCATGTAAATTTTGTGCTAATTCAACGCCAGGCGTTGAGTATCGATCTATCGAAGACATCGTTTCCGAGATGGAATTCTTATATAAGAAAGGGTTCAGGTTGTTTCAATTCCTTGATGAAACGTTTTCTTTGGATATAAAAAGGGCGAAACAATTATGTGAATTAATCCGGCAGAAGCCATGGCACAAAGATATTGAATGGATAGCGGCAACGCGTCCGGAACTAGTAGATCGGGAATTAATAAGGGTTATGAAAGAGGCAGGTTGCGTAGGTATCGGAATAGGGGTTGAATCAGGTGACAACAAAATTTTGAAAGACATCGGAAAAGGAGACTCGCTGGGGGCGGTTAAAAAAGTACGGAAGCTGTGTTTCCAGGAAGGTCTTTCCGTTAAGTATTTCTTAATAGTGGGATTGCCGGGGCAGGATTGGGAGAGCATAGCTAAGACAGTACGATTGATTCTGGAGACTAACCCAACGGCAATATCATGTTTTGTGTTTGTTCCCTATCCGGGTTCTAAGTTTTGGAATGATAAACGAATCCAATTTGAAACTTCACAAAATTATGAAAACTATTCCAACAGACCAGAACCGCATCCAGAATTTAGAAATAAATTTGTAAAAGCAATTACGAGCACAGATTGCATGACAGCGGCTGAAATAGCCGAAGCTAGACAGATTATGCTAAATATTTTTCAATACCGAAATGATCAAGTAAGGTTGAATAAATTCTTGCGATTGTTGAACAAGAAAATGACAGGAAAACAGGGATCCTATAAAAATATTGATTATTTTATTTTAGGCTCAGCTTCCAGCTCGGCACTCACCAAACATAAAATCGTCATTTCCAGAAAGAATTTACCGTTTGATCTTAGGAAATATATTCAAAGGATTTTTATTATCAAATGCTGCGCCTGGGTGTTTAAAGAGCCATTCTTGATTTGGGGATTAAAAGAAATATTAAAAGGAGGACCGGGCAATCTTGGAATAGAATTTTTCTATGGTCTGTTCACAGCCGTTGCCGCCATGTTAATTGGCAATTCTTTAGGAAATCTCATAAGCATTTTCTATCCTCTCAAAGCCATGGCCAAACTTATTAATGAAGAATACGACGGCGGCAGGAAGCTGCTGAAATACTACGATGGTGAGATTATTTTCCTGGGAGATGAAAGAATTTCCCGGATCCATTCTTATGGCCTTAAACCTAAGGCCTTTGCTGTGGACTGGTTGGATAATCTTGTCCTTTATTATTATGAGCCTCACATGGAAATGATTTATAAGCCTTTATTTTCTCCGGAGCTGTTTGTGATTTATCCGTTGAAAGGCTACAAATCCCTGCGGGAAAAGATGAGGGAATCCTTGGGAAAGGTAAGGGAGGGTTTTGCCTGGGGATTAGGCAGGCCGGGGACCGTGACACCGTATTCAGGGCAAAAAATCAATGTGAGCAGCTCGCTGAGGGTTGGGTCATATCAATGGATAGAAGCCGGTCTTGAGAAAATAGGATATCCCTTGAAGCCTGTCAAATGGATAGGATACGGCAGGATAGCGCCGGTGGTGAAATTTATTCAATGGGCCATCAATAGACCAAAGGAGGAAAAAGGGCGGAAATATTATCAGCGCGAGATTACCAAGGCCGCCAAAATCGGCAGTAGAAACATTTGCCTTCTCGGGATTGTGCTGCAATTTTTAAAACACTACAAATTACACCCTATTGAATTAAATGAAAGAGTATATGAAACTCCCGCCAGAGATAAATATCTTCACCTTGCAAAGAAAAGAAAAACACTTCTATCCCCTGTGTCTGAAGTTGCCCCTCAGGCTGGGATAAGTAAAAGCAGCGCCCACAGGCTTTGGTCGGAGATTAAGGAATATGCTTCAGTCAATGGAAAATCAGTGAATATAGAACCCAAGGTCGGCAGGCCGCCGGTATTAGGGTTGTTAGAGGGCTGGGTGCGAAGAAGGGGTAAGAGAAAGCAGAAGAAAATATGGACTTTGCCGGGGATTGCGACGGATGCCAAGGTAGGCGTAAACGCAGTCTATAAATATATCGATAGGCTTCTGGCATATATAAAATCAAACAAATTGCCGCCGCTTGAGATAAAAAGAAATAGGAGGATGGGTGTTCTAACCGAGAACGAAGTTGAGGAGAGAAAACGAAGTGTTGTTATTGCTCGCGCGAGACTGAATGATCCTGTCGGCAGTTCGATGGGGAAAAAAGATAGAGAAGAAATAGGGGCTGTTCCGAATTTTAAGATATCGTCATCCTTAACGAGGTCAATTCATTGGATATTCCTGAAATTGCGCTTAAAAGCTAACGAAATAAATTTAGAAGAATTACGTGAAAGGCGCAGGCTTGAAAATGAAGAGATTCTAAACGGGTATAATGAAATGGCAGATATTGGATTGACTTTTCTGTGGGTGATTGTTTTAAAGAAACGCTTCGTGAATCAGGAATTAACGGATATATCGAGAAGGTTGCATAGGTATATAGAAGATAATGACCGTTACATTAAAAAGGCATTACATACCGCGATTGATCGGAAAGCCAAAAAACTTTTTAATAAAATCCGGCGTAATACTAAAGCGCTGACTGAATTGTCGGGTCGTTTACTTTACTATATGGGTATTTTGGATCCGGCGCCTCAATATGCGCGTAGAGATTATTATGGGGTCTTGGGTGTTTCCGATGGTGTTTCGTTGGAGGAAATGAAAAAGGCGTATCGTAAATTAGCTTTTAAATACCATCCTGATAGAAATCCGGGAGATACAGAATCGGAGAAGCGGTTCAGGGAAATTGCCGAGGCATGGGAGGTGTTGGGTGACGTGGAAAAGAAAAATCGTTACGATAACGGAAGGCCGCGAGTCGGCAGTAGTGTTGGAACCGGTATGAAAAACGGACGGTTTTCTTCGGGTAATAACGATGAGGCGATCATAGAAATATTAAGGGCGACACGGGACAAGTATTTACAAGTGTACCAAAACACGGGCGAAGGTATGTGGCTGAGAGAGGCTTTTTCAGTCGCTTTCTGGATTCCCGTCAAGAAACGCACTCTGGAAGATCATATATCCATCAGTCATATCGCGGGGCTTTTGAGGGCATCTATGATAGAGCATCCGCAGTACTTTGAATCCGGCGTTCTTCCCTCTCTGCATATTCATCAGGACGCGTGGAACAGCACGCTCTTTATTTTAAAATCCGCTGAGCTTATTTACGCCAGAGCCATAGCCGGACTGGATTATTATATCGAACGGGCATTGGCCAACGAACCGCCGGGAATAGAATATCTGCGTGATACAGGATTGACTCTTAGGCGCGCGAACAATAATCTCGATGAAGTCATGGCGCGGTATCCCCATGAGACAAACCTCTTGAGGCAAAAGATGAGAGAACCCTGGTGGACAGTCGAGCGGCTGACGCATGATTGGGAATGTGTTTATAAAAATAAATTGCTCTTGGATGGATACAATGCGCTTTCGCTAAAGGAAGAAACCATTCAGGCGTATGCCGAGCGAAGAGGTGAGAGCATCTGGATGGCTGTGCCGGATATCGTGGCGCTTCAGACGTTGGGTATAGTCAAGGTTGGCGCGGGGATGCCCTGGGGTGTGCGTTTGGTAAAAAATGAGCTGACGGATAAAACCTACGCGCTGGTCGCAAAAGTTTTGGACACCTATGTCAGCGATCCCGGCATGACACTTAAGCAGGCACGGCAGGAGATCGCAGGTGTTATCAAGAGAGTTAGTTCTAGCGGGCGTAAGAATAATATGTTTATCACTAAGGATTCAAGCTTCGTTGAAAACCTGAAGGCGATTGAGATTTTTTCTGAATTAAAAAATAAATACACTCCGGAAGTTTTAAATGACCGAAGGTTTTATTTGAGTGGCATTCAAATCGGTTTGCCCAAACATTACAAGGATTATCCCGGCAGAGTTTTGATCTATGCCGACCCGTCCGGAGCAAGAGAGCAGGTAGCTCTTGTTGATAAAGAAAACAAGGATAACTGGATCATTCTTCAATTAAAGAAGAAAAAAGTATGGATTTATCATAAAGCCGAAAGCCCGGAGCGTTTAGAAAGGCGTGATTACATTGGTCTTGGAGAAAGCAGGCTGTTCAATATATTTGACCGCGGCATCAACTGGCCCGACCAAGATCTTATGGCTGAGCTGGTGCCGTTGAAGGACAAAAGATTTAAATTTTGCGGGGTGTATTTCAGGGTGCCGGAATCATACAAAAATCACCCGGGACTGATTGTGATGCGCAGAGAGAGCTCAGTCTATGGAGAGAAGCTTACGCTCGTTGAAAAAGCTCATCCGGGTCATTTTGTCGTTATAACTTCTAAGGACAACAGGTTCATTATATTCCGCGAAGCAGGAAAATTTATGAAATTGAGAGAGGAAAAGAACAGCATCAGGCTGACAAAAAATTCTTTATTTATATCTTTTAACACAGGAGTCAATTGGCCGAGAAATGTCAAAAAGGCCGGCGCTGAAAACAGGGTCATTTCTTTCAAGAAAAACGCGCGATTTGTCGTGTCAAAGAAGAGTAAGCTTGAATACGAAAAATTGATTAAAGATAATTCCTTGATATTTAAAGATCCATTGACGCATGAAGCCATTCTGGTGATTCAGGATATAGGGAATAACGCGTATCAAATGAACAGCTCCTGGATTAAAAGCGGTGTTGTCAGCCTAAAGGGGTATTATTTTCATTTGAACAGTATTATTCACTCGTTCCCTGATTTATTCTCACAGGGGATTGAACGCTATTTCCCCAAGCTGGATTATCAGAAAGTTTTTTATGAGATGAAGGAGGGGGTAATCGTTCGGCTATCTAGTAACGATTTGTCTCTGGCAGAAGAAGTCAAACAATGGGTCACTCTGGGGCTGAAATCAATTGACGAGGGGCGCGTGCTAACGCGGTTGAAACACATTTTTCATGACGTTCAGTGTGCCATGCGGCCCGAAACATTTAAAAATTTTGAAAAGAATTTAATCGTCGGGGTTTTCATCAATGAAAATGTACTGGTCCATCTTAAGGGTACAAAAGCGGGAAGAGAGCAGCATCCCCTTTTTGTCCTCAGCGATCCCGGTAAAAATAATATTTTTGAACTCATTAAGAGGGTTTACGCTGTCGGAAAGTTTATATTCCCCGAAACAAAAAGTCCGAAAAAGACATGGCCTGAATTAAGGAAAACATTCGGATTCGCGACAACCCGTGAAGCAAAGCTTTTTATCACAAGGTGTCTGGGGTTATATAACATCTTTTTCTTTCATGGAAAACCCGTTGTCGATCCCCGATTAATCCCAGGCCACGCTTTCAGGAATAATCTAAGACTTAGCGGTATAAGAAAAACGCGGCGAAATCAAACCGGGAAAAAATACAATAGGTTTGAGGGGAACTCTTCTCCACTTTTTGATCAAGGCATCGTCAGGAGTTCATCAAAATCCATGGACAGCATCTTTCCGACTATACAAATCTTTGATCTCCCCAGCAGCCGTTTATCCGGCAGTGAAGGTAAAGTCAGCAGCCAGGTGGGAGAAGGCGTTAAGCAGAGAATGTTTATAGCAGTAAAAATAATCACCCATGGATATCGCGGCGGGGAATTGTATAAACTCTTTGGTAAGCTGGATGGAGTAACCGCGCGGCTTGAACTCATAAGTAGAATGAAGATAATCGATCCAAGCGCATTAATATTATTAAATAATTTTGTTAAGGGCATTTGTACGCATGCAGGAGAAATAATGAGTTTGATTGGTGAGATCAATAATATTCAGGACGTAAAGGAAGAACACCTTAATCGATTAGAACTATGTGAAAAAGAGTTCAATAGCTTATTTAAAGATTATGAGAACATAAAACAGAGGTTTCAACCTCATGAATTCAGTGAATGGATGGAAGGATATGATAGCTTCTTCGAAAAAACTGTTTCGTTCTTAAATTGGCAGGTACGGTTTATCAGAGATGACGTAAGTAGGGAAGAGATGGCCTTGTATGATTTTTTTGAAAAAGGTGTAAATGAATTTCATAAGAGCCACAACCCGATTTCCTCGAAAATAATTATGAATATAGAAGAAGGAATTGTTGTCAACGCGGATAGGCAGGGATTAGAATTAGGCATCCCCCGTATTATTAGTAATATGCTGCATCTTAAGGTTGGGTATATTGAGGTCTCTGCCTATGCGCTGGGTGAAAAGGTGGTCATCACGATTATTGATGATGGCAAAGGATTTTCTGAAGAGGATTTAAAAACAGATGAATCCGGTGTGCCAAATATGTTCAAATTAGGTTACACTCAAAGGTCTGGAGGAAAAGGTATAGGTTTAGCATTGTTGTGGGAAGTAATCCGTCAGCACCAGGGAGAAATACGCGCGGAAAAGAGAGGTGATGGTAAGAGCGGCGCGAGATTTGTTATTGAGATTCCTGTAACGTCCTCTTCACTATTCACTTTTCGCGGGGTTCCGAGGATTAAGAATATTTTTAGTAAAGATGCAAACAGCCACGCCCCGCTTTATGAGTCTGGGTTAGAATCTCCCGCATGGAATCCCCACGTTCAATCTTCTCCTTTAAAATCTACTGCAGGCATATCTCCAAGTGTGTCCGGTTCCGTAAAAGATAATGATAAGGGAAAGGCCGGTATATCTATTTTAGATTTGATGAGTCCGTCTATAAGTGGAAATAAAAGAGGGTCTTCTATTACGTATAGTGAACTCGATTTAAAAAACGGGATCCAGTGCGCCCAAAGAATCAAAGATTACCTTGCAAAGGCGCTTCGAGAGGGTTGGGTTCGCTGGGACATCACGGCAGATCCAGGAACTGAATCAAAGGAGCTTACTTTAAGATCGGGGATAAAAGGGGTGGCTCGCTATTATCCGATTTTGGCTCAGAAGACATTGAATTGTAACGCGGCGGTACGAAATAAAAACTGTATCTTCTGTCAACCGGAAAAAGAAAACATCATTGTTGATTTAGATGACGAGATAGGATTTCCGTATTTTATCTTGTTAAATAATTACCCGTATCTCCCGCACCAATTTCTTGTATCCTCTAAAAAACATAACGCGGTATTAGATTTCGACACCCTTAGCACGATTATTTCGTTGAGCGCGTTTTTGAATATGGGCGTCATTTTTAATATGGGTAATGCGGGTGCAAGCTTACCCGGTCACGCTCATTTTCAGTTTTCGTCAGAATTCTTCCCAACGGATGCTCTAAAGGAAAATCTTTTTACAGCCAAAGAGGATATTCGGTTTTTTGACCTTCCGGCATACCCGGGAGCATTGATCAAGGTCAGGGGAGAGGATCTTTACGCGTTGGCGGAAAATACATATTTTCTTATTCAGGTCATCAAGGATCGAGGGCGCCCTGTTAATCTAAGGATCAGGCCTCATGAAGTATCTTTGATTCCGCGTAAGCAGGAAATCTTTATGGAAGGGAGAGTTGGGGCCGGAAAATTATTTCTGAATTATATCCCCGATGGCAGAGGGCTAGGCACCAACAGTGAAGCGGTGATTAGAGAGCGCATAAGGAAAGCCTATGACGCGATGACAGCAGAGCGCTATGAGGCTATGGTCCAGGCCACGGTTCTATCAAGAGAAGAAGCGCGTTTTATTTATGATTCATTATTCATCTATACTTTCTCAATGACAAGGAAAGGCAGATTCTCTTCCTCTATCCATAAGAAGCCCGAGGTTTACGCACAGGGTGTCCCGATGAGAGACAGTAAAGCAGGAAGCGGTGTTCTTCTCCAGGTTGAGGTTGAAATATTTAAAGAGGATTTGCTCGCGTATCTCGCGACGTTGTTACACGCCCCGCCGTTTGAGGTCATCACGTTTGTTTTGTATTCCTTCCCGATCGAAGTTATTCCGCACGCTGGCAGACCAGCGCCTTTGATTTTATCCAACGGCCGCGTGGCTAGCCATTTTATAACAAAAGATGGGCCTGGACATGCAGTCAATAAGCCTAAATCTGTGGGAAGCCCGTCTCTTTCCAGGAAGGCAGTCTCAATTATTACGCTAGCCGTATTTGGATTTGTCTCGCCGCTATTTTTATCCATCAAAGAACATCTGTTTTCTCTTTCGTTATTCTCAAACGCTATGGCTCAAGAGGAAAAGAAAACATCAGAAGAAAAAATATCCAGGATGGTCTCTGATTTAGGCATGGAAGAGGAAACCCCCCGGCTTAGCGCGGCGGATATTTTGCGGAAAAGAATTGATAATCTCATTCAGAAAATAGGCAAGGATTATAATGCTATATCGGAGCTGGCGCAGATAAACACAGCGTTAATTAAAGCCTTAGGAAATGCGAATGAGCGCCTTCGTTATCACGCGGCTGATATCTTTGGTAAAACGATTGAAATGCTTAATTGGGCTTTAAGTAATAATATCCCTGATGTCCGTTACGCTGTTGTGGAAAGTCTTGGGAGAGCAGGCGTTGCCTTGAGCAGGGATCCTTCATTCCCTGAAATCAGACTGGAGGGATTCCTCAATATAATCATTGAGGCCTTGGCGCGGAGTTTAGAGGATGAGGATACTGTTGTTCATAACTATGCCGCTTCTTACCTTAAAGAAATAGGCCGGCCCGCGGTTAAGCATCTCATTAATATATTTGAGAACGCGAATTCCAGTCTTTTCGCGCGCGACGCTGTGTGCAGGATTTTAGGAGCAACAGGAGATGAGAAAGCGGTAGAGCCCCTTGCCAAGGCTTTAACTGACAGAGAAAAATCTGTCCGTTACTCTGCTATCCAATCACTAGAAAAAATAGGTAAACCGGCAGTTCACTATCTTATTGATGCTTTAAAAAATAATGAGGATTATATAGTTCGCTATTACGCGGCAGCAGCCCTTGGTGGGATTGCGGATCCGATAGCTGTGGAAGCGCTGATTAAAGCCTTGGAAAACAAGGAGTCGCATGTCCGCTCTGCCGCCATCGCGGCCCTTAAGAAAATAGGCGATAAAAGAGCGCTGGATGCGTTAAAAAAGGTTGTTTTGGATGAGACGGATCCGCTAATCCAACTTCGTGCTCAAGAGGCCATGGAAGAAATCAAGCAGCGTGAAGATAAGTCTAAAGGCAGCAGCTCGGTGAAGGGGTTTGCTAATAAGTTTTTTCCGTTTATGGTTGCGGCTGTTTGCGAATTTTTTGGGCCTTCTTTGGTTTCCGCGGATGAGATAAATAATTCAGTTCGAATTATGCCTAATGAGGAAAATACCAACTCCTGGTCTTCTTCCGAAGAAGTTATCAGGCTTATCAATAAGAAAATACTAAAGATATTTCCTGATGCGGTGATTGTAAGGGAGGGGAATAGATATATTAAAGAAATTTACATATTAGGGGCCAGCGATATGGTTATAGAAGCTTATAGGAAAGAGGAAGAGAAATTCGTTCTTGCCGATATAAAAGAAAACGCGTCCCGAAAAGCGCAAGATTTCATAGGCCATATTAGTAACCTGGAGAAACTTTGTTTAAATTATGATATAGAAACGGATCATTTGCTTGATTCTTGCGGGAGGGGTAGGTTATTCCGGTTGGCCGAAGCGTCCCTCATGATATTGGATTCTTACGCCGCGGATGAAGAGAGTAACGGCGCGCTTGCGTTTGCGGATTTTCCGGATGCGGATATAAGCGCGGTTTATATTATTGATAATTTAAAGCGGACTATTTCATTCGTGGAAAATAAGTTAAGTGTATTAAGGCCGGATTATCACGGGATAAGAGATCCTGGCTTTTGGCCTTTTTATGTAGCTGAACAGTGCTATGTGGAAGTTCTTCTGAACGGATATTATAAGGGGATAGTGCCGGATAAATTTATATTCTCACCCGCGGACTGCGTTTGGCTGGAAGATGCCGGCCGCGTATTCTTAAGATGGTTTTTGGAATTGATGTATAGCCTGCCACAGGAGGACGAGAGCCACAATCCAGAAGCTTCAGAAGATTATTTTCATCCCAACAAGCCAGGTTTCGCCCAAGAGGTTAAGGTGGTTAGCCGCGTTGTTGGTTTATCTGCCCAAAAAGCGTTTAAGATGATTAAGCAGATAGTTGATGATTGCGTGAAAAACGCCGATAAGCCTGAACCAGTTCCCAATAAAGGCAGCAGCCCGTTGACAGGACAAAGAGATGTCTCATCATCCATCAACAGGAAGCAGGGTGAGGACAGGCGTGACAGTCCGATAAGAGACAATAAAGCCGCAAGCGGTGTGCTTCCCCAAGTTGAGGTTGAAATATTCAGAGAGTATCTGCTTAAGTATCTCGCGACCTTGTCCCACGCCCCGCCGTTTGAGGTCATCACGTTTGTTTTGTATTCCTTCCCGATCGAAGCTATCCCGCACGCCGGCAGACCAGCGCCTTTGATTTTATCCAACGGCCGCATCGCCATTCCTTATGAGGCCATAGGCCGTCCCATCATCACTGAGCGTTTAAACAATGGTTTTGTAGAATTGTTTCTTATGCTTAACCCGTATGTCTTTTTGCCAAAGAATTCCAAACCTGATCGCCTTATTAAGAAAGCAAATGATAATAGTTCCGTCAGATCGACGTGCTTTGACAGGAACAGGACAAATGGCTTGAGAGAGTTGAACCACAGAACCACAGTGTTAGAGAAAGCAGTAAGTTCATCCCTAACGAAACAAAAAATCGCCGTTGCCAGGATTATAAAAATTATCATCCTTCAAAAATTTAGGAGACTGTTTCTATTCTCAGACAGGGACATAATCTCCGGCATATCCGGATTAAGCAGAGAGGAAATTGAAGAGATAGAAAAAACGATTGATACGTTGGTGGGGATGTTTCTAAAGGCGGATGTCGATTCCACGAGAAATAAATTTAAAGTTTTTATAAAAGAGAAGATTAAGAACTTTGCAAAGAAGCATTTAAAAGACCTGGTGATTATTCTTCGCGGCGAGATTTGTGCTGTCAATGAATCCAAAGAAGCCATCCGGCAGTTGGTTGAGATGAGCCGGCATTTCTTTGGACCGGCGCTGGTGGCCTTGTCTAAACATAAGGAGAATTCCAAAATCGTTGAAGAGATCGTGGATCAATTACTATCCTTAAAAGTTGTTGATGCTTTAATGGCTATGTGCTGGGCCTATAATCGATCATTGGAGAAAGCCGCTGTCAAGGCCATAGGGGATGTGGTGGGGGATCCTCAGATTTCGATCGCGTTACTTCAGATGGTCCAAGGCGGGGGAGCCAGATATTTCATTCGTCATCTCATTGATAATATGGCAAAACCGGTTTTAGTGGGAGTGATCCGTTTCGTAGATATTAGTTTAGACTTTGGAGATGAGTCATGTGTTACAGCAGGGCTTGAGTCCCTGGAAAAGATGTATTCTCCGAAAAGGTTAAGGCCGTTATTCCTTCTATTATCTCAAGGCGACAGGGCATATTTCTATGATATCGGTTCAGCTTTGGAAAAGCTGTATGGGGCGGGGATTTTGATTTTGCTGGATAAAGTGCTGAAAGAAGGGAATGAGCGCCTGAAGGGAATCGCCGCTTATATGAAGGCTAATTTATTTGATGATCAAATGAAAAAGAGTTTGATCCGCGCGGCACGGTATCACACCTATAGCAGTATCGGAAGTTTACTATATAAAGTAAGGGAAATTCTTTATGAGGATTTTCTCGCGGTCCTAAAAGATAGGCAGTATGACCCCGAACTCCGCGCGGCTATGGGCTATGTGATAGACCTTAACAAGTTAGAAAAGGGAGAAAAGGCTACGCTCGTGATGGATATTTTGCGGGATGCCGTTGTTGTTTTGGTTGATAAGGACAAAAAGTTGGAGGAACGCGCAGCGGCGGGAAACGGGGTCGATGATATCATAGATCAATTAGGGGATATGTCCCTTTCAGGGGATTTCGAGATGTTCGTTGAGCCTCTCGTGGACATTCTGAGTGAAGATTGGGGAGAAGACGGCTTTAGTCTTGATAGAGCAGCTATAAGGGGACTGGTTAAAATAGAGCATCGAAAGGCAATTGAACCATTAATTATTTTTGTGAAGAATAAAGGGAAGGATAGGTTAAACCGACAAGATGCGATAAATATTTTAGTTGCGTTTAAGGCCACAGAGGCAATGGACGTTTTAACAGCTATTGTGGATGATGAGACGGATAATGAGTATGTCCTAAGGAAAGCAAGAGAGGCTGTGGAAAAGCTAAAGGAGGCAGCACTATCCAACCCTATAAAAGGAGATGGTCCTGTTCCCGGCAGCAGCCCGCTGGAAGGAAAGGGGAGGGGCCCTTCATTTATCAATAGTCTTGTTATAACTCAGGAGATTTTGAGCAAGTTTGCTCTCTGGATGAAAAAGGTGGAAGAGGGCATGCAGGCGTGCGATTGGCGTGAGATGAGCAGGATCAGCCAGGAGATCCATGATTATGTCTCCTCGTTAAAAGAGGAAGAACAGCAATGGCCGATTTTCAGGAATTACGATAAAAAGGGAAATTCATTTAAGTCCATGATTAATAATTTGATACAAACACCGCTTTGCGCTTCTCAATTGGCAAAAAGCTCCCATGGTCGTCATAATCTCTCCGGGCAGATTAATGAGTGTATAAGCGGGATAAACAGTCTGCTCGTTGAGTTGGGCCGCAGGACAATAGTTTGGTCGGATCATCCTCTGTGTAGATTTTCTCATGCCCGAAAGATTTTCTATCATGGCGCCAGGGTGATTGATTTTGATTTTGGTTTTGATTTCTACGAGTGGCCGGCATCGCTGGTTTTGGCTTATAACATTAACTATATTGGAATTGACAAGGATGAGACTGTTAGATGGAGCAAGAGATTGCTGAAATC
>Ga0154332_102_pt1 | contig 188586 bp, 171 predicted proteins | sample RifGroA2_FD_115860 | JGI IMG/M metagenome (GOLD analysis project Ga0154332, IMG submission 115860) | Omnitrophica WOR_2 bacterium GWA2_45_18 | reverse complement strand
ACCACGGACGGGGTGCTGACGTGGGACGATATCAACGATGACTTTTCAACGACTAGCGGCAATGTCGGTATCGGCACGACCTCGCCACGGAGCGTATTGGCTGTCTCCGGAGGTGTGGCCATCGGTTCTTCCTACAGTGGAACGTATGCCGCGCCGGCGAATGGGTTGCTCATCCAGGGCAATGTGGGGATCGGGACGACCGCGCCGACCTCATCGCTGCATGTTTCCAGTGATGTTGAAAGTGGTATGGATATGGATATTGCTAATAACTCTGCTACTTTAAATCCATTGATTAGCACCGTAAGATCCAGAGGCACGATAGATTCTCCGACGTTGGTTTCCGATGGGGATACCTTGTTTGAGATCTACAGCGAGGCATACGACGGTTCGGCAAATAGGATTGCGGGAACTATTCTATTGGAGGTTGATGGTACCCCGGGGGCTAGTGACATGCCGGGCAGATGGAGTTTTTCAACTACTCCTGACGGCAGCGCGTCAGAGCAAACACGTATGACCATTAATAATCAGGGCAATGTCGGTATCGGGACCACGGCGTCAATGGGAGCTCTGGATGTGCGCGGGGATGAGGCGCGGATCTGGACGGGCGCCGGGACCAATACCAACGCGATCGCTTCGGGGGAATTGTATGTGCAAGGCGACCTGGAGGCGGACGGGACCATTTATGGGGCAGTGAATGGCATCTTGCAAAATCCCATGACGGCGGATATGGATAGCGCCGGGTTTATGATCGAAAGTAACTCTCTCGGGCTGCGTTTTGATCCGGATGATGATGGCGCGGCCGAACTCATTTTTAATACAGCGGGGAACATCGGGATTGGTATGACAACACCGGCCAGACAATTAGAGACCGGCGGCGGAAACGTCCATTTCCAGAATTCGAGCCAGGGAACCGGATTTTTTTGGGATGCCGCGAAATCCGGTTTGGGGATAGGGACAACCGCTCTTGGCATCAACAGTGATTCCAGAATACATATTGTCGGCGATGGAGATGAGGCCATCACCATCGAGACCACGGCTAGTACCGCAGGGCCGCATATTGAACTTAAACAAAATGCCGCTGACGGCGGACGGCATTATCAGATATTTTCGACGGGTTCCGGTAATTCGGGGGCCGGACGTTTCGGCATTCGTGATGAGACGGCGTCGGCCTGGCGGATCAACGTGGATTCTGCCGGGAATGTCGGCATTGGAACAACCCTCAACAAGAATGTATTAGACATAGAAGGCGGTGCCGCCATTGGAACAGCGTACAGCGGGAGCTACGCGGCGCCGGCGAACGGATTGATTGTGCAGGGGAATGTGGCGATTGGCACGACCGGAGCGATTGTGGTCGCGGGGGAGAGCGCGACGTTAAGTATTGTCAAAACTTCCGGCACGAACCTGACTCTCGGGGCGCCGGACACGAAGTGGAAGACCATTAATTTTTATGATTCGACCAGCGGAGAAACCTGGCAATGGGCCCACGGGCGTGCTTGGGAAGAGAACCGTCTGGAGTCGTGGTATTACAACGGCGCGAGCTGGATCATAGTGCTTGTTTTAACGACGGGAGGGAATGTCGGGATCGGGACCACGGGGCCGCAGAAAAATCTTCATATCAGGGGAACAGGGACCCCGGGATTCAGGTTAGCGAATACCGCGGCTGATGGAAACGTAACTCTGGATATGATGGAAACCGACGCGACAGGCGCAGGTATTCGTTTGCTTTATAATGGCGCGGCCAATCAGTTAACATTCCAGGATCAGGATGTCAGTTCTGACGTTATGACTATACAAAGAGCCGGCAATGTCGGCATCGGCACCACAAGTCCTCAGCAGGCGTTGGAGGTTAACGGGGATATCAGGACGGATTACAATGGAACCGCGACGACGAATGGGGTGTGCCATTCGGGTGCCGATTCCGACACCACGGCGGCGGACAGTGATTTGGTTGTGTGTTCGGCCGCGCCCGGAGACATCGCGGAATGGTATGAGACGACGGGATCGGATCCCGGAGATATTGTGGCCGTGACCGGAAAAATCCTCACGTATGAGGCGACCATGGTCAATGCCATGACAGGAGAGGTCAGGAATGAAAAACAATCGGTGAAGACGGCTATATTAGAGAAGAGTGATCATCCGTATCAAAGCACGGTTTTGGGGATCATCTCCACTTCCCCGTATGAAACCTTTGGCCGCGGGATTATTGAAGGGGCCAGATTGCCGAATCCGGTGGCTTTGATCGGCCGGGTGCCGGTGAAGGTGAATTTAGAGAATGGTCCTATTGACGCGGGAGACATGATTACCGCCTCATCCGCGCCCGGGGTCGGCATGAAGGCGACAAAAGAGGGAAGGGTGGTGGGTATGGCCTTAGAACCGTTGCGAATGCTGGAGGAAGGCGAGCCATATACCAAGATTTCAGTTTTTGTCAAACCTCAATGGCTGGGCGGGCCTGAGGCGGGTTGGCAGGAGGCTGGGCAACCGATATCGCGGGAGATAACGGAAGCCATCAACAAACTTTCATGGGCACAGCAGGATATAAAAATGAAAACCAAAACCCTGGATGACCGCCTAAAAACGCTGGAAATCCATGCCAATTAATTTCCAATTTTTTTATTGTCATTTTTCTGGTTCCGTATACTATTTAAGTGTGAGGAAACTGGTGCTTTATATAGAATAAGTAAGTGACACGATAATATAGTTAAGAAACAGGTACCCAACTAATAAAAAGGTGCCATAAGGGAAACGGATGCCGCGTCCTTTAAGAATTCAAACGGCTGGATTTGTTCATCACGTTATCGCCAGAGGTAACGACCGCCAGGCTCTGTTTATATCTCCCGAAGATTTCCGAAAATTCCTCGATATCCTCGACGCCACCCGTAAACAGTTTCCTCTCCATATCTACAATTATTGCCTCATGGATAATCATCTGCATTTGCTCGTGGAACCCCTCGAAGACGGGGCCCTTTCCAAGGTGATGCAAATTACGTCCAAAGAATACGCGAAATATTTTAATTATAAATACGAGCGGACCGGCCATGTCTTTGAGGGAAGATTTAAAAGCTTTTTGATTCAGAAGGAACGGTATTTCTTTGCCTGTTCCCGGTATATCGATCTTAATTCCGTTAAAGCGCGTGTGGTCGCTGAACCTCAAAAGTATATTTGGTCAGGTTACGCCCGATTAGGATATGGAGAAAAGGCGGCGATAAAACTGGACCAGCATGATCTTTATATGAATTTGGGAGCGAATGACACCGAACGTCAAATCGCCTACCGCGCCCTGGTGATGAATTATCCCGGCGAGGATCTTGATTTAATGAATCAACGCGCGAGTATACTCGGCGACCGGACTTTTAAAAAGAATTTGAAGAGTGAAATATCGGGGGAGTCGGATAACGACGCCTCCGCCCAAGATGAAGCAGAGAATGAGAAATGATGCCGAATAAACGAAACACTAAAACAAGAATGATCTTTTCAGCCTTCGCTGACCATAGAAGAGAAGGCGCGGGGAGAGATCTGTTTCTGATAAAGTCCGCGGCGCGATGGCTGGCTAAGGCCCGCGTGTGGAAATGGCTTTTCGTTTTGATGGTTTCCATCAACATCAATATCTTTAACATTTCATCCGTTCTCGGCGCGGGGTTGTCGATTCCAACGGGATCCAAGATCGATGTCAACACCGGCACCCTGGATGTGGCCGGGAATGTGACGATCCTGGGGACCCTGGAGACCTCAACGGGAACGGTGAAGCTCACCGGTAATTGGGATAACGCGGCAGGGACTTACACGGCCAACGCCGGGACCGTTGATTTAACGGCCGGCAGCGGAACCCAGACCTTTAACTCCGGCGGGATCGCGGTGGGAAAACTCTTTTATAATCTTAAACATTCCGGCGCGGGCACGGCCCAGCTCATAACCAATAGCGCGAATATTGATAATGATTTTACCAATTTAGCGGGCACGTTTAACGCGAACGGACAGAACATGACCACCGCCGGCGACTGGAGCAACTCCGCCACCTTTACGGCAGGATCTAATACCGTGACCCTGGACGGGACGGGTCAGAATATCACGGGCAGTACCACTTTCTACAATTTGACCAAGACCCCGGCAGCGACGGATTCCCTGATTTTTGAACACTCCGGCGAGCAGGTGATCGAAGGGGCCCTAACGCTCCAGGGCGCGAACGGAACAAACCTTCTTACGCTCAACAGCAGCGATGACGATGCCACGCCGAGTCAGTTCGGTATCACGCTCAAGCCCGGCGGGACCCAGGCGCTCCAGTATCTGGCGGTCAAGAATTCAGACGCCTCAGGGGTGAATGTCGGGATTTCCGGGATCACGCTGGTGGCCGGAAGCACATCCACGGACCTTGGGAACAACACGAACTGGGTCTTTGGGGCCACCACGTTGACATGGGACGGCGACGTGAACACCGATTGGGACACGCCGGGCAACTGGAATCTGGGATTTGTTCCCGGTCCGATGGATTCTGTGACTATCCCCAGTGCGCCGGCGAACCAGCCGTCGTTGACCGCGATCGCGGGTGCGGGGGTGACCGTCGACAACTTGACCATTCAAGCCGGCGCCAGTTTAACCCTGGCCGGTAAGAACCTGACCGTGAACACGGCCCTGGATAGTCAAGGGACGATATATCTCTTCGGCTCCGAGACCATCACGGTCAATACCTTTACCGACATCGGGATATTCTATTTCACGGGAGACGGGGTCGTTGCCAGCACGGCGTTCACCATCCCGAATTTACCGTATGAAAATGTGGTTATTAATGACCCTGCCCCGAGCGACACCTTCACCCTGGGCGCGCATTTGACGATCACGGAAAATTTAACCGTCACGGAAAGCAGCCTGGATATCGCCGCGTACACATTAACCGTCGGCGGTAACATCCTCATCAATGGCGCCAGCGCTACGTTATCCGCCGCGTCCGGGAATATGGATGTCAACGGCAACGTCAGCCTGACCGCGGGGACTTTAACGGCTCCGGGGTCGGGCAAGAGCTTCACCATCGCGCAGAACTTTACGCATACCGCCGGGACCTTTACGCATTCATCAGGCACGGTGACGCTGGATTCCTCTGCCACGGCCACCCTTACGGGGGACACAACGTTTTATAACCTGGCCTCAACAACCGCCGGCAAGACGATCCAGTTTACCGCCGGGTCCAACCAGACGGTCGACAATACCCTGACGATGACAGGGACGAGCGCGAATAAAATTGTCCTTAAGTCCACTACGGACGGGACGCAATGGGATCTCACCTTCCCCAACGGTCAGCAGTCCGTGCAGTATTTAAATGTCCGGGACTCGGACGCCAACACCAATAATGTGACGTGTTTTACGTGCGTGGATTCCACGGGGAATGACAACGCGGATCCCGCGCCGCACTGGATTTTCCTGGCCCTGGCGATTTTAGTTCCAGAGGCTGGAAAGACTACGGATACGACGCCGACGATTATCGGTTTGGCCGAGGCCAGCTCCGCTATTGTCATCAAAGACCAAGACGGGGTTACGGTGGCTACGGTCAATTCCGATGCCAACGGCAACTTCCGGGTGGAGGTGGCGGATGCCGATGCCATAGATACGGGCGCCAATTCCCTGACTCCGTACATGGGGGTATTGAGCGGCGCTGTGGTGAATATAACAGTGTCTTCCGCTCCGGGCACCTCGCAACAACCTAATATTACGTCGCATGCGGATGGCCAGCGCGTTCATGGGGCAATGCCGACCATCGCCGGGAAAGGGTTAAGCGGCGCTACGGTGGAGGTCAAGGCCAGTGATGCCGCCGGTAATCTGCTTTTGACGGGTGTCGGGTCCGGCACGGTGAACAGTTCGGGTAATTATTCCGTCACGTTATCCACGGCGTTGCCCAAGTCCACGAATTCCCTTTCTGTCACGGTCGATGGTGTGGCGAGCGATATCCTGAATGTGAAAATGACGGATCCGTTCGGGGTGGTGTTTGATTCGACAACGGACAATCTCATTAAGGAGGCCGTGGTCACCATTTACCGGGCCTCGGATAATCAACCGGCCACCGTGGCGGACGGCGATTTGGATGTGGAGGATGTTAACCCTGTGATTACGGGGGAAGACGGATTCTACAGCTTTATTACCTCGAACAATAATTTTTATATAACGGTGGACGCGGCCGGTTACGATTATCCGTCGGCCCTGACGACTTTCCCCGACGGCCGGACCATTGTCACGGGGTCTAAAGGAGAGACGTTCACGGTGGCGGGGGTTGTTATCGAAATGGATCATCCGGTGGATCCCAACGGCATGGTCTTGCGCATCGAGAAGGACGCTAACAAGTCCGAGGTCCGTGTAGGCGAGGTTGTGACGTACACCGTCAGCGTTGAGAATCAGATCGAGAATAACATCATGGATGTTTACATCAAGGATATTATCCCGCCCGGGTTCAAATATCTCAAGAACCGGGTGACCCTGGATGGCGTCCCGATTGTTGAGCCCATCGGGGACAGGCCGCTTCTGTTTGGAATCGGCAATGTACTGGCGGGTGAGAAAAAGATCCTCAAATATCAATTGGTCGTCGGCGCCGGTGTCACCCACGGGGATTATAACAACACGGCCGTCGCCCAATATTATCGCGGTAAACTGCTGTCGAACAGGGCCACCGAGACGGTCAAGGTGGTGATGGATCCGTTGTTTGATTTGGGGACAGTGATCGGGAAGGTCTTCTTTGACACCAATGAAAACGGAATCCAGGATAAACCCGAGTATGTCCATCTGGATCGTGAGACGATTATCGAGGAGCCTGTGGCCAACGCCCGGATTGTGATGGAGGACGGGACGGTTGTCACCGCGGACAAGAACGGCCAGTTCAGTATCCCGGCGCTCATGCCCGGACGCCATGTCTTGAGGCTCGATGAGTCGACCCTGCCGGCCGGCAGTTATCTCACCACGGATAAAGCGGTGGTGATCGACGTCACACCTGGCCTCATGGTCAAGGTTAATTTTGGGGTAAATCTGGGCGGCGGACTAGCCCTCAGCGAGGATCAGCAATACTTCATGAAGAAGGTCAGTGTGACCCAGAAAAAAGAAACGCCCAAACCGCGGTTGAATACCAGCGTGTTCGGAAACGATATCGCCGTCTCGGATGAGGTGTTTGTCGATCAGGCCGAATTCAGGATCTTCACCAACTACGCGTCGTTTATAGATTCCTGGAAATTCCGCATTCTCGACAAGGACACCAAGAAAGTCGTCCGGAGTTTTGAGGGGAATTCTTTCAATATCTTTGATCCGATCCTCTGGGACGGCAAGGACCAGACGGGCAAGCATGTTCGGATGGATCGGCATTATGAATATATCGTCCATGTCGAGGACAAGAAAGGCCGGTTCGATGTGACGCAGCCGAAACCTCTGGCATTTAAAATTATTCAGAATGAAACAGAGCTTAAGAGTTATGAAGAAGACAAGAAGACCAGGATCAAGGAATTCTCCCGGTGGGTGAGAGAGGAAATGGGCCAGAATACCCTTCTCACGCAGACCATCCCCGTCACGGGCGAGACGGTCGTGATTGAACAGGTGAACGCCGACATTAAGAACGTTCGTGTCGTCAAAGACGGCAACTTGATAACCGAGATCCCCCTGTCCCAGACGCCGGGACAGCCTTTAGTTATCCCCTTGGAGGGAAGGCTAGAGGATGCTTCAGAAAAGATGCCTGTCGATATTATCTTGCCCCAAGGCGATTACGAGATTGTGGTTCAAGAACAAGAAATTTCCCCCGAACCTGGAACGGACGCTGTTCCGGAAACAACGGCCGGGGAACAACCCGTCGCTGTCGGGCTGCCTTCCGCGATTCAAGACGAGAAAATGACTAGGACGCATGTGAAACCCATCAAGGTCGGCGAAGATTATTTCTTCTTTGTCGCCATGGGAGACGCGAAGATGGGGTATAACCTGACGCAGGGGAACATTGAGCCGGCCACACCGGATGACAAATATAAGGAAGGCTTCTGGTCGGAAGGAAAGATGGCGTATTACTTAAAAGGGAAAATTAAGGGCAAGTATATTCTCACGTCCAGTTTTGACAGCGACAGAGACAAAAAAGAGCTCTTCAAGAACCTGGATAAAGACAAGTATTACCCGGTCTACGGCGATGCCTCACAGAAAAATTATGACGCCACGGACACGCAAGGACCGCTCTATCTCATGCTGGAGTGGGATAAATCCTCCGTCCAATGGGGGAATTACGCCGTGGCGTTCGAGGAGACGGAATTCGCCAAATTCTCGCGCACGCTCTACGGCGGAAAGGTCGCTTTTGAATCGATGAGCGCGACAAAATTCGGGGACGCCCGTTCCAAGGCGGTCGTCTTCCACGCCCGGGCCAAACAGAAATCCGCGCATAATGAATTCCTGGCCACGGGCGGTTCTCTCTATTATCTCAAGCATAAGGACGCCATTGAAGGGTCCGACAAGGTCAAGATCGAAGTCAGAGACAAGATCACGGGCCTGGTTGTTTCCCAGCGCGACATGAAGGAGGGCGCGGACTATGAGATGGATTATGAAAACGGCCGCATCCTGTTCTGGCGGTCCGTCCCCATGCTGGTGGAATCCTACTCGATTATTTCCAGCGAACTCCTGGACGGCAATTTGGTTTACGTCCTGGTGGATTACGAATATGACGTGAAGGATAAAGTCGATCAGGCCAATGAGGGCGTGCGCGTCCGGCAGGCCGTGACGGATCATGTCCTGGTCGGCGGTACGTACGTGAAAGAGAGTCAGGAGGCCTCTAATTATGAATTGCGCGGCACGGATGTCACGGTCCGTCTGGCGCCGGAAGCGAAAATCGTCACGGAATACGCGGAAACAACCTCCGAGTCCCAAGGGTCGTTTGTCTCTACCGACGGCGGGGTGTCGTTCACGGAATTAGCCACGGCCGATGATGCCCAAGGCCGGGCGTACGGGATTAAGGGAGACGCGCGTCTGTTTAATCGTTTGGGCCTGGCCAGTTATTACAAGTGGATTGAAAATGATTTCTCGACTTCGGCGACCACCGCTCAGCAGGGCAAGGAATTGATCGGGTTCGAGGCGGTGGTTGATTTCACCGAGGCCACGCGGCTCACGGCGCGGCATGATATCCAGTCGCTTGTCGAGGACGGCAATCTCCAGACGCGGCTGCAGCTAGGGGCCACGAAGACGGCCACGACCCTGCTTCAAATCGTGCACGAATTCAGGAAGTTAAAATTAACCGGGGAATACCGCAAGCAGGAAGTGACCGAAAGGATTGATACCTTCGAGTCCGCGACCAACACCACCGAAGACATTGTCGCGACCAGGGCGGATTATCAGCTCACGGAGAAGGTCGCGGTCTCTGTCGAACAGCAGCATTCCATTAAAGAGGAAGGCGCCCGGCAGACAACGCTCGGCATCACCGCTAAACCGACAGATAAAATGACGATCGGCGCACAGAAGACCGTGGGAGAAAAGGGTGTGGCGTCGTCGGTTGATTTAAAAGTCGATACGGACGGCATATTGAGTCTGACCGGCGAATACGCGGTTAAGCGAGAGAGAGACGGCACTTTGGAGGCTACGGAAAAGACGTCCTCCACGGTTGGGGCCACAGCCAAGGTGGATGAGGATACGGAAGTGAGAACGTCCGTCGGTTCCACCGACATGTTCGGCGTGGCCCGGACCACCTCGCTCGCTTTCGGCGGAACCTCGAAAGCCGATGAAAAGACGGAAAACACCACGGATTTTGTCCTGACGGATTCCCCACTGGACGGCAGGTCTAAGACGTTCACCTTCGGCACCACGAAGAAGATCAGTGAAGAATTAAAGCTGGCCACCAGTCAAAGCTTCGGGTCTTCTTTGGCGAAGCAAACCACCGGCAACGCTTACGGCCTTATTCGGGAGAAAGACGGCCGGAAACTGGAAGGGACTTTAACGCGCGCTTATTCCGAAGGTAAGGACGAAGTCTCCCGGTCCAATATTTTTGGATTGTCCGGAGATATCAATGATCGTTGGGCCGTGACAGGTTCTTTGGAAAGGGGCGATGTCCATAGCCATGACGGCACCGTCGCGGACCGCAGCGCCCTGGCCATGGGGGTCGGATACGCCCGCAAAGACCCCGAGACCGGGGATGTCTTTAAGAGCTCCTCCAAACTGGAGGCGAGGTTCGACGAAGGCGATACCGATAAACGCCAGATCCTCCTGTACAACGCCACCGAAGGCAAGGTCACCGACGAAGTGACGTTGTTCAGCAAGGTGGAATTGTCCAAGACCAAGAATTTAACCACGGAGGCTGTGGAAGCGGAATATAAAGAAATGGTTGTCGGCGGCGCCTACCGCCCGATCATGCATGATCAGCTTAACCTGATCGGCCGGTACACGTATCAGGAAAGCAAATCTCCGGCGGGACAAATCGATCAATCCAGTGTCGAGGAAGAGAAGGCGCATGTGTTTTCGGCGGAAGGTATTTACGATATTAATGAGCACTGGCAGGCGGTTGAGAAGTTCGCTTATCGTATCGGCGAGGAAAAGGTCACAGGCTTTGACTTTAATAAAACCCATACCTGGCTGATCATCCACCGGTTGAATTACAAGATTGACAAGGATTGGCTCATCGGCGGGGAATTACGCGCCCTGACGCAAAGAGAGGCCCGCGATACCAAACGCGGATTCCTCGTGGAAGCGGCCCGCCGCATCGGGGAGTACGCTCAACTCGGCGTCGGGTATAATTTCACGGACTTTAATGATGATCTTACAGAGCTTGACTACACGATCCATGGGCCGTTTGTGCGCATGACGGGAACGCTGTATGATCGAACACCCGAAGAAATCCAACGGGCCAGGGAAAAATGGCTCAATGAAAAGGTCACCCGCTGGGCCCACGCCATGGTCAGTGAAGAGTTGGCCAGAGACAACAGCCCGATCCTGGCGGAACTGAACGATTACTTTGCCCTGGCCCAAAAGGCGCGCGAAGACGGGAGGCTGGAAGAGGCCAAACAAATTTATAAAGATATTATTATTGCCGGAGAGATGATGTTTAATGAAGCCGAAGAATATATCCAGGGCCAGATCAACACGGAAGAACATCTTAAAGAAATGAGCGTCCTGGCCGATCAATATTTTAAGAACGGCGACTATGAAAAAGCCAAGAAAATATTAGAAAAAATTATGGAAGTGGCTCAAAAACGTGTGTTAGAATAACCCGCTTTTAAACAAATATAAAATATTAAAATATTTATAGTACCGTGTCAACTTAATGATTAATAGCGGGGCACGGTACAACACTGCGCCTTTTCAGAAAAAATATTTATTAAAAATTAATTTGACGGCGCAATAGTAAGAATCGTACGAGTTAAAGCGTTACCGGTTTTCCGCAAAAGTCCTATAATCACTGAAATCAATTCGTCTATGATCCACCATAAAAATCATGTCCTGAAAATAGCGTGGATGGGTATTTTATTTCTGGGAATATTCCTGGCCCCCGTCTTTGCGCAGTCGGTTTCTTCTCCGCCTTCCGCGTCGGAATCTCCGGCCACGGAAGAAGAGTCCTTGACCATTAGAGAAAAAAAAGACCAGGACGGCTACATCGTTAATTTGAAAGACCTTATCCAGGAATCAAAGAAGAAAATCGAAAAAGTGAATGATAAAATTAAAGAACAGGCCATCCTGCGCCGCAATCAACAGCGAGAAGAAAGAATGCGCGGGTATTATCAAGACGCCATGCGTCTTTTTGAGGAGGGGAAGCTGGAGGAGGCCCAGAACTACTGGCGCAAGGCCATTAAGGTCAGTGAACACCCCGAGATGAAGGGATATATTCATAAGAGCGTTAAGAAAACGAAAAAACAGGAAGCCGCGTTAAAAGAGGAGGACGATCTTAGACTCAGAATGCTGGAGATTGAGCGGGGATATAGCGCGAAGGACGTGGAGGAGACTTATCAGACGGGGGTGTCCTTGTTTAAGCAGAAGAAATTCCTGGCGGCCAAGGAGGATTTTGATCGCGTGGAAGAGATGTTCCCGGATCACAAAGCCACGCGCAGTTATCTGATGGTGATCGAACAGGAAATCCAAAAGGAACAACAGGCGATCATTGAGCATAAACTTAAAGAAGAGGCGATCACCCGGGAGAAAGAAAAAGAGGCATGGAGAAAACAGCTTGAGGCAAAAGAAAATCAACGTCAGGACGAACTTCAGAAGCAGGCTGGAGATCTTTATGATCAAGCCGTAAAACTTTACAAGGTCAGACAATTTGAAACGGCGAAAGAAAAATTTAAAGAAGTCGAGTGGATGTATCCGGGATTCCGGTCCACCTTAAAGTATTTATCTCACATCGATGACGACATTAAAAATGAAAAGAAACGCCTGGAGCGGGAGCAGGAACGGTCCAAGGTCGTTCATGTCCAAGAAGAGCAATTGAATAAAGAACGTCAGGAAGGCCTTAAAGTTAAGCAGGCGCGGGACGAGGAAAACGCGCGCGTGAAGCGGTTAAAGGATGAGGCGGATTTTGTTTACAACGCGGCAGTCTCTCTTTATGACAAGGGTTTATTCAAGCAGGCCAGGGAAAAATTTGATGAGGTCCAGAAAATTTCGCCTGATTATAAGGTGACCTCGAAATATCTGTCCCGTATTGAGGGAAAAATCGAGAATTTGGACGCGGCGGAAAAGGAAATACAGGTCAGGGAATTGGCCCTGCGGATTAAAGACGAGCGCTTGACTCAATCCCGGAAAGAACAAGAACAGAAAAAGAAGGATAGGCGTGTGGTCAAGCCCAAGGCCCCTCCGATTCAAGACCCGGCGGAACTGGAAAAATTAAAGAAAGAGATCGACAAGGTTTACAAAGAGGCGCTCGATTTATTTAAGAAGAAACAGATGGATTTGTCCGAGGAAAAATTCTTCCAATTGGAAGAGCTTTTAGTGAGCGGAAGTTTTACTGAGGATTATTTGCATAAAATTAAACAGCGTTTAGATAGGGATAGAAGCCGGATCCAAAAACAGGTTGATCAAGAACGTTCAAGGGAAGAGCGAGAGATCGCCAGGAAAATACAAAAGGAAGAGAAGAAAAACCGGGGATTAAAGCGGAAAGATTTAAGCGTAAAAGTCCGTCCGGAAGAAAAGAAAACGCCGGGGGCTGCCCTGATTCAAGACGAAAATAGCTACGTCCAGAGCGCTGTGGAACAAAGACAAAAGAAGTTTTCTGATGAGGCACAGCAAAAATACGCACGGGCCGTGGAATTTTATACATCCGGGCACTTTGTTGAGGCCAAAAGAAAGTTGATCGAAGTCGAGGCTCTTTATCCGGGATACAAGAAAACTTCCGATTATTTAAGCCGGATTGATGAAGATATCGCGAAGATTTCCGAAGCCGTTAAGAAAGAGGATTGCTGTAAAGACAAGAAGAGTTCGGTTCCTAAGAGGACCGCGGCGCCGATCGCCTTCAAATCCGCCCTGGCTCATTTTCAGGATGAGGCCGAGGAAATTTATCAGTACGCGTTAAAGTTATTCAAGACCGGACAATATGAAAAGGCCAAAGATAAATTCATTGAGGCGGACCATTTGATCCCGGGATACAAATCGACGGGAAATTATATTCAACAGATTGAGAAAAAAATAGACCGCCGGCAGCAGGAGATTTCTGAAAGGGACAGACAAGGGGCGAAAAATCGTGAGAAAGAAAATAGACGTCTTGTTCAGACACAACAAAAAGAGCTGGAGACTCAACGGCACAGGGCGCGGTTGGAACAAAAAATATTGACCCAGGCGAGAGAACAGAAATTAAGAGAAAAGAAACAATTGGAGGGGTTGGTTAAGAAGCAGGATGCGGAGGTGCGCAAGCAGTTGGAAAAAGAAAAGAAGGATGCCCTGCAACGATTGAGACGGGGGGATCAAGAGCTGAAAGAGGCAATAGATTTAGAGTCCAAAGCCCGGGCGAAGGAAGCAAAGGATTCAACACGATTATTGGCTGAGGTTGATCAAATGGGTCATTATCCTCCGCCTGAAAAGGTGATTCGAGATGCCGAGGAAGAGAAAAGATCTTTATTTGTCTTGAAGTCTATCAAACAGGAGAAAAAAGAAAAGGAATCGCGCAGAAAAAAAGAAGAAAAAGAATTAAAAAAGAAAGCGCGTGCTGAAGAGCTGGCCAGAATCAAGAAAGAAAAACAAATAAGAGCAGAAAGATGGACACAGCCTAAGAAACAACTTAATAAAGAGAAGAAAGTCGCGGGGCTTAAAAAAGAAAAGACGGATAGGACCGTTGTCCGCGAGAAAGACAGCCCCGAAGAAATGGGCCCGTCAAAAGACCAAAAATTCACCCCGGAAGACGGCAAGCTGGATGAAAAGGCTACGCGTGATCATGAACTCCGACAAACGCCGGTCTTCGCCGAGAGGGACAAGGCTCAAAGATTGCTTAAAGCGGTGCGAGCTAATGAAGAAAGGGTAAAACAAAATCAGAAAAAGTTTTGGAATCAGAAGCAGAGAGAAATAAAGAAAGCTGTTCTTTTAAGGCGCGCGGAGGAGGACAAAGAACTCCGTCAGCACGTTGCTGTTCTTTATGATGAGGCCGTGCAATCCTATAAAGAAGGGGATTACCTTGGCGCCAAAACACAATTCGCGAATATTGACGTCCTTTATCCGAAATATAAATCAACGCGATTTTTTATGGAACGAAGCGATCGGAATATGATGAAAGGACAAGACTTGACCGTCGATACTTATTCAGAAGGGGCCAAAGATCAGCAGAGGATTTTAGAGCAGGCGAAGAAAACAGTTGAACTTCAAGATCAACAACGGATCCCGATGGGGAAGGATTTTGAAAAGGATGAAGAGTTTGATGGCCGTCGGTTAAAAGAGAAGAAAATAGAAGAAAAGAAATTGGAAAAGCGGCAAAGAGAGATATCCCAGAAGGAAATTGGCCAGGTGTATGAAGAGGTGATTGATTTATATAAAGCGAAGAAATTTAAATTGGTCGAAGAAAGATCTCAGAGATTTGAAGAATTGCTTCAGAAAAGTCATTTGGGGGTAAAGCTTACGGAAAAATGGCGCCGGCGGTTGCGCAATGAACAGACGCGGATTCAAAGACAGTTTGATAAGGAGAGAAGAAAATCGGAAGTGATCAGCCAAAAAAGAGAAGAAGAGTTTTCCCGCGAAGAGGCCGCGTTAAAGGAGAAAAGGCCGCTTTCATTAGAACAACTGGAGCCCAAGCCGGTCGAGAGCCATGAAGAAATCGTCGCGCAAGAAACCGTGACGACGAAAGAGTCTAAACCTATGATTGTCGCGCTTGAAGAGAAAGAAGAAATAAAAGAAAAATCCGATGAGGATCCAGAGGATAGGCAAAGAGTCATGGAAAGACGTCAGGAAGAACTCTTATTGAGGGGCAATCGCAAAGAGCTGGAACGTTTGATCCGCCAACGACAGAGGGAATTGAAAGCGGAGAGAGAAAGTATCCGCCGGGAGTTCAACGGACGGCTCAGGCAGTTATATGAAAAGGCTGTTAAACTGCATCAATCTTCGCAATGGGAGGAAGCCAGGAAGATTTTTCAGGAAATTGACAACCTGCAACCAGAATATAAAGCTTCCCGCAAATACCTCAACAGAATTGACGAGCAGATTAAGAAAACAGGCCAACAAGGGTCCAATAGTAAAACGGTCGAACAAAAACAGACCAGCAGGATGGAAAAATCAAGCTCAAAACCCGGTGTGGATTCAGATCTAAAGCAAACCCTCCCAACGCCTTCTTCCCATGATCTTCAGAAACCGCGCAGAGATCTTGTCGCCGAAGCCCTGGATGCTGTTGAAAAGAAATAATCCCGAGTATCTCCCCCAATACTATTGACGCGCCCCGTTCTCCCGCCCCCCTTGTGATAAATGGTGCAGATGTTATAATACGGATGTTCAAGAAAATAGAGTCATGGGTCGTTGAGAAAGGATATTCCGTGTCCAACCCTGAGCCGTGTCAAAATCGTTTGATTCACGAAAAAAGTCCGTACCTCCTTCAGCATGCGCATAACCCGGTAGATTGGTATCCGTGGGGGGAGGAAGCTTTTGAAAAGGCCAGGCGGGAAGACAAACCGATATTTTTATCCATTGGTTATTCCACGTGCCATTGGTGTCATGTGATGGAACGTGAATCATTCAATGAGCAGGGAATGGCCAAGATGATCAATCAGTATGTTGTCCCTGTTAAAGTGGACCGTGAAGAGAGACCGGATATCGACACTATTTATATGACCGCAGTCACCGCTATGACCGGTCAAGGGGGGTGGCCGTTGAACGTATTTTTAACACCGGAGCGACGACCTTTTTTCGGCGGAACATATTTCCCTCCTCAGGCCAAGTGGGGCGTGGCAGGATTAAAAGACGTTCTGCAGACGGTCCACCAGAACTGGCAGGAAAACCGTTCCCAGATCTTAGAATCCAGTGCGGCTTTGACCAACATCCTCAAAGAGAGTGATGTCAAGGCCGGGCCCAAAGGAGAACTCCCGGCGGATGTGCCGCGGGCCGCTTTTCAGCAATTTTCTCAAATGTATGACGCGCGCTGGGGGGGATTCGGTCGTTTCCCAAAATTTCCGACGGGACACAATCTGGTATTTTTATTAAGGTATTGGAAACGTACCCAGGAACCCAAGGCCTTGGAGATGGTGGAGCGCACGCTGGGCCAAATGGCCGCCGGCGGGATCTTTGATCATTTGGGCGGCGGGTTTCACCGCTACGCGACGGACCGGGCCTGGCAGGTGCCTCACTTTGAAAAGATGCTTTATGATCAGGCAATCCTTGTTCGGGTATATCTCGAGGCGTATCAGATAACAAAGAACACGGGTTGGGCGGATGTCGCCCGTCAGACACTGGAGTATGTTCTAAGGGACATGACCCACCCGGACGGCGGTTTTTATTCGGCGGAAGACGCGGACAGTTATGAGGCGCAAGCGTATCTCCGGAAGGCCGGAGATCCTTCCTTCGAGGCTGAAAAAAGAGAAGGGGCGTTTTATGTATGGACGCGTCAGGAGATTGGCGGTATTTTGGACGGTGAGGAAACGAAGATATTTTGTTATTGTTACGGGATTAAACCCGACGGAAATGTGAAGTCGGACCCGCATGGGGAATTCAACGGGAAGAACATTCTTTCTATCGAACACGCTTTAGAGGAAGCCGCGCGGTTTTTTTCTAAATCTCCGGAAGATCTTAAGGCAATTTTTCAGCGCGCTCAGGTCAAACTGTTCCAGGCCCGTCAACGCCGGCCCAAACCGCATTTGGATGATAAGATATTGACCGACTGGAATGGGCTGATGATTTCGAGTCTGGCCTTGGGTGCCCGGGTTCTTAAGGCCCCGCAATACGCGCGGGCCGCGGAAACGGCCGCTCAATTCGTCATCCGGCATTTGGTTAATGGCGCGGGCCGCCTGACGCATCGGTATCGCGACGGGGAGGCCGCGGTCACGGGAACCCTGGAAGATTATGCCTTTTTCATCAACGGTCTCCTGGATCTGTATGAGGCGGTCTTGGAGATAAAATATTTCAAACTTGCCTTTCGGTTAGCTGAAGATATGATAAAGTTTTTCAGCGATGAAGCGAGCGGTGGTTTTTATCTCACCGCGCGTGATGCCGAAGAGCTTTTTATGCGGCCCAAAGTGATGTATGACGGCGCTATCCCGTCAGGTAATTCGATGGCGGCCCTGGCCCTGGCGCGTCTTTCGCGCGTAACATCGGGCGCCGTGTGGGAGGAAAAGTTAGAAACATTATTTCAATCGGTCAGCCGGGAGGTTTCATTAAATCCAGTCGGGTATTCCCAGATGTTGGTTGCCTTTGACTTCGCCGTTGGCCCCGGCTGTGAAATTGTCCTGGCGTCAGGAGAGGACGATGAGTTCAGGGTCAAGGAGATCGCGGACATTATTTACAAACATTTCATTCCCAACAAGGTCCTTTTGTGGCATCCCGCCTCAGGTGTTGAAAAAGAGGTTGTGGAGTCTCTGGCGCCTTTTGTGAAGAATCAGATTCCCTTCAATGGACAGCCAACGGTTTACGTGTGCGAAAATCACGCGTGCCTATTGCCTGTCACGGAATTATCAAAGCTCGAGGCTGTTTTGAAAGATTTAGTTGACAGTAAAAAAGAATAAAATATTTTTAAAGAGACTCCCAATAATTGAAGGAAATATTCTATGAAAGTTATGAAGATTATTTTTTCAGTAATATTGATTCTCATTCTTGTTTCCGTCATTGCCGTGGTGGTTATGCTTAAAACCATTGATGTCAATCAATACAAAACAAAAATTGTTCAACAGGCCAGCCAGGCCTTGGGCCGGGATGTCCAGATGGACCGTATTTTATTTAAATTTTCCTTTTTGAAGGGAGTGACGTTAACCATCGATCAGTTATCCGTTGCGGACCACCCGGATTTTTCTCCGGAATTCTTAATGAATATCGATTCGATCCATCTGAATGTGGATGTGGCCGCGTTGTTATTCAAGAGGGAAATCCTTGTGTCCAAGATTGAGATCCTCGCTCCGACGATCCGGTTGATCAGGGATAAACAGGGCAGGATGAATATTCAGACGTTGGCTTCAGCGGGGGCGGAGGCGGCAAATCCGCCGGCCCTTTCTCAAAGAACTTCACCGTCGCTGACTTTGGATAATTCAACCCCGCGGACATCCTCCGCCGTCGTTGAGAAGAAATCTTTGCCGCGATTGTCCATCAAAACGATCCAGGTACTGGAGGGTTCTGTAGAGTTCACGGATCGCTCCCTTCATGAGAAAGAGGTTAGGATCCCCGTCCGTCAAATAGAGGTTCAGGTCGCGGATTTTTCTTTGGATAAATCTTTTAAGTTTTTACTCTCCGCGTCTCTTTGGAGTGAACAAAAAAATATTCAAATCAATGGGATCGTTATCATGAATCTCGCCAACGGGCAGATACGTTGTGACGATATGAAGTTTAAGACGGATCTGGGAGATGTGTCCCTGCAGAAAATGATGAACGATGTCCCATTCATGGCGGATGGCGGTCTCAAGGACACGGACGTGATTCAGGGAAAAATACAAGGGAAGGTCGACCAGATGGTCGCCGGTCAGGAAGGCCTTCTTGTTTTGTTGGTTAACGGACAATTGAAGGAGGGTAAGGTGAAATGGAATCAACTGCCCTTTCCGATAGAAAACGTCGAGATGACTTTTGAAGTGACAGAATCGGATGTCAACATTCCGCGGGCGTCTCTGAACGTGGCGTCGGGAAAAATAACGGCGTTTGGCCGGCTGGACGATTATTTGAAAGAGCAAAAGTTTTCCTACCATTTAGAAATTGAAAATTTGGAAATCGGACAGATCATCGAAGAAAAAAATCTGGCGGCGTTCAATACGGTCAAGAGATTCTTAGATTCCGGGGAGGGCGTCCCTAAGCCGGTGAGGATGGCGGGAAAACTGAATGGCGCGTTTGACGGCGGGGGGCAGGGATTGACTTTGGAGAATTTAAAAAAGTCTTTGTCGGGGCATGGGGCATTTCAGATGAAGGATGGGAAGCTGGAAGGGCTGAATGTGTTGAGGGCTGTCTTCAGTGCCATCTCCATGATTCCGGGGTTGATGGAAAATATGGATCAGAACCTGCCGGATCCGTATCAGGAGAAGTTGAGGCGAGAGGACACCTTGTTCCCTCATGTTCTGGTGGAAGCGGACATCAAAGAGGGGACCTTGCGTGTCCAGAAGGCTGAGCTGGAGGGCGACGGGTTTCTTTTGGCCGCGCGAGCGGCGCTGGATTTTGATTTAAATTTGAGTCTCGCGACGGGTTTATATATCTCCGCCGATTTATCCTCAAGCATGGCTGCCGCTTCGGAAGAATTGACGGTTTTGTTAGATGAAAATAAGCAAATATATATTCCCTTTAAACCGTACAGTGGTAAATTAAAGGACGTCCAGACATATCCCGACCTGGAATATCTAGGTAAGAAAATTATTAAAAAGAAGGGGGCGGATGAGTTAAAGAAATTATTGCGTCAAGCCCTGGGTCGGGAGGAATCCGCGGATCAGCCGCAGCCCTCCGGTCAGTCCGGTTCCCCTGATCAACCCGCGCCGCAAGGGCAGGAAGAAAAAAGACCGGAAGATGTGATTGTGGATAGTATTTTCAAGGCAATTTTCAAAGATAATTGACCTCCTTCCGCTCGATAAACCTGTTCCATGAGTCGGGGGCAGGTCAATAATTCAAACGAAAAGGAGGCGTGTCCCATGGGAACGAATCGGGTAGATAAAATTTTAAATGATGCCCGGCTGAACCTGCGCGTGAGGGATGGTCGAGAGGTTTTATGGCAGGTTCAAGGTGTCGATTTCAAGGGGAAGGGAAAAGTCCTCAATGTCAGCTCCTCAGGGTTGCTCCTGGAAACAACCTCGAATTTCCTTCTTCATGAGCAGTGTGTTTTCTCTTTTGATTCCTCCCTGGGACAGGAGAACTATATTCCCTCGACAGGACAATTAGTCTGGTGCAGGACCAAAGGGCTTGCCTCTAGGAAATATCTCTGCGGGATTAAATTTATCGATCCCGGAGATTTTGTTTTATCGAACCTGCGCCGGAAAATCCAAAAAGGTGTTTTAGACGGCACCAAGCTAAGAAAATTTGAGCATTCGACGAGCCTTCTTCTTTCTTTTCTGATCCTCGGCCTGACGGGATATGTCCTATGGTTAGGCAGTCTTATTTATAAAGTCAAGGAGACTTCCCATCAGAAATTGGTGACGGTCTCTGAGAAACAGACGCTTCTGACGAGGCGGTACGCCGGGCTTTACCAGGAGGCGGAGCAAAAGCGCCTGGCATTACAAAGCGAACTGAATGAAGCACGGGATGAGCTGGAAGTAACCAGGAAGTTATATCAGGATAACAAGGCGATGCTGGGGCAAGTGTCTCAAGACTTGAACGAGGCAAAGGCCATTCTTGTCAAGACAGAGGCCTTGCTTGTTCAGGCCGCCGAAGGCACACTGAATATCCAAGAAGCCGAGAATCTCCTGAAGGATCTTAATGCCGTTCAAATAGCTGAGACAAAATCAAACATTGAGAAAGCCATAACCGCGTTGCAGGGAAAGAATGACCAGGTTGGTCAGGAGCTGAAGACGCTTCGGGACAAACTGAAATATTATGACGGCGATATCAAGGATTTTAAAGAAGGGAAAGAACTCTTGGCTTTATACCGAAAGAATATGAAATCGGTGAAATCCAGGATGAAGCATTTCAGAAAACAGGCCCAGGAAGTCCGACGGACGGCACAAAAAGAGATGGAACGGATCAGAACCTCCTTAGGCAACCACGGTTATTTTGTCCAGAACGGTATGATCGTTAAAATTGATCAGGAAAAATATGACGCGGCAAGGATCGATTCCTACGGGACGGATCCGCGCACTCCTCCAACCCCCGACAAAATTAAAATTGATGTCACTTTTGTGGAATAGCACCGTGTCCACTCAATGATTAATAGTAGGGCACGGTACAACACTGCGCCTTTTCTGAAAATATTTATTACTGACCTCCACAAAAAGAATAGCTCTGGCGGTAGTCAGTATCTCGACGTCCGCCTTCTGGAGTATGGTGATATTATTTTTGCGGACGTCAATAACAATTAATTTGACGGCGCAATAGCAACCCGCGAACCCATGAAACGTCTTAAACGGATTTCAAGATCGGTGGACTCTCTCCAGACTTCGGAAGGCCCGATTCATTTTCAGTTAACCCGCTCTTCCGCCAGAAAAACAATGACGATCTGTGTGGATGAACAGGCGCGTGTCCGCGTCGCGTCGCCGGCTTTTGTCCTGGAAGAGGAAATTCATAACTTTATCCGGCGAAAGGCGCGGTGGATTCAGGATAAGATGAATCAGGCCAAGGCCCGCAAGGACATTCTGAGTCAAAAGAAATACGATCATGGCGAGGAGTTTCTTTTTTTAGGGAAGAAATACCGGATGGATGTGGAGGAAAAGAGGCTCAAGACCCCGCGGTTGGCGTTCGACGGCTCCAAGTGGGTCGTCGGCATTCCCTCGCATTTGCCGAAGGATGAGCGGCAAACCAAGATTAAAGAGAAAGTGATTCAATGGTACCGTCGTCAGGCCGAGGAAATTTTGGGATCACGGCTGTTTCACTACGCGCGGCTGATCGGGGTTGAGCCTAAAAAGATCGCGGTCCGGACTCAAAAGCGGTTGTGGGGAAATTGTGATTATCGCACGCGGACCATTCATCTGAATTGGCAGATCGTCCTGGCCCCGTTAGAAGTGATGGATTATGTCGTTGTTCATGAGCTTTGTCACTTGATCGTGCCCAACCATTCTAAGCGTTTCTGGCAAAGGGTCGAAAAAACAATGCCGGATTTTAAAAAGCATAAACAATGGCTCAAAGACCACGCGGTGGATATGGTGGTTGTATGAGGCGGGTTGATTTAAAAGTGATTCCGGGGGCCAAAAAACAGCTCATCAAGCAGGAGGACGGGCGCATGAAAGTTTACCTGACAGCGCCGGCGGTGGATGGCAAGGCCAATGAGGCCTTAATAGAATTATTGGCGGAATATTTTCGTGTCCGCAAGAGCCGGATTGAAATTATAAAAGGATTGAAATCACGGGTTAAAACAATTAATATAACGGACATTTGAAGAGTTGAAAGAAGGAAAGAAAGGCGGATGGGCGAGGAGAGACATCCCCTTGATATTGAACAACAGGAGGATTGGATGCTGGAAGAACAAATCAGTAAGGATTATATTCAGGCCATGAAGGCCCGGGACGCGGTGAGATCATCGACGTTGAGTTTCTTGAGGTCTCAGTTGAAGTATGCTCGCCTGGACAAGAGGGTTCATGGATTAGAGGACCAGGACGTCATCGGTGTTATCAAAAAACAAATCAAGCAGAGACAGGATTCCATTGAGCAATATCAAAAGGGAGGGCGGCAGGATCTGGTGGATAAAGAGAGCGCTGAGTTAAACATCCTGAAAAGTTATTTGCCGCAGGAAATGACCGAATCCGAGTTGAAGCCGCTGGTAGAGCAGGCCATCCAAGAGGCCCAGGCCTGTTCTATTAAAGACATGGGAAAGGTGATGAAACTTATGACCGTCAAGGTCGCTGGACGGGCCGATAATGCTGTCCTCAGTGATTTAGTCAAGAAGGTTTTACTGTCCTCCTCATGCCGTTGATCCAAAAGACCTTTTTTAGAGTTTTCCTTTGTTTTATCGCCGCCTTGGGCGTGGGTTCTTTTTGGCTGTCCCGCCAGTATGTCGTTCCCATTATGACGTACCATCATGTGGAAAAGACAGACCGGGTAGAACCCAACTGGGTCAGCCCGGCTAATTTCGAAAGACATATGGAGTATTTACATCATCATGGGTTCCATGTGATGCGTTTTTCTGAATTGGTGGAGGCTATTGAGCAGGGGAAGAAACCCTCCCGTAAGAGCGTTGTTATTACCTTTGATGACGGCAATGAAGATAATTACACCCAGGCCTTCCCGATTCTAAAAAAATATAACTTCCCGGCCATTATGTTTGTGTCGTCGGATTTGGTTAATAAGCCGGGCCGCGTGACATGGGATCAGTTACGGGAAATGATGGCGTATGGTATTGAAATCGGCAGTCACACCCGTCATCATGTATATTTGCCGGATAAGCCCTTGGGAATTCAAATCGACGAAATCAAAGGAAGTCAACGTGTCCTGTGGCAAGAACTGGGCGCCGAGATCAAATACTTTGCTTACCCCAGCGGCGGATTTTCCACGCGGGTGAAGGCGATCCTCCGGGAATCCGGTTATCTCGCCGCGTGCACGACCAACCGCGGGCGGGACAGGTTAAATCGAGATCTCTATGAATTGAATCGCGTTCGTTTTAGCGACAAGGACAATCGAGAGGATATTTTTTGGGCGAAGTTTTCAGGTTATTATAATTTTTTTAGAGAAAGAAGGAAGCCGCATTAGGACACTGTAACATAAGTTTTTTTCATCCCCCCCACCCTTCCTCCCCCACATGGTGGGGAGGATTAAGGGGGAAATTTAATCAATTTATTATTCAAGGCAGGACATCGGTATGAAAAAACAACAGAGTGTTTCTCCTCATGAGGTTAAGTATGCCCTGGATGCTCAGGGTTGTTTTGTGATTGAAAATTACAATCAAAGTAAACCGTTCAGCAATTTCTTTCCCGGGATCGCGGGGCTGTGGGGCATCCCTATGTGGGTTTTTTACGTTAACCGGGCCCAATGCGTCACCAGCTTTGGGATTGAGGCCAAGGATAAGGCGATTATGGAGTTCCAACCGGCTAATAAATCTTACCGGCAGACGGCCTTAAAAGGTTTCCGGACTTTCATTAAGGTAAAATCCGGGGCAGACACGATTTATTGGGAACCCTTCCAAAACTATTTGTTGGGGACGGACTTCAAGAAGAAACAGAAACTTTATATCACGGCCCATGATCTCACGCTGGAGGAGACGAATTTTGATTTGGGCCTGATCATCCGGGTGAATTATTTTACACTGCCTGAGGAACCCTATGCGGCGCTGGTCCGGCGCGTTTCGATCCGCAATATCGGCAAGACGTCTTGTCAGGTCGAGCTGATCGACGGTCTTCCCATGATCGTTCCGTACGGTTTAAAGGATTGGGCCATTAAGAATATGGCGCGCACCGTTGAGGCCTGGGTGAAGGTCCGCAATCTCAAGAAGAACGCGCCGTATTATCAACTTAATGTGGAGGTTTCGGATAAGCCGGAGGTGACCCATATCAAGGAAGGGAATTTTTATTTTAGTTTTGATCCTGACGCGGACAGCCAGAAGCCCTTGCCGTCGATTGTCGAGGCCTCCTGTGTCTTTGGACAGGCCGTTGATTTTATTGCCCCGGTGAATTTTCTGGCGGAGACCTTTCAAATGCCGGATCAACAGCAGACGAGCAACCGCACGCCGTCGGCGATGAGTTATATTCAATACACGCTGGCGCCGCATCAAGAAAAAGAAATTGTGTCGTTTCTGGGATACGCCCGCAGCGAAGACCAGCTCAACCGCATTGTGAAACAAGTTTCCAAGGCCAAGTTTATCCATCGGAAGGCGGACCGTAACAGGGAGATCATTGAGGAAATCAAGAATTTTGCCTTGACCAAGAGCGCCTCGGATGAGTTCAATTTATACGCCGGCCACACGTTTCTTGATAATATTTTAAGGGGCGGACTGCCCATTACGGTGAAGACCCAAACCGGACACGTGACGTTCAATGTTTACAGCCGCAAGCACGGAGACTTGGAACGGGATTACAATTATTTTGTCGTCGCTCCGACATTTTACTCCCAGGGAAACGGCAACTACCGGGATGTGAATCAGAACCGCCGTAATGATGTCTGGTTCAACAGGGATGTCAGGGACAGCCATTTGATTAATTTCTTGAGTTTGATTCAGACCGACGGGTACAATCCGCTTATTGTCAAAGGGGCCACGTTCCGCGTCGAGGATCCGAAAAAGCTGGACGCTATTCTGAAAAGTTGTCTGAAGGGCGAGGACCTGTTACGGGTCAAAGAATTTCTGCAAAAGGAATTTCTTCCCGGGGCTCTGCTGGAATATGTCATCCAGAATCAAATCGAATTGAAGATCCCCCTGGAACAGATGTTCAGTCAGATTTTGGGCATTTGCGTCAAGCAGGAGTCCGCGGATCATGGCGAGGGATTTTGGACCGACCATTGGACCTACAATTTGGATCTCATCGAGAGTTATTTGGCGCTGTTCCCGGAAGATTTAGGGCGGCTTTTGATGGAGACAAAAGCCTTCAGTTTTTATCAGAATTCCCATTATGTCCTGCCGCGCGCGCAGCGGTATATCCTGACGGACAAAGGGGTGCGGCAGTATCATTCTGTTGCCGAACCTGACGACGAAGAGAAGGAAAAGAGGAAAAACAAGGATAAGGTTGTGCGGATTAAGAATGGCCAAGGGGCGGTTTATTACACGTATTTGACGGGCAAACTCCTCTGCCTGATTGCCAATAAAGCCGCCAGCTTTGATCCCAGCGGAGTCGGGATTGAGATGGAGGCGGACAAACCCAATTGGTATGATGCCATAAACGGACTTCCCGGGCTTTTAGGTTCTTCTGTTTCCGAGATGGTCGAATTAAAGAGACTCAGTGTGTTTGTATCGGAGGCTTTAAAACAAATGGGCGCGCAAGACAGTTTGAAGATCCCCGTCTTTGAAGAATTGGCCTCTTTTGTCACAGGTCTCACGCATGTCTTGTCGACGGAAGCGAACCCGTTGGTCTATTGGAACAAGGCCAATGATCTCAAGGAGCATTACCGTCATAGGGTGCGCGGCGGCATTGACGGCCGGGAGACCACGATGCGTGGCGCTGAAATCCAGATTTTTTTGAACCTTGTTATACAAAGATCACAAAAGGCGATGGAGGCGGCAAGAAATAATGACGGATTTTTGGCCACCTATTTTTATCATGAAGTCACGGAGCATGTCGTCCTGGATAAAGGCGTCGAAGGGACGAAGCATTTTGTCAGACCGGTCAAATTCAAACGTCATGCCTTGCCCCTGTTTTTGGAAGGCTATGTCCATGCTTTGAGGACTGTCGGCAATGAAGATCAGGCGCGCGCGTTGTACAAACAAGTGCGTCAGAGCCCCCTGTTTGACCGCGCGTTAAAGATGTACAAGGTCAACGCGGATTTATCCAAAGAGTCTGAGGAAATTGGACGGACACGGATTTTCCCGGCCGGCTGGTTAGAAAATGAGTCGATCTGGCTTCATATGGAATACAAATTTATCCTGGAGCTTTTGCGTAATGGCCTTTATGAGGAGTTTTATGAAAATTTCCGTAACGTGCTTATTCCTTTCCTGAAGGCCGAGACGTATGGCCGCAGTATCCTGGAGAATTCCTCTTTTCTGGCCAGCAGTGCCCATGAAGACGCGTCCATTCACGGCCAGGGATTTGTCGCCCGTCTTTCAGGGAGTACGGCGGAGTTTTTGCATTTATGGATTTTGATGAACGTCGGCCGCAGGCCGTTTTCTTTGAATGCCGAAGGAAAGCTGATCCTGCAATTGGCGCCGGTCCTGGCCGGATGGTTGTTCACGGACAAGAAATCCAGGATTTCTTTCTTTGATCGGAATCAAAAATGGCAGGCCATTGAATTGCCGGAAAATGTTTATGCCTTTAATCTGCTCGGTTCCACCCTTGTTGTTTATCATAATCCGACGCGGGCTGATACCTTCGGCAAGAATAAAGTCAGCATCCACAAGATTCGGCTGATTTATCCAAAAGTCAAACAGCCCGTGACGATCCTCTCCCCGATCATTCCTGAAGTCCATGCGAAGGACATCCGTGATAGAAAACTCGAACGCATAGATGTCTATTTTGAATAAGAGATTCCGGGGCCATGGCTGGGGCGGGCGGGCCGTAAGCGTGGGCTTGTTGATCGCGTCTTACGTTGGTTCCAACGGCCTATTTTCAGCGGCGGCGGACACGCCACCGACCCTGGAGGCCGCGGCGTACTGTAAGAAATCTTATGAAGAAGAGGGGACGTGTCCGGAAAGGATATGTTCCCTCGCGTGCGCGTCCGGCATTCAGAAACCGGGTTGCGTCTTGAGCTGTGAACTTAAACCCTGTGTGGAAATCAGCGTTGAAGACTGCCCGTTGGATTCCTGTATTATTCTGACGGGGTGTCGGAATGCCGCCAAGGTCTGTTATTATCCATCCAACTCAGAAATCCCTGTCTGTGGTGATTTGGCTTATTTTGGTGACGACAGGGAGTGTTGTAAAGGATTGGTGAAACGCTGCGGCATTGAATTCCTCGATGGTCGTTGTGAAATGTCCGGTGAGAAATCCATTTACAGTGTCCCCATCTGCATCCCCTGCGGCAACGGTATCTGCAATCAATTTGAAAATAAATGCAACTGCCCCGAAGATTGCGGGTAACGCCCAATTTTAATCATGTCCATTTACAGAATTAAAGCATTTGGACGATTTCTTCCGCCGCGCGATGGCTGGCGCCGGCGGCGCCGAGGGACTCTTTGACCTTGGTAAGCTCTGATTTGATGGCGCTGATTTTAATTTCATCGGTGAAAATGCCCTTCAGTTCAGAGGCGATGTTCTGTCCCGTGGCTTGAAACTGGACACACTCCGGCACGATCCTTTGGCCGGCCACGATGTTCACCAGACCGATGTCGCGGATTTTGACAAAACATTTGGCCAGGACCCATGTCAGGAAGGAGGTCTTGTAAAGGACGACCATGGGTTTACGCAGAAGGGCGGTTTCTAAGGTGGCTGTTCCGGAGGTGACCATGCACAGATCGCACGCGTTGATCCCGTCGTAAGTCTGGTTTTCAAGAATGGGAACGCGCAGAGAGGATGGCGCCAGGGTTGATTCGATGAGGACCTTGTCGATGGACGGGGCTTTGAGAATCAGAAACTGGATCATGGGGAATTCATCTCTGAGCAGGCGCGCGGCCTCCAGCATCAGGGGGAGGTGCCGTTCGACTTCCTTTGCTCTGGATCCGGGCAGAAGACCGATGGTGAGTTTATACTCCTGAAGACCCAATGAACTGAGGAGGTCATTTTTTTCGGTTTTGATTTCTACGCCGTCCACCAGAGGATGGCCGACAAACCGGACTTCCATCCCGAACTTGGCGTAAAAATCTTTTTCGAATTGAAAAAGAACGAGCATCTTATCAATGTATTTTTTAATCTGAAATACGCGGTTTTTTTTCCAGGCCCACACCTGCGGGCTGATGTAGTAGATGATCTTGACGCGGCGGTGGCGGCGTTTGATTTCGCGGGCCAGGCGCAGATTGAACCCCGGGTAATCCACAAGGATGACGGCGGCGGGCGCGGTGTTTTTGATTTTCTTGAGAATCAGATCAAAGGATTTCTTGATTTCTCTGTAATGTTTCAGGACTTCAACAAATCCGACGACGGCCAGGCGTGTTAAATCCTGATAAAGTTCAACCCCGCGTTCTTGCATCCGAGGGCCGCCCAAGCCGGAGAACGTAAAGCCCAGTTCAAGCTCCTGGATCGCCTTAACCAGATGGGCCGCGTGCATATCCCCGGAATCCTCACCGGCAACGATGATGATATGTTTGGAAGAAGAATTCATGACAGGAATACGAGCGTTATCGCCTACTTTCCGCCAGCGGGTTGTTTTCTAAATTTTTCCAAATAAGGCGGCTGATCTGTAAGGCCACTTCAAGGGCCGCCTTACCTTCCTGACCAGAAACAAGCGGGGTCTTATTTTCCCGGAGGCAGTCGATAAAGTGTTCTATTTCTTTTTTAAGCGGCTCCTCTTTTTCAATCGGGAGGCTGTGTTTGAGAATCTGGTTGTCGGACTTCTTGTAAATAAAGGCTTCTTGTTTGACGTAGTCCAAGGAAATATAGGTGTCTTTTTGGAAGATGCGGATTTTGCGCATGACTTCATCCGACACACGGCTCGCTGTTAAATTACAGACGCAGCCGTTCTCAAACGTCAGCCGAACGCTGGCAATGTCCTCAAGCGGCGTCAGGACCGGGACCCCGATGGCTTGAACGTCTTTAAGAGGGCCTTGAAGGACGCCTAAAATAATGTCGATGTCATGGATCATTAAATCCATGACCACTCCAATGTCGAGCGAGCGGTTCGGAAACTGATTCAGGCGGTGGCATTCGATAAAGAGGGGTCGATGGGTGAAATGTTTGATGGATTGAAAGGCCGCGTTAAATCGTTCGACGTGGCCTACCTGGATTTTGACGGAGTGTTTTTGGGCGAGTTGGATCAGTTCTTCCGCCTGCGCCAGGGTTGTTGTCATAGGCTTCTCGATAAAGGTGTGGATGCGGTGTGCCAGGAAAAACTTGGCCACCGCGTGATGGGATTCGGTGGGAACACAGATGTTGACGGCATCGATCCGGCCGACAAGCGACGCGGGGTCTTGAACAAAAGGGATGTTGTAATGGCCGGCCAATCTTTGGGTGCGTTCTTCTTTAATATCGCAGATACCGACAATCTCCACCTTGTCGCTTAATTCAGAGAGGACCTTGAGATGTTTGGACCCCAAATGGCCGATGCCGACAATCGCTATTTTGACTTTGTTCATAGGGCAGAGTAAAGAAGATGAGGGATAGCTTAGGAGTATAAGAATCCTTACACTCAGGTATCATCATAATTGGTGTGCAATATAACAAACGCCTCGACAAATGTCAATCGATATGCTAGAATCCGCCTTCTTTTGAACACGTAAGCCCTCATGTCGTAACTTAAATGGGCCCAAATACTCATGGAAAATTATTTAAAATTACTGCGGTTTTTAAGGGGGCACCGGAAACTGTTTTCCGTAGCTGTGGCCACGATGTTTGTCGCCAGCTTTTTCGAAGTGTTTCAGTTGTCGCTCCTGGTCCCGATGGTGGATGTTATTTTTACCCATAAAAAAATCGTCCTTCCCAACGCCCTGCCTCATTTTATTGAAAATTTGGTTAATCATCTCAACAGCATGGATCCGGCGCGCTTGTTCCCGCTGTTCATCGGGGGGTTCGTCGTTCTTCTTTTATTCAAGAATATTCTCATGTTCGGTTACCAGTATTTTATGGGGGACGTTTCGCAGAGAATCATGAGGGACATCCGCCTTCAACTGTATGAGAAAATACAGAGTTTATCCCTGGATTATTTCAGTGAAAAAAGGACCGGGGAACTGGTCTCCCGCATTACCCATGATGTCAATGTCGTTGAGAATGCTGTTTCTTATGGTGTGACAGATCTCTTCCGTCAGACGTTTATTATTTTTATGTGGATCGGGACGGCCTTTACGATTGATTCCCATGCCGCGTTTATCATTTTCATCGTCCTGCCGCTTATCGTCTTTCCTATGAGTAAGATCGGGAAGCGCCTGCGCAAGATATCTAAAGGGACTCAGGAGAAGATGGCGGATATCAACACCCTTTTGCTTGAGACGATTTCCGGCGTAAAATTAGTCAAGGCTTTTTGCACCGAGGCTTACGAGACAAACCGCTTCAGGGGGCAAAACCACGATTATTATAAATTGAGGATGAAATCGATCAAGAGGCTTATCCTTATTTCTCCGATCACGGAAATCATCGGAGGGATCTGCGGGGTGGCGCTCATTTTATGGTTTGGCCGGAGGTTGATGGGCGGGGAGTTGTCGTTTGGGGTTTTTATATTGTTTTTCGCTTCTGTGATGTCCATCATCAGCCCGATCAAAAAGCTTGGCAATGTCAACGCCCTGACGCAGCAGGCGCTGGTGGCCAATGAGCGTATCTATGATATTTTGAACGCTGAACCAACGGTTAAAGAAAAAATCAATGCGATCTCCGTTCAAGAGATGAAGGCGCAGATTCGGTTTGAAGGCGTTCGTTTTCATTATGATGAAAAATCAGGGGATGTTTTAAAAGATATTAATTTTGAGGTCCGCAAAGGGGAACTGGTGGCTATCGTAGGTCCGACAGGGACGGGGAAGACTACGCTGGTCAATTTGATTCCGCGATTTTATGATCCGACCGAAGGCGCGGTGAAAATGGACGGTGTCAACTTGAAGGAAGTCGCGTTTTTATCCTTGCGTGATCAAATTGGTATTGTGACTCAGGAGACCATCTTATTTAATGATACCGTCCGGGCCAATATTGCCTACGGACATAGACATGCCACGCAATCGGAGATTGAAGAGGCGGCTCAAAAAGCTTTTGCCCACCCGTTTATTCAGAAGATGCCCAAGAGGTACGAGACCATTATCGGCGATCGCGGTTTTCGTTTGTCCGGGGGGGAAAAACAGCGCGTATCTATTGCCCGGGCTATTTTAAAAAATCCCCCGATCCTTATTTTAGATGAGGCGACGTCGCAGTTGGACTCGGAATCAGAAAAATATATTCAAGAGGCCTTGGATGAGCTGATGCGCGGACGGACCGTGGTCGCGATCGCCCACCGGTTATCGACGATTAAAAAGGCGGACAAAATAGTTGTTTTGGAAAGCGGGAACATCGTTGGCCTGGGGCGTCATGAAGCGCTGCTCGAAACATGTCCCCTTTATCAAAGGCTTTACAGAATGCAGTTTCAGGCGTAGCACGGTGTACCCACAGGCGCCGTTGTCCCCCATACCCGCTTAAATAAATAGTTGCAAAGAAAATAAATATTGAGTATACTACGTCAACTTAAATCAGGATTAACAACAATATTATGCGGATTTTATTCTGGTTGAAGAATATCTATGAAGCATAATATTCACCAATGACGGACGGTGGTCGTCTGAGAAATAACTCTCAGACGTTTGACCGAAAGTCATTGCGCGACACAAACGGAGGAAACATGGTTGAAGAATTAGTCAAAAAACTTCTCGAAGCCGGGGTCCATTTCGGGCATCAAACAAGACGCTGGAATCCAAGAATGAAAAGATTCATTTTTGGTGAAAGAAGCGGCATTTATATCATTGACCTGGAGAAAACGGTCGAATGCTTGAACGCGGCCAGAGATTTTATGCGTGATGTCACGGCCAAAGGAGGCAAGGTTCTTTTTGTCGGAACCAAGAAGCAGGCGCAAATTATTATTGAAGAGGAAGCCATCAAGTCCGGGATGTTTTATGTGAAGAATCGCTGGCTGGGCGGTTTATTAACCAATTTTCAAACGGTTAAAAAATCCATTGAAAGATTAAAAGCTATTGAAAAAATGGCGCAAGATGGGGTTTTGGAACACTTGAAAAAGAAAGAGGTTTCCCGTTTAACCAAAGAGAAAGAAAAACTTTTGCTTAATCTGGGAGGAATTCGGGATATGCAGAAACTTCCGGATGTGTTGTACCTCATTGATCCGAAGAAAGAAGATATCGCGGTTAAAGAGGCGAAGAAGTTGAATATCAAAATTGTAGGGATGGTCGATACAAATTGTGATCCGGACAATATTGATTATCCCATTCCCGGGAATGACGACGCCTTAAAATCCATCCGTTTCATCACATCTCTTGTCGCGGAAAGTGTCAGAGAAGGCAGAAAAGAGTATATGACGAGTGAAGTGGCGACCAAAAAAGATGGACAAACAGAACCTCAGACGCCCTTGAAGGAGAGCGCCGTTCCCCTCGAGTCTTCAACGGTTTCACCCAATCCTTCTGAAAACTAAGTGTTGAAAAGAATATTCGTTGAGGTTATTGTTGCATCCGGAGTGGCCCCGGATCCGCGTTGATGACAACACAATGGAAATTTATAGACGCCCGCTATTTTTGCGAAAGTCACTAGAAAGGGTATGTTAATGGAAATTTCAGTTGATTCGATAAAAGAGTTGCGTGAGATGACCTCGTGCGGTGTGATCGAGTGTAAAAAAGCCCTGCAGGAGGCCAATGGCGACATGGTGAAAGCTAAAGAGATTCTCCAGCGCAGAGGGCTGGAAATCGCGGCGAAAAAAGGGAGCCGCCTGGCCAAAGAGGGACGGATTGAGGCGTACATTCATCCCGGATCTAAAATCGGAGTCTTGGTGGAGGTCAATTGTGAAACGGACTTCGTCGCCAAGAATGAAGATTTTTGCAAATTCACCAAAGATTTAGCCATGCAGATCGCGGCGGCCCATCCGAAGTATATCAAAAGAGAAGACGTCAGTGAGGATGTTTTGAAAGAACAGGACGATCGGGAGACGTTTATCAAGGAAAAATGTCTCGTGGAACAGCCGTTTGTGAAAGATCCCAAAAAGACGATTCAGGATTGTATCAATGCCTTGATCGCCAGTATTGGGGAGAATATTTACATTAGCCGTTTTGCCAGATACAAGGTCAACGAAATTGAATAAGAAACCGATCTATAAACGGATACTGCTGAAATTAAGCGGTGAAGCCTTGTTGGGGAGCCAGCAACACGGGATTGATGCCGAGACCTGCGCTTCGCTGGCTCATCAAATCAAAGAAATACGCGCCTTGGGGATCAAGATAGCCATGGTTGTCGGTGGAGGAAATATATTCCGTGGCCAGGTGGAATCCAAGCGTTTTGGATTAGATCGTTCCGTGGCCGATTATATGGGGATGTTAGCGACGGTCCTTAACGGTCTGGCCTTGCAGAACGCCTTGGAACAAATCGATGTCCCAACCCGCGTCATGACGGCGATACAGATTTCGGCGATCGCTGAACCTTATATTCGCCGGCGTGCGATTCGTCATTTAGAGAAGGACCGGGTTGTGATCTTTGTGGCAGGAACCGGAAATCCTTATTTTACGACAGATACAGCCGCCGCCCTCAGGGCCAAGGAGGTGGGCGCGGATGTGATTTTGAAGGCGACCAAAGTGGATGGGGTTTATTCCTCGGATCCTTTTGTCGATAAAACCGCCAAGCGGTATAAGAAGTTGAAATTTATCGATGTGTTGAAAAGAAATTTAAGAGTCATGGACTCAACGGCTATTAGTATGTGCATGGACAATGGATTGCCTATTGTGGTTTTTAATATATTTGAGAAAGGAAATCTCAGGAAGGCCGTGATGGGACAAAAGATTGGAACGGTTGTTCAATAATGGGGGCATAAACATGATCGCGAAAGAAATAGTCCAACAAACAGAAGCAAACATGAAAAAGGCTCTTGAATCCGCTAGACGGGAGTTCTCTGAGGTCCGAACCGGGCGAGCTCATCCAGGCTTGATTGAGGGGATGCACGTTGATTATTTTGGGACCTCCACGCTTTTAAAACAGCTCGCGTCGATTTCCGTCCCGGATCCGCGGACGGTGCTGATCCAGCCTTGGGATATCTCCGTTATTCCTGAATTGGAAAAAACGATAACAAATTCGAATCTCGGGGCCACATCGACGAATGATGGGAAGGTCGTACGATTATCGATTCCTCTGCTTTCAGAAGAACGCCGAGAAGAATTGAAGAAAGTTGTCAAGGACATGGCTGAGAAATCCCGGATTTCTTTAAGAACGATCCGGCGTGAGGCGAATGATAAGATTAAAAAAATGGAGTCGGATAAGACGATTCCCGAGGATGAAGGGTTCAAGGTTCATGATGCTATCCAGAAATTGACGGATAAATATATTGTGGAAATAGACAGATTATTGGAAGAGAAGAGTAAGGCGTTAATGGAGCGCGGGTAAGAGGGATGATCCCGGTGGTTCGTATTGGCTAACCTATACCTGATCCTGTGTTTTGTGGCTGTATGTCGAGAGAGCAGCGGATGTTGTCATAAGGCGGATGGCCAAACGTGAAATTCTTAGTGTATAAAAATTAATTTTGACCCACTAGCTCATCCGGTAGAGCACTGCCCTTTTAAGGCAGTTGTGCCGCGTTCGAGTCGCGGGTGGGTCACCAGATTTTATAGAGCAATCTCCGCAACCTTAAGGAAGATTTTCCAAGGGCGGATGGCGGAATTGGTAGACGCGCATGCCTTAGGAGCATGTGGGGAAACTCATGGAGGTTCAAGTCCTCTTCCGCCCACTGCGACTTGAAATCATCTTTTTCTAGGGGAAGATAAAGAAAAAGTGATTGGTCTGTTTAAGAAACAAAATAGTATTTGTTTTTCTTATTTAAAAAGTTAAAATCAGCACATAACTTTTTTATTAAAAATGTCTGCGGCGGTAATTCAGTTGGCTAGAATGCCACCTTGCCAAGGTGGATGTCGTGGGTTCAAATCCCATCCGCCGCTTTTAGAATTTTTGTAGTTGGTATGACAGACATCCAATGAATGGGCTTTCTTAAGGAGGCATTTAATGAAAATCAGTGATTTCCTTTCTGCCAAGGCGGTTTCGGCTAACCTGATGAGCACGACCAAGGCGGACGTTATATCCGAACTGGTTGATCTGCTTGTCAACGCCGGTTCGATTGATAAAAAACACAAGAAAAAAACTTTGGAAATATTAATGGCCAGGGAAGCCTTGGGTTCAACCGCGATCGGCCAAGGGATCGCGATTCCGCATGGGAAATGCGATTGTGTTCAAAAATTAGTCGGTTGTCTGGGAATTAGTAAGAGCGGGATAAATTTCGATTCTTTAGACGGCGAGCCTGCCTATATTTTCTTCTTGCTCGTTGCCCCCATTGATTCCGCTGGGCCTCACCTCAAGGCGTTAGCCAGAATTTCTCGTCTATTAAAAGATAAATATATCCGAGAAAGTTTCAAGGCCGTAACCGATGAAAAGGGTATCCTGAAGATTATTCAACAAGAAGATGGGCGACTATCTAAACCATAAGCATGCCGAAAAATCCTATTAAGTGGTTATACCCAGGCATGAGGGTTAAGCGGTGGCTGTTCACGTCTCTGCTGGGGGTCGTTATTGTCGGTGTCGGGGCGGTATTGACGGCGGAACCATATTCATTTGTCAGTGCCTTTGGCGTTGTGTGGATATTATGCGGTTTGATTTTGATTGTGATGGGCGTGGGGAAAATGATAGTCTCGCTGCTTACCTTGTTTCTCCCTAAAGGCGAACGAGAATTAGTTAATATCCTCTATCAGCGTCGATATTTAGAGCGTGGCCCCAAAATTGTTGCCATCGGCGGCGGTCACGGTCTTTCACATCTTATATTTGGATTAAAAGAATACACCTCCAATATCACGGCTATTGTGACTGTGGCCGACAGCGGTGGATCCTCTGGCCGTTTGCGGGAAGAGTTTAACATTGTCGCGCCGGGGGATATTCGCAACTGTTTGGTGGCTTTGGCGGATGCCCCGGCCTTGATGGGGGAACTTTTCCAATTCCGTTTTTCCAAGGACTCAGAATTAAAAGGGCATAATTTTGGAAATTTGTTTTTAACCGCCATGGTTCAATTGACCAACGGCGATTTTGAACGCGCAGTCAAAGAGACAAGCAAGGTCCTGGCCATACGCGGCAAAGTGGTCCCATCGACGGTGAGTAATGTTCATCTTGTGGCAGAATATTGGGATGGGACAAAAACAGAAGGGGAGGCCGCGATCCCCAATTCCAACTCAAGGATTAAACGTCTTTCGTTGACCCCTCAAGAGGTTTATCCGACGAAGGACGCCCTGGCGGCCATTGATGAGGCGGACATTATTATTTTAGGCCCGGGAAGTTTATACACCAGTGTGATCCCGAATTTGATTATTCAGGGGATGGATGAGGCAATCGCCAGAGCCTATGCTTTTAAGATTTATGTGTGTAATGTCATGACCCAGCATGGAGAAACGGATGGCTATTCCGCGAGTGATCATGTCAAGGCCATCATTGAACATTCTCAAGCGGGAGTCATGGACGCGTGTTTGATTAATAACGCCGAAGCCCCAACCGATGCCCTCGGGCGGTATAAAAATGAGGCGTCTTTTCCTGTCAAGGCGGATACGGAGCGCATTCGGGCTATGGGGTACAAAGTCGTGGCCACCGATTTGCTGGGGGTCACGGATTATGTCCGTCATGACTCTAAAAAACTCATCAATGAGCTCATTAAGTTGATTGAAACGCATCGGGTGATTAAGAGATGAGTCCCGGGAGAGGGAGAGATCGACGGAGTGACGTGAGAGAGTGGAAGAATCTTCTATGCCAGTGATTGAAAAAGAAATTGTCATTAAAAATAGCCAGGGACTGCACGCCCGGCCCGCGGCTCTGTTTATTCAGATTGCCACGAAATATAATTCCAAGGTGACGATCCAAAAGGGCCATGAAAAGGTGGACGGTAAATCAATTATGGGGATATTAACGTTGGGCGCCCAGAGGAACAGCAAAGTGATTGTGACGGCCGATGGCGAAGACGCGCAGGCGGTTTTGTCTGAATTAGAACAATTATTAACCAGTGAACAAAACTCATGAATGAAATCGTTTTAAAGGGAATTCCGGCGGCCCCCGGGGTAGCGGTGGGTGCGGCTTTTATTTTAGACAAACAGGATTTTATTGTCGCCCCGCGCGCCATAATGGAAAAAGAGGTCCCGATCGAAATCGCGCGGTTTGAAGAGGCCCTCATCAAGACAAGAGAAGAAATCGCCGAGATTCAGAAAAAAATCAGCTCAGAGATGTCCGGGAAACACGCGCAGATTTTCGACGCCCATCTCTTGGTCCTGGAAGACAGGGCCCTTGTCGAAGAAGTCATCAAGCGCGTTAAATCGGACAAGCTATGCGCGGAATATATTTTTTCTGAAGTCTTAAAGAAATACATCAAGATTTTCTCCACCATCGAGGATGAATATTTAAGAGAACGGGTCAGCGATGTTGGTGACGTCGGCCGGCGGGTCTTAAAAAATCTTATGGATGAAAATAAGCTTCATGAGTTTGAGAATATAACCGAGGAGTTGATTATCATCAGTCATGATTTGTCGCCTTCGGATACGGCCAGTATGTACAATAAAAACATTATCGCCTTCGCGACGGACATCGGCGGCAGGACGTCGCATACGGCGATCATGGCGAAATCTCTCGGCGTCCCGGCTATCGTCGGGCTGAAAGACGCGACCTTGCGCATTCATAACCAGGATAATATTATCGTTGACGGCCGCAAGGGCCTGCTGATTATTCATCCCACCGAGGAGACAAGAAGATTTTACCGCAAGGCCCAGACGCGTATTATTGAATTTCGCGATCAGTTCCAGGAAATTAAGGATGTGCCGGCCAGGACTCTTGATGGTAAAGAGATTACGCTTCTGGCGAATTTGGAATTGCCCGAAGAAATTCCCGCCATTTTGAAACATGGGGCCAGCGGGATCGGATTATATCGGACAGAATATTTTTACATGAATCGTGTCGATTTGCCTTCGGAAGATGAGCAGTTCGAGGCGTATAAATATGTCGCGCAAGCCATCGCCCCCAAGCCCGTGACGATCCGTAGTCTTGATTTGGGCGGAGATAAATTCACTTCGAGCCTGCAAATCCCCCGGGATATGTATCCTTGCCTGGGCTGGCGCGCCATCCGTTTTTGTCTGGCTCGTCCTGATATTTTTAAAACGCAATTAAGGGCGATCTTAAGAGCTTCGGCGTATGGAATCATTCGTTTGATGTATCCCATGATCTCCGGGCCCGGCGAATTTCGTCAGGCCAATATTATTCTGGAAGAGGTCAAGAGTAATTTGAGAGAAGAGAAAATCCCTTTTGACGAAAAGATGCAGGTCGGGGCGATGATTGAAGTCCCTTCAGCCGCGATGACAGCGGATTTATTAGCTAAAGAGGCGGATTTTTTTAGTATTGGCACCAATGACCTCATCCAATACACGCTGGCGGTCGATCGCGTGAATGAGCAGACGGCTAGTCTGTATGAGCCGGGACATCCGGCGGTTCTGCGTCTGATCAAAAACACCATTGACGCGGCGCATCAGGCGAACATCGGGGTGGGCCTCTGCGGAGAGATGTCCAGCGAACCGTGCTTGGCGCTCATATTATTGGGATTAAATCTTGGGGAATTCAGTATGTCGTCGATCAATATTCTCCAGATAAAAAAAATGATACTCAGCGTGAGCTTGAAAGACGCCCAGAGATTAGCGGAGGATGTTCTTAAATTATCGACGGGCCAGGAGGTTGAGGAATTAAGCCGGTCCAGACTCAAAGAATTGGCTCCGGATGTCCTGAGCATGGATAGGGGAGAATAGGTTTAATCAATGAAAGCATTGATATTGGCCGCGGGATATGGAACGCGATTATACGCTTTAGGGGAAAACACGCCTAAGGCCCTGTTGCCGATCCAGGATAAACCTCTGGTCAACTATATTCTGGATAAAATTGAGAAATTGCCTGGATTAGATGAGGTTTTGCTGGTCACAAATAATAAATTTTATCCGGTCTTTGAGGATTGGGCCAAGAAACTTCGGGAATCTATTCAAGGGGGCGCGGGGCCGGGAAAGCCCTCATTTTCGTTGCCCGTGCGGGTCGTCAACGACGGGACAAACACCCCTGAAGAGCGGTTGGGTTCCATCGGGGACATTGATTTTGTTTTACGGCAGACCTCGCTTAACGATGACCTCCTGGTGGTCGGCGGCGATAATTTGTTTGATTATAAGTTGGATGAATACATTGTTTTCGCGAAAGAGCGGTCTCCGGCGGTAACCATCGGATTATATGATATTAAGAATCGGGAAGAGGCCAAGAAGTTTGGGGTGGTGGATTTGGATCCCCGGAAAAGAATTGTAAGCTTTCAAGAGAAACCGGCGCTCCCGAAGACAACGCTGATCGCGATGTGTTTTTATTATTTCCCCAAGAAATCTCTGGGGTTGGTTTCGGCGTATTTGAGCGAAACGGTTAAATCAGACGCGGCCGGTGATTATATCCGATGGTTGCATCAAGAAAATCCTGTCTATGGTTTTCAATTTACAGGAAAATGGTACGATATTGGAAGTTTGGAGGCCTACCAAGAGGCCCAAGAGAATTTCATTCGGAGGGGCTCAGCCCGGTAAAATATTAAAATTACATTCACATAGAGAAAGGACGGTTAGAGGTGAAAGGACGACGTTTAATTACATCAGAATCAGTGGGAAATGGGCATCCTGATAAAGTCTGCGATCAAATATCGGACGCTGTCTTAGATTCCGTTTTGCGCGAGGATCCGAAAGGGCGGGTCGCCTGTGAGACGTTTGTCTCCATGGGGTTGGTCATTGTCGGAGGGGAGATCACCACAACGACCTACGTTGATGTGCATAAGTTGGTTCGTAAAGTTTTAAAAGACATAGGATACACCCATCAAAAATATGGATTTGACGCCAATACCTGTTCCATTTTGAACGCGATCAACAGCCAATCGCCGGATATCGCCCAGGGCGTGGACGCGGGCGGCGCCGGGGATCAGGGGATCATGTTTGGATACGCGACGGATGAAACGCCGGAATTGATGCCGTTGCCGATTACCTTGGCCCATAAATTGGTCAAACGCGTGGAAGATGTCAGGACATCAGGAACGTTGAGTTATTTGGGGCCGGACTGCAAAAGCCAGGTCACGGTCGAATATCAAGATGACAAACCCATGCGCGTGGATGCCGTTGTCTTGGCCTGTCAGCATACGGAAGATATTTTGGATAAAACGGGCAAGAAGATCACGGAGAAGGCGAGAAAAGAAATTATTGAGACGGTCGCTCAACCCATCGTCGGCAAATGGGCGGACAGTAAGACAAAATATTATGTGAACGAGACGGGCAAGTTTGTCATCGGAGGCCCGCAGTCTGATACGGGGGTCACGGGCCGCAAGATTGTTGTCGACACCTACGGCGGGACCGTTTCTCACGGCGGCGGGGCCTTCTCGGGAAAAGATCCGACTAAGGTTGACCGCTCCGCGGCGTACATGGCACGATATGTCACCAAAAACATTGTCGCGGCCAAGCTCGCTAAAAAATGTTTGATCCAGTTCAGCTATGTCATCGGGAGGGCTGAGCCGGTGAGTGTCATGGTGGAAACGTACGGAACCGGTGAGGTTTCTGACGAGAGACTGGTAGAACTCGTTTGTAAACATTTTGACTTAACCCCCCGCGGGATTATCAAGCACCTGGATTTATTAAAGCCGCATTATCTAAAAACCGCGACTTACGGCCATTTTGGCAGGGATGAATTCCCCTGGGAAAAAACAGATAAAGCTGAAATTTTAAGAAAAGAAGCCTTAGCGGCTGTGTCACGATAGTGGGGAGGGGATATGCGTACCACGACAACATCGTTTCAAGATTTTAAAGTGAAAGATTTAAGCCTGGGGGAATGGGGCCGCAAAGAGATTATGATCGCGGAAACCGAAATGCCCGGGTTGATGGCCTTGCGTAAAGAGTTTGGTCCGTCGAAACCTTTAAGAGGCGCGAGGATTGCCGGCTGTATCCACATGACGATTCAGACCGCGGTTCTTGTGGAGACCCTGATTGAATTGGGGGCCGAGGTGCGGTGGTCGTCTTGCAATATCTTCTCGACGCAAGATCACGCGGCGGCCGGGCTGGTTAAAGCCGGCATTTCGGTCTTTGCCTGGAAAGGGGAAACTCTGGAAGAATACGATTGGTGCGTGGAACAGACCATCAAGTGGCCGGACGGCAAGGGGCCGAATTTGCTTTTGGATGACGGCGGGGATCTCACCCGCATGGTCCATGATAAATTCCCCGAACTTCTGGAACAGATCCGGGGGATTTCCGAAGAGACAACGACCGGCGTTCACCGGCTGGCGGATATGTACGCCAGGGGAGAACTGAAGATCCCGGCGATTAATGTTAATGATTCCGTGACCAAATCCAAATTTGATAATTTATACGGATGTCGGGAGTCATTGCTGGACGGCATCAAACGGGCAACGGATATCATGATTGCCGGGAAAATATGCGTCGTGGCCGGGTATGGCGATGTGGGGAAAGGGTGCGCCCACGCTTTTCGCGGTATGGGCGGCCGTGTGATCGTGACGGAAATCGATCCGATCTGCGCCCTCCAGGCGGCCATGGAAGGTTTTGAGGTCAAGAAAATGGAGTACGCGGCAAAGGTCGGCGATATTTTTGTCACGGCCACAGGCTGTTGCGATGTCATCCGTCCTGAGCACATGGATGTGATGAAGCATAACGCTGTTATCTGTAACATCGGTCATTTTGATTTGGAAATCAACGTCGCGTATCTGAATAACCGCAAGGATATCAAAAAGATTGAAATCAAGCCGCAGGTGGATCAATACTCCTATCCCAACGGCAAACAGCTCATCGTTCTGGCTGAGGGAAGACTGGTGAATCTTGGCTGCGCCACGGGACATCCTTCTTTCGTCATGAGCAATTCATTCACCAATCAGGTCCTGGCTCAAATGGAACTCTGGCAAAACAGCCATCGGTATGAAAAAAAAGTGTATATCCTGCCCAAGCACCTCGATGAAAGAGTGGCCAGACTTCATTTGCAAAAGGTCGGCGTGGAACTGGATACTCTGAATAAGACCCAGGCCGAGTATTTGAATATAAAAGTTGAGGGACCGTATAAACCCGATCATTACCGGTATTGATTCTTTAAAGTTGAAAGGGACTGCATTATGCCAAAAATTTACTATGATAAAGACGCGGATCTCAATGTCTTTAAAGATAAAGTGATTGCCGTTATCGGCTATGGGATTCAGGGGCGCGGTCAGGCCTTAAGCCTGCGCGACAGTGGTTTGAATGTGATTGTCAGCCAACGCGAAGGCGGGCCGAATTATGAACAGGCCAAGAAGGACGGCTTTGTCCCCGTGGAAGCCAACAAAGCGGCGAAAAAGGCCGACGTCATCATGATCCTGACCCAGGACCATGTTCAGGCTCAACTGTATAAGAAATTCATCAAACGAAATTTAGAGAAGGGAAAATCCCTGGCCTTTTCTCATGGCTTTAATATCCATTTTAAGCAGATCATCCCTTCGATGGATGTGGACGTCTGGATGATCGCGCCCAAAGGCCCCGGGGCTTTAGTGCGTCGGCAATACGAAGAGGGCAAAGGCGTCCCGTGTCTTGTGGCGATTCATCAGGACGCGACGGGACAAGCGCTGAAATACGCCTTGGCCTATGCCAAAGGGATCGGCGGAACCCGGGCGGGGGTCATTGAGACCACGTTTAAGGAAGAGACCGAGACGGACCTTTTCGGCGAACAGGTTGTTTTGTGCGGCGGAACGAGTGCCTTGATTAAGGCTGGGTTTGAGACGCTTGTGGAGGCCGGCTATCATCCGGAGATCGCGTATTTTGAATGCCTGCATGAGTTGAAGCTCATTGTGGATTTGATTTATGAAGACGGGATCCGGGGTATGCGCAAACGGGTTTCCGATACGGCGGAATATGGAGATTACTCCCGGGGGCCGAGAATTATTAATGACCGGACCCGGAAAGAAATGAAGAAAATTCTGGCCGAGATTCAATCCGGTAAATTCGCTAAGGAGTGGATCCGTGAAAATAAGAACGGCCGTCCGCGTTTTAATCAGTATCGTAAAGATTCTGAGAATCATCCGATAGAAGAAGTCGGCAGCCAGTTGAGGGCCATGATGCCTTGGATGAAGAAATGAAGTCTTCTACTACATTCCCGACGGCAAGCCGCGGGGTAGCCGAAAAGCCATGAACCGCTGAGGGACATCCTCGGCGTTAGAGAATAGACAATGGGCGTGAAGGTCTCAAGGGGCTGATCGCCCATTGTTGTCTTCACTGATTCCGTTGGCCGTTGGGGGATAGCTGGGACTATGAAACTGCATTTAGGTTGCGGCACAAAGAAACTGGAAGGCTGGATCAATATTGATTCCGTCAAGGCCTGTGAACCGGACCTGGTGCATGATATCAGCACGCCCTTGCCGTTTAAGGATTTATCCATGGACGAGGTCTTAGCCGAAGATCTCCTGGAGCACTTTGACAAATATGCCCGGTACGTTGTTTTTTATGAATGGATAAGGGTCATGAAAATCGGCGGGCGTTTGACGCTTCAAGTCCCTAACTTTAAAAAGATTCTTTATAAATATTTCAAGTTCGGTTATGATAATTTTGTCGATTTTATTTTTGGGGAAAATCTTTGGGAGTCCCGAGTCTACATCGGGCATTTCGGTAATCACAAGTGGGGATACAGCGAGAAGAGCCTGCGGGAGTTTGTCGCCGTGTTCGGGATTAAGAACGTTGAAATAAAGACTATCGGTCTGAACCTGAGGCTGGTCGGCGAGAAAATAGAACACAAGACCCTGGATCAGTTGGATGGCGTAAAAATTTACTCCCACGCCAATAGCCATGGCACCGGCACCCCGGAGGTTTCGCTAAAATTTGCCCGGGAGCGGATAAGAATATTCCAGGCAAATCAGGAAGGACGCGGATAAAAGGGAGTGACAACCGAAAATCATTGTTGGAATCAGGAAAAAAATTATGTCTGAACAAAATAGAGTCTTAATCTTTGATACAACCCTGCGCGACGGGGAACAGGCCCCGGGGGCGAGCATGAACGAAAAAGAAAAATTGGAAATCGCTTACGCCCTGGAGCGGCTGGGGGTGGATATTATCGAGGCGGGCTTCCCCGTGATTTCCGAAGGAGACTTCAATTCGGTTCAATCCGTCGCGAAACATATTAAAGGCAGTATTGTCTGCGGCCTGGCGCGTTCTATGAAAGCGGATATTGACGCGGCGGCTGAAGCCTTGGCCGCGGCCAGGAAGAAACGCATTCATGTCTTTTTGGCGACCTCCAAGATCCATATGCGTTTTAAATTAAAGAAAACCCAGGAGGAAATTTTGAAGATGGCCGTCGATGCCGTCAAGTACGCCAGGAAAAAAGTCGAAGATATCGAATTTTCTCCGGAAGACGCCTCCCGGACGGAACGCGAATTTCTGTATCGAATTCTGGAAGAAGTGATTAAGGCCGGCGCCACCACGGTCAACATTCCGGACACCGTGGGTTACAGCGTGCCCGCGGAATATGCCCAGTTGATTGGGGACATCAAGAATCATGTCCCGAATATTCATAAGGCTGTGATCTCCGTCCACTGCCATGATGACTTGGGGGTCAGTGTGGCCAATTCTCTGGCGGCGATTAAGAACGGAGCCCGGCAAGTGGAATGTACCATCAATGGGATCGGCGAGCGTGCCGGTAACGCGTCCATGGAAGAAATCGTTATGGCGTTAAAGACCCGCTCAGATTTCTTTGGATGTACCACAGGCATCCATACCCAGGAGATCTGCCGGATTTCGCGGCTGGTCAGCAAATGCACCGGGTTTGTCGTCGCGCCCAATAAAGCTATTGTGGGTCATAACGCCTTCCGTCATGAGGCCGGCATTCATCAGGATGGTATTTTAAAAGAACGCTCCACGTATGAAATCATGCGTCCGGAAGATGTCGGTTTTATGGGGACAGGCCTGGTCTTGGGCAAACACTCGGGCCGGCACGCCTTTAAAGACCGTCTGAAGATGCTGGGTATTGAATTGAAGGACAAAGGATTGGATGAGGCCTTTGATCGTTTTAAACGCGTGGCGGATAAGAAAAAACAAGTTTATGATGAAGACCTGATCGTCATCGTTGAAGATGAATTGAAAGCCTTTCAAAAAACGTGGAACTTAGTCAGTCTTATCTTTCAGAGCGGGACCAATATAAAACCGGACGTGCGTGTTGTCTTGAAATCCAAGGGCGAGACGTACGAGAAAAGCTCTTCCGGCGACGGTCCGGTGGATGCCTGTTATAAGGCGATTGACGCGGTCACGAAGGTCAAGGGTGAACTGCTGGACTATTCGATCCAGTCCGTCACCCAGGGGAAAGACGCCATGGGCGAGGTCACGGTTAAGGTAAAATTCAAGGACAGGAATATCATCGCTCGCGGGACAAGCACGGATATTTTAGAGGCCTCCGCCAAGGCGTATATTAACGCGGTGAATAAACTTCTCTCACAGCAGGCGGATGGGAAATCGTAATCTTTTAAGAATTCTTCTCGGAAGGCAGCCCCACCAGGTAACCGTGGGGTTTCCTTTTACACATGTCTATGAAAGACTATCAAGCCATTTATGGGATTATCGGCAATCCTTTGGGGCATAGTTTGTCTCCTTTAATGCATAATGCGGCGTTCAAGGAATTAGGGGTGGATGCCGTCTATAAAGCGTTCCCGCTTGAGGCCGATGATGTTCAAGACTTTTTTAAAAAACTGAAGGAAAAGGCGTGTCCTATTTTCGGTTTAAATGTCACCGTTCCTTACAAAGAGGTGGTCCTGGAGTATGTGGACGCTCTCGCTCCTCTCGCGGAGAAAATAGGCGCGGTCAACACGATTGTGGTGACCCAAGACCGCCGGTTGATCGGGTATAATACCGACGCGCCTGGATTCTTAGCCCATCTGACCGAACTCCAATTTAATTTGACCGACAAGCGCGTGGCCATCCTTGGGGCCGGCGGATCCGCCCGCGCGATCCTGGCGATCCTTTGTTTGATTCCTGAGCGGCCGCAATCCATCCGGATTTATAACCGGACTTCCTCCCGGGTGGATCAGCTCATCGCCGATCTTCAGAGCCGGATTGATTTGAGTATCGTGGAAACGGTCGAGCACGTGGAGGATTTAAATATTGAATTGGCGGATCTGCTTATTAACACAACGTCGATGGGTTTAAAAGAAGAGGATCCCTGTCTGGTGGAAGAAAGTTTTTTTCATCCCGATATGCTGGTCTATGATTTAATCTATAATCCCCCGGAAACTCTTTTGTTGAAAATGGCCAAAGAACGCGGGACCCAGACCTCGAATGGATTAGGAATGTTATATTATCAGGGAGTTTTGTCTTTACAACATTGGGCGAATCTTCAGTTGGATGACAGGGTGAAAGAAAAAATGTGGGAAGCCATTCACAAAAGGACAGCGAAATGATGGACACAAGCGTTATCGGCCCCTTTATTTTTATTTTAGGTTCAATCGTCGGGAGTTTTCTCAATGTCTGCATAGTCCGTCTCCCGCATGAGAAGTCCGTGGTTTATCCCGGTTCTCATTGCGTTCAGTGCAAAAAGCCGATTTCCTGGTTCGACAATATCCCTTTGATCAGTTATCTCCTCCTCAGAGGGCGTTGCCGCTATTGTCAGCAAAAAATTTCTTTTCGGTATTTTTTTGTTGAATGCCTGACGGCGATGATTTTTCTTGGATTCTATCTTTATTTTGGATTGACGATGCTTCTGCTCCCGTATCTTTTCATGGTCAGCGGGTTTATTGTCGCGACCCTTGTGGACTTCGAACACCGGATCATCCCGGATGAGGTCAGCGTCGGTGGAATTGGCCTTGGTCTTGTTTTGAGTTTATTTCTGCCGGAAATGCATGGAATTCATTCTGAGGCCATTCAGGTCAAGTATCCCGTTTTGGCCGCCCACTTTTTATCTCTGGGCTATTCTTTGTTAGGCGTCCTAGCCGGCGGGGGATTAATCTATGCCATGGGTGTTTTAGGGGACTTCCTCTTTAAGAAAGAATCCATGGGCGGCGGTGATGTGAAGCTTCTGGCCATGGTGGGCGCGTTCTTGGGATGGAAATTGGCTGTTTTATCCTTCTTCATCGCCCCGGTCTTAGGCGCTGTTTACGGAGTTATTGAAAAAATCCGGACCAAGGATTCAACCATCGCGTACGGCCCGTTTCTTGTTTTTGGCGCTCTCATCAGTCTGTTTTGGGGGGAGCGTATCCTCGCGTGGGTCATGAGCGGCTACGGGTTGTATTAAACGTCTTAGTGATCCGGTTCCCAATTCCTAAAATAAAATATATATCTCCTATCCCGTTTTCCGTTTTCCCGTATTTTATTCCCCCGTTTTCTTGAAAAATTGACACCCCGGTTCGCCTGTGTTAGAATCGGCCCATGAAAATTTCGAATATTGCCCTGATCGGATTTATGGGGGTGGGGAAATCCATGGTCGGCAGCCGGCTGGCGCAGCTTTTGAAGAAAAGAGTTATATCGACGGATAATCTTATTGAAAAAAGAGAGCGGCGGTCCATTGCCGAGATATTTCGGGACAGCGGTGAACCGTATTTTAGAAAATTAGAAAAGGCCGTTGTTCAAGAGATTTCTCAAGAGGAGGACGTCATCATCGATTGCGGCGGCGGTGTTCCGTTGGATGCCGGGAACATGGAGCGATTGAAGAGGAATTTTACGGTGGTGTATTTACGGGCGTCCGCGGAATTTATTTTTGAGAATTTAAAAAGAACCAAAAAACGTCCCTTGCTTGACGTCCCCGACCCTCAGGCCAAGATAAAAGAGCTCCTTGAGAAACGCGAGCCCTTTTACCGCGAAGCGGATATTGTGTTGGATACAAATAATAAAAGCATCGAACAGATCTCTGAGGATATTTTGAAGATACTTAATCGCCCTGAGTGATCATTGGTGTACCCTTGACACGCCCCCTGTCTATTGAATAACCATTCCCCGTATTTCCCCAATAAATAAGGTTGGATAAAAGATGACTGAATTAGACGCCTTATTGGTTCTTAATGCCGTCGCGGGAGTAGGGAACATCCGCGTAAGAAAATTGGTTGAGCAGTACGGCTCCGCCCATAAACTGTTTTCGCTGGACGAAGCTGAGTTGAGGGAAAATGGCGTCCCTCAGCCCGCCGTTCAGAATATTTTGAATTTCCCTAGAGACAATTTCCTGAAAAACGAATATAATCTCATCACGCAAAAGAAGGTTAAACTCGTGGACTATCGGGATGAGTCCTATCCGGTGAATCTTCGCGGTATTCCCGATGCCCCCATCGTTCTTTATGTCCGCGGGAGCATACTTAAGGACAATGAAGCTTCGATCGCTATTGTCGGATCAAGACGTTGTTCCCTCTATGGATCATCTGTTTCCGGGCAGTTTGCCGGACGTCTCGCGGAGCTCGGTTTTTGTGTGGTCTCTGGTCTGGCCAGGGGAATCGATACGGCGGCGCATCAAGGGGCGTTGAAGGCCAAGGGGCAAACTCAGGCGGTGATGGGATGCGGTTTGGCGCAGATCTACCCTCCGGAAAACAAGAATTTGTTTGAAGAAATTTCAGAAAAAGGGGCCGTCATTTCAGAGTTTTCCATGGAGACGCCTCCGGCGCCGTATAACTTTCCTCGACGAAACAGGGTCATTAGCGGTTTATCCTGGGGGGTGGTGGTCGTGGAAGCGGCGCTTCGAAGCGGGGCGTTAATTACCGCCGATTGCGCTTTGGAACAAGGCCGGGATGTTTTTGCCGTTCCTGGAAAGGTGGATAATCCGGGGTCCTGGGGCGCGCATAATCTGATCAAACAGGGCGCCAAGTTGGTCAGTTCTGTGGAGGACATTCTGGAAGAACTGGAACTCCCCTTAACAAGGTTTCTGGAAGAGAGAAAGGCGCGGGCAGGACAGGACATCCCTCAGGACAAGGAGCTTCCTAATCTTATGCCCTCGAACCCTTTTGTAACTTCTGCCGCTCATGGAAACTGTTTGGAGGCGTTGCCGTCTGAAGGGGAATTAACGGAAGAGGAAAATGCCGTTTATCGTCATTTGAGCGACAGTCCCGTTCACGTGGATGAGTTGAGTTTACGGTGCGCCCGACCCGCCGCGTTCATAGGTTCTGTTTTGCTTCAATTGGAACTCAAACGGGTAGTCAAGCAACTGCCCGGGAAATTGTTTGTAAAATAAATTAATAATGATATTTGTTCAGTGAAGGTATCGATATGACAAAAGCAATCGTTATTGTTGAATCTCCGGCTAAGGTTAAGACCATTAATAAAATTCTGGGGAAAAATTATAAGGTCGTGTCTTCCATGGGGCATCTGGTTGACCTGCCCAAATCGACGTTAGGCGTTGATATTGAGAAAAATTTCCAGCCGTCGTTCATTGTTGTCCGCAGCAAGCAAAAAATTCTTACCAATTTAAAGAAAGAAAGCAAAAGCGCCAAGGAAATTTATGTGGCCACGGATCCTGACCGGGAAGGTGAGGCCATCGGCTGGAATTTAATCAATCATATCGGCGAAGGTAAGAAAGTCTTTCGGGTGACTTTTCAAGAAATCACCAAAGAAGCCGTGCTCAAGGCCTTTGAGAAGCCCCGGGAGTTTGATATCAAGAAAATCGATGCCCAGGTGGCCAGACGGATTCTTGACCGGATTGTCGGGTATAAAATCAGCCCGATCCTTTGGAAAAAGGTCGGTTCCCGTTTGAGTGCCGGGCGTGTCCAGTCCGTGGCCCTGCGCCTCATCGTGGAACGGGAGCGGGAGATTAAGCGGTTTGTCCCCAAGGAGTATTGGCAGATCCTGGTCGATCTTAAGAAGCCGGACCGTGAGGATATCCTGAGTGCCTCTTTGGAGAAATACGATAATGAGAAATTGGAACTGGGATCCAAACAGATCACCGACGCCCTGCTCGAGAAGATGAAAGGGGAGCGTTTCATCGTTTCGGATATCGCCCAGAGAGAAATCAAGCGTAAAGCCTCGCCGCCTTTGATTACCAGTACCCTGCAGCAAGAGGCCTTTAACAAATTGAAGTTTAACGCCAACAAAACCATGATGATCGCCCAGCAGCTTTATGAAGGCATGGAAGTCGGTGACGGGGAATCCGTCGGGCTGATCACGTACATGAGAACAGACTCGGTCAACATCTCGCAAGAGGCGATGGGGAAAGTGCGGCAATTTATTAAGACCCAGTATGGAGATAACTATTTGCCGGACACCCCGAATGTCTATAAATCCAAGAAGTCAGCCCAGGAGGCCCATGAGGCTATCCGTCCCTCCGATGTCTTACGCGGACCCGAGACCCTGAAAAAGATCCTGGATGCGGATCAATACAAGCTCTATGAAATCATTTGGAATAGATTTGTCAGTTCCCAGATGGTGCCGGCCGTGTATCAATCTAAAAAAATAGAAATCACGGCGGGGAAATTTCTTTTCGGGGTCAACGGCTCAACGCTTCTTTTTGACGGTTTTCTCACCCTCGAACGTGAGGAGAAAGAAGAGGAAAAGAAACTCGATTTCTCTCATTACCAGAAGGGGGATCATTTGGAGTTAAAGGAGATTAAACCCTCCCAGCATTTTACGAAGCCGCCGCCTCGTTTTTCGGACGCGAGTTTGGTCAAGGCCCTGGAAGAAGACGGCATCGGACGTCCCAGCACCTACGCCTCGATTATTCAAACGCTGGCTTTCCGCAATTATGTGCTCCGTGACCGGGGCTATTTCACGCCGACGGAACTGGGGATAACGATTTGCGATTTGCTGGTGGAATATTTTCCCAAAGTTCTCGATGTGGGGTTCACGGCGCGCATGGAAGAGAACCTGGACCTGGTCGAAGAAGGAAAGTTGGAGTACCCCAAACTCCTCCAGGAGTTTTATCAGCCCTTTAAAGGGGAGTTGGATCACGCGGAGAACACGATTGTCAAGACGCACAACTTTATTGACAAGAAGTGCCCTGAATGCGGACGGCAGATGGCTGTGAAGTGGGGCCGGCGGGGAAAGTTTTTAAGTTGTTCAGGCTTCCCGCAGTGTAAATTCGCCCAGCCTATTACTTCAGGCATCAAATGCCCTCAAGAAGGATGCGGCGGGGAATTGGTCAAACGGCAATCCAAAAAAGGCATGCCGTTTTACGGCTGCAGCCATTATCCCAAATGCACGTATGTCAGCTCCAAGCCGCCGGAAATCGTCGACGAGGCCGGCAGCGGGAGTTCCCAGGGAGAAAAGAAAGACGCGGGCGCTGAGACATGAATCGGTATATTGAGAAATTTGTCAACTATTTGGATGTGGAGAGAAATTATTCCAGACACACCATTCTCAATTACAGTCTTGATTTGGAAGATTTCTTTAAGTTTCTCGATAAGGTCGCCCTGGAGAAGTGTGATTATTTGTTCCTGAGAAAGTATCTTGCCTATTTGAGAGAGAAGCAGCATCGACCTAGATCGCTTGCCCGAAAACTTTCTTCCTTAAGAAGTTTTTTCAGGTTTCTTCTCCGGGAAGGACTTCTGAAGAATAATCCCGCTTTATTGATGATGTCGCCGAAACTGGATAAGACATTGCCGAAATTCTTAACGGAAGAAGAAATGGCGCGATTTATTGAGTCCGCTTCCGACGGAAAGCCGCTGAGCCGCAGGGACAGGGCCATGATGGAAACCCTGTACAGCACCGGGATCAGGGTGAGTGAACTGGTTGGGATGAATGTCCATGATGTGGATTTCATTGGGAATACGGTGAAGGTATTCGGCAAAGGGAAAAAGGAACGGATTGTTCCTATCGGCGATAAAGCCTTGGGGGCGATGAGAGATTATTTGCAGGACCGCCTCCATCAGCCGGGCGCCCTGTTTCTCGACAAGAAAGGAAATCGTTTATCCGATAGAGGCGTTCGGAGGATTCTCCAGAAATATATCCACGCGGGCAGTCTTCAAACCCATGTCTCACCGCATGTGTTCCGTCATTCCTTCGCGACGCATCTGCTCAACCGGGGGGCCGACCTGCGGTGTGTTCAGGAATTGCTGGGTCACGCTAATCTTTCAACGACGCAAATATATACTCATGTCACGACCGACCGGCTGAAAAAAGTATATGACCAGGCCCATCCCAGGGCGTAATGCTGCCTATCATCAAGGGTTGAACAAATCGTATGCGGTTCATTTTTGACATCATTTTTGTGGTCTATGCCTTAGTGTATTTTCCTTATGTGATGCTTCAGAGGAAATGGCATAAGGATTTTCCCCAGCGTCTCGGCTGCTGGCCCGCGGCCTTGAGGAGCGCGTTTAAACAGAAAGACAATATCTGGGTCCACGCGGTCAGTGTCGGCGAGGTCGAGGCGTCTTTACCTTTGATTAAAAGGATTAAGGAATCCTTCCCGGCGTACGGAATGATTTGCTCCACCGTGACACCAACAGGCTATCGTCTCGCCAGGGAGAGATTGCAAGATCAGGGACTTGTTATTTATGCCCCGCTGGATTTTAGCTGGATGACGCGCAAACTCGTCCATCTCATCCGGCCTAAAATGTACGTTGTGGTGGAAACAGAAATTTGGCCGAATATGTTCTTGGCGCTCCAAAGCCGGGGCGTGCCGATCGTCCTGGTGAACGGCCGTATTTCGGACAAGGCCTTCAGAAACTATCAAAAGATTTCTTTTCTCCTGAGAAGGATCCTGCGTGGTGTGAGCCATTTTTGCATGCAATCTTCCCTCGATGCGCGGCGGATCCTAACGCTCGGTGCCCCGCAAGAAAGGGTCAGCGTCGTGGGCCATTTGAAGTTTGATAACCTGCCGCCGCCTGCCGCGGATTTACCCAAAATAAATTTTGGAAAAGACGACAGGCTTCTCATCGCCGGCAGCACGCATCCGGGAGAGGAGGAAATCCTTCTTAAAATTTATAAAAAGCTGGTTGCCGAGTTCAAAACGATACGATTAGTCCTCGCCCCCCGCCATGTGGAGCGGACGCAGGATGTTGTCAGGCTGGTGGAAGACCTGGGATTTAAGGCGGTTAAGTTTTCGCGTGCCGCCGATGTCCGATTGACGGCCGATTCCGTCGTTGTTGTCGACACCATAGGACAGTTGCGGACTTTGTACAATTGGGCGGAGGTTGTTTTTGTGGGAAAATCGCTCACCGTCCCCGGCGGACAGAACATCATCGAACCGGCCTTTTACGGCAAGCCGGTTTTTGTCGGACCCCACACGCGGAATTTTCGTGACGTGGTGGCGTTGTTTTTACAAGAACAGGCGCTTGTTCAAGTCCGGGATGCCGATGAATTATTCTTTGCTTTAAAGGAATTTCTTCGGGATCCGAACCCGAGGACACAAATGGGGCTTCGGGCGCAAGCCGTCGTTCAAAAATATCAGGGTGCGACCGCCCGCACGATTAAAATCCTTTCAACCTTTCTTGGCCGGGAATAAGAGGAAGAACATGAGCGTGAGGCATTTCCTGTATTTGGTGGCGACGGATCAGAAAAAGGGATGGGGAATTCAGGTCTTGAAATCCGTCTTAGGCCTGTTGTCCTGCCTTTATGGTTTCGTGGTTCTGATCATTGGGTGGGCTTACCGCGGGGGCTTGTTTAGAACCATCCGTCTGGCCAGACCAGTTGTGAGTGTCGGCAACATGACTTTGGGAGGCGTGGGCAAAACGCCCCTTGTGGAATTGATCGCCGCGGCCTTAAAAGAGAAGAACATCAAACCGGTTGTTCTCATCCGCGGGTATATGAGTCCAATATGTTCGCGGAAGTCAGGAGTTGGGCGCAGGTCCTTAAGCGATGAAGCCCGGATGCTGGTCGCTTCTTTGGGGGATGTGCCGGTCTTGGTCGGGGCGGACAGAGTGAAGAATGCCGTCAATTTTTTGAAAGGGCACACCGCGGATATTTTCTTGTTGGATGACGGGTTTCAGCACCGGCGGATTTTCAGGCAGTTGGATATTGTGGCGATTGACGCGACCGATCCTTGGGGGAACGGATGTTTGATCCCTCGTGGTATTTTGAGAGAACCTTTCAGGGCCTTGCGCCGGGCGCACATGGTGGTGTTAACCAAGACGGACTTAGGCGGGTCCAACGTCCCTCAGATCAAGGCGCGGTTACAAACGTTAGGCCTCACCCTCCCGGTCATCGAGACCATTCATCAGCCCTGCGCCCTTGTGGATGTGCGTTTGAAGACAACGACGTCGATGTCTTTCCTTAAAGGAAAAACAATTTGTTCTTTTTGCAGTATTGGACATCCCAAGACGTTTGAAATGACGCTGGTGAATTTGGGGGCGCAGTTAGCAAAAAGTTTTTCTTTTATTGACCATCATGTGTATGAAGAAGACGATATCGCGCGGATCGCCCGGTATTGTCAGGCCGACGGGATCGATACGGTGGTGACCACACAGAAAGACGCGGTCAAACTGGAACAGTGGTTACGGTTCTTCCCGGCGTCTTTTAAAGTTTTATCCTTGCAGATCAAGATATCGATTGTCAAAGGGAAGGAAGAATTCTTTGAAAGAATTGATCATCTACTACAGCGCTAGACTTTTTGGTCTGGTCATCCAATCCTTGCCGTTGCCCGTGGCCCTCTGGACGGGAAAGTTTCTCGGCATGATGGTCTATTACGTCGACGCGCGGCATAAGGCCTTGGCCTATGCCAATCTGAAAATGGCCTTTAGCCGTTTAAGGTCATCGGATGAGTTAAAGCGAATCACCAAGATTCTGTTTCAGAATTATGGACGGAATTTGATTGAATTGTTCCGCATGCCGCTGCTGACTCCGTCTAAGTTCGCGGAATTGGTCAAGATTGAAGGAAAGGAAAACATCTCTGAGGCGTTGAAGCAAGGCAAGGGACTGATTTTGATTGCCATGCATTTTGGAAGCTGGGAGATGGCCAGCGTTTCGTGCGGTTTACTGGATCATCCGTACAAGGTCATTGTCAAACCGCAAGTGAAATATTCTAAACTCGATGAGCTGCTCAATTCTTACCGGGCCTGCGGGGGGTCGGTCATTCTTTCCAAAGGATTGGGGACGCGGGACTTTGTGAAAAGTTTAAAGAACAATGAAGTCATCGGCATGGTGGTGGATCAAGGGGGCAAGGATGGTGTCCTGGTGCCGTTTTTCAGCCGGCAGGCATCGATGTCCTCAGGGGCCATCCGTATGGGATTGAAGTGGGGCGTGCCGTTATGCTTCTCTATTATTATCCGGGAAAACGGCGCGCACCACCGGATGATCATTAATAAACCTCTTGAGCTGGAAAATACCGGAGACATGGAAAAAGATGTTGTGACGAACTTAACAAAGATCGCCGGGATCATGGAACGGTATATCACCGAGTATCCGTCGGAATACATGTGGTTCTATAAAATCTGGAAGTATTCGAAAGAGGCGCATATCACCCTTCTCAGTGACGGAAAGACTGGTCATCTGCGGCAATCCGAGACGGTGGCGCGGATGATGCAGAAGGCTTTGGCGGAAAGAAGGATCGCCTCAACGGTTCAAACCGTTCAGGTGAATTTCAAGAATAAGTTTGCCGCGAGAATTTTTTCTCTCATGAGTCTTCTTTCGCGTCCTTTCTTGCATCAGGGCCGGCTGCAATGTCTGAAATGGTTTCTGACCGAGAAGTCTTTAAAAGATGTCATGGCCGCGAAGGCGGATTTTATTGTCTCCTGCGGCTCCTCCATCGCCGGGGTGAATCATCTTTTGTCTCAGGATCATAATGCCAAAAGCCTGGTGGTCCTTAAGCCGGGTCTCTTGGGATATGACCGGTTTGATTTGGTCCTATTGCCCCAGCATGATGTCTCGCGTCAAGACAGGAGCAGGAAACGCGTCGCTGTCACGGTCGCGGCGCCGAATTTGGTTAATGAAGAGTATCTGAAAGAACAATCCGTTTTGCTTTTGAACCGGTTTTCGCATCTGAAGAGCCATACAAGAATGAAGATAGGCCTTTTTATCGGCGGCAATTCGAAAAACGTTTATTTGAGCGAGCCTCAGATAAGGGTATTGATTCACCAGATCAAGCAGATCGCTCAAGAAATGAACGCGGATATCCTGGTGACGACGTCCCGCAGGACCCCGGGGCATCTTGAGCAACTGCTTCACGCGGAATTGAAGAAATTTCCCCGATGTCCTTTGCTGATATTGGCTAACAAGGATAATATCCCGGAGGCTGTCGGCGGGATTCTGGGGTTGTCGGATATCGTCGTGGTGTCGGGGGACAGCATCTCCATGATCTCTGAGGCCGCGGCTTCAGGGAAAGACACCATTGTTTTTTCTCCGGAAAGCCGCGGAGGTTTCTGGAAAGGGACGGACAAGCATAAAGTGTTTATTGAAAAACTTTATACCCAGGGATTTATTTTATCCGCCGAGGCGGGAAGTGTCGCGCAAACCATCAATGACGTTTTCAAGAACAAGATCCATACAAAGAAAATCGAAGACCAGCAGATTATTCTCAACGCGGTGCGGGAAGCTATTTAACTCTTTAGCAGGCGCTTGGAAAGAGCGGCAACGCCAGGGAATCAATTCTTGCCCGCGGGCAAGAATTCAGACAGCCGCCGGCTGGCAACGCGGCATGAACCTGACTGGAATAAAATTTCTTAAAGCGGAAGCGTTTCTATGAAAATATTACAAATACTTCCTGAATTGAACGTCGGAGGCGTGGAGACCGGGACTCTGGATTTCGCCAAGTATCTGGTCGCCCATGGGCATCAGTCTTTGGTTGTCTCTCACGGGGGCAAGTTAGTGGCCGAACTCGAGAGGGCGGGAAGCCGGCATTATGTTTTGCCGGTCCACCAAAAATCATTTTTATCCATAGTGAAGCAGATTAAACCTCTTCGAAAAATCATTCTGGAGGAAAAGGTCGATATCGTTCACGCCCGTTCCCGCGTCCCGGCCTGGATCGCTTACTTTGCCTGCCGCAAGACAGACGCCTCTTTTATCACGACCTGTCATGGTTATTATAAAAATTATTTATTCAGTCAGGTGATGGGTTGGGCCAAGTTGGTCATTGCCCCGAGCAAGGTGATCGCGCGTCACATGATGGATGATTTTCATGTCTTCCCGGAGCAAATCCGGTGCATTCCCAGGAGCGTCGATTGGGAGAAATTTTCCATTCCCAGGACGCCGAAGACGGGAGGCGAGCCGCGCATCATAACGATCGTTGGACGCGTAACGCCTCTGAAAGGCCATGTCTATTTTATCAAGGCCATGGCCAAAGTGATTCGGTCCATGCCTCATATTAAGGTGTGGATTGTCGGCGATGCCCCGGCCAAGAAGGAATTTTATAAACGGGAAGTTGAGGTGTTGATTCGCCGTCTGGGGATACAAGACTATGTGGAGTTCTTAGGTAACCGTCAGGATATTCCTCAGCTTTTGTCCAAGACCGATGTGTTGGTGTTATCGACGATCACGCAGGAAGCCTTTGGCCGCGTGATTTTGGAGGCCCAGGCCGCGGGGGTCCCGGTTGTGGCCACCAAGGTCGGCGGCGTGGTGGATATTATTGATGAAGGCAAGACAGGGCTTCTGGTCCAGCCCAAAGACACCGAGGCCATGGCCGGGGAAGTGATGCGGCTGCTCAAAGATCCATTATTGGTTCAACAGATCACCGCGCAGGCGCAGAAGAAACTTAAAGAAGAATTTACGATTGACAAAATGGCCTCCCGGACCCTCGAGGCGTATCAGGAACTTGCCACGGTGAAGAATATCTTCGTTATCAAATTAAGCGCCCTGGGGGATGTAATTCTCATTACAGCCTCGCTAAAGGCGTTACGGCACCAATTCCCCAAGGCCAGGATCTATTGTCTAGTGGGAAAGGATGTCGTGAAGATCCTGCAGAGCTGCCCGTATCTGGACGGTCTCATCGTTTACGATCAGAAGGATAAAGGATGGTGGGACATATTTAAGTTTTCTTCCAAGGTGCGGGCGTATAAGTTTGATCAAGTGATCGATTTTCAAAACAGCCGTCGCAGCCATGTGTTAGCATTTTTGAGTTTTGCCAGAGACACGTATGGGTTTCATAATGGGAAATGGAGTTTCTTGCTGACACGGCCTGTTTCCGGTTACCGGAATGATATCCCTCCGGTGGAGCACCAGTTCCAGATTCTGGAGAAATTGGGGATTTCTTATAAGACCGCTCATCCATTCCTTGAGCTTTGGCCGTCGGAAAAAGACCGTCAATATGCTCAAAAATTACTGGACGCCGAGTGGCTGGGAAACAGCAAGAACATGGTGGGCATCAATATCGCCGCTTCAGCCAAATGGCAAACCAAGAATTGGCCTGTGGAACACGTCGCGAAATTGTGTGATCTTCTTTCGAGCAAGAACATCCGGGTCGTGTTAACGGGCATGGCGAAAGATAAAATCCTGGTGAAAAAGGTTTTATCCCTGACCCATGCCAAGCCGGCGGATCTGACCGGCAAGACGGATATTTTACAGCTCGCGGCGCTGATCAAAAAATGTAAAGTTTTTGTCACGCCGGATTCGGCACCGCTTCATGTGGCCGCGGCCATGAAAGTCCCTTGTATCGCTTTCTTTGGGCCGACGGATTCAAAACGCCACATCCCCCCGGCCAAGAAAATGATTGTTTTCGAGAAGAAACCCGCCTGTGCCCCTTGTTACAGTTCGCGATGCAAGATAGGAACGCATGCCTGTCTGCAGGACATCACGCCGGAAGAAGTCGCTGAGGCCATTGAGACACTGATCGGAGAACATCCTTGAACATCCTTTTTCTAACAACGCATCTGAATACCGGCGGCATAACAACCTATCTTCTGACGTTGACGAAGGGATTGGTGCGCCGCGGATGTTCTGTGCACGTGGCCTCATGCGGCGGAAATAGGGAAGAGGCATTCATTGCAAGCGGGGTAAGACTTCTCAACATCAACATCCGCACCAAGTCGGAACTCTCCCCGCGACTATATCTGGCCCTGCCTCATCTCAGGCGCTACGTCAAGGAACACAATATCGAAATCATTCACGCCCATACGCGGATCACGCAGGTGATGGGGCGATTGTTAAAGACTCTGACGCGCAGGCCGTATGTGTCCACGTGTCATGGGTATTTTAAACCGCGCTTTTCCCGCAGGATTTTTCCGTGTTGGGGAGACGCGGTGATCGCGATCAGTCAGGCTGTTTGTGATCATCTTAAAAAGGACTTTGGCGTCAAGAAGGAGAAGACGGCCTTGATCCCGAGCGGTTTGGACTTAGAGGCGTTTCCCCTCATTGATGAGGAAAAAAGGAAGAGGAACCGTCGGCGTTTGGGGTTAAGCGATGAACCCCTCATCGGCATCGTCGCGCGGCTGTCGGATGTCAAGGGACAGGATATTTTGATTAAGGCGATGAAAAAAGTCATCGAAAGAATCCCGCGGGCCAGGCTTTTGATCGCGGGGGAAGGAAAGTGGGAATCCTCCTTGAAAGACCTCGCGCGCAGTTTAGGGTTAACAGACCATGTCCTATTTTACGCCGGCGTAAACGAGACTGTCGACAGCTTATCGATGTTGGATGTCTTTGCCATGCCGTCGCGTTCCGAAGGGCTGGGTCTGTCGGTGATGGAGGCCCAGGCCTGCGGCCTGCCGGTGGCGGCTTCGCGCGTCGGCGGGATTCCGAGTCTCATTGAAGACGGCCAAACCGGTTTTCTAGTGGAACCTGAAAATCCGGATGCCCTTGCCGGGGCTTTAGTGAAAATTCTCGAGAATCCGGGTCTGGCCAAGCGCGTGGGATCGGCGGCCAGAAAGTTTATTGAAGAAAATTGTTCGTCGGATAAGATGGTGGATAAGACGTTAGCCTTGTACAAAGGCGTTATAGACAAGAGACATGAATAATATCCTGGTGGTCAATGTCAATTGGCTGGGCGATGTGATCTTTTCCTCCCCGGTTTTTAGAGCTCTGAAAGAGGCCTATCCCCAGGCGAGGATCATCTGCCTGGCGGTACCCCGGGTCAAGGAGATCCTTGAGAGTATTCCATTTATCGATGAGATTATTATCTATGATGAGAAAGGCAAACACGCCTCGCTCACGGCCAAGCTGGGGTTGATTTATTCCTTGAGGAAAAAAAAATTTGATATTGCCTTTTTATTGCATCGTTCCCTGACACGGGCATTGTTTGTTTTCCTGGCGGGGATCCCTCGGCGGGTGGGTTACGATACCAAAGGCCGGGGCTTTTTTTTGACGCACAAGGTTAAGCCGCTGGCGGGAGAGGCGCACCGCTCCGATCATTACCTCCATGTGATCGAGTCTTACGGCATTTCCGTCCGCGACCGTCGGACACAATTAAACGTGACCTCCCAGTCCAAGGAGGAGGTCTCGGGGATGCTGACTGCCGAGAATGTCCGGCCCGAAGATGAAATAGTTGTCATTAACCCCGGCGGGAATTGGGATCTGAAACGCTGGCCCGTTGAAAACTTCGCGAAACTGGTGGATCATTTGATGAATGAGGGGCGTTGGAAAGTTGTGATCGCCGGAGCGCCTCAAGATGTCCCTCTGTTTGAGACCATCATCTCCCATAGCAAAGACAAACCCATCAACCTGACGGGAAAGACGACCCTCAAGCAACTCATGGCCCTCATGCAGCGGGCCAGACTGGTGATCTCAGCCGATTCCGGGCCGTTGCATCTGGCCAGCAGTGTCGGTACGGACGTGATCGGCATCTTCGGCCCCACGCGTCCGGAAATCACCGGCCCCCGCGGATCGGGCCGCGGCGCGATCCTCCAGCATGACGTCGGCTGCAACCGCAAGGCGTGTTACCATTTAAAATGTCCGGATAATATCTGTATGAAATCCATCAGTGTGGAAGATGTGCTTACCAAGTTCAATAAGATCATAGAATAACCCCTTTCACTTCCTCAGCAAAGGCCGGTAAATATTCCATTGACGATACCGTTTTACAAATGCGGCATATGACCCGGTCTCTCAGTCTAGAGAATTTTGTTTACAATGAGGACGATTGCAAGGCGATGACCGTGCTTTTGGATTGTCTGCGGCCGCAGGCGGATGCTTATTTTCTATTGACAAATGGAGACGCTGTGGTAAGTTGTGTATGTAAATAAAGTGTACTAAAGTTATTTCAAAGATAACCTATGCTACAATATAATACATCAAAAACTTTTGGGCCCATTGAGACCAATATCATCGCTCGTTTAACATACGAGAAAAAGTTGATCGTCACCATAGAGGATCTCGATCAACTATTTAAACTTGGTCCAGAGGACAGAAAGCAGATTGTTTTCAGGCTCAAAAGGAAAAAAATACTAAACCCTATAAAGCGCGGCGTCTATGCCTTTTCCCCGCTTGAAGCCGGCCCGGAAGGGACAGGGATTGATGAACTGCTTATTCCTCCGCTTTTTTTCCCTAAAAAAAATTATTATGTCGGTTATTCAACTATGTTTAATTACTACGGTTTTTCAGAGCAACTTTTTCAGACTGTATATGTTCTTAATACGACCTTACGTATGGAAAGAATAATTTGCGGCATTTCCTATAAGTTCATAAGAATTCCGGAAAGCCGCATCTATGGGCAGGAAATTATTAAAGTGAAAAATACGGATGTCCTCGTTAGTTCTAAAGAGAGGACGCTCATTGATCTTCTCTATTTTAACAAGCCGGTTGGCGGCATTAATAGTGCCGCCCGGATTTTCAAACAAGTTGTTGAAGAAAAAAAATGTGATATCAGGAAGCTTGTTCAAGACGCCGCGCGCTTTTCGAATATCACGACTAGAAAACGCATCGGTTTGATTCTTGATGATTTAGGCGTCGCCGATACCGCTCTTAGGCCGCTTATCAAAAGTGTAGCGAAAACCGCGCTGAGTTCGTTTAGCGGATCGCGTAAAGGAACACTCAATAAAAAATGGAGAGTCCTTGTCAATGATTCACAAAGATAAAGAGGAATTTATAAAAATTCTTGAGAGAGCATCCAGGAAAAAGGAATTCTTATTGCCTCAATTGGAGAAAGATTATTACTTAACATTGATTCTCTCCCGGGTCCATGAGCTTTCAGAAGACCTCATTTTTAAAGGGGGGACATGCCTGAATAAAATTTATTACGCGTATTATCGTTTGAGCGAAGATCTTGATTTTAGTATAAAGCTCCCGCAGTACGAAGCGACGCGCGGCGAAAGACGCAAGTGTATCCAGCCGGTGAAGGATAATATAAAGAAATTTGTGGAGCCATTCGATATCAGGATTGATGATTCGGGCAATCCCGGGCGTAATGAATCCAAGCAGTATGTATATTATTTCGTTTATCAATCAGCTCTGCGCCAGGTCGAAGCAAAAATTAAATTTGAAATCAGCCTCAGGTATAATCCGATTCACGCGACAGAGAAGCGTCCAGTCCAGCATCATTTTTTGCATCCTTTTACCGGAGAGCCGTTATTTGATGGAGGCAAGGTTAATTGTTTATCCTTAAAAGAGATTGTGAGTGAAAAGCTCCGGGCCGCGGCTTTAAGGGAGACAATCGCGCCGCGCGATTTTTATGATCTTGATTTTATTTTGCGTAGTAAATTCAATCTTGCGGATCAGGAGGTTATCGATCTTTTTAAGAAAAAGATTGAGGAAGATGGCGGAGATCCGGAATTAGCAAAGTATCGCGCCAATCTCGGGCGGTCCAATGATGAAATTAAGGATATGCGTTCACGGATTGAAAATGAATTATTTGACGCATTAACACCGGGTGAACGTGAGCATTTTGATCTCGACCAAGCGTTGGTGAGAATCAATGAGGCTTTAAAAGGGCTAAAGTAATGACGCCGGTGGGTCGTGCGGATGAGAAATCTGATTTTGAGAGGGTTTTAGAAAGGTTTAATCAGATATTCGCGGACAAGAAATTTAATTCAAACGCCCGCCGGACACTTTGAAAGGTTCGGAAAAGAGTTCGGATAAGATTTTTGCGGTAAGCAGGAAGAACGGTAGCATTAGCGCAACACAGTTAGCGCGGATTTTAGGTGTTTCTCCAAGGGCGATAAAAAAACAGATCGCCAATTTGAGATCTTTTGGAGTTTTAAAGCACGTTGGCGGTCGTAAGATGGGGCAATGGGAAATCATCGATAAAAATAACCTTTCCGTTCCTGGACCATAAAAGTCTTGACGATATTGTTTCCGACGCGACCGACCTCACCGCCGCCGCGATCGACGCCTGCCGCGATGTCGGGAAGGGGAAGGTCAAGTGATCGCCTTGTTGAGAGGTCTATAAAAAGGATTAGTTCAAATGAACGGTCAATGGATGGGGCAATACACCGAAGGGCGAATGCGCGAATGCGGGACACAATACTTATTTCGGAAATCAACGTGCCAGGTACTTTCGCAGGGGACAGGTTGAAGGTTGACCGAGTAGGCTCCCTTCGGCAGGAAAATCGAAGAATATGTTCAAAGAATCCGAAACAATCGAGTTCAAGAAATCCACCGCCCAGGTTAAGGCGGGGGTCCTTTCACCTGTGGCCATGCTCAACAAACATGGCCGGGGAGAGGAAATCAATCCGGGAGATTTCTTTATCGGCCATAAGAAGTCGATGAAATTGGATAGTTTCAAATATGCACGTAACGCCATCAGACAAATCACGCATTAAAAAAATACTCGTCATCTCATTGTCGAACATCGGGGATGTGATTTTGACGTTTCCGGTTATTGACATCTTAAAGACCGAGCTGCCTGCCGCCGCGTTGTCCCTGGTGATTGGGCCCAAGGCCCAGTCGCTGTTTAACGGCAATCCGTATCTGGATAAGGTTTATATTTATCATAAGAAACAATCTCCATTAGACATTTTGCCATGGATTTGGAAGTTACGAAAACAACGGTTTGATTTGGTTGTAGACCTGCGCAATACGGCCATCCCTTTGATGATCGCCCCCCAATTCAGGACTCCGTTATGGACGGCAAAGTCAGAAACGCTGCATATGAAGGAAAAGCATCTCAAAAGGCTGGGAACGGTTTTTCCCAATACGTCGAGACTGGATCGATCGTATGCCTTGTTTATCCCTCCCATCGAGGTGCAATATGTCCGACGATTGATTGGTGATGAAATGGGGCATGACCAGAAATATGTTGTGGTGGCGCCGGGGGCGGCCGATCGGGCCAAGAGATGGATCGAAGAGGGGTTTGCCGAGGTCTGTGATCAGTTGGTCGGATCGGAACATTTGAAGGTCGTGTTTGTGGGAGACGAGCAGGACCAAAAAGTCGCGGCAAGGATCGCCGAGAAAATGAGCGAGCCCTCGGTTAATTTATGCGGCCGGGTGAGCCTTATCCAGTTGGCCGAGGTGTTGAAACATTGTCATTTGGCGATCGGTAATGACAGCGCGCCGATGCATCTGGCCAGTTATCTGGATCGTCCTGTCCTGACGATTTTTGGCCCAACGGATCCGCGGAAATACGGCCCGTGGAGTACAAAGGCCGCCTTTATTCAGGGCCGGGCGGATTGCCGGGCCTGCCGGGATCCGGATCATATCAAAGATCATGATTGTATTCGCTCGGTGACTGGCTCCGATGTCCTCAAGGCCATCAAGTTCACTCCGGATGGTGTTGAATTTGTTAGTGGTATTCGAAAGAGCAATGAAGAAGAATTTTAAAAATATTCTTATCGTCCGAACCGATCGCATCGGCGATGTTATCCTGACAACCCCGTCGATCGCCGCTTTACGCAAGGCCTATCCCGAGGCCAGGATCTCGGTGCTGGTCTCGCCGGGCACGCGGGATCTTATCGCCGGTAACCCCTATATTGATGAAGTCCTGGTCGATGACGGGAAAAAGGCTCATCGGGGGTTGTCTGGTTTTTTAAGATTAGTTACTGCATTGAAAAAAAAACATTTTGATCTGGCGGTCGTGTTTCATACCAAGAAAAGGACAAATTTGTTGTGCGTTCTTGCGGGCATTCCTTACAGGCTCGGTTACAAGAATGACAAGTTGGGATTTTTCCTGACGCATCCCGTGGAAGATACCCGTCATCGAGGTGAAAAACATGAGGCGCAATACTGCCTGGACCTGCTGAATCATTTGGGGATAGAGGCTGAAGAGATCGAGGTACATATTTCTCTTCAGAAAGAATCAGAGGCGTGGGCGCGTCAATGGCTTTCCCAAAACCATGTCGCCGCGGACGACCGTCTTGTGGCGGTTCATCCCGGGGCCAGTGATCCTTCCAAGCGATGGCCGGAGGCTTGTTTCGCGGATTTGATTGGACGGCTTTTGGAGCGGTATCACGGAAAAGTTGTCCTGATTGGCGACACCCAAATTCATGAAACGGCCGGCAAGATTCTCGCTAAAATTCCTGGGGTAAGCATGGGGCATCCGGGAAGGGTGTTCGATCTTACCGGTCAAACTTCGGTGAGTCAGTTGGCCAGTTTGTTGAAACGGTGTAACCTTTTGATTTCCAATGATTCAGGCCCGGTTCATGTCGCGGCCGGGGTGGGGACAGCCGTGGTCTCGATCTTCACCCGCAATCAAGCCGGGATCAATCCAGAACGATGGAGGCCTTTAGGGAAGAAAACCCGGGTGATCAGCGCGCCTTATAATGATAAAGTCTCTTTTGCCAAGGCCGGAAACGCTCCTTCTCATGATTCGGAAATGATTACGACCGAACAGGTTTTAGAAGCTGTTGACGCCCTATTTAAACTATGCTAGAATCGGGCGCTTTTGTCAGGCCATTTTGCCATTCCTTCGATAATTATAAGGATTTTTTCGTTTGGCGATCTGCCTTGCCACAACATCCGGCGATCGCTCTAGGTGCGTACACCGTACGTCTCGCGGAGTTTATCCCGGGACTCCCCGGGTTGCTGCGCGCGCCTCATCTAAACGGGAAAATCCTGTAAGGGATAAATGAGATGAATCCATATACGAAGATTATTTCCAGGTTTTGTAAGAAGAAAATTCTTGTCGTAGGGGATGTTATTTTGGATCAATATATTCAGGGAAGCGTCTCGCGCATATCTCCCGAGGCGCCGGTCCCGATTGTTTTGGAAGAAAGGTTTTTTTACACACCCGGCGGAGCCGCGAATGTGGCCGGCAATTTACATTGTTTGGGGGCCGAGGTATCTCTGGTCGGGAGGATCGGGCATGATGCGCAAGGAGAAATTTTTAAGAAAGAATTAAAAAAGAACGCGATCAGCACCAGCGGTATCTTTGTCGATAAAAAACTGCCGACTATCACCAAGACCCGGGTCATCGCCCATCATCAACAGATCGTCCGGATCGACCGGGAAAAGAGTCATCTCGATGGGGATCCGTCGGTTAGACATAAAATCTTTCATTTTATCCAAAAGCATATGGAGGCGTTTGACGCGGTGATCCTTTCCGATTACGGCAAGGGACTGATCACGGCTGACCTGGTGCGTTTCGTTGTCAACTTGGCCCTGGAACAGAAGAAGATCATCGCCGTCGATCCCAAGGTCGAACATTTTAATTACTATCAAAAAGTGACAGCCATAACCCCGAATCTTAAAGAAACAGAAAACGCTATTCGTAATATCAAGATTACTTCCCGCAGCGGGTCTAAACTGGCTATTCATAGCGATAAGCTTCAAAGCGATGAGGACATCGATTTGGCTGGAGAGGAATTGCTGAAGTTTCTGGAGCTGGAATCCCTGTTGATAACCTTAGGGGAGCGCGGCATGCGGCTTTTTGAGAAGGGGAAAAAGAAATCTGTTTCTATCAACACCAAGGCGCGGGAGGTTTATGATGTCTCCGGCGCCGGGGACACCGTCATCGCGGTATTTACTTTAAGCCTGGCCGCCGGCGCCACAAAACACCAGGCGGCAGATCTAGCTAACTTCGCGGCCGGGATTGTTGTTGGGAAACTTGGCGCTGTGGCCGTGACTAAGCCGGAACTTTTGGATGCCGTGAAGGATGGCGTATGAAGGTCATTGGTGTGATTCCGGCGCGATGGGGTTCAACCCGCTTTGAAGGCAAGGTGCTTGCCAAGATTTCAGGTAAACCCATGATCCAGCATGTCTGGGAGCGCGCCGGCCAAAGCCGTCGGCTGGATGAACTGATCATTGCCTGCGACGATAAGAGGGTCTTGGAAGCAGCCCAACAATTTGGGGCCACGGCTGTTTTGACATCCCCGGATCATCCGTCAGGTTCTGACAGGATTGCCGAGGCGGTGGCGCAGAGGGATGTCGATATCGTGATTAATATCCAGGGAGATGAACCCCTGATTCAATCGTCGGTCATTGATGACTTGGCCCGGGCGTTGCTGGAGGATCCGTCTTGTGTGATGGCCACGGCGATTAAGGTGCTTGATAAGAAAGAAGAATTGTTGAGCCCCAACGTGGTCAAGGTGGTGGTGGATAAAGACAATAATGCCTTGTATTTCTCGAGGTCTGTGATCCCGTATAACCGCGATGATCAAACCATAACGTATTATAAGCATCTGGGGATTTACGCGTATCGCAAAGATTTTCTTTTTACCTTCAAGGAGCTGCCGAAGTCTCTTCTTGAAAAGGCCGAGAAACTGGAACAGCTCAGGGTCCTGGAATCCGGTTTTAAGATCAAAACCGTTGTGACGGATATTGAGACCGTCGGGGTCGATACGCCGGAGGATTTGGCGTGTGTGGAGTGGTTATTGAAGGATAGAGAACAAAAGTTAAAAGAATAGGACTTTGAATCATGGTGAAGGTAAAGACAGTCCAAGTTAACGGTATTCAATTCGGCGGCGGACAGCCGTTTGTTCTCATCGCGGGTCCGTGTGTCATTGAGAGCAAGGCGATGACTTTAAAGATTGCCGCCTCCTTGAAGGCCATAACCGAGAAGGTCAACGTCCCTTTTATTTTTAAAGCCAGTTATGATAAGGCCAACCGGACCTCTGTTACGTCATTCCGCGGGCCAGGGTTATCCAAGGGATTAGAAGTTTTGCGGGAGGTCAAAGAACGGTTGAAAATCCCTGTCTTGAGTGATGTGCATGGCGTTGAAGAGGTGGCGCCGGCGGCCAGGGTATTGGATATCCTTCAAATTCCCGCTTTCTTGTGCCGTCAGACAGATCTTCTGCTTGAGACGGGAAAGAGCGGAAAAGTCGTCAATATCAAAAAAGGTCAATTCCTGGCGCCGTGGGACATGTCCCAGGCTGTTAGGAAAATTGAATCGACGGGCAACAGGCAAATCCTTTTGACGGAAAGGGGCGTCAGTTTTGGATATAACAATTTGGTCACTGATTTTCGATCCCTGGCCATCTTGCGGCAGACGGGATATCCCGTGGTCTATGACGTTACCCACAGTGTGCAACAGCCCGGCGGTCTGGGGACAGCTTCCGGCGGTCAAAGTGAATATATTCCTTTGTTATCCCGCTGCGCCGTGGCGGCCGGTTGTGACGCGATTTTTATGGAAGTGCACATCAATCCGAAAAAGGCGCTCTCGGACGGGCCGAATATGCTGGCGTTAAGGCAACTTGAGAAGCTTCTTTTGAATTTGAAAGCCATTGATGCCGTGGTGAAGAAGATATGACGCTGAATAAAGCCAAAGAAATCATTTTAATTGAATCCCAAGCATTAAAAGATTTAGCTCTGAGAATCGATGATAATTTCTTAAAGGCGATAGAGTTGATTTTAAAATGCAAGGGCCGTGTGATTGTCAGTGGCATGGGCAAGACCGGTATTATCGGACGCAAGATCGCTTCGACTTTTTCCTCAACGGGAACGCCAAGCATCTGGATGCACAGCGCTGAGGCCGTTCATGGGGACTTGGGACAGGTGACGAAACAGGATGTCTTGATTCTGATCTCGAACAGCGGGGAAACGGAAGAAACAAAGCGTCTCCTCCCGCTGATCAAGAAAGTCAGGGTCAAAATTATAGCCATGACAGGCAACAGGAACTCGACGTTGGCCCAGGTCAGTGATGTTGTTTTAGATGTCTCGGTCAAAAAAGAAGGCTGTCCGTTGGGCCTGGCGCCTATGGCGTCAACCACGACAACGCTTGTGATGGGCGACGCGTTGGCGGCGTGTTTGATTATTCGAAAAGGATTTAAAAAGGAAGATTTCGCGTTTTATCATCCCGGCGGGTCTTTAGGCCGGCAACTCCTTTTAACGGTGGAAGACATCATGCGCAAGGGGCCGCGTTTTGCTAGAGTCCAGGAACATGTCAAAGTGAAGGATGTCCTTTTGCATATCACGCGGTCGCGCTGCGGTTCAGCGTGTGTTTTAGACAAACGGGAAAAATGTATCGGTATCTTTACGGACGGGGATCTGCGCCGTCATATCGAATCCGATGACCGCCTCCTGGATCGCGCGGTCAAAGAAGTCATGACGAGGAATCCCACAACGATTTCTAAAGACAAACTGGCGGTCGAGGCGTTAAGAATTTTGCAAGAGAAAAAGATTGATGAGTTGCCGGTGGTGGACAAGAGAAACAGGCTCGTTGGGCTCTTAGACGTCCAGGATCTTTTGAAAGCGGGTTTGGTGTGAAAATTTCTGATTTGAAAAACAAAATAAAGAATATAAAATTGATTGTCCTTGATGTGGATGGGGTTTTGACGAATGGAAAGATTAATATGGATTCCAAGGGGGAAGAAATTAAAGTTTTTGATGTGCAGGACGGTTATGGATTAGTCCTTTTTAAAAAGGCGGGTTTTAAAACGGCAATCCTTTCGGCGCGTTCAGCCGCGGCGGTAACCGCCCGGGCGCATGATCTAAAAATTGACAAAGTCTACCAGGATGCCTATCCTAAAATAAATGCGTATAACTGTCTGTTGCGGGATTTTCAACTGACGGATGAGGAAGTTTGTTTTATAGGAGATGATCTGCCTGATTTGGCGGTTCTCAGGAGAGTGGGGCTGGCCGTGGGGGTCCCCAACGCGGTTAAGGAAGTGCATGAAGTGGCGCATTATGTGACTCAAAACGCGGGAGGCGCGGGGGCGGTCAGGGAAGTTGTCGAATTAATTTTAAAGACGCAGGGGAAATGGGAGGAGATCCTTCAATCGCTATGAGAAATATTTTTTGGTATTCAATGAGAATAGGGGTTTTGACAGGAGTATTGGCGGCCGTCGGGGCCGTTTCGGTTCACGCCGCGGATGATGAGCTTCAGCAGAAATTCCAAGGGTTCAATCTCCAGGGTTACGCCGACAACGGAGATAAGGCCTGGGATGTGAAAGGGGACACGGCGGATGTCAAGGGCAGCGAGATTGAAATCACCAATGTGGTGGCCAACAGCTACGGCGAACAGAAAGTAAACGTCACTGCTGAAAAAGGCGTCATCGATCAGGCCAGTGGGAATATGCAACTTAATAAAGATGTGGTCATTACAAGCGAGCAAGGGGCGCAAATTTTAACGGATTCATTGCAGTGGAGCCGAAACGATGATCTGGTTACGACGGAAGATAACGTGACGATCACGGACGACAATTTTTCTGTGCGGGGCAAAGGGATGGAGGCGCGGCCGGGATTAAAGAACGCCAAAATTCATGAGGATGTGACGGTCATGGTGGATACGGAACCTGAAAAGGAGCTGAATAAAATCCTGACGATTACGTCGGACGGGCCCATGGTGATGGATCAGGCCAAAGGTTTCGCGATGTTTCAGGATAATGTGGTGGCCGTTCAGGAAGACCAGACGCTCAAGGCCGATAAAATGGAGATTTTTTTTGATTTGGAGAACAATAAAATTAAAGAGCTTGTCTGCAGCGGTCACGTGATGGTGGAAAAAGGAGAAAACAGGACGTATGCGGAGAAGGCTGTCTACAATGCCGTCAATCAAAAAATCACGCTTTCAGGCCGGCCTAAATTGATCATGTTGACAGAGGGAAAAGATGCCATTACATCTCTTGGAAACTAAAAATTTAGTCAAGACGTACGGCAGCCGGACGATTGTGGATAATCTGAGCATCACCGTCGGACGTTCGGAAATTGTCGGGCTGTTGGGACCCAACGGGGCCGGCAAGACCACCACGTTTTATATGGCGGTCGGTATTGTGAAACCTAATGAGGGACAAATCTTTTTTGATCACGAAGATATTACAAGGAAATCGATTCATGAACGCAGCCGTTTAGGGATGGGTTATCTGGCGCAAGAATCGTCCATTTTTCGTAAGCTGACGGTCGAAGAAAATATCATGGCCATTTTGGAGACGCTTCCGATCAGTCTCAGTGAGAGGAAGAGAAGGCTGGAATCTTTACTGGAAGAACTGAACATCGCCCATCTGGCCAAAAGTAAGGCGTACACTTTGTCCGGCGGGGAACGGCGTCGTCTGGAGATCACCCGGGCGTTGGTCACTAATCCGTCTTTTTTATTGTTGGACGAACCCTTCTCAGGGATCGATCCTATTGTCGTCGCCGAGGCCCAGGAAATTATCCGCGATTTGAAAGCGAGAGGGTTAGGGATACTTTTGACGGATCATAATGTCCGGGAAACCCTTTCGATCACGGACCGGTCCTATTTGATTGCCAACGGCAGGATCCTGATCTCCGGGACGGCGGAGGATTTGATCAACGATCCTGAAGCCAGAAAGATTTATTTAGGCGAGAAATTTAAAATGTAGACTCAGGGTTAAAGGAAGGCGGGACTTACGGAACGGGTGTGAACGTAAGTCTTCAGGCTTAAGCATCCCTTGCCGGAAGGCGCCGAGGCATCCCGCCGAGGCATTAAGGGAATTCAGTCAATTCGGCTTATGTTCACAGATGTTCCATGAGTCATGTTGAGGAGGTTAGACAAGAAAGAATGAAAGTAGAAGTCAAGAAAGTTGATCCTGTTAAAAGAGAATTAAGATTCGAAATTCCCAAAGAGCGCGTTTCACAAAAAATGGAAGAGGTTTATAAGAATCTGGAGAAAGTGGCCAAGGTCAAAGGCTTTCGTCCCGGTAAAGTCCCTCGTCATATTTTGGTTTCTCAGTATGGCGGGATCGCCCAGCAAGAGACCATGAAGGATTTGATCCCGGAGGTTTATGAGGAAGGGATTAAGCGGGAAAATATAGCTCCGATTGATCTTCCCGAAATATTGGACGTAAATTTTAAAGACGGCGCGCTGACTTTCACGGCAAAATTGGATATCAAACCCGAAGTCGTTGTTAAAGATTATAAAGAAATAAAGGTTAAAAGAAAAAGTTCTCAGGTCACGGAAGAAGAAATAAACAAGGTCTTGGAATATTATAAAAAGGGCCAGGGCAAAGAGGAGCAGGTGGTTCTCGATGACAATTTCGCCAGAGGGCTGGGCTATCCCAATCTGGAAGAATTCAAGAAAACACTCGTCCGCCAAATGGAGATGGATAAGGACCGGCAGAACCGTGCGGATATTGAGAATCAGGTTACGGAATATCTTTTGAGTAAGTCTAAGTTGGTCGTGCCCCAGAGTGTCATTAAGAAACAGCTTGAGCGACGGATCGCTGAGACCAAACAGAGGCTGAAATCCCATGGCATGAGTGAAGAAGATATTAAGAAGAATGAGGAACAGATCCACAAGGACCTCGAGCAGGCGGTTGAACGGGATGTCAAGGCGTATTTCATTCTCGATAAAATCGCTCATATGGAAAAGATTGAAGCCAAAGAAAATGAGAATCTGCCGTCTAAAGTGATGGAGTTCCTTTTAAGAGAAGCCAAGTGGATTGAGTGATGGTGTAAGATTCTTAATAGGGAAAAGCCATTTTGGATAATGTTAACCTGTTGAAGCAAACTCAGTTGAAGGAGGCAAAAGGATATGGAACCTAAATCCCAACTTTTAGTTCCCATGGTCGTTGAAAAAACAGGGCAGGGTGAACGCGCTTATGATATTTATTCGCGGTTGCTGAAAGACCGTATTATTTTTATCGGGACGGCTATTGATGACAATGTGGCGAATCTGATTATCGCGCAGTTGTTATTCTTACAGAGTGAAGACGCTACCAAAGACATCAATATTTACATTAACTCGCCGGGAGGATCCGTGACGGCGGGGCTGGCCATTTACGACACGATGCAGTTTGTCAAACCGGATGTTTGTACGTATTGCCTCGGGCAGGCCGCCAGTATGGGATCCCTTTTGTTGACCGCCGGGGCCAAAGGAAAGAGGTTCGCTTTGCCGTATTCACGCATTATGATCCACCAGCCGTGGGGGGGGATGCAGGGAACCGCCAGTGACATCTCCATTCATGCCAAGGAAATCCTCCGCATGAAAGATGAGTTGAACCGTTTGTTGGCCCGTCATTCAGGGAAGCCGGTGGAGAGAATCGAGAAAGATTCTGACCGGGATTATTTCATGTCGGCCCATGAGGCGAAGGACTACGGTTTGATTGATGAGGTGATTTCGAACCCGAAGAAGTAAGACAAGATTTCTTTGTCATGAGTCATTTCAAGCCATTGACTCATAACTCGCCGGATGAGGCGGTTAGAGTTTCGTTACCTGAATTCTTAAACATATTTTTAACAGATGTACAAAGTACGATACTGTGTCCTTCTGTCAAGGACTGAGGCATCACAGTATTAATTTTCTTAGAAAGGGCATTCCCATGAAACGCAATTTGCTTCTTACGCCAGGACCCACACAGCTCCCGCCGGAGATTTGCGCGTCTTTAGGCAAACCCATCATTCATCATCGCACCCCGCAGTTTCAGGACAATCTCAAGGAGGCGGTTGAGGGATTAAAGTTTTTATTTCAAACGAAGAATGATGTTTATATTTTAACTTCTTCCGGAACCGGAGGCATGGAGGCGGCTGTTTGTAATCTGCTCTCGCGGGGGGATAAAGCGATTACCGTTGAAGGGGGAAAGTTCGGCGAGCGCTGGACAGAGTTGTGCCGGACGTACGGCGTCGATACAAAAGTTATTGAGGTCCCTTGGGGGAAGGCCATCCAACCGGAAACCATTCAGCAGGCGTTAGAGAAGGACAAGGCCATCAAGGCTGTTTTTATCACGCTTTGCGAAACTTCCACCGGGGTCACGACGGATGTCAAGGCCATCGCTTCGGTTGTGAAGAACACTCCGGCCGTGTTGGTTGTCGACGCGATCAGCGGTTTAGGGGTCATAGATCTGCAAACAGATTGTTGGTCGGTGGATGTGGTTGTCTCGGGATCACAAAAAGGTTTTATGTTGCCTCCGGGTTTGGCGTTTATTTCTGTGAGTCCCAAAGCCCTGCGGTTGGTTGAGCAGTCCCAGAGCCCGCGTTATTATTTTGATCTGCGGGAGGCTAAAAAGGCCGCCGAAAAAGCAGACACCCCGTATACGCCGGCAATCGGTATTGTGATTGCTTTAATGGAGAGCCTGCGTTGGATGAAAGAGACCGGGTTGGAAAATTTATTTTCCCATTATGCGCGTCTTGCCAAAGCCACGCGGGCCGCGGCCGAGTCGTTGGGATTAACCCTTTTTCCTGACCCGTCGTGTATCTCCAATGTCTTAACGACCATTAATCTGCCTCCGGGTGTTGACGGTGAGAAATTGGTCAAAAGGATGAGGGATACTTATGGGATCTCTGTGGCGGGCGGGCAGGATCATTTAAAAGGGAAAATTATCAGGATCGCGCATATGGGATGTTTGGATGAATATGATATGCTCACGGGAATTTCCTGTTTGGAAAAGGTTCTGAAAGAAATGAAGTATTCTTTTACTTTGGGCGCTGGATTAAGCGCGGCACAAAAGGTGTTTAATGAGTAAGTGGTTTCATCCAAGTCGGAGTGTTTTCTATGAAGATATTAATCAGTGATAAACTCGCTAAAGAAGGAATAGAGATATTAACAGCCGTTCCAGAGTTTCAGGTGGACTGTAAGTACGGCCTGAAGCCGGAGGAACTCAAAGGCATTATTAAAGATTATGACGCCCTGATTGTCCGCAGTGAAACCAAGGTCACCGCGGATATTATTCAAGCGGCAGAGAAACTGAAAGTGATCGGGCGGGCTGGCGTGGGCCTGGATAACGTCGATTTAAAGGCGGCCACTCAAAAAGGCATTGTCGCGATGAACACCCCGGCCGGAAATACCACCTCTACCGCTGAGCATACAATGAGCCTGATCTTGTCTTTGTCCCGGAATATTCCCCAGGCCTGCGCGTCGATGAAGGCCGGGAAATGGGATAGAGCTAAATTCAGCGGCGTTGAACTTTACGGTAAGACGCTGGGGGTGATCGGTTTTGGACGAATCGGATCGACGGTGGCTAAATTTGCCAAGGCTTTCGGGATGACGGTCTTGGCCTATGATCCCTATCTCTCCCTGGAGATTGCGATCCAAAAAGGGGTAGAAATGGTTGAGCTCGAAGCCCTGCTCAAACGGTCGGATTACATTACGGTTCATATTCCTAAAAGTGTGGAGACAAGTAATCTGATCGGAGAAAAAGAATTCAATTTGATGAAAAAGAATGTCCGCCTGATCAATTGCGCCCGGGGCGGTATTATCGACGAACAGGCCTTGGTCAAGGCGTTGGAGAGCGGAAGAATCGCCGGTTGCGCTTTGGATGTTTTTGAGAAGGAGCCGTTAGAGGCGCAGTCCCCGCTTTTGAAATTTGATCATTGTATTTCGACGCCCCATTTAGGCGCCTCGACCACAGAGGCCCAGGTGAACGTCGCTATTGAAATTGCCGAGACGGTACGGGATGCCCTTTTAGGGAAAGGCATTATCAACGCGGCCAATTTCCCTTCGGTCGATGCCGAAGCTTACAGGGTCCTGGAGCCGTACATTAATTTGGCCTTCCGCATCGGAAAATTCGCAGGTCAATTGCTTCATGGCCGGATCAACGGAATCAAGATCGTGTATAGCGGGATTGTCAATAATTACAAAGTGGCCCCGCTGAGTCTATCCGTCGTTAACGGTCTCTTGAAGCCTATATTGGGAGAGACGGTCAACTATATCAACGCCCTGGATTTAGCTAAGGAACGGGCCATCAACGTTCAGGAGATCACCTCAAGCAAAGAAGAAGAATTCGTTAACTGCATAAAGGTGGAGATTACGACGGATAAAGAGACGTTCAACATTTGGGGAACGTTATCAGGCAACAACAAACCGCGTATCGTTAAAATCAATGATGTTTACGTCGAAGCGATTCCCGACGGATATATGCTGTTTATTCATAACAACGACAAGCCTGGTCTCGTTGGCGCTGTGGGGACGATCCTGGCCGAAGGCCGTATCAATATTGCCGGCATCAGCTTGGGCCGTGAGGCGCTGAACGGTGAGGCGGTGAGCGTTGTGAATGTGGATAGTGTCGTGCCGGAAGAGACCATGCTGCGGCTTAAAAAGACAAAAGACGTTCTTTATATCAAGCTTCTAAAAGTTTGACGGGAAAATATCTCAAACAGCAATTTTTGGTAAGCCGGAGGCGGATTGTTGATAAAAGATTCTTGGACCACGGCCTTCCAATGGGGTGTGCGGGATGGATTTAATCCCTGCGCGTTATCAACCATTTTGGTCTTTTTATTATTCGTCTCCTGGTTCGGCTCGACTCAAAGACGCGTGTTTCCCTTTGGGTTATTTTTTATTTTAGCGACCATGCGCGTCAACTATCAGTTACTCCGTGGTCAGTATGACCGGTTTTTGATCCGACCAGGAGTCAATGATGTTTTGCATGGGTTTACTTTGTGCTTGGGCTTGGTTTTTATGGTCATAGGGGTTGTGTATTTTATTCATTGGACGCGTGGGGGGAAAGCCCGCATGACCAGCCGATGGCTCTTGCGCTTGCGGCGGCCCGCCTTCTTAAAAGAGCCGTTTCAAGAAAATGACGCCGGCCTGAAAAGGGAGGAGCGATGTGAGAAGAATGCAATCCTCAAGTGGATTATTTTGGCTATTTTATCGTCTGGCCTGGCAACAGTCATCGCCGGCTGGGGTTCTCAATGGCCGCAAAGTTATTGGGTCATCGCGACATATTATTTTTTGATCCAAGGCGGCGACTTCAGCTCAGGCGCTTTATTCGCTTTTTTATACAGTGTGTCGTTCGCGTTGCCGCTTTTTACCGCTTGGCTGAGTATTATTCTGATCGCCCGAAGGCACAAAACGCGTCCTTTCTCAGAAAGGTCAATGGCGTATTTAAGGATTTCTTTATCGGCCGTATTTCTGTCGACGGGCATTGGTTTGGTGTATTTATTCATTAAAAGTTAGGCGAAAATCCGCCGAGGGATGAGTAATTCCGGTTAAAGGAGAGAACATATGAATGTTGCTGTCGTTGGAGCTCAGTGGGGGGATGAGGGGAAAGGAAAACTTATTGATATTCTTTCTCAAGATGCCGATATTACGGCGCGTTATCAGGGGGGGAACAACGCGGGTCACACGGTTGTTGTGGGAAATAAAGAATATATATTTCACTTGCTCCCGTCAGCTATTTTACATAAGGGAAAAGTGTGCGTGATCGGTAACGGTGTGGTTGTGGACCCCAAGGCATTGCTGGAGGAAATTCAGGGGTTGGGTCAGCGAGGCGTCCACGTTACTCCCCAACGGCTCAAAATTGCGGGGCTCAGTCATGTGGTCATGCCGTATCACAGGATCCTGGACGGGTTAAGGGAATCTAAACGCAAGAATAAGATCGGCACGACGGGCCGCGGGATCGGCCCTTGTTACGCGGATAAGGTAACGCGTTGCGGGATCCGCATGATTGATATGACTAACCCGCGGATCCTTAAATCAAAACTGGAAGATAATTTAAGAGAAAAAAATGATATTTTTAAAAACGTCTTTGGTTATAGTGATTTTTCTTTTGGGGATATTTTTAAAGAATACGCGGAGTACGGGAAGAAGTTGGAAAAATATATCTGTGACACGGCGACATACTTAAACAGGGCCATTGATCAGAAAAAGTCCGTTCTTTTTGAGGGTGCGCAGGGGACTTTTCTGGATATTGATTTTGGGACGTACCCTTTCGTGACTTCTTCCAATTCGGTTGTCGGAGGCGTGTGTTCAGGGACAGGAGTGCCGCCGACAAAGATCGATCAAGTGATCGCTTGTGTCAAGGCCTATACGACGCGGGTGGGCGAGGGGCCATTCCCTACCGAATTCTCAACAGCCCTCATGGAAGAAATCCGCACTAAGGGAAATGAATTTGGGGCAACAACGGGCCGACCTCGTCGATGTGGTTGGTTTGATAGTGTGATGGTCAGATACGCCGTTATGCTTAATGGTGTCGCGAAATTGGCGATCATGAAGCTGGATGTCCTGGATGGGTTAGATAAAATTAAAATTTGCACAGGATATAAATATAAAGGAAAAATTTCTAAGGATTTCCCTATGGATTTTGAGGCCCTGTGCAAGGCCAAGCCTGTTTATGAGCAGTTGAATGGATGGATGACGCCGACAACAGGCATTCGTCGTTACAATAACCTCCCACTGAACGCGAGGCGCTATATTGAGCGGCTAGAAGAGCTTTTAGAGGTGGATGTCAAGTATATTTCCATCGGCACCAAACGTGACGAAATCATCGTCCGTTAGACACGCTGGATTTTTTCTGGGGGGTTGTAGGGCGCAATATTTTATTCGTGGAAAATAATATTTTTTGTGTTGTATCTTGTGGCGCGGCTATGGTTTGTTAGTAAAATTCTTGACTTTAAAATTTTCGTATGTTACGGTGTACCATCAGAAAAGGAGGAAGGGATGCGTAAAGAATTGCCGTTACATTTTTTATGGGTATTGGTTTTAATTATAGGTTTTTCGAGCAGTGGGTGCACGGTTATTTTCCAGAAAGGGAGACGGGCTGACCTCGATAAAATTTCCAAATTAAAGAATCAGTTGACTGATTTAGAAAGAGCCAAGTTAGAGCTGGAGGATCGTCTTAAGAATGAAATAGATGATAAAGAAGTTAAAGTCGATATGATGGATAAAGGCCTGGTGATCACCTTTGTCGCCGAGGTTCTTTTTGATTCCGGCAAGGATGAATTAAAGCCGGAATCTTTAGCGAAATTAGAAAAAGTTTCTGATGTCCTGAATACAACCGTCCGGGATTTTCTGGTTGGGGTTGAAGGGCACACGGATAATGTCCCTATTAAATATTCCGGATGGAAATCGAATTGGGAATTGTCTACGGCCCGCGCCTTAAGCGTCCTTCATTTTCTCGTTGATACACAGGGACTCGAAGCTCAGCGTCTTTCGGCGACAGGGTACGGGGAGTATCATCCTGTGGCTTCTAATGAAGCAAAAGAAGACAGACAAAAGAATAGAAGAGTAGAAATCGTCATCCTTCCCAAGGCCACGAAGAAAGGGCGTTAATTTCGGGAATTGTTTCGTTAAAGTTGGAGTTGGCCGTGAGAGTTATTATGATTATAGTCGGGCTCTTGGTCATAGCGATTAGCTGCGGGTTGGCTTTCCGATATGGCCGGTATGCAACCAATGCCAGGGCAGATTTGGAGCAAGAACGATATCTTCGCATGGTCGCGGAAGAGAATGTTCAGGCATTTCATGCTAAATTGGAAACTTTAGAGGCAGAATTAAAGCGCAGTCAAAACAAAATAAAGGCGGTTGAGAAAGTTGCTGAGCAGAACCAAGCGATCAACGTTGATCTTAAATCCCGATTGGATAAAATTTTAGAAATAAAAGACAGGTTAGAGGCCAAAATCAAAGAGTTGGAACATCTGTCTTCAACGAAGGATTTTTGCGCGATTTCCGGGGCGGCATAAATTATTCCCTTTGAGTAATTATTGCCCTGCGCGGAATTAATGGACTCTTTCCTTACTTTTGCAGTCATAGCATTCATGAATAAGGTTTATTTTGACATGGGGGATAATGATCCCCCATTTTATTTCCCCTTTTAATATGCCTGAGTTAATCAACAAAAATATTCCTCGTCATATTGCGATCATTATGGACGGGAACGGGCGTTGGGCCAAAAACCGGAAACTAACTCGTACTCAAGGGCATTGGGAAGGGGCCAAGCGTGTGGAGGAGCTTGTGGCCGTAGCGCAGGCTATGGACATTAAAGTTTTGACATTATATACGTTCTCAACAGAAAACTGGAGGAGGCCCAAGGCGGAAGTTTCGGTTTTAATGAAAATGTTTGCCAATGTGCTTGATAAAAAAATTAAGAAATTGAAAGCGAATAATGTGAGGTTTCGAATGATCGGGAGAAAGGAAAGCATTCCCGATTTTGTTTTCCGCCGTCTTAAAGCGGTTATGGATGAAACAAAAGATAACACCGGATTGATTATGAATTTGGCTTTTAATTATGGTTCTCGTCAGGAAATAGTGGATGCCGTTCAAAGTATTGCCCGGGCTGTCCGGGATGGACAAATCGGTCTTGATGCGATAACGGAAGCGACCGTTAGTCAGGCCTTATATACCCGGGATCTCCCCGATCCGGATTTGCTCATTAGGACATCAGGGGAAAAAAGGATCAGCAATTTTCTTTTGTGGCAATTATCGTATGCCGAGTTGTATTTTACAGAAGTTTTATGGCCCGATTTTGGTGAAGATGAATTTAGAAAAGCGGTTGCCGATTACCAGCAGAGAGATCGCCGTTTTGGAAAAGTGGGAAATGCCCGTTAAACGCAGGACATCCGTTTTGTGGGATGAGGAAATAATTTTTATGAATTTAGAAATCAGAAATCCGTTTGAGAATAAATATGAATAAAGATCGATTGATAAGTTCAACGATCATGATCCTATTAGTAACCGTTGCGATCCTCAATGATTGGCTTTTTATCTCCGTTCTTTTGGCGTTAACCATCGGCGGGCTCTATGAGTTCTTTTATTTAATTAAGAAAAAAGGGATCCCGATTTACAGTTATACCGGCATTATCATTGGGATCGTGATCCCTATTTCTATATTTGACCGTTTCGAATTAACGAAAAACTGGGAATTGCTTTTTATTGTTTTGGCCCTCCTCATGATTTTTCTGATGCAGTTTGCGCGTAAAGACAATACGAACGCGATCGTCGGCATTTCAACGACGCTCTTCGGCATTTTGTATGTATCCTGGTTTTTTAGTTTTCTCATTAAAATCAGGTTCCTTCTGCCCGGGATGGAGGGAATCAAATTATTGGGTTTTATTCTCCTCGTGACGAAGTGTGGAGACATCGGGGCTTTATTAATTGGGAGCCGATTTGGTAAACATCCTCTGCTTCCAAGGGTGAGTCCGAATAAGACCATAGAAGGGAGTTTGGGGAGTTTTGCTTTCAGCACGATTGCGGCGGTATTAGGGAAATCTTTATTGCCGGAGGACCCGCATTTTTCGATAGGGCATATTGCGCTGATGGGCGCTTTCTTTGGAGGGCTCGGCCAGTTGGGAGACATGTCTGAATCTCTTATCAAGCGGGATTGCAACGTCAAGGATTCCGGAAAGATGCTGCCGGCTTTGGGCGGGGTTCTCGATGCCATAGATAGTCTTTTGTTTTCAGCGCCGGCGTTTTATTTTTATATTGCACCAATTCTTGAAGCCACAAAAAATGGGATGTAAGAGAGTAGTCATCCTCGGGTCAACAGGATCTATTGGGATAAATACTTTAAAAGTTATTGATCGGTTCCCGGGGAAATTTCAAATTGTTGGATTGACGGCTTATAATAATGTTCAGTTGCTCGAGAAGCAAATTAACAAATATAAGCCGCCTTTTGTCGCTGTGCGCCCTGAACGTATGGAGGATCTTAAACAACGGATCAACACGCGCGTGACAAAGATTCTGAATGTCGAGAAAGAACTTGAGAAGGTTGTCACGTTAAAATCTGTTGATATCGTTGTTATCGCCATGCGGGGGAGTGAGGCGTTAGCCCCTTTTTTAATCGCCTTGCGTGCCGGTAAGATGGTGGCCCCGGCGAATAAAGAGGCCTTGGTGATGGCCGGCGATATTATCATGCGTGAATCTCATCGATATAAGGCGCCGATTATTCCTATTGATAGTGAGCAGAGCGCTATTTTTCAGTGTTTGGAGGGAAATAAACACCACGAGCTTAAAAAGATCCATTTGACCGCTTCGGGAGGCGCTTTGCTGGATGTGCCTCAAGAGCGGTTTGATCGATTGTCCATCAAACAGATTCTTCGACATCCCCGCTGGAGCATGGGACAGAAAATCACCGTTGATTCAGCCACTTTAATGAATAAGGGGTTTGAGGTTATTGAAGCCAAGTGGCTGTTTGATTTGGATGTCCAGGATATTCAGGTCGTCATTCATCCGGAGGCGATTATTCATTCCATGGTTGAATTTGTGGATGGTTCGATTATCGCCCAGATGGGGGTGACGGATATGTGTCTCCCCATTCAATATGCCTTGACGTATCCACAGAGGCTCGGCTCAGGGTTGAAGTCTTTGGATTTTTTTCAAATAAAACAATTAACGTTTAGGAAGCCGGATTTTGATAAGTTCCCTTGTCTTTCATTGGCGATCTACGCGGCCCGCAGAGGAGGGACGCTCCCGTGTGTTTTAAACGCCGCGGATGAAGAGGCGGTTGGCGCTTTTCTCCAGAAAAGAATTAGTTTTACGGAGATTTATAAAATTGTTGAGGGAATTGTCATGAAACATACAATAGGGAAAAATCCGGACTTAGAAGAAATCTTGGACGCGGATCGTTGGGCCAGGGAAAAGACAAGAGAGGTTATGGATCAATAATTATGCTCATTGAACACTTTTTTTCCAATATTCAGGGAACCATGGTTTTTATTCTATTTCTAGGTATTCTGGTGACCGTGCATGAGTGGGGACATTTTATCACGGCCAGGCGTCTGGGGGTAACCGTGGAACGATTCTCTTTCGGGTTTGGACCCAAGCTGTTTTCGAGGATGCATCAAGGGACCGAGTTCTTGGTTTGTCTTATCCCCTTAGGCGGATACGTGAAATTAGCCGGCGACGAGCGAACAACTTCTAAAGGGCGACCGGATGAGTTATATTCCAAGCCTCCAGGCCTCAGGGCGCTTATTGTGTTGAACGGGCCGGTGGTTAATTTTATCTTGGCTTATATCTGTTTTGTGCTCGTTTTTATGATCGGGTACCAAACAGATTCAGCCAAAGTGGGAGAAGTCTTGACCGGCTATCCGGCTCAAGAGGCGGGACTTCAACCTGGGGATAAAATTCTTGAGGTGGATGCCAAGCCGATTTATGGATGGGCCAAGCTTAAAATGAACATTGCGCAAACGACCCGTGACCAGATCCATTTAAAAATTCTCAGAGACGGGCAGGAAATAACTAAGACGATTGTTCCGAAAATTATTAAGTCAAAAAATATATTTGGTCAGATGAGAGAACAGCGCAGCATTGGGATTACGCCTTTCAACAATGAGATCGGAACTGTATTGAAGAATCTTCCCGCCGAAGGCGCCGGCCTGCGGGCAGGGGATAAGATTATTCAAGTGGATTCTCAAGAAGTCTCCGGATGGAGTGGTCTGCAAAAAAGCATTGCTGAATCCAAAGGGGATCGAATCACGTTAAAGATTTTAAGGGGCGGGCAGGACATAACGGTGGCGGTTGTCCCCAAGATTGATCGAATAAAAAGCAAGATCGGCCAGCCGGAGGAATTTCGTTCTATCGGCATCACCCCGGCCAGTGAGGTGGAAGTGTTCCAACTGGGCTTTGTCCCTTCTCTCAAGAAGGGATTTCAGGAACTGATTGAGTTAACCATCTTGACTTACCAGTCGCTTTATTATCTGGCCACAGGTTCCATGACGGTCGAAGAGGGCGGGATCGGAGGGCCGGTTATTATTTTTACCATTGTTAAAGCCGCGGCGGAAATGGGACTGTCGCCGTTTTTATATATTCTGGCGGCAATCAGCGCCAGTCTGGCCATTTTTAATTTACTTCCGGTGATCCCTCTGGATGGAGGACACTTATTATTGTTTGGTATTGAAAAAATCCGTGGCCGACCGTTGTCCCCCAGAATGGAAGAAAATATTGTGCGCGTTGGTTTCAGTTTGCTGATATTATTGGCGTTATTTGTGACCTACATGGATTTTGAAAAAATCGGCGTTATTGAAAAAATTAAAGGATTGCTTCATCTGGGTTAAATAAATCCAGAGAATGTTCCTGGCGTCGCCGGGTAATGAAAAGAGAGAGATGTTAGAAGACATAAAAGAAAGGGTCCATCGTTACCTTATTAATGAGACGGAATTCCTTAAGGTCAAAGACAGAATGACCGAAGATCAACTCAGGAGTTTCGTTAATGATGCCATCTTGGATCTTTGCCATCAGGAGAAGATCCGAATGGAGCCGGAGCATCGGCTTATCCTCGTCAGGACTCTTGTCAGCGCGATTATCAGTCTGGGCCCCTTAAGACCATTGATGGAAGATAAAGCGGTTACGGAAATCATGGTCAATGGATACAACCGTGTGTATATCCAGAAAGAGGGACGGATTTCTCTGACAGATATTAAATTTGATGATAACCGTCATCTCCAACATACCATCCATAAGCTATTAACCGCGTCGGGATCGAACAAACGGCTGGATGAATCGTCTCCGTATGTCGATTTCTCGCTCACGGACGGATCCCGGGTGAACGTTATCCTGCCGCCTTGCTCATTAATTGGGCCTGTCATGACGATCCGTAAGTTTAAAGATGATATTGGGACCGTGGATGACTTGATCAGGCTTAAAGAACTCGATAAGCAGATCGCCGCGCTTCTCATCGGGGCCATGAAGGCCAAACTTAATGTGGTTTTTTGTGGATCGACAGGGGCTGGAAAGACAACAGCCTTAAACGTATTTTCCCGTCATATCCCTTCGTATGAACGGATTGTGACTATTGAAGATACCCCCGAGCTGCACCTCTTGCAGGAGCACGTCGTTTCGTTGGCTTCAAAACAGGCCAACATTGAAGGGAAGGGAGATATTTCTATTCGGGAGTTGTTTGTCAACTCTTTGCGCATGCGCCCGGACCGCATTATCATGGGAGAAGTCCGCGGAGAAGAAATGTTGGATTTAATCCAGTCGATCAGCAGCGGGCACAGTGGTTCTCTGGCTGTCGTTCACGCCGAGACGCCGGAGGATTGTTTCAACCGGATGGTCACCATGAATTTAATGACAGGGATTCGTCTGAGCACTCAGGAAATTCAAAAGCAGGTAGCCAAAGCGATTGATCTGATTGTCCATATAGAATTATTTATGGATGGGCGGCGGCGTATCACGTATGTTACAGATGTTTCTTATGACGACAATACGGGGAAAGTTTTATTGCATGACATTTTCCAGTTTCATCAAAAAGGCGTGTCAGAACAGGGGGATATTATAGGGGAGTGGAGGATGGATAAAAGAAGGCCGTCTTTTATGAAAAAGTTTGAAAAACGGCGGGTCATCCTTCCCGAGGGATTTTTTGAATAAGAGAGAGATGCGTAGATGTATTGGTCTAAATTTTTTATCCCAACGTTGAAGGAAGACCCCATCGGAACAGAGGCCGTCAGTCATCGGCTGCTGTTACGGGCCGGATTAGTGCATATGTTGACTTCCGGGGTGTACTCGTATTTGCCTTTGGGCTTGAAGGTCCTGCGGCGTATTGAGCGTATTATTCGTGAGGAGATGGAGGCGGTCGGCGCGCGGGAACTCTTTTTGCCGTGTCTGCATCCGCTGGAGTTGTGGAAGAAAACAGGACGAGATCAAGTTCTCGCCGATGTTATGATCAAATTTCAAGACGGCCGAGGGCGGTCCATGTGTTTGGGGCCGACGCATGAGGAGGTCATTACGGATTTAGTTAAGGATTTCGTCAAGTCCTACCGTCAGCTCCCCGTGGTTTTGTATCAGATTCAAACAAAGTTCCGCGATGAGCTTCGTACGCGATTTGGCATTGTCCGGGCCTGCGAGTTTATTATGAAAGACGCGTATAGCTTTGATCGCGACAAGGAAGGGTTAAAGAAAAATTATCAATTGATGTTTGAAGCCTATAAGAAAATCTTTGCGCGGTGCGGTTTAGACACGCTCATTCTGGAGGCGGATTCCGGGGCCATGGGCGGAGATGTCTCGCATGAGTTTATGGTGCCCGCTTCGATCGGAGAGGATCATGTCCTTTTGTGTCCTTCGTGTGGATTTCATAGCGGGCTTCATGGGCCAAAGGAAGAAGACGGCCTTTGTCCTCAATGCCGGAAAGCGACGCTGACAAAACAGGTGGCGATTGAACTGGGCCATATTTTTCAGTTGGGGACAAAATACAGCCTAGCCCAAGAAGCTTATTTTCTCGATGAAGATGGCCAGAAGAAACCGATGATTATGGGGTGTTACGGCATTGGCGTCAGCCGCGTTATCGCGGCGATTATCGAAAAAAGTCATGATGAAAAAGGCATCATCTGGCCGAGGCAAGTGACTCCTTTTGACATTGAGATCCTGCCGTTGCACGCCTCGGGGCAGGATGAAGAAATCGTCACTTTAGCATCTCGTTATCACGACGAATTGACTCAGGCCGGATTTGATGTGCTGGTAGATGACCGGGAAGACACCCCGGGACGTAAATTTAACGACGCTGATCTCATCGGAATCCCGCTGCGCGTTATCATCGGAAGAAAAAATCTGGTCAATGGTAAGGTAGAAATCAAGAACCGGCAAACGCAAGAGGTGATTTTAGTTGATAAACATGAAGTTATTAAAACGCTTTCTTCTTTTTTATAGGCAATGAATGAAAAATAAAGATGCCGGAGACATCGCAAGACCCATGTTTGAAAATTTGACAGAACAAGTAAAAAACCTCATAATACCCTTCGCCGCGACATTGGACGTTGAGGTCATTGAGCTCAAGATCAGACGCCGGGGCAAATCTGTTCTCATTGAAGTTCTGGCGGATAAAGAACACGGCGGGATCACGATTGATGAATGCAGTTCGATCAATAAATTTTTGTCGAAGCAATTAGAAGAGGGGATAATGATTGATGGGGATTACATGGTTGATGTTTCCTCTCCCGGGTTGGATCGGCCGTTGCGGACTCAAAAAGATTTTCAAAGAGTTGTGGGCCGTGAAGTCAGATTTTATCTTTCACAGCCGCTGGAGAATAAGAGAGAGTTAGTAGGGGTCATAAAAGAGGTTTTAGAGAAAGGGATTGTTATTGATTCGAAGCAAAACCCTCTTACTGTTTCTCTGGAAACCATTCAGAAGGCTGTGCAGGTAATATAACAAATTAATAATTTAGACCTTAGTGCCGTGTTACCTAAATTATTTACAGAAGAACACAGTACAATACTGCGTACATTTGCAAATAAATATGTTCAAAACTCAGGTAACGAAGTATTAGTCTTTGATAAGGAAGGAATGAAGGTATGGAAAGCAGTGAATTGTTGGGCATATTGGAACAATTGGAACGCGATAAAGGGATCCAAAAGGAAATCCTTATCGAGGCGGTAGAGGCGGCTGTTGCCTCCGCGGCCAAAAAATTATGGACCGTAGGCAAGGACGATGAGGTTCGCGTTGTCCTTAATACAAAAACAGGTAAGCTGACGGCTTATGCCGGTGAGCAGGAAATCCGTTCAAGCGAATTCGGCCGTATTGCCGCGCAAACAGCCAAACAGGTTGTGATTCAAAAAATCCGCGAGGCGGAAAAAGATGTGGTTTTTAATGAATACCACTCCAGGATCGGCGAAATCATTTCAGGGGGAGTTTACCGTTTTGAAAAGGGCAACATCATTATTGATCTCGGTAAGACAGAAGCGTGCATTCCCAAGAAGGAGCAGTCTGGCAAAGAAGAGTTCCGGCAGGGCGACAGGATACGGGCTTATCTTTTGGACGTTTCGCGTGAAAGCAGGGGGCCGCAGATCATTTTATCGCGAGCGCATCCGAATTTTGTCAAAAGGCTTTTCGAAATGGAGGTCCCGGAAATTTATGAAGGCATCGTGGAGATCAAATCTATATCCCGCGACGTAGGCGAAAGGACGAAAGTCGCGGTGTATTCCAAGGATGAGAAGGTGGATTGCGTGGGCGCCTGTGTCGGCATGAGAGGTTCCCGTGTCAAAAACATCGTTTCTGAACTTCAGGGGGAAAAAATTGATATTGTTCGCTATTCATCAGATATTAAGGAATATATCCAGGCGGCACTTTCACCGGCTGAAATATCCCAGATTCAACTTAATTTCGATGATCAAAAAGCCAATATCATTGTCGCCGATGATCAGCTTTCTCTGGCTATCGGGAAACATGGACAGAATGTCCGTTTAGCCAGTAAACTTGTCGCATGGGAGTTGAATTTATTTTCTCTCGAGCAATGGCAGAAATACCAGCAGGAATTGGAAGCCCAGGAGGAGGTTGAAGAGAAAAAAATTTCAGGAAAAAAAGATCGTCACGCCGATCTTTCCGATTTGGCGGGTGTGGGAGATAAATTAATCGCCCATTTGAAAGAATTAGGATTGGATACCTTAGAAAAAATTTCCAAGGCTAACATTGAAGATTTGACACAAATTAAAGGTTTAGGTAAAATCAAGGCTCAAAAGATTATTGACGAGGCAAAATCTTTGCAAGGATAAATTTTTTCTTGGTCTGATCCCTGTCTCTGAGAAGATCGAAGGATTTAATAAGTCGGTTGACGGTGGGCCGAGGTTACAGTGATTTATTTATGAAGGAATAAAATGGTATGAAAGTATATGAATTAGCTGACGAGCTAAATACGACAAGTGAGTTTGTTTTACAGACATTAAAGTCCTTGATGTTGAAGGCCAAAGATCGAGAGCAGGACTTAAGCGCGGCTGTGGTTTCGGTTTTGAAGAGTGAAATCGCAAAAACGAAGAAGATTCCCCCCAAGAAGGAAGAACCGAAGAAAGAACAAAAACCTATCTCCCTCAAGACGAAGAAATCCAAAGAGATTGCCGAGTCCCCATTAGTTAAAGAAAAGCCCAAGTCTAAGGTCGTCCAAAAGACTGAAAAGAAAGAAAAAGAAGAAAGAATCTCCGAGGAGGAGTCCCTTTCCAAGGCGGCTTCACGGGCAAAAATGATGAAAAAGGGTAAAGAAAAACAAGAAGGGGAAGAATCCCCTGTCAAAGAAAAAATAACGGTCAAGAAAACGACAGCTCCCAAGGAAACCGTCAGGACTAAGATCAACAAAGAACCTTTGATTACTTTAAAACCTTTAGCCCGTAAGAAGAGAAAATCCACAGCTTTCTCAAAAGAAGAGTTAACGGTTTCTCCTTCCGTCGGTAAAGAAAAGCCGGGAGGCTTAACCCCGACATCTCCTTTTTCCGGGGTTGCTCAAGAAATTTCTTCTTCGTCGCCGGCCGTTGAAACTTCAAGACCGCAAGTTGTTTCAGCGTCGTCGGTATCTGTGATGGAAGAAATGCAGGCCCCAGAGGAGGTTTTACCAGAAATCGAAATCCGTGTTCCGACCACCGTTAAAGATTTCAGCGTAAAGATTCAACAAAAATCCAGCGTTGTTCTTAAAGAGTTGATGAAGTTCGGTATATTTGCCCACATCAATCAAAACCTGGATATTGATACCGTTAAGAAATTGACCAGACAGTTTGGTTTTAGCCTCGCCAAAGTCAGGACGCAAGAGGAACAACTGATTGAGGATCATAAGAAAGAAGATGAAAACCCTGCATTATTAAAACAAAGATCGCCGGTGGTGACATTCATGGGACATGTGGATCATGGGAAAACAACGCTGCTGGATCGGATCAGGAAAAGCCGTGTGGCGGATTCAGAACACGGCGGGATCACCCAGCATATGGGGGCTTATTCAGTTACATTACCCAAGGGGAGGATAACATTTCTTGATACCCCCGGTCATGAGGCCTTTACTTCCATGCGTGCCCGAGGGGCGCATATTACGGATTTGGTTGTGCTGGTTGTTGCGGCTGATGAAGGTGTTATGCAGCAGACAGAAGAAGCCATTGATCATGCCCGTGCCGCCGGTGTCCCCATTCTTGTGGCTTTGAACAAGATTGATCGCCGGAACGCCGACATAGACCGTGTTAAAAAAGAACTCTCCGAACGGGATTTGATGCCTGAAGATTGGGGAGGCAAAACCGTGGTCGCCCCTGTTTCGGCCGTTACGGGAGAAGGCGTAGACAGTTTGCTTGAAATGATTTTGCTTGAAGCTGAGCTCTTGGAGTTAAAGACCAATTATGAAAAAAGTGCCTCAGGTATCGTGGTCGAGGCTCATTTGAGCGGCGGAAAAGGCGCGGTGACAACATTGATTGTCCAAAGCGGTACTTTAAGGGAAGGGGACATCCTTGTGGTCGGGCCTCATCTCGGTAAAGTCAAGGCGATGTTTGACGATCATAAACGGGCGGTTAAAGAGGCTGGGCCTTCAATGCCGGTAGAAATCTTAGGGTTATCGCATGTCCCGGAAGCGGGAGAGGCTTTTTATGTCGTCGCTGATGAGAAACAAGCTAAAGAGATCACCTCCAAGCGTGAGGAAGATTTAAAAAATAAAAAACTGCATTCCTACCAGAAGATCAGTCTGGAGGATCTTTATTCCCAGATTCAACAGGGGGTAGTCAAAGAGTTGAGTGTTATTATTAAGGCGGATGTCCAGGGTTCTTTAGAGGCCTTAAAAGATTCGTTGGAAAAGATTCCCAGCGACAAAGTAAAACTTAAATTCATTCATCTGGGCGTAGGCGACATTAACGCGTCCGACGTAGTTTTGGCCGTGGCTTCGAAAGCAATCATTATAGGTTTTCATGTTGGGGTTGATCCCAGGGCTAAGCAGGAGCTTGAAAAGAAACCTGTGGATGTGCGTCATTACAGAATCATTTATGATGCTGTCAATGATATCAAGAATGCTTTGGAAGGGATGCTCGAGGCCAAGACGCGCAAGAAATTCTTAAGCCGCATTGAAATCCGAGAGGTTTTTAAACTTTCCAAGCATGGTATCGTGGCCGGATGCTTCGTGGTCAAGGGCAAGGTCAACCGCAAGGTCCATGTGGATGTTCTTCGCAATGATGCGGTCGTTTACTCCGGCGTTATCTCATCCCTGAAAAGATTTAAAGATGATGTCCGTGACGTGGCGGAAGGGATGGAATGCGGGATTTCCGTGGAGGGTTTTGATAAGTACCAGGTTGGCGACATTATTGAAGCCTATGAAATAGAATCGATTGCGCAAAAATTATGAAAAAAACCGTATTTAGCGCCATGCGTCCGACGGGAAAACTCCACTTGGGACATTTGGTCGGGGCCCTTCATAATTGGCTTAAGCTGCAAGAGGAATACACCTGCCTATTTTGTATTGTCGACTGGCACGCGTATATGGGGGAATATGAATACAGCCGCGACATTCAGGATAATATTTTTGAGATGGCCGTTGACTGGCTGGCCTGCGGTATCGATCCGGAAAAGTCCATTATCTTTGTCCAGTCACAAGTCCCCGAACATTTGATCCTGCATATGATCTTTTCCTGCGTCACGCCGCTGGGATGGCTTGAGCGCAACCCTACCTATAAAGAACAGCTTCGGGAGATTAAAACGCGCGATTTACAAACCTACGGTTTCCTGGGGTACCCCGTCTTGCAGGCCGCGGACATCTTGCTTTATAAGGCCAACGCGGTTCCCATCGGCGAGGATCAACTGCCCCATATTGAATTGACCAGAGAAATCGGCCGGCGGTTTAATCATCTGTATAAAAAAGAATTCTTCCATGACGCTGAAGCCCTGTTGACGGAGACCCCGCGACTTTTGGGTTTGGACGGTCGCAAGATGAGCAAGAGCTATCAGAACGCCGTTAACCTTTCGGATTCTCCCGAAAACATTAAGTCTAAAATCAAGAATATGTTTACGGATCCTAAACGGATCAGGTTATCGGATCCCGGTCATCCAGAGGAATGCAATGTCTACAGCTATTACAGTGTTTTCGCGCCGGAGAAGAAAGAGGACGTTTACCAATGGTGCACCAAGGCGCAAAAGGGCTGCACCGAGTGCAAGATGATCTTTGCCGAGGCGTTAATCAAACATCTGGCGCCGATTCAACAAAAGCGCAAAGAGTTCGAAGGCAATAAAGCCCGCGTGCAGGAAACCCTGAACGACGGACAAACTCGTGCCCAGCGCATCGCCCGGGAGACACTGCACGAAGTGCGGGAGATTATTTTTGGTTAAACTCATCTTTCAGTGGATTAGTGGATGAAAGTCGAACAGGAAGTTAATGGCGAAAAACCATTGGACATCAATAGACTATGTTATTAATCATCCGATCCAAAATCGATTCAGAATCTCTCAAACGTGTGGCTGAGGACCTAAAAGGATATGTTAAAGTGGTTGTGGATGTTCAGCGTAGAGTTTTGGCTGCCGGAGGACAAAAGCATGTGGATGGAGAGCAAATTCTCCTTGAGGATGGGAGTCGTCAGACAGACCTTTGGGGTGCTGGTTTGGATTTAGAAACCGATCAAATGGATTTTGATTCCATGATCAATATTAGACCGGCGCAAAATTTAAGCCGGGAAATATTGGATCAAGGAATTAGAGGCCAAGTTGAATCGATCACTCGGTCGTTATTGAAGGGCTAAGAGATGGATGCCAAGGATCTGACGCTAAACATTGCCGTTAATTTAGGCCGTTTGTGCCGTTGGTGTATGGAAGGCCGCCGGGCAAGGGTGGATCAATTTTTAGTTGAAACAGAGGAGTATGTAAATGCCTTGGATTTAGCTCCCAAATCTTCCCGTTTTCTTCCTACGTATGAATGGTTCAAAAAAGATTTTGGATCTTTACGAAATAATGTCCGGATGGATGCGGATTGGGCTGAATCCATGCTGACGTGGGCAAATATTTTGACCCATAGAGCTTCGTTGCTATAAATACGCGGAAAAGTTGTTCGGGTGTGCATTGTACAACGCCCATTTCTAAGAATTATTCAAAGGACTGCGATGAGTTACAAACTGAGACTAGACGTTTTTGAAGGGCCGCTGGATCTTCTCCTGTATCTTATTAAGAAAGACGATATTGATATATCTAATATCCCTATCGCGGAAATCACGGATCAATATATGAAGTATATTGAGATGATGCAGATGCTGGATTTGGATGTGGTTGGAGATTTCTTAGTCATGGCCGCGACCCTGATGCAAATCAAATCCAAGATGCTTCTTCCGCCGGATCCTCAGGTGGAAGAGGAGGAACAGGAAGACCCGCGGGATGAGCTGGTCCGCCGCCTGCAGGAATATAAGAGGTTTAAAGAAATCGCTGACGCCTTGCAGGAGAAAGAAATCTTACGTCGAGATTTCTTCGCCCGCGCCGCGGATGAAGAACTCACGGATCAGATCAAGAATGAAGCGAAGGAGACATTTTTTGAGGCGAACCTTTTTGATTTAATCAACGCGTTGACGGAGGCTTTAAAGAAACTCCCCGAAGATGTGATTCATGAAATCGTCAAGGACGAGTTCACGGTTGAGCGTAAGATCCATGATGTCTTGCACGTTCTTCTGGATAGGTCTTCGATCCTTTTGAAGGATTTATTTGGGCAATCCAAAAGCAAGATTGAGGTCATTGTCACGTTCTTAGCGGTGCTGGAACTGATTCGGCTTAAAGAGATCAAGGTGATCCAAAAACAGGTTTTTGGGGATATTGAAGTCTTACGGCATAAAGAGAATATCGCCCCTGCTGAAGAAATGGCTTGAGGAGTGGTTACGGACTTCCACTCATTGCGCGTAGGTTAATAACCAACTTATTTTAAGAGTTCTGAGAATGGATGAACAACGCAAAATAGTATTCAGTCAGGAGAGTGAAGAGGATCAGGTTTATAGTTTGTCATTGCGTCCTATTCTGATCAATGATTTTGTCGGTCAACAGGATCTGATGCATAATTTGCAGGTTTCCCTACAGGCGGCCAAACAACGCCGGGAACCTGTCGAGCACATGCTTTTTTCCGGACCTCCTGGGCTGGGGAAAACGTCTTTAGCGAACATCGTGGCGCATGAAATGGGGGCCCGGATTACGATCACTTCGGGCCCGGCGATAACGCGGGCCGGGGACCTCATCGGCATCCTGACGAACCTGGAGCGCGGGGATGTACTATTCATCGACGAGATCCACCGTCTGTCTAAAGTGGTGGAGGAGTTTTTGTATCCGGCCATGGAGAATTTTAAGATCGATTTTATTGTGGATAAAGGGCCGTACGCCAAGACGATTAATTTTAATCTCAAACCATTCACCTTGATCGGCGCCACCACGCGCAGCGGGTTATTGGCCTCTCCGTTGCGGGATCGTTTTGGTATTTTTCATCATCTGGATTTTTATAGTCCCGAAGAACTGAGTCAGATTGTTTCAAGATCTGCCGTGAAATTAAATGTCACGCTTGACGGGAAAGCCGCTTTTGAAATCGCGCAAAGAGCCCGGGGGACGCCGCGGATCGTTAACAGGCTTCTACGCCGCGTCCGTGATTTCGCCCAGGTCAAAGCCTCCGGATGGATCGATCACAGTATCGTCATCGAGGCTATGCAAAAACTTGCCATTGATGAAAAAGGCCTGGATGAAATGGACCGCAGACTCCTTAAAGTTTTGGATAGCCATTATAAGGGCGGCCCTGTCGGTGTTGAGACCCTCGCCGCGACATTGAATGAAGAGGTTGATACGATTGTCGATGTTGTTGAACCGTATTTATTGAAAATCGGCTTTTTAAAACGGACGCCCCGCGGCCGGGAACTCACAGAGTCTTCCATCCAGCATATTCAGGGGAAATCCCGCCTCAAAGAAGTCCTTCAAAGAGAACGTTATGAATAGTATTTGAAATGGGATTTGGCATCAGACCGTGACAGAGGTCTGCTGTTACGGCCCGATCCTATCCCCATGTTATCCCAGGAGGAGCTATGATCGATATGGCAAAAATTTTTTTTACCATTGGAATGATTTTTATCCTCATCGGTTTAGGGACTTATCTGGTCGGGAAGTTCCCCGGGGCGGGAAAATTGCCGGGGGACATCTTGATTAAGAAGGAAAATTTCACGTTTTATTTCCCTTTGGCTACCTGTCTTTTGATCAGTCTTATCGTTAGCGTCATTTTACATATATTGAGAAAGAGATGAATAACCTTACGCTGTGTTTTCTTTTTTTAACCAGTTTCTTGCAGCCATTTTCTTTTAGACCGCCTTCACCTGAGCCGCGGCATCAAATCCGTGTCGCTGTGGTTCAAAAGGCGGATAATGTCGTTTTGTCTATTCGGGGGAAATATAAATTGGTTAATCAAAAGACGAACGGATTGTTAACCTCCGGACGGGCCTTGCGAAATTCCCGTGTGCAGGCCGTTCCCAACGGCATTCATATCGGTCAGCAGTTTTATCCGTGTCCTCGTTTAAGGATTTTGGCGCAAAAAGACGTCATGATCCGCCAGGGGAAAAAGAGCCAGCGGTTTCGCGGTATTATTGATATTATCTCGGATAAGAATCAAAAACTGCTCGTCGTTAATACCCTTGACCTGGAGATATATATTAAGGGGGTTTTGTATCATGAGATTTCTTATCGTTGGCCGCTTGAAGCGATCAAAGCGCAAGCTGTTGCCGCCAGGACGTATGCCTTCTATCAGTCACAAGCAGCCGCTGAAGGTTCAGAATATGATCTGACCAATGATGTTTATTCTCAGGTGTATGGCGGGAAGAGCGCGGAACGGTATCGGACATCTCTGGCCGTCGATCGTACGAAGGATGAGTTTTTAAAGTATAAAGGAAAGATCCTTCCGGCTTATTTTCATTCGGCCTGCGGCGGACACACGGAAGATGCCCGGGAACTTTGGAACCATGATCTACCGCCGTTAGCGGGCGTTCGATGCGGTTTTTGCCGGAAGGCGCCGCATTACCGCTGGAAGAAAAATTTTCGTTCAAAGGATGTTCAGGAAAAATTGAACAAGAATGGTTACACGATCGATTTGATTAAGGAAATTCGTGTCGTCGCAAGAGACCGGAGTAGGAGAATAAGAAGTTTGGTCATTTTTACCCGAAGCGGTCAGCGAGAAATTATTTCAGGAAAAGCCTTACGGAATATCCTCGGCCCCAATGAATTAAAGAGCAATTATTATAAAGTCGAGATGAAGGGATACTACTTCGATGTTTATGGCCGGGGTTGGGGCCATGGAGTCGGGATGTGTCAGTGGGGCGCGTTTTTTATGTCGAAGCAACGTTATGATTACAAAGAGATTTTAAAGCACTATTATCCCGGGGCTGAGATTGTTAAGGATTAAATCAGGGTTAAGTCGAAAGTAGTTTTATTGACCTCCGCACAACTCATGGAACATACTCAGAATTTGACAGAAGAGACACATTTAAAGGAATTCGGGTATGATCTTCCACAGGCCTTGATCGCTCAGTTTCCTTTAACCCGTCGAGACAAGGCCAGGTTAATGGTTGTGGACCGTAAGACGGGAAGTTTTCGGCATGATTCTTTTTCGAATATCGGGCGCTATCTGCCGGAGGAATCCCTCATCGTTCTTAATGACAGTAAGGTTATTCCGGCGAGACTTCTGGGCCGGAGGGATCAGACCGGCGGGGAGGTTGAATTCTTTTTGCTGAAGGCCCTGGGGGACGGAGATGTGTACGAAGTGCTGATGCGGCCGATGCGCCGGCTCAAGGAGCATGAACAGATCGCCTTCGCGGATGGACAGTTGGTGGCGCAAATTATTGACAAAGAAAACCGGCTCGTGCGTTTTAACAAACGGGATGTTCTTAAGTATTTACATAAGGCAGGCCATATGCCGTTGCCTCCGTATATTGACAGACCGGACAAGGCCATTGACCGGAAATATTATCAGACGGTGTATGCCAGGAAATGGGGATCCGTGGCTTGCCCGACGGCCGGACTTCATTTTACAACGGCGCTCTTGGAGCGTTTAAAGAAAAAAGGGCACAAGCTCGAGAAAGTGACGCTTCACGTTAACTATGGGACATTCAAACCTGTGGAAGAACAGGATATCCGGAATCATAAAATGCATGAAGAGCAATACATGATTTCCTCAAGGGCGTTTTCTCACATTATTAAAGCCCGAGAAAATGGGAAGAAGATCGTCGTTGTGGGCACGACAAGTTGCCGGGTCCTGGAGACAGTCGCTCAAACCGGTCACTTGAAAGGGCAAAGCAATATCTTTATTTATCCGGGCTATCCGTTTCGTCTAGTCGATGTTTTGCTGACCAATTTCCATTTTCCTTACAGCACATTATTAATGCTGGTTTATGCCTTTGGAACAAAGGCCTTAATGAGGAAAGCCTATCAAGAGGCCATTGAGCGTAAATACATGTTTTATAGTTATGGCGACGCGATGTTGATTTTATAATAAGATCAACATGTGCCCCGAGGGAAAAGGTGTAAAGGCGAATGTTTCAATTCATCAAAAAAGACAAGAATTCAAAGGCCAGGCTGGGCATTGTCAGGACCGACCATGGCACGATCGAATCTCCGTTTTTTATGCCGGTGGGGACCAATGCCACGGTTAAGTCACTCTCTTTCGAGGACTTGCTGGAATTTGACGCTCAGATCGTGTTATCCAATACCTATCATTTATATCTCCGGCCGGGGCTCGAGGTCATAGAGCATGCCGGCGGTCTGCATAAATTTATGAGTTGGGACAGGCCTGTTCTGACGGATAGCGGCGGCTACCAGATTTTTAGTTTGACAAAATTCAGGAAACTGGATGATAACGGCGTTGAATTTCGTTCGCACCTGGATGGCTCAACCTGTTATTTAACGCCGGAGGATGTCATCAAGATTGAACATGTCCTGGGGGCGGACATGATCATGCCCCTGGATGAATGCGCGCCGTATCCTTGCCAGAGAAAAGAGGCGGAAGAATCCGTGGCCAGAACAACGCATTGGGCGAGGCGTTCCAGGGAATATTTCCTGCGAAATCCGCTGAAGACGCATCGACAATTTCTGTTCGGAATTGTTCAGGGCGCAACGTTTAAAGATTTACGAGAACAATCGGCCGAAGAGATTTTAGCCATCGGCTTCGACGGTTATGCGATCGGAGGGGTGAGTGTGGGAGAACCCGTCCAGGAGATGTTTAAAACACTGGATTGGGTTATGCCGTTATTGCCGCCGGATCAGCCACGGTATTTCATGGGGATCGGCCTCCCTGATCAGATCGTCAAGGCCGTGGGAGAGGGGATTGATATGTTTGATACCTGTATTCCGACGCGGTACGGCCGGCATGGCACGGCCTTTACCAAAAAAGGCAAGGTCGTCCTGCGCAACGCTGAATATAAAAAAGATCTGGCCCCCATTGACGAGAGCTGTGCCTGTTTTGTTTGCCGTAAATATACAAGGAGTTATTTAAGGCATTTGGCGAATCTGAAAGAGGTTTTGGGGTTAAAATTAATTTCATATCACAATGTTTATTTTTATGTTAGCTTGATGCGGCAGATTCGCCAAGCGATCCAAGAGGACAGGTACGCCGAGTTTCAAAATGAATTTTTAAAGACTTATGGTTCTACGTTGTAGGCCAATGGTGCCGTAAAAGAAAACGTTCAGCATTGACAGGAAACATTTCTTCAATTCGTCACGCGCGAATGATGAATAGGCATAACTATGTTGCGGTTTGATATCATCACCATTTTCCCGGAATTGTTTCAGCCTTTTTTAAATGTGTCCATGATCAAGCGGGCCCAGGAAAAAAAGAAGATCGTTGTCCTTTGTCATGACCTCAGGGATTACAGCGACGATAAACATAGGAAGGTTGATGACCGCCCCTTTGGCGGAGGACCCGGCATGGTGATGACGCCTCAACCCATTTTTGATGCTGTTAAGAAAATCAAGGGGAGAAGGGTTGCCAAGGTTATATTGATGTGCCCGACCGGCAAACCCTTGACGCAAGGACTTGCCAAGAAATTATCCCAATCAAAGAATTTGATTGTCCTCTGCGCGCATTATGAGGGACTTGATGAACGCGTCCGTCAGAAACTTGTTGATCAGAGCGTGTCGATCGGCGATTATGTTTTGACAGGAGGCGAACTTCCTGCCATGGTCCTGGTCGATTGCATCACACGGCTGGTACCGGGAGTATTAGGTAAAGAGGCCTCTCTCTTGGATGAGTCTTTTGAAGATGGTTTGCTGGAGTATCCTCAATATACGAGGCCCGCAAATTTCCGTGGCATAAAAGTGCCGGATGTGTTACTATCGGGCCACCATAAAGAGGTTGAAGAGTGGCGGAAAGAGCAATCTTTGATAAAAACAAAAAGTAATCGACCGGATTTATGGGAAAGAAAACAAAAAAGAGAATAAAGAAAACATTTTTTCATAAGAAATTTAAGGAGGTTAGGGGTCATGGTGGTAAATATTGGTGAGATAATAAAACAGACTGAACAAAAATACGTTAGACAGGATGTCTCTGAGTTTCAAGTCGGGGATACCGTTAAAATGAAGATTAAAGTTAAGGAGGCGGATAAAGAGCGGTTGCACCCGTTTGAAGGGACCGTTATCCGCAAGACCGGCAAAGGTTTAAAAGGGTCTTTTACCGTACGTAAGGTTGCTTTTGGAGAGGGAGTTGAAAGAGTTTTTCCTTTACATTCTCCGGTGATCGAAAGCCTTAAAGTTATCAGTAAAGGGATAGCCACAAGATCTAAACTGTATTTTTTAAGAGAACGCATTGGTAAAGGTGTCAGGGTCAAACAGCAGAAAACCCAGTGATTGTTGGGCGTGGGCCCGTACATCAAGGGATGCCCCCCGGAATTCCCTCTTTCCAATCGACGGATTCACGCATTTTTCCTCAAAAACATCTCTGTTTATTATTAAAGGTGCGGCGGACATTCAACGCGGCCGAACAGGTTTTTTTGTAGACCTGAGGATGAGTTTCTTTAAAGGATTGCCCTTTCATTAAGAAATCAAGGTTGATGACCGGAACATCGCTGAAATTCGATTACGAAAAGAAAATCAGTCCTAATGGCCGCATCCTTATCATTGGTGTCGATGAGGCGGGGCGAGGCCCTTTGGCTGGTCCGGTCGTGGCCGCGGCGGTTGCCGTTACGGATCCTTATTTTGTGGTTGAGATACGTGATTCAAAGAAAATGACGGCCCAAAAGCGCGAAGAAGCTTTCCACGAAATACAGCGAAAAGCTCATGTCGGCGTCGGCATTATTAATGAAGGGGTGATTGATCAGATAAATATTCTCCAGGCCACTTTTCTGGCGATGAATAATGCCGTCAGACAATTGATTTATAAACTCCCCACCACAGAGAATTCCCCCAAAGATGTGTTTCAGAAAGTCTGTATTCTTGTCGACGGTAACAGGTTCCAGTCAGACCTCCCGTGCCGTTACAAAACCATTGTCGGAGGGGACGAGTTAATATTTTCCATTGCCTGCGCCTCGATAGTGGCAAAAGTCACCCGGGACAGGATTTTAGGAATTTATGATCAAGTTTTCCCCCACTATGGATTTAAGCAGCATAAAGGTTATCCAACCCCTTCTCATAAGCAGGCCATCAACCGTTTTGGCCTTTCTACGATCCATCGGAAAACGTTCAATTTCACGTGAGATACCGGTGAGACTTGGGTCGAAATGTAATCCTGTTCCCTCAATACAATTGAACATGAGCGCCTCCTGCGTCGTCAAATTAATAAGGCGACACGATACTGCGCATATTGGATGGACTAAAGATGAAGGTGAAGAAAAATATATTGGGCAGGAAAGGGGAAGACTTGGCGGTCGAGTTTTTAATACGTCGGGGCTATCGGATTTTAGAAAGAAATTTCCGGACATCTTTCGGCGAAATCGATATCATTGCCAAAGACCGTCACGCGATTTGTTTTGTTGAAGTCAGGACGCGGACATCCGACGGACATGGCCATCCGTTTGAATCTATTTCAAAAATAAAAAGAATAAAGTTGACGCGGACCGCGTTAAGCTATTTACAAAGTCATGATCTTTTCGAGGCCGCGACCCGATTTGATGTCGTTGCCGTTATCCCCGAGGACCAGGGGCGGTATAAGATTGAAGTCATGAAAAATGCTTTCGAGGCCGGAGAGTAATACTGTGTCCTGCTCTGAATAATTTAGGGAACAAAAGGAGTAGGGAAGCGGAATTCTTTTTGAAAAAGCTGAGGAAGCTGTTGAAAACACGTTTTGTTTCAGTTAAGATACCCCCATCATTCAACGGTTTCCACATTATCCCCATTCGGCGAAAGTCAGAACTATATAATAATGGCTAAGAAATATATTCATCATACATTAGAAGAATATGTAGATGCCCTGTCTCGAAAAACGCCTGTCCCGGGAGGCGGCTCGGCCGCGGCCTTGACCGCGTCAGTCGCCGCGGCGCTTCTTTCTATGGTGGCCAATTATTCCATAGGTAAAACGTCTTCTAAGGCGGCGGGAAAAGGAATAGAGAGGGTCCTTCATAAGAGTGAACACTTACGCAAACAGTTTCTGGAGTTTGTGGATTTGGATGCCCAAGCTTATTTAAGGGTTGTTCAATCCCGCGGCGCTGCTTTGAAAGAAAGAAGGATGGCTTTAAAGGAGGCCCGGAAGGTTCCTTTAAAGGTCTGCCGGCTGTGTTATCAGGCGGTGAGGCTGACGCCTATTCTTGTCGAGCAAGGGAACAAACATTTATTAAGTGACGTCGAGGTGGCGGTGGAGCTGCTGGAGGCGGCGTTTAATGCGGCCTTGATCAATGTCAGAATCAATCAAGGATAAACATCGGGCCCGGTGGCAAAGATCCAGTGGGTTAAAAAATTTTAGGAAGAATTGAATAGAAAATGGCAACGATTTTAGACGGCCGGGTACTGGCTCAAAATATCAAGAGCGTTCTTCAACAGGAAGTTGCTGAATTAAAAGAAAAGACGGGCGTTGTTCCACGCTTGGTCAATGTCATGATCGGGTTGGATCATAGCGCATGCGCGTACGCGAACTCTCAGAAAAAAGTCGCTGAGAATATCGGCATTAATTATGAATTGACGATCCTGCCCTCGGATGTCACGCAGCAAGAGTTGATCACGGTTATCAAACGGTTAAACGCTGACCCTTGCGTTGACGGTATTATGATTCATAAACCTATTCCCGCCGCCATTGATTATCGCGCTGTGGCCAATTATGTGGATATTGAAAAAGATTTGGAAGGGATTAATGTCGCGAATATTGGAAAGATGATCCTCGGAGAGACCAGGCTTATTCCCTGCACGCCGGCGGCGGTGATGGAACATTTAAAATCCACGGCAATTGATTTAAAAGGAAAAGAGGCCGTTATTGTCGGGCATAGTGAGATCGTGGGTAAGCCTTTAAGTTTGCTTTTGTTGAGGGAATTGGCCACGGTCACGGTTTGCCACCTCGCGACCAGTCAGGCTGGGCGTTTGGTTGATCATGTCCGTCGGGCTGAAATCCTTGTCGTGGCCGTGGGCAAGGCCTCCTTGATCAAAGGGGACTGGATCAGAGAAGGGGCCGTGGTCATTGATGTGGGGATTAATCGCGTTGAGGATAAAATGGTGGGGGATGTTGAATTTGACGCGGCGCGGAAGAGGGCTTCTTTTATTACCCCTGTGCCCGGCGGGGTTGGGCCTGTGACGGTGGTTATGTTGATGCGAAACGGCGTTGAGGCTTATAAAAGTCAAAGGCTCAAAAAGGATATGTATTGATATGAAAAGAATTGTTATTTTAGGGAATTCGGTTGCCGGTGTGAAGGCGATTGAGGAAATCCGCTCGGCAGATGCCTCATCAGAAATCACGCTCATTACCTTTGAGGCCTATTATCCGTATAACCGTGAAGCGTTTCCTTCGCTCATAGCCAGAGAAATTTTAGGCGATCAAGTGTTGTATAAACCAAAAAAGTTTTATGACACTCATCGCGTGAACGTTTTACGGGATAAGAAAATATCGAAAATTAATTTAAGAAAGAACAAGATCTTTACTGAAGAAAAAGAATGCGTTGATTTTGACGACTTGCTTTTGACCGATTTGCCCGTGCATAAGTTTCCGGACATCAAAGGGACGCATAAATCCGGTGTTTTCGGCATGAAAAGGCTGAACGATATTAACCGGATTTTAGAAGTGTTGCCTTTGATTGATGCCGTTGTTATTCAATCGGATGAATTCATTGGCTTGCAAATGGCCGCGGCTTTGGTCAAACGCGGTAAGGAAGTTATTTTGATTCTTTCAGAGAATAATTTAATAGAATCTCTTCTGGAATCCGGCACGGCCCGATGGCTTTTCGCGGACCTAGAGGCCAAGGGGATGCGGATTCTTCGGGAGAATGCTATAGCGGAAATCCTCGGCGAGGGAGATGTCAAGGCTGTCCGTTTGCGCTCGGGCAAAGTCATTGCCACGCAAATGGTCATCTTCGGTCAGACCTGTCCGGATTTCAGGATATTGGCGGAATCGGATCTAAGGATCCAGCAACGGATTTGTGTTGACGCGAAATTTCAGACCAGCCTGCCGCATGTCTTTGCCGTGGATCAAGTTTGTGAACGGGAGGATTCTTTAAAGCGACTTGCTTTTACGCAGGGACAAGGGATGGAGGGTGATTCGGGATTGAAAATGTTTTATCAGGACATGTCTCATTTTGCTTTCCAGGAGGCCGACGGAAAAAGCGTTGGGGCTGCCATAAATGGACAGGATATAAAATGGGAATGGCCAATTCCCGTTAGCTCTTTGAATTTTGGGGATCTATCGGTGACGATTTTGGGCGCGCTCAAGACAAATCAAATCATGGAGAGGAATCAGTTATCGCTAGAAAAAGGGCGACAATACAAAAATATTTGGTTTCATCAGGATTTTTTAGTTGGTGGGATTTTTATCAATACAAATCAGGAAATAAATAAATTCGCCGGCCTTATGAAGGATAAGATATCTCTTAAAGGCCTCGAACAGTATGTGATGGATGAGAATGTTGATTACCAAGGGGTTGTGCAAGAAATAGACAAACGAACTGCGTTTGCTGGAATCGGGGATCGTGAAAATGGAGATGGTATGCCAGACATGGGCCATGTTATCAATCAGTCTACCCATGAGGCATAGGTTTTAACAGAGTCTGAACATGGTCTGAATGGGGCCTAAATTTCCCTTGCAAAAGATAATTTCATGTATTATGCTTACTTTCAATAGAACAGCTAAAAAGACAAATTATAAGGTCATTGCACTTCTCTTATCCTTTTCCCTTATTGCATTTCATCAACGCGTTTTCGCGGAATCAAAAGAACAGGTTATCGAGCAATACCGTTTAAAAGGTTACGAAGCGCAACGAAAAGGCAATTTTCAAGACGCTTTTACGTATTACAGTAAAGCGATCTCTCTGGGGCTGGAAAATGCGGTTGTCCTCAATGATCTGGCGGTTTTGAGCGAACAGATCAATCTGCCGTTAAAGGCTGAGCAGTATTACCTCAGCGCCATTCAAATTGATAAAGATTATTTGCCTCCTTACATGAATTTAGCTTACTTTTATCAAAAGAATGGACAAACTGAATTGGCCTTTGAGTATTTTAAGAAACGATTTGAGAGGGGAGAAGGAGAGTCTGATTCTTGGGCGGAAAAGGCTAAGGAGGAGATCCTTAATATCCATCCGGAATATTTTGACTGGGTCTTGAGCGTTGAAGTCAAATCATTGAGTGCGCAGGCGGAAGGTCTGGCCAAAGAAAGGAAAAAAAAGGAACAGGAAGAACTGGAAAGAATACAAAAAGAGCTATTCAGTAAAGTGGAGCAGTCCAAGAAGCTTTGCTTAAGAGGTCAGAAATTCTTTGAGAAATCAGATTATGAGCTGGCAGTTCAAGAATACGATAAGGCTTTGGTATTGACCCCCGGGGATTTAAATATTATGTCTGCCCGCGACAGGGCCGTCCAAAAGATTATGAAAGAAAATGTACAGCGGCGTTCGGAAATGGCTGTTCAGATGCTGGATTCAGGAGATTCTTATTCTGCAAGAAATGAATTTCAGAAGATACTCACCATTATTTCAAACGAGCCCGGATCAAATTCAAATTAATAAACATTCAAGCAAATTTAGATATATTTCCTAAGAAAAATCATGGCCGATGCTAGGTTGTTTTTGATTGACGCGCACGCTTTATGTTATAGGGCGTTTTACGCTATCAAGGGACTGTCTACGCATAAAGGACAGGCGACGAACGCGGTTTATGGGTTTATTAATGTATTAAAAAAAATTTTAAGAGAATATACGCCGGATTATATGGCGGTGTGTTTTGATTCCGCGGAGAAAACAAACCGTCAAAAAAAGTTCGCCGAGTATAAAATTCAGCGCCCTCAGATGCCGCAGGATTTGATTTCTCAAATTCCGATTGTTAAAGACGTGATCAAGGCGTACCACATGGCCATTTTCGAATTGGGCGGTTTTGAGGCGGATGACATGATCGCCACGATTGCCCATCAGGTCTCCGAGAAAGGCATAGAGGTTGTTATTGTCAGTGATGATAAAGATATGTATCAGTTAGCCAATAGTAAGATAAAATTTTTGTCCAGCCGCAGTGAGGCCATTTTTTGTCATCAGGACATCAAAAATCGTCTGGGAATCGAGCCGGAACAAATTACGGATTTTATCGGTCTGGCAGGGGATAAGGTCGATAATATTCCAGGGGTCTTTGGGATCGGGGAGGTCACGGCCAGGAATTTAATTAATCAATACGGCAGCCTGGACAATGTCCTCGCCAGAGTGGATGAGATCACGCCGCTTAAAGTCAGAGAGAAAATTTCTTCTCAGAAAGAATCCGCTATCTTGAGTAAACAGTTGGCTGTCTTGGAAACGAATGCGCCTATTGCTTTTGATTTAGACAAACTGAAAGTGCGACCTCCGGATCAAAATCGATTGTTTGAGCTTTTTAAAGAGTTGGAATTCAAGAAATGGGCGGAGGAGTTGGAGATTCAAGACAAAGGTCAACAAGAGGTTGTGTTTCGTCGGGTTGAGACCGAAGCGGATCGCACGGCGCTGATCGCTCGAATTCATAAAGAAGGCCGGATGGCCATGGCCTTTGATTTTGTTGAAGAGGCATCGAGACTGCCCTCCATTGAATCCATGGAAGGGGTCGCCTCGTTGAAACCCGCAGGGTGTCCCGTCGCTTTGGCCGTGGGTAACGAAGAGTTGTTTTGCCTGACGTTTGATCAATTGAAGTTTTTCAAGGAAGTTCTTGAAGACGAGAAAATCCTTAAGATCGCGCATGATGTCAAGGCGTCCCTCAGGGTTTTATTTTCCAAGGGGATCAAGGTTCAGGGGCCTTTTTTTGACGTCATGCTGGCAAGTTATCTTTTAGCCCCGTCACAGACTTCTTTTGATATCGGAACGCTCGCCTGGATTTATTTGAAAAGTCCGGCCGGTGGTCATGGTTCGATCGTCAGGAAGGCCGGGATCGTTTATCGGTTGTATTTTCTCCTGCTTCACGAGCTGAAGGAAAAGGGATTGATTAAATTGTTTGAAGATATTGAGATGCCGTTGGCGCGCGTGTTGTTCCGCATGGAAGACCAGGGGGTTAATATCGACCTGGAACTCTTAAACAGGCTTTCTGCCGAGTGTGATCAGAAAATCAAAGACATGACGTCCAGATTATACGACCTTTCCGGCGGAGAATTTAATCTCAATTCTCCCAAACAGCTCAGTCATATTTTATTTGAGAAGTTAGGCCTGCCGGTTGTCAAGAAAATCAAGACGGGATTTTCAACAGATGAAAGCGTCTTGACTAAATTGGCGGAAGGGCATTTCTTTCCTTCGTTAATTCTGGAATACCGTCAGTTATCAAAATTAAAATCGACGTATATCGACGCCTTGCCAAAACTTATTGATCCAAAGATCGGCCGTGTCCACACACATTTCGATCAGACGGGGACGGAAACCGGACGGTTGAGTTCACGGCAACCGAATTTGCAGAATATTCCGATACGCACAGAGTTGGGTCGTCAAATCCGCAAGGCGATTATCCCTTCGGCAAAGGAGTTGACGATCATCTCCGCGGACTATTCCCAGATTGAATTGCGCATCCTGGCCCATTTGTCGCTAGATGAGAATTTGATCACGGCCTTTCGTCAGGATCAGGATATTCATACTTATACCGCGTCTCTGATGTTTGATGTCAAGGAAGGGGAAGTTACCCCCCAGATGCGTACGTCGGCAAAAAGGGTTAATTTCGGCATTATCTACGGCATGAGCGCTTTTGGGCTGGCTAAGGATTTGAATATCCCTCAAACCGAGGCCCAGGATTTTATCGACCGATATTTCTTGCGTTATCCCGGGGTCAAGAAATTTATGGACGGCGTGATCAAAGAGTGCGAGAAGAGCGGATATGTCTTGACTCTCCTGAACCGACGACGGTATATCCCGGAGATTAACAGCGCGAATCCGGCCATCAAACAATTAGCCCAGCGTCAGGCCATCAATACGCCTGTTCAGGGATCCGCGGCGGATTTAATGAAATTGGCCATGATCCATATCCAACAGGAAATAGAGCGTCGCAAGCTCAGGACAAAAATGATTATCACGGTGCATGACGAACTTGTCTTTGAATCTCCGCAAGCGGAGATGGCGGAAATGATAGCCCTTGTCCGGGATCTGATGGAACATCCTATGGAGCTCATTGTCCCCATTAAGGTAAGTATCAAGACAGGGGTTAACTGGTTGGATCTGCGAGAGCTGGTTGATGGACTTCCGCAAAAGTAATGAAATACCGCTAACATGAACATTGTTTTTTGTTCCTCAGAAGTTTTTCCTTTTGTTAAGACCGGCGGACTGGCGGATGTCTGCGGGGCGCTTCCTTTAGCACTTGAGCGGCTTGGGATGGAAGTAAGTATATTCTTACCGCGGTATAAAGATATTAAGCCGGATCAACATCCCTTGGAAAAAATTAATAACCGTGTCTCAAAAACCCGGCTGGGGAAGAACATCCAGGTTTATTTGATCGAACAGGCGAAATATTATCAGCGGGAGGGTTTGTATGGAGACGCTTCGGGGGATTACCCGGATAATTTGGAGAGATTCCAATATTTTTGTCGTCAGACGTTAGAGGTCTGGAAACAGCTCAAACTCAAAGTGGATATTGTTCATTGTCATGATTGGCAGACGGCGCTGATCCCGGTTTATTTAAAAGAAAAGTTCGGGAAGGATTCGTTTTACGCGGGGATAAAGACCGTTTTGATGATCCACAATCTGGCCTTTCAAGGGATTTTCCCGCGTCAGGCCTATCCTCTGTTGGGGTTGAAGGACGAATTGTTTAATCCGCAGACGTTTGAATATTACGGCCAAATCAATTTGCTCAAGGCCGGTATTATTTACAGCGATCAAGTGACCACGGTCAGCCGGCGGTATGCCAAGGAAATTCAGACAAAACAATTCGGTTGCGGGTTAGACGGGGTTTTAAAGTCGCGCCGTGACGAAATTGTGGGGATCTTAAACGGTCTGGATACCGACGTCTGGAATCCTGAGAAAGATCCCTTGATCGCCAAGAGATATTCCTCGGATGATTTCATTGAGTTGAAACAAGAAAATAAGCGTTGTCTGCAGGAAAGTTTCAAGCTGCCGTCTTGTGAGGATAATCCGGTCTTTGGCTTCGTCGGACGGTTATCTCACCAAAAGGGCGTGGACTTGCTTTTAGAGGTCATGGGGGCGATGGCCGCATCCTCCCTTCAAATGATTGTTTTGGGTTTAGGAGAGAAAGAACATATTCTGCGTTTGACTGAGATGGCGGAGCGAAATCCAAAGAAAATAGCTGTTCGATTTGCTTTCGACGAGAAGACAGCGCATCAGATTTACGCCGGCAGTGATCTGCTATTGATGCCTTCTTGTTTTGAGCCATGTGGATTAAGCCAAATGATCGCTCTTCGCTACGGGACGATACCGGTTGTTTACAAAACCGGGGGGTTGGCGGATACCGTTGTGCCGTTTGATCCTTCAAGTCTGCACGGTAATGGTTTTCTTTTTGAAGAATATACCCCAGCGGCTTTTCTGACGATGATCAACCGGGCCATCAAGGTTTATGGGGATAAAAAGAAATTCTCCAGATTAGTCAGAAACGCTTTTCAATGCGATTTCTCGTGGGATAAGTCAGCCGGGATTTACGCGCGATTATATAAGAATTTGCTATGACTATTGTCGTTGGATTAACCGGAAGTTTATCGACAGGAAAATCTACGGTCGCTTCCATGTTGGAGGAGAAAGGGGCGAAGAGGCTGGACGCTGACGCGATCGTTCACCGGATCATCAGGCGCCAGGGGATATGTTTTCAATCGATTGTGGATGAATTTGGCCAAGACATTCTCAACCGGGGAGACATTGATCGAAGGAAATTAGCCGCGCTTGTTTTTAAAGATTTCAAAAAACTGGATAAATTGACCAGTATTATACATCCGGTTGTTAAACAAGAGTTAAGGGAAAAGGTTCAAGGATATAAAAAAAGGTTTAAGAGGGCGGTCATCGTCATTGATGTGCCGTTATTATTTGAATCAGGGCTTAATCGCGATGTCGATGTCACCATGGTTGTTAAGGCCCGCCGGAAAGAACAATTGGCCCGGGCGACAGGTGACTTAGGCCTGACAACAGCCGAGGCGCGTCGCCGCATCCAAGCCCAATGGCCTTTAACGAAGAAAATCCGCATGGCGGATATTATTATAGATAATTCAGGGACGAGAGAACAAACTAAAAAAGAGGTGGAACGGATATGGCAAAAACTACGTCGAATGATAAAAAGGTAAGTGAAGGGGAAAAGGAAATGGAGAAGCCGTCGCAATCCAAAGAAAGGGCCGCGGAGAAAGCGGCTGCGAAAAGGGAAAATCATAAGGAAGAGAATAAGGAAGCCCAGGAGTCTTCCATCGAAGCATCCAGCAGTGATCAGCTCGACATCACAAAATTGAAGAATATGAAGATGTCCGAACTGACGAAAATCGCCAAAGGGATGGACATCGACGGCGCCAGCGGTCTTAAGAAGCAGGATCTTATTTTTAAGATTCTTCAAGGCCAGGCGGAAAAGGCGGGCTTGATGTTCGGCGAAGGTACTCTGGAGATCCTTCCCGAGGGTTTTGGTTTCTTGAGAAGCACCAATTACAATTATTTGCCGTGTCCTGATGATATTTATATCTCCCCTTCCCAGATACGCCGGTTTGATCTCAAGACAGGCGACAGCGTCAGCGGGCATATCCGTCCGCCTAAGGAGGGCGAGAAATATTTCGCTTTACTCAAGGTGGAAGCCGTCAATTTTGAAAATCCCGAGGTCTGTAAGGACAAGATATTCTTTGATAACTTGACGCCGTTGTACCCGAAGGATCGCATCGTCCTGGAAAGCGCCCCGGAAGAGATTTCCATGCGGATCATGGACCTTCTCACGCCCCTAGGCAAAGGACAGCGGGCGCTCATTGTCGCGCCTCCTTATAGCGGGAAAACGGTGTTATTGCAGAAGATCGCCAATTCCGTCATGCATAATAATCCTGACGTGATTTTGATGGTATTGCTTATCGATGAACGCCCGGAAGAGGTGACGGATATGCAGCGAAGCGTCAAAGGCGAGGTCGTGGCCTCAACGTTTGATGAGCCCGCCGAGCGTCATGTGCAAATCGCGGAGATGGTGTTGGAAAAGGCCAAACGTTTGGTTGAACACAAACGCGATGTCGTGATCCTTTTGGACAGTATCACGCGTTTGGCCCGCGCTTATAATACGGTGGTTCCCCACAGCGGGAAGATTCTTTCCGGCGGTGTGGATTCCAACGCGCTGCATAAACCCAAACGTTTCTTTGGGTCGGCCAGAGCCGTTGAAGAAGGGGGAAGTCTGACGGTCATTGCCACGGCCCTTATTGACACCGGCAGCCGGATGGATGAAGTTATCTTTGAGGAATTTAAAGGAACCGGCAACATGGAATTGCAACTGGACCGGAATTTATTCCAGCGCAGGATTTATCCCGCGATTGATATCAAGCGATCCAACACGCGGCATGAAGAAAAACTCATGACGGAGGTCGATTTGCAGAGAATCTGGCTTTTAAGAAAAGCCGTCCATGATCTAAACTCAGCGGAAGCCATGGAACTTTTGATCGATAGGGTTGGAAAACATAAATCCAACAGAGAGTTCTTGGACAATCTTAATAAGGATTAATAATAAGGAATACACAATAAAGGAGGAGCCCAAAATGAAATTAGAAATTCATCCAAAGTATGAGGAAACAACGATCACGTGCGCGTGCGGACAGGTAATTCATACACGATCGACCAGAAAGAATATCCGTGTGGAAATCTGTTCTCATTGTCATCCGTTTTTTACAGGTGATAAAAGGCTTGTTGATACTGCCGGCCGGATCGAACGCTTTGAAAAGAGATATAAGAAGGGGGCTAAATAAGTTGTTGTTTTCCCCGTTCACTCGTGGAAACCCCATAGCGATTATGGGGTTTCCTTCCCCAATGAAATAAAATGATACCCGAAAAATTTGAGAACATTGAACAGCGTTACGCGGAATTAGAGCGATTATTAGCCGATCCTCACGTGATGGGGGACAAGGCTGAGTACCAGCGGTTGGCCAAAGAATACGCGGATACGACATCTCTGGCCGGCGCCGTGCGCGAATATAAAAATTGCCTGAAGCAAACGGATGAACTGAATCATTTGCTCCTGGAACATCATGAAAATGAATTTGAAGAATTGGCCAGGATGGAATTGGAGGAACTTGCTAAAAAAGAGCAGGAGCTCCTGATAAAGATTAATTATTTGCTGAATCCTCCCAAAGAGGAGAGTGATAGGGGCGTCATCGTTGAAATCCGCGCGGGTACGGGCGGAGAGGAAGCCGGTCTTTTTGCCGCGGATTTGTACCGCATGTATGTCAAATATGCTGATAAAAGAGGGTGGATCGTTGAGCCGATCAGCAGCCATCCTTCAGAAACCGGCGGGGTTAAAGAAATTATTTTTAGTATTCGCGGAAAAGGGGTGGAGAAACGATTAAAATGGGAAAGCGGCGCCCATCGTGTCCAGCGCGTGCCGACCACGGAAGCCTCGGGCCGCATTCATACTTCAGCGGCTACGGTGGCGGTGTTATCCGAACCTGAAGAAGTCGAAGTCAACATTGATCCTAAAGATATCAAGATCGACGTGTTCCGTTCCTCCGGGCCGGGGGGACAGAGTGTGAACACAACGGATTCGGCCGTGCGTATCACGCACTTCCCGACGGGAGTTGTGGTTGTCTGCCAGGATGAACGGTCTCAGTTAAAGAACAAGCAAAAGGCCTTCCGTGTCTTGCGCGCCAGACTACAGGATAAGATCCAGCGCGACAATTTCGACAGAGCTTCGCAGGACCGGAAATTAAAGATCGGCTCAGGCGACCGCAGCGAGAAAATAAGGACATACAATTTTCCGGATCGCCGGGTGACAGATCATCGTGTCGGTTTTACTTCTCATCAGTTGGCCTCTATTCTTGACGGGGATCTGGATGAGATGACAAACGCCCTGATCAAGGCGGAAGAAGAGGATCAATTAAAAGAAAGAATGAATGAAATCAAATGAGACCTTCTCTAACTCCCCACGGGTAGCCGCGGAGTTTCAGGGATGGCCATTCGACTCCGCTCATGGTCCTGGGCCTGTCGAAGGACTTTATCCCTTGAGGGGCGTAACCCATTCGCCGCAAGCGGCGGGGTATCCGAAGAGCCATGAATGAGACTGAATTGATCCTGACGTCTATTTTGAATTGTCCACGCGTTGATCTTTACGCGCGGGAACTTGATTTGTCCATGGAGCAAAAGGATCGTTATGACAGGATGCTCCAGCGCCGTGCCAATGGCGAACCCTTGCAATATATCCTGGGGCAATGTGATTTCATGGGGATTCAGCTTGATGTGGACGCGCGGGTCCTCATTCCCAGACCCGAAACGGAACTTCTGGTTGAGCTGGCTATTCGAGAATTAAAAACTCTACGTTTCGGCCGACCTTTGCGTATCCTGGACCTGGGGACAGGCTCCGGCAATGTGGCTATTGCCCTGGCTCAATTTATTGACCGTGCCAGGATAACCTCCGTAGATATTTCCTCCGAGGCCATTGAGGTGGCCCGCCGTAACGCAGCGGTTCATGACGTGGAGCATAGGATCCATTTTATCCGTGAAGATATGGTTCATTTACTTCAGCACGATAATCCTGACGGCCCTCCCTACGATCTCATTATCTCTAATCCTCCTTATATCAAGACCTCACATCTTGCCTCTTTACCTCGGGATGTCCAGCGCGAGCCGGTTATCGCTTTGGATGGGGGGGAAGACGGTTTGTATTTTTACAGACAGATTATTGAGAAGGGACCGCGGTTTCTTGAGCGTCGGGGACTTTTACTCATGGAGATAGGAGACGGCCAGGGTCCGGCCATTGAAGAAATATTTCATAAAAATAAATATTATTCTAATGTCCGTTTTGAAAAGGACTATACTAACATCGACCGGATAGTCGCCGCTTACCGGAAGGACGTGTTGTGGGGCATTTAAATACACATACATGATGAACAGGGGAATGGAGATGGCATGGATAAATTAGTGATAGAAGGCGGACGGCCGTTAAAAGGCGTAGTCAAAATCGGCGGATCCAAGAACGCGGCCTTGCCGATTATGGCCGCCACTCTATTGACGGATGAGCCGTGTGTATTGCGTAATTTTCCTAAACTGCGCGATACGTTGACGATGATCAAACTGTTGCGGTCACTGGGTAAGTCCGTTGAAATGACAGAAGATAAACTGACCATTACCTCAAAAGGCGAGGCGAATCATGTGGCTGAATATAAATTAGTATCCACGATGCGCGGTTCTTTTTGCGTTTTGGGTCCGCTGTTGGCCAAACTCCATAAGGCCAAGGTGTCTCTCCCGGGGGGGTGCGTCATCGGGATTCGCCCTGTTGATTTGCATTTGAAGGGACTGAAGGCTCTGGGGACAAAGATGGAAATTGAGAACGGGTATGTCATCGGTACCGCCAGGCATCTTGCTGGGGCGCATATTTATTTGGGCGGTGGCTTTGGTTCATCGGTTTTGGCCACGGCGAATGTCATGATGGCCGCGACCCTGGCCAAAGGAGAAACAATTATTGAATCAGCCGCGTGTGAACCGGAGATTGAAGATTTATCCAATTTTCTTTCAGCGATGGGAGCCAAGATCGTAGGGATCGGCAGTCCGCGCCTGGTCATTACGGGAGTTAAGAAACTTCATGGAATTAATAATTATACGATTATTCCCGACAGGATCGAGGCGGGGACGTATATTCTGATGGCCGCGGCGACGGGCAGTAACATCGCCCTTCAGGGAGGATGTTATTCGCATCTGATGGCCCTGATTGACAATTTGGATCAGGCGGGCGTGAAGGTGATTCAGGAGGACCATCTGATTAGGGTGAAAAGCAACAAAGCCCTCAAGCCGGTCAGTGTGACCACCTATCCTTATCCCGGTTTTCCGACGGATTTGCAGGCCCAGTTTTTGGCTTTGATGTCCTTGGCTCAGGGTATTAGTGTTATTACGGACAAAGTTTATCCGGACCGGTTTATGCATATCGCTGAATTGAATCGTATGGGTGCTAATATCCGTCGGGAAGGGACCAATGCCATTGTCCAGGGGGTTAAGGCGCTGCATGGAGCTCCGGTGATGGCCTCAGATTTGCGGGCCTCCGCGGCATTAGTGATCGCGGGCCTCGCGGCTCAAGGAAGGACGGAAATCCACCGGATCTATCATTTGGAACGGGGCTATGAAAACTTGGATGACAAACTCAATGCCTTGGGCGCCCGCGTCTTCAGAGAAAAGGAATAGGCGCATGATTTTGATGATTGATAATTACGATTCATTTACGTATAACTTAGTCCAATATTTTGGGGAGTTGGGCGCGGATTTAAAAGTCTATCGTAATGACGCCTTGACCCTTCAAGAGATTCATCGGATGCGTCCTGAAAAGATTGTGATCTCTCCGGGGCCGGGCGGTCCTAAAGACGCGGGGATCTCGGTGGACGTGATTCGTGAATTCGCGGGAAAGACACCTATTCTCGGCGTGTGCCTGGGGCATCAATCGATTGGTTACGCCTATGGCGGCAAGATTATCCGGGCCAAAAAACTTATGCACGGAAAGACGTCGATGATCCGGCATAATGGGAAAGAACTTTTTAAAGGGATTGAAAATCCTTTTGAGGCGACCCGATATCATTCGCTCGTGATTGAGAGAAAGACCTTGCCTTCCTGCCTGGAGGTAACGGCCTGGACATCGGATCAGGAGATTATGGGCGTTCGTCATAAAGAGCAACCGGTGTGGGGTGTGCAATTTCACCCCGAGTCCATTTTGACAAAGGCGGGTAAAGATATTTTAAAAAATTTTTTGAAATTGATCTGATGACCACCGGGTGTTCATGGAAAGCCGGGGTTAAGAACATTAAGTCCGCGGGGGGAGGATCATGAGAAATTATATCCTGAAGTTGAAAAAAAGAGAAAATTTAACCCGACAGGAAATTGAAGAAGTGATGCGGACCATCATGGCCGGCCAGGCGGCGGAAGAGGATATTGCTGAATTTCTATTGGACCTGCGGGCCAAAGGACCCAGTATCGAGGAATTGACCGGCGCGGCCAGGATCATGCGGCAATATGTTGTGGGGATCAAGACACGGCATCAGGATATTTTAGATACCTGCGGGACCGGGGGGGATAAGAAAAACACTTTTAATATATCGACAGCCTCTGCCCTGGTCGCGGCCGGGGCCGGCGCGGTGGTGGCCAAGCACGGCAATCGCCGTGTCTCGGGTCCGTGCGGGAGCGCGGATGTCCTGGAGGCCTTGGGTGTTAACCTCGATATGGAAGAAGCGCTTTTGGGGGCGTGTCTGGATGAAGTAGGGATCACTTTTTTATTCGCCCAGAAACTTCATCCGGCGATGAAGAATGTCGCCGCTGTGCGAAAAAAACTCGGTGTTGAAACTATCTTTAATATTTTAGGCCCTTTAACTAATCCTGCGATGGCTACGCATCAGATGATCGGCGTCTATAGCCGGGATTTAACAGAGCCTTTGGCGCATGTTTTGAAGAACCTGGGTTTGAAGAAAGCCCTGGTCGTTCACGGCAGCGACGGGTTGGATGAAGTCACGATCACAGGCCGAACATTTATCAGTGAATATAACGGTCGGGAGGTTATTTCCTATGATATGGGCCCGGAGGAACTTGGTTTTCAAATAGGTTCATTGAAGGATTTGGAAGGCGGAGATCTCTCCGCCCATGTTCGCATTTTAAAAGGGGTTTTAAGCGGTGCGCCTGGACCCCAAAGGGATATTGTGGTTTTAAACGCGGCGTATGCCCTTTACGCGGCGGAGAAAACGCAGAATATAGAAGACGCTGTCCAGCTTGCCCAAGCATCCATTGATTCAGGCAATGCCCTGAAAAAACTGGAGGCCCTCAAGGCCTTCACCCATCGGTAAAGATTGAAAATGAATTATTTGGAGGAGATCTTAAATCACAAGAAGCGCCTCATTGAAAAAAATAAGGCGTATTATGCCTCGCTTAGAGAAAGTCTGGGCCGGCATGAACACTCACGTTATCGTGTCTTCAAGAAGAAAATTTCTCAGCCCGGGGCTGTCCGTTTGATTGCCGAAATCAAGAAGGCCTCTCCCTCCAAGGGAATGATCCGCGAGGAGTTTGACCTTTTAGAGATTGCCCGGATTTACATGAAGCACAATGCGGCGGCGATCTCCGTGTTAACCGAAGATAAGTATTTCCTCGGGAAACCCCAATATGTGAAGAAAGTCAGTGAGGCCGTGAATCTCCCTGTGTTGGCAAAAGATTTCTTTATGGATGAGGGACAAATTTATGAGGCCCGGTACAATGGCGCCAGCGCGATCCTCTTGATCGTTAATATTTTGGACGACGCATCCTTAAAAAAAATGATGGCAACCGCCTCCTTTCTGGACCTGGATTGCCTGGTCGAGGTCCATGACGAACATGAGTTGCAACGCGCTCTTGAGATGGGGGCCGAAATTATCGGGATCAATAACAGGAATTTGAGCACTTTTCATGTTGATTTAAAAACAGCGGAACGCCTCGTCCCCCGCATTCCGAAAGGCAAGGTGATTGTAGTGGAAAGCGGTCTGCAGGCCTACGCTCAGATCAAGAGATTTGAATCCTTGGGCGCTCATGCCGTTCTGATCGGTGAGGCATTCATTAAGGAAAAGGATATTGGGAAAAAAATTGGCGAAATGATGCGTGGTCTTTAATTTAAGCGGGAATTCCCCGCCTGTGAAGGCGGGGATGAGAGCAAATCCAGAGACGCAGTCGCTGGACAAGCAAAGCTTGAAATTACAGGATCAATCAAGTCCCCTGGCTGTGAAGCCAGGGATATCTAGTATTTAAAATAAGCGGAATTTCCAATTCCTGCCGGCTGGCCGGAATTCAACAGCAGCCATGAACGTACCGGAATGGCGCATAATAAAGGATGAGGCATGATCAAAGTTAAAGTTTGCGGGATAACGAATCAGGAAGACGCTCTCAAGGCGGTTTATTATGGCGCTTGGGCCTTGGGTTTTGTTTTTTATAATAAAAGCCCAAGGTATATTTCACCGAGCAAGGCGAGAAAGATTATTGAGGCCTTGCCGCCTTTTGTCACGCCGGTCGGTGTCTTTGTCAATCATAAAGAGAGGGCGATCCGGGATATCTGTCAATTCACCCGGATAAACACGATTCAGCTTCACGGTGATGAAGAACCTGCTTTTTGCAAGAGGTTTAAGGATTATAAGATCATTAAGGCCTTTCGGGTAGGTGAGAAGGTTGACTTTAATAGCCTGTCAAAATATAAGGTGGATGCCTATTTGTTTGACACGTATGAAGAGAACGCATTCGGCGGGACAGGAAAGACGTTTCATTGGGAGCTTCTGTCAGGAAGAAAATTTGACAAACCGTATATTCTGGCAGGCGGGTTAGATTCAGAAAATGTCAGAGGCGCATTAGAGACCATCACCCCGTTTGCCGTCGATGTCTCAAGCGGCGTGGAAAAATCCCCCGGCTTGAAAGATCCCCGTTTGATCAGGGCTTTTTTTGATGCGTTGAACGTGCCCTTGATATAGGTTTTGAATCTGATTTTTTTGATATTTCAAGGCAGAAGGCGGTGTTTTTTGTTATAAACGTAACCTGCTTTGATTCTTGAGGTTGCAAGCTTGCCGAAGATGAAAAGGTGTGTTATATTTCACCTAAGCCGATAAAGGTAAACCCGGGGAAACCCGGGGGCACAAAACTACAGACCTACGTCGCTAAAGACCGGGAAGGCCCCTTGATAGGGCACTAAAAGATGATAAAAGGTCGGTAAGTGATAGGGTGGCTGAGTTGCCGAAGTGCAGTGAGGAGAGACATCCTCACTTTATCGGCTTTTTTATTATTAGAAACCAATGAAAACCCTTAAATTTTTATAAGGGTTTTTTTAATGAGGCAAGGTTCTTTGTTTTGCTGGCGTTGTGAAGCGTCGTTGTTATTCTTTCAGTTCAGTTTCCAAATTTCCATTTTCGTCATAGAATTGCGTTATTCCGCTTTTACTATTCCATCGGCTCTGTAACCGTCCAGTCTCGTAGAAGGTTTTTTTGCTTGTTAGCCGTTTGTTTTTATATGTGCAATCCATAAAGACATTACCGTTTTTATAAAATGTCTTTTTGCGGATGATCCTGCCGTTTTTGTAACGTGTCTCCAGGCGGGGATTCCCGTTGGGGTAGTTGTCCGTTTGGGACCCGTTTTCTGGTGCCGGCGTAGCGTCAAGAGGACGGGGTACGGTGAGATAGGCGATCGTCAGCAAAAGAATGACAAAATGGGGATGGCTATTTTTCATGGGTTGATCACCATTGTAAATATTTATTGTGCCTTACGCGATTCAAGTATAAACGAAGATCATCAGTTCACCAATAAAAAGAAGGCCTTTTTATAGAAGGTATTCTTGAAATAATGTTTTAAGTTGACCAAATTCATCAAAATTCATCAAGTCTTGTGTTGACTTCTCGACTAAAAAAAGTTATGCTTACCACAGTTTTGTAGAATTATATTTTTTTAATGTTTCCCCCTACTCATGAATGACGCAGGGGATAAGGCATTGGGTGATGACGAGGATGGAGAAAGATGGCGGATAAAGAAAAAAAGGAAAGGGCAAAGGCCAAGAAGAAAGAAGGGGCTAGCTTTTTCACGGTCTTTTTGCTGATGTGTCTGGCCGGCGTCTGGGGATTTTATCTCGGGGCGCATAAAGAGCGGACCTTGGAATATACCCAAAAGAGTTTATCTTTCCTCGAGGACGCGTTTAGGAAAAGCGCTCCCGTTATTAGAGATGGTGCCCACCAGACAGTTACCCGTGCCCAAGAGTTGCTGGCCAGAATACGGGAGAAAATGGAGTCCCGTGAAACGAAGCAGGAATCCCTACCGGTTAACGCGGCCAGTTTTCAAAAGAAATGAACCATGAGTTTTCAATATCTTAAGAAAATTCCGAGTATTGATGAGATTATGCGGGAACTTCCGCTCAGCCCCGAGCTCAAAGAAATTAAGCAGAGCCGGGACGCGGCTATTCGGGATGTCTTTGACCGTAGAAACGGCAAGTTCCTTGTCATCATAGGCCCTTGTTCCGCGGACAATGAGGACGCGGTATGTGAATATGTCGGACGTCTTTCGGCTTTGCAGAGTCAAGTCCAAGACCACCTTATCCTCATCCCCCGTGTTTATACCAATAAACCCCGCACGACCGGCGAAGGGTACAAAGGCATGGGGCACCAGCCGGATCCCAATGAGGAACCGAATGTCGTCGAAGGGATTAAGGCCATTCGCAGGATGCATATCAGGGTCTTAAAGGAATCCCATCTTTCGGCGGCCGATGAGATGCTTTATCCCGGCAACTATCCTTTGCTCGAGGATTTGATAAGTTATGTGGCTATCGGAGCCAGGTCGGTTGAGAACCAGCAACACCGTTTGACGGTCAGCGGTCTGGACGTGCCGGCGGGGATGAAGAATCCGACCAGCGGAGATTTGAATGTCATGCTGAACTCGATCAAGGCCGCCCAGATCCCACATGTTTTTATTTATAATGGCTGGGAGGTGAAGACCTCCGGTAATCCCCTGGCGCACGGCATTCTCCGAGGCGCGGTGAATCAATACGGGCAGAATCTTCCTAATTATCATTATGAGGATTTGATGAAGCTCATGGAGCTTTTTGCCAAACGGTCGTTTTCCCATCCGACGATCCTGGTGGATTCGAGTCACGCGAACTCCAATAAGATATTCAGCGAACAACCCCGCATCGCCATGGAGGTCATGCAGAGCCTCCAGAAGTCCGAGACATTAAGGAAATCCGTCAAGGGGTTGATGATTGAGAGTTATTTGGTGGAAGGCGCGCAGAATGTCAGCGGCAAGACCTTCGGTCAATCCATTACGGATGCCTGCCTGGGATGGGCGGATTCCGAACGTTTGGTCCTTGACCTGGCCGACGCTATGTCGAAATTGCCTCATTGAAAAAATTTGCGGTCGGATTCACCGGAGAGAAAATCCTGAAGAAACCCAAAGGCCCGCTCAGGGAGTGTGCTATAATGCCCGCCTATGAATCAGAAATTTATCCGCGTTTATAAAAAATTCGATCTCCATGAAATTAAACCGCATTTAATGATCTATGGGGACATCTCGGCGGCTTGTGGGAACTGCGGCCACGTTAACCTGAAGTTGTCCGATACGCATTGTCTCGCGTGCAAGGCGGAACTTAAATACATCTCTTTCCGTAACGTCAAAAATCATATCCCTAAAATGCATAAATTGTCTGAAGAACGTCCGGCTGTGACGATCATTGACCTCGAAGACTATCAGAAAAACCTGGGAGCAAGTAGGGCCGAGGAGTTTTTACGGTGATTGATCAAAAGCGTCTTATCCAGTTAACGCAAAAAGTTGTTTCGATGAACTCAGAGAACCCGCCGGGCCGTGAACAGCTTTTAGCCGGGTTCATTGAGAAAGACATGAAATCTCTCGGCCTGGATGTCCGGGTCTATACCTTTGCCAAAAATCGTCCGAATATCGTGGCCACGCTCAAAGGATCCCTGCCCAGAAAACAGGCCGCGGCCGAGGCCATCTTGATGACGCCGCATATCGACACGGTACCTATTGGCCGGGGATGGAAATTTAAGCCTTTAGGCGGGGAAATTCACAACGGACGTCTCTATGGACGTGGCGCGACCGATGACAAAGGGAATTTGGCCAGTTGCATGGAAGTCATGCGCAGTCTGGTGGAAGACAAGGCGCGGTTAACCAAGGACGTTATTATGGCGGCTACGGCGGACGAAGAAACCGGCAGCCGGCAGGGGATTATTCCTTTGTTAGACAAAAACATTTTAAAACCGAAGTTCGCGCTTGTCATGGATTCGGATGAGTTTGACACGATCATCGCTCAAAAAGGGTTATTGCATCTGCGGATTCAAATTTTCGGCAAGAAGGCGCACGCGGCCTACAATTGGCGGGGAGTCAATGCTATTGAAATCGCGGCCCGTGTTATCCAGCAGTTAAAGAAACTTAAGTTTATATATGCCCGGCATCCTTTCCTGCGTCCTCCGACGGTGAATATCGGGGTGATCAAAGGCGGGGATAAAGTGAATATGGTCGCGGATTTCTGCGAATTCGCCGTGGACATCCGATTCCTCCCCGGCATGAGGCATACCGAGATTCTAAAGATGGTCAAAACCATCGTTCGCAGTGAGGCCCGTCGATTTAAAATAGAAATAGACGATCTTCAGCAGCCTTATGAGATTGACCGTTCTCATCCCTGTGTGCGGGCGTATGTCCAAACGGCCGGCCGGATGGGCTGTCAAACAACGTTAAAAGGCAGTGAAGGAGCGACCGTCATCACATTCTTTAAAAGACACAAAATCCCGGCCTTTGCCACGGGCTTCGGCGCCCGCGGGACAGCTCATACCACCGACGAATATGTTCGGATCAAGACCTTGGTCCAGGGGACAAGAGTCCTCGAGGCTTTTATTAGGGAGTATGACCGGTTATGAGACCTGCCAAGCACGCGATCATTTCAGCCGGCGTGAGTCTGTGCCTGGGGGTCTGGATGAAGGACTGGCTCTGCGGATGGGCGTGTTTCTTAAGCGGTTTTTTTATTGATCTGGATCATCACATTGACTATTTTCTCTCGGAGAAAAAGATCCCTTTCAAATATCAAGAACTTTATGACTTTTGTTCCGACGCCCAGAAAGGCCGCATCTATCTTTTTTTCCATTCGTATGAATTACTCGCTCTGCTGTGGAGCCTGATTTTTTTTCTTCCACATCAGGGAATCTGGTTAGGCATCGTTTTAGGCGCAACGGTGCATGTCCTCTGCGACCAAATCTTTAATCCCTTTAAGAAATACGCGTACTTTTTTACTTACAGGATGAAATATGGCTTTGATAAAAGGAAGTTGTTCCATGAAGCGTTTATTCAGAAGAAAAAATAACCGCCTTTTTTTCTTTCTCGTGTTCTGCGTGAGCGTATGTTATACGTCCATTCCTTCCTTTGCTGTTGACGCGCTGTTTAAGGAAACGGCGCCTCAGCAATCCCATGAAGGGGAAGTGCGTTCGCCCGGGATGATTCAAACACCGGTGCCGTTTTCTCAAGGAGAGAAGATCACGTATGATATCAAAAAGATGGGGGTCAGGGCCGGGGAGGCCACGCTTGTTTTTGAAGGGACGACCGAGATCCGTCACCGTCCAGCGTTGTTGATTGTCTTCACCGCGAGGGCCCTTAATTTCTTTGATGAGGAGAAAATATACCTTGATCCTTTGACGTTTTACCCGGTATTTGTTCAACGTCGTCTCAACATCTGGGGGAAGAAAGAAAAGATTGAAGAAGAATATCTGCCCCAGGAAGCGCAGATCAAGATTACAAAAACGGCCGGCGGCCAGACAACAGAACAGATCATTGAGAAGGCGGGCCCCATTGAGAATATTTATGGATTCATTTACCGTTGTCGGAAAGACAATCCGTTTAACCGGAAAGATCCTCTTGAGATTAAACTGCCGACTAAGGATTTGAGCATCGAATTTGTCCGGGAGGGGAAATTAAAGGCCGCGGGGCAGGCGTTTGATGTGTATTTTATGCAGAGCGATCCGCGCCAATACAGTATTTGGTTTGACGCGGGGTCCAACAGAATTCCTTTGAGGATCGATGGGGCCGTCGGGTTTGGAAAGACGTCGATGATCATGGTTGAATACAAGAAGGGTAACGCTGAGGGTTCATTTGAAATCCAAGAGGTCTCGCAAAAGAATGCCCCCAAGTGAAGTTTAGTCCTGCCGTCTAATAATTCCTCTATTCCAACTTCGCGTCTTTCGAAATCCATCGTCATCCTGCTCAGAGTGTTTCTGGCCGACGCGGGACGGTGGCTTTTTTTTGCGATGAATGTGCGATAACGCGCTCAACGCGATAACCTTTCTTTGACTTCTCCATAATTTTATGATTCAATAGTGGCCTGCTGTTTCAGGAATAACAGGTGCAGCGATATTTTAAAGTTTTTATAAGCGGAGAAAAAATGACTCTACCGGACAAAACAGGACATTTCGGCGAATTCGGCGGGAGGTTTGTGCCTGAGACGCTGATGGCCCTTCTGGATGATTTGGAGCGCGTTTTTTATTCCCTGAAATCGGACAAGGAATTCAAGAAAGAATTTGCCTTCTATCTTCGGGAGTATGCCGATCGTCCCACCAATTTGTATTTGGCCGAGCGGCTCAGCCGGCACCTGAAAACTTTAAAAGTGTATCTTAAAAGAGAAGATCTGCTGCACACCGGCGCGCATAAAATCAACAATACCTTAGGGCAGGTTTTAGTCGCCAAGCGCATGAAGAAGGAAAGGATCATTGCCGAGACAGGCGCTGGACAACATGGGGTGGCGACGGCCACGGCGGCGGCCTTGATGGGATTGCGCTGCGAGATCTACATGGGCGTCGAGGATATGGAACGTCAGGCGCTGAATGTCTTTCGGATGCGTCTTCTGGGGGCCAAGGTGAATCCGGTGACAAGCGGTTCCCAAACGCTGAAAGACGCGATGAATGAGGCCATCCGCGACTGGGTGACGAACGTCCAAAACACTTTTTACATTATCGGTTCCGTAGCCGGCCCGCATCCTTATCCGGTGATGGTCCGGGATTTCCAGGCCGTGATTGGTCAGGAGGCCAGAAGGCAATTTCTCAAGAAAGAAAAGAAATTGCCGGATTATCTTGTGGCATGTGTTGGAGGCGGAAGCAATGCCATGGGGTTGTTTCATGCCTTCTTCCATGACGCCGGTGTCCGGATGATCGGCGTTGAAGCGGCCGGACGGGGACTCAATTCCGACGAGCATTCGGCGTCCATCCTGAAAGGAGAGATCGGGGTGTTGCATGGCAGCAAGAGTTCTATTCTCCAGACAAAGGACGGTCAGATCAAAGTCGCGCATTCCATCGCCGCCGGGCTGGATTATCCCGGGGTAGGACCGGAACACGCCTATTATCAAAAAAGCGGCCGCGCCGATTATGTGGCTGTCACCGATCAGGAGGCTCTGGAAGGATTGAAATTATTGTCTCAGAGCGAGGGGATTATCCCCGCGCTGGAATCATCGCATGCGGTTATTTATTTAGAGAAGCTGGCCAGGAAAACGACTTCTGCCAAAAACGTTATTGTCTGTCTTTCCGGCCGGGGGGATAAAGATGTGGGGGCGCTGAAAGATTTGATTTATTGACCTACGTACAACTAATAGAACCGTGTTTTTTAGAGAGTGTAGGTCGAGATACTGACTCCCACAGCACTCCATTACTTTTACGGAAGTCAGTAATTTGGAATGATGGAAAAGCTTAAAAGGGAAGAAAAACTTCGTGAACCGGATTGACAAAAAATTTAAAGAGTTAAAAGAACGGAAGAAGAAGGCCTTCATCGCGTTTATTACGGCGGGCGACCCGAATCTTAAGGTCACCGAACAGCTCGTTTTGGCCTTTGAAGCCTCAGGCGTCGATATCGTTGAATTGGGAGTGCCGTTTTCAGATCCTCTCGCCGACGGGCCGGTGATCCAGGCCTCATCCCAGCGGGCCTTGAAACAAGAAGTTAATTTAAGAAAAATTCTGGATTGCGTCAAGAGGATCCGAGGGAAGTCCCAGATCCCGCTGGCATTGATGACCTATTACAATCCGGTGTTCCATTATGGAGAAGATCAATTTGTAGCTGATGCCCGAGAGGCTGGAGTGGACGGCGTCATCATCCCGGACTTGCCGCCTGAGGAGTCTAAGAATTTGATTAAAGGCGCGAAGGCCCAAGACCTATCGACCGTTTTCTTTATATCACCGACCACAACCCCTGAGCGCATGAAACGTGTTGTGAATCTGTCGACAGGTTTTATTTATTATGTTTCTTTGACCGGTGTCACCGGCGCCCGGAATCAACTATCACCGTCGATTACCAGGCAGGTTGAGGCCGCCAGAAAACTAACGGATAAGCCGATCTGTGTCGGATTCGGCGTCTCCAGCGCGGAACAGGTCAGTTCGGTTTCGAAATCCGCTGATGGGGTCATTGTCGGCAGCGCCATTATTAACGCCATTGTCCGAAACACGGGTAAAAGAGATTTGGTTAAGAACGTTTCGCGTTTTGTCGCCCGGTTGGCCTGCGCGGTGTAGTCCCGTATCAAGTTAATGATTATCCACCTTTTTTAGAAAGAAATTCTGCATGTACAAAAAAACAGTCTTGCCCAACGGGTTAAGAGTCATCACGCATGATATGAAAGAACGGGATAGTATTGCCCTGGGTTTGTGGATTGGGGTGGGAGGGCGTTACGAAGAAGGTCATTGGCAGGGAGCGGCGCATTTTTTAGAGCATATTGTTTTCAAGGGGAGTCGGAAATATTCCTGTGAAGAGATTAAGGCCCTTATTGAAGGCGTCGGGGGATCGCTCAATGCCTTCACCTCCGAAGAGCAAACCTGTTTTTACGCGAAAATTCCGTCTAAACACCTTCATCAGACGTTTGATGTCTTGGCGGACATGGTCTTTTCTCCTGAAATCACGCGAAGGGATGTCCTCAAAGAAAGCACGGTGATCGTTGAGGAGATCAAGATGTACCACGACCTGCCCCAATATTTTGTTTTAGAACTCCTGGATGAACTGATCTGGCCGGATCACCCGCTGGGCCGCAGTTTATCCGGAACCGCCGAGACCGTGACAAGAATGTCGAATCGGGACCTCAGGAAGTTCCATGAGATGTATTACTCCCCCGGGAATATTGTTGTTTCTGCCACGGGTCATTTAAAACATGAACAGATGGTGACCCTGGTGAACAAGAGACTGGGGCATATTCAAAAAGACGGACAGTGGGATTATCAGAAAGCGGAAAATAACCAGACCCGTCCGAGGGCCCGCTTTTTCAAAAAGAATATCGAGCAAATGCATTTAAGTTTAGGGATGCTGGGCTACGATGAACGGCACAAGGACCGGTATGTCTTGGGTTTATTAAGTATTATTTTAGGCGGGAATATGTCCAGCCGGCTTTTTGTGGAGCTCAGAGAAAAAAGAGGTCTGGCGTATTCCATTTCCAGCAGTACAAAATCTCTGCACGATACAGGACTGTTTTTGATCCGCGGGGGCATCGATGTGGCAAAAGCCGTAGAGGCCGTTGGTTTGATCCTGGCGGAATTGAACAAGATTAAACGCTATGGCGTCAATCAGAGCGAATTTATGCGGGCCAAAGATTATTTGCTCGGACAGCTTCTCCTGGGACTGGAGGATTCGCTGGATCATATGTTGTGGTTGGGAGAGGCGCTTATTTCTAAGAATGAGATGACGACTTTGCAAGACGTGATCAGAGAGTTCAAGAAAATAACGCGCGAGGATATCAAGAGGGTCGCCAAGGAAATTTTTGACGCGCGTCATTTCAACCTGGCCCTGGTTGGCCCGATAACGGATGAGCAGCAAAGAAAAATCGGCGCGTTGCTGGGGTTGGGATAAGGTTACAAGGCGTTCCTAGTGTAAAAACCCAATTCGTCCTCCGGAGGACGAATTGGACTCGATTCAACCATTGACTTCATTTTCCCATGAACATAGCTTCGCTGTCTGGCCATGACGGCTTGGAAAGTGCAACATCACCACGGAATCCCTGCGCGTGACCTGTTTTTCAGTTTTTTAAATTGACAAGAATATCAATATCGGGTAGGATCATCCTACAAATTTTTAGATTCTCGTTTAAAAGGAGGCGAACATGGATCAATTATCATTTTACGACGTCAAAACCAAATCCAAATTCAACACAAAAGATTTCACCGTTAAAGAAAAAGGCGGCCGTTTTTTTGCTGTCGCCAAATCCCCCAAAGGCACGCATGAATGCTGGAGAGTCTTGAGCAAAGTTCAGGCGGCAGAATTAAAAAAGAAGTAAGCGCGTGGCTCCTCGTGAGCGCGGTCTCTCCGGATGTTTTGAGATCTCAGGCTTAAACAGCCGTTGCTTCTCCCTCTGAAGGATACTTGTTCCATGAGTTGTGCGCAGGTCATTAAATCTCTCTTTCGTTGATGGGGGATACCGTTCACGTACATTTAATTGAAAAAGTTGCGGGCGATTTTCTGTCATAGCACAAGATTTATGGGAAAGGATAAAGAATTATTAGAAAACCTTTGTTCACTTCAAAAGATTTAGCTAAGAAAATTGCCATCTTTGCCTCGGATAAAAAGGCGGAAGAAATTTCAATTTTAGATATGAGAAAGGTTGTCAATTTCTGCGATTACTTTGTCATTTGTTCCGGGAACACGGACAGGCATGTGAGGGCCATCGCTGATCACCTCAAAGAAGAGTTGGGGAAGACGGGCGTCCAAGCGCGATTCCATGAAGGTTTGAAGAAGTCCGATTGGGTGGTGTTCGACACGGGAGATGTCATTGCCCATATTTTTCAGAAACAAGCCCGTGAGTTTTATAAATTAGAATATCTCTGGCATGAGGCCAAAGCCGTTAATTGGCAGACGTCATAACAAATAAAGAAATCTATCCATTTAACATTTCTTAAGACGCAAAAATATCTCTTATCACAGGATCCCCCCAGTTTCTTGAAGGATGTTTGAGAAATCCGGTTTGTTGAACCGGCCGCTTCGCGGCATTCTTTATCGCCTGGAGATGTGTTTTGCGGCTTTCTTCGAATAATGTTAGCCGATTTAAAATCACAGATTCAATCTCATCTGGAATCTTCGTTAAGAATGTCCTTTCCCTCTGAGACGCAGTGGCCTTCTGTCGAATTAGAGTTGCCTGCCGAGAAAGTCCATGGAGAATTTTCCTGTAATATCGCTTTAAAATCCGCCAGGATTCTTAAGAAATCCCCTCTGGACATTGCCGCGATTATTGCCCGTCAATTTGAGGCCACTCAGGAGGGGGCGTCGTTTAAAGATAAAGTGGCCAAGGTGGAGGTGAAGAGTCCCGGATTCATCAATTTCTTTTTAAGTCCGCACGCCTTTTACGAAATCCTGACGGATGTCTTTAAAGACGGCGCCCTGTACGGCCAATCGGATTTCGGTCAAAAGAAGAAAATTCAGATTGAATTTGTTAGTGCCAATCCCACAGGGCCATTAAGCGTGGCTCACGCGCGCCAGGCGGCCGTGGGAGACGCGTTGGCGAATATCCTTAACTTCGTCGGATTCGACGCCCGCAAGGAGTATTATGTCAATGATGAAGGCAACCAGATTAACCTTTTGGGAGATTCTGTCCGCATCAGGGCCAGGGAGTTGTTGAACCCTCATTCGGTCAAGCCGGAGGAATTGAGCGAAGACCATTATCATGGGGCGTACATTGTGGACATCGCCCGACAGTTTATCGAAGAAAAGAATATCAAGACGGAAGAAGAATTAAGTAAACGCCGGAGCGAAACCACCCCGTACGCTGTTGATTATTTAATGGCGGTGATTAAAAAAGATCTGGATGACTTCGGGGTGCGATTTGACACCTGGTCCTACCAGTCCAAGATTGCTACGCGTGAAAACATTGAGCGGGTTCTTCAGATGCTGAAGAACAAGAATTACATTTATGAAAAAGACGGGGCCTCGTGGTTCCAATCAACGGTCTTCGGGGATGATAAAGACCGGGTTGTTCAAAAAAGCGACGGGAGTTTTACATACCTGATGCCGGACATCGTTTATCACAAGGACAAGTTTGAGAGAGGTTTTGACCGGTTGATTAATATCTGGGGGCCGGATCATCACGGCTACATCCCGCGGATTAAGGCCTCGGTGGAGGCCCTGGGACGGGATAAGGAGGCTCTGGATGTCCTCATTGTGCAATTGGCGACTATTTATAAGGAAGGCAAGGCTGTCTCCATGTCGACCCGGCGGGGACAATACATCAGCTTACGGGAAATTATCGATGAGGTCGGGGGTGACGCGGCCCGGTTCTTTTTTCTCATGCGCCATATTGAGGCCCATCTTGATTTTGATCTGGAGCTGGCCAAGAAAGAAACACCGGAGAATCCCGTTTACTATATCCAGTACGCCCACGCCAGAATTCACAGTATTAATAAAAAAGCCGAGAGTGTTTCTCTGGCAGCCAAAGAGAGTGGTTTCTCCCGTTTAAAAGAAGAAGAGGGGATCGATTTGATCAAGAAGCTCGGGATTTTTCCAGACACCTTGATGTTTTGTTATTATCAGTTGGACCCCTTTCCTTTGGTGATTTATCTTCAGGAGCTGGCAACGCTGTTTCACAAATTTTATGACAATCATCGTGTGATCGATCAAGATCTCGAGTTGTCTTCGGAACGCCTCGCGTTAATTAACGCTGTCAGAATTGTCTTAGCCAACGGTCTCAGGCTTTTAGGTGTGAGCATACCAGAGAAAATGTAAGCCCCTCCGTCACGTGCCGAGTCCGGCGCGCATTGGACATCAATCGTTTACACGGCACACAACACGAAAGGTATTCATCCGATAATTTTATGCACAAGATATGGAAGATTAAAGAACCTAATTCCCAGCTACAAATCAAACTCAGCGATGCTTTGGGTATCCATCCTATCGTTGCGCAGCTTCTTATTAACCGTGAGATTTTTGATGTCAAAGAAGCGGAGATTTTTTTGTCGGCGGATATCTCCGGTCTGGTTAATCCTTTTCTTTTTAAGCATATGGACATCGCTGTGGACCGCATCCGCAAGGCGCAGCACAACAGAGAACGGGTTTTAATATTCGGAGATTACGACGTCGATGGGGTCACGTCGTGTGTGTTGTTGTATAACCTCTTGACCCAAATGGGAATTGAGGTCTTAACGCATATCCCCAACCGGATGCATGATGGCTACGGGTTAAATCATGAAATCGGAGATTATGCCCGGCATAAGGGCGTTAGTCTGCTGATCGCCGTTGACTGCGGCATTACCGCCAATCGTGAAGTCGAGACATTGAATCAATTGGGGTTGGATGTCATCATCATCGATCATCATGAGCCTTCAGAATCGGGACTGCCCAAGGCCTTGGCCATCATTAACCCCAAACAAAAAGATTGTCCGTATCCCTTCAAGCATTTAGCCTCGGTCGGTCTTGTAACGAAATTGATTCAGGCCGTTTTGGGAGAGTTTTATCATGAGGCCTTGGCCTTGGCCGCTATTGGAACGATCGCGGATGTTGTCCCGCTGCGCGGGGAAAACCGTATCCTGGTCAAGTTTGGATTGCCGAATATTTCCAAGACAAAAAATAAAGGGTTACAGGCCTTATTGGAAACGGCTAAAATAAAAGATAAAAAAATCAGTCCTTTCCATGTCGGATTTGTTTTAGGTCCGCGGATCAACGCCGCCGGGCGTATGGACTCGGCGCATAAATCTTTGGAATTATTTCTTTGTGAAGATCCTTTACAGGCCTTGATCTTAGCCCAGGCTTTAGAGCAACTGAACATTGATAGGCAAAAGATGCAGCGGGATGTCGTTCAGGAAGCCCTTGAGATCGTTGAGCAGGAAGTGAATTTCAAGGATCACAAGGTAATCGTTTTGAGCAAAGAGGGATGGCATAAAGGCGTGTTGGGGATTGTGGCTTCCAAGATCACGGAGATGTTTTACCGCCCCAGCATCGTGATCTCTGTGAAGGACGGAATTGGTACGGCTTCGGCGCGTTCAATCGACGGCTTCCATCTCCATGACGCGTTAAGTCATTGCGCGGATTTCCTGGAGGATTTCGGGGGACATCAAGGGGCCGCCGGTCTGACGATTCGGCAGGAGAATATTGATACCTTCCGCAGCCTTATTAATGAAGTGGCCCAAGAAACTTTGGAGATCCGCAGGTTGATCCCCGCTGTTTCAATCGACTGTGAAATCCCTCTCAGCGCTATTAGTCTGGAATTGGCTGATGTTGTTGATGCCATGGAACCCTTTGGGGAAGGTAATCCGACGCCTGTTTTTTGTTCCCGGTCGCTGACCGTCAAAAGCCGTCCGCAGGTGTTAGGGAAAGATACGTTGAAATTTTGGGTCTCTGACGGAAAATTCTCGATCTCAGCGGTCGGCTTTGGAATGGCAAAATATAAAGAAATGGTGAATTTGGGCCAGACGGTTGATTTGGCTTATGAAATTGCCATTGATGACTGGAATAAAGCGCCTACGCCTCAGTTGAAATTAAAAGATATTCGTCCGGGCGGATCTTAAATTGTCGGGGAATGGTGGCTAGTACTAATAGAGAAGATTTTCTTTGTGAAGCGTTGATTTCCGGCTGTAAGGAAAATAAGATCAGGCTTTGAGGATTTTTCCGCCCTGGATGCAACTGGTGCACACAAGAGCTCTTTGGACGGTACCTTTAATGTTTATTTTGATTCTTTGAAGATTGGGCAGGAAACGGCGTAAGGATTTACCGACGATCTTGGAACCGGCACCGCCTTTTCTTTTGATCATACCGCGTCTTTTATATTTTACGCCGGGGATAGCTCCCTTGTGACAGATAAGACATTCTTTAGGCATACCTACAAGTCCTTATTATGATTTCTTTGGTTAAAGAAATTTAGACGTCGCATTTATCGAAAATTTAATTTGAAAACCCAGTATACTTAATACTTATTTTTTGTCAAGACAATATTTCCTAAGAGGAGAACTATGATCCCGCGACAATCCGTTTCCCCCATGTTTGATTTTGAGCGGCTCGCTAGGTACCAATCACGCCGGTTTGTTCCTGAGAAAGTTCAATTCAGTGACGTTAAAGATGTCCAGTCCCTGTATCAGAAAATGCTGGTCAGGAAAATCCATTCTGTCACTGATTTAGAGCAGTGGCTTTTGGACAGATCCGAATTGGACGCGGCCCTGGATCAAGAAGGAGCCATCCTTTATATCCGGATGACATGCCAAACTGATGATGCCTTTCGGGCTGAAAGCTATAAACATCTTATTGAAACGATCATCCCCGCTGTAAAACCTCTGGAAGATCAGCTCAACCAGAAGTATTTAGAGGCTGTCGCGAAATTCCCTTTAAACGAAAAACGCTTTAGTGTTTACACGCGAGGCATCCGCGCGGAGGTGGATATTTTTGTCAAAGAAAACGTCCCGCTTCAGACGGATGTCGAACTGTTATCGCAGGAGTATCAGACGATTTGCGGAAGTCTGACCGTTCTTTTCGATGGCCAAGAGCAGACTTTGCCTGAAATGGCGAAGTTCCTCTATGAACCTGACCGTTGGGTGCGTGAAAGGGCGTGGAGGGCGACCGCTCAACGAAGGCTTCAGGAGCAAAACAAACTCGATCAACTCTTTGATCAAATGCTGTGTCTCAGAAACAAGATTGCCCGAAATGCCGGGTGTCAGAATTTTTGCGCGTATAAATTCCGATCTTTGCAACGATTTGATTACACTCCGGAGGATTGTAAAAGGTATCATAAAACGGTTGAGCAGCTCGTTGTCCCGTTGTGGGGGAGCGTCCTGGAACGCCGCCGGCGGCAGATGAACCTCCAGGACCTGCGACCTTGGGACACATCGGTTGATGCCTTAGGCCGACCTCCGTTAACGCCCTTTGAAAATGTCCAGACTTTTATTGAGGGCTGCCAGGAGGTTTTTAATCGGGTGGACGCAGAATTCGGCCGGCAATTCGCGGATATGGTTCATAAAGGACTCCTGGATTTGGCCAGCCGCAAGGGAAAGGCTCCGGGCGGTTATCAAAACACCCTGGCCGAGGCGCGGGAACCGTTTATCTTTATGAACGCGGTTGGTCTCGACACGGATGTCCGGACGTTATTGCATGAAGGAGGACACGCGTTTCATTCTCTGGCTTGCCGTCAGGAATCTCTTTGCGCCTACCGCCACGCGCCCATGGAATTCAATGAGGTGGCCTCCATGGGGATGGAGCTTTTAGCCGGAGAACATCTGGCTGTTTTTTATAAACTCGACGAAGAGCAACGTTCCAGAGAGGTTCATTTTGAAGACGCGATATTTACTCTCGTATGGGTGGCCACGATCGATGCCTTTCAGCATTGGATTTATGAAAATCCAGGACATCATGTGCTGGAGAGAAAAGAGGCCTGGTTGAATATCCGACGCCGCTTTGGGGCGGATTTTGTTAATTGGGACGGCTTAGAGGAAGAACACGGATCTCTCTGGCAAAAGCAATTGCATATTTTTGAAGTGCCTTTCTATTACATTGAATACGGTATCGCGCAACTCGGGGCTTTGCAGCTTTGGCTGAATGCACAGAAGGATTGGCCGCTGACCGTCAGGCAATACAAAAAAGGGTTGTCGCTTGGTGGCTCCAGGCCTCTGCCCGAACTCTTTCAAGAGGCCGGTCTCTGTTTTGACTTTTCTGAACGGACGATCGCACCTTTGATGACCGCCGTAGGTAAAGAATTAAAATTATGAAATTTTTCTCTTGGGGACAAAGGGATTTTGATATAATACAAAAAAATTTCAGAGTTTAGATTTTCTTGGGGAAATATTGTATTCAAGGAAAGGTCGGTTACAGGATGAAATACGTCAAATTGATTTTCGTCGTCGGCTTCTTCATGTGTCATGGGACCAATGCCTGGGCTCTTGCCGGGGTATTAGCAACGGCTTCGGATATCGTGCAATTGAAAGAAGACCTTCGTTCCGGGAAAATCCAGATAGGGAACACCCGCCTCAAAGAGATCCGGCGTATTTATGGTGATGCCTCATCCATCACGGATTCTCCTAAGAATGTAACGTACAATTATGATGATCTGAAAATTGAGTTTGAAAAGAACAGGTATTTAAAAGAGTGGAATTACGATTCATTTAAAACCACTCTCTACACGGATAATATTGATGATTTAAGGGCTGATCTGGATGACGGGCAGATCGTAGGGAATTACATCACCTTTGATCAAATACGCAAGGACTACGGCGAGCCAACCGAGTTTACCGAAGCCAACAATGATGGTGAGTTGTCTACTTATTATTATGGAAATGTCCGGCTTGTTTTTGAGAATTATATTGTCGTTAAGAAATGGCAGGGAAAAAATTTAGATTCCAAAATAGAGAACAAAACTGAAGAGCATCAAAGTGAAGTGAAGAAAAACGCCTCGGAAGAAAAGGAGGCGGAATAATCTGTAGTCAGATTCTTTGATTGAGAAGTCCTGCCCGATGACTGTCTCACGAATTTGAGCTTTATTCCCGATTTTTCCACCATGCGATTTAAAAATGAAATTCTGTTAAATTTTTTTTTCATTGCTTCCGTTTGTTGTGGGATTACGGCAAGCACAGTCAAGATCACGGAGGCCGCTGAGAAATTTTCTTTATTTGACAGGCGCGTCACCTACGATATTTATTTTGGAAATTCTGAAGATTACACGACGGTCATCAGGGATGTTGAAATCATGCGTGTGGAGGAAATCGCCGGCCGGTCGTTTTTGGTTATTAAGTCTCATGGGTTCCGGCTGCAAGATGTTGACGGATTTATCCTTTTAGATGCCGTGACAGCAATTCTTCCCAATAGTGAATTTAATGTTCAAACCATGCAGAAAGAACATATTAATAAGTGACCAATGCGGGCCAGGGCGCTAAAAAACGACAAGAAGATCATCATGGTGGAGGGGGAATATATCCGCCTTGTTAAAAAGGGTGAGTGGGAGTATGTCGAAAGGAATAATTGCAGCGGTGTGGTGATTGTTGTGGCGGTCACGCGGGAAGGAAATGTCCTTTTTGTCGAACAATACAGGCCGCCCGTGGACAGGATTGTGATCGAGTTCCCCGCGGGGTTGGTGGACGATTTTGAATCCGCGAAGAAAGAGACCGTCATCACGGCGGCAAAACGCGAATTATTTGAGGAAACCGGTTATCGAGCCGGAAGAATAATCAAATTGCTGGAGGGCCCGGTATCCAGCGGATTAAGCTCGGATAAGGTCACCATGGTCAAGGCGTTGGATTTAGAAAAAGTTTCTGAGGGCGGGGGTGTTGACAACGAATCCATCACGGTGCATGAGATTCCTTTAAAGTCCGTTGGTCAATGGTTGAAAGAGATGAGGGAAAAAGGATATTGGGTCGAACCGAAAATTTATGCGGGTCTTTATTTTCTTCAATGAAGGTTGTCGCGGCTGATGTTATCGGGCGTGTTTCATCGAGAAAATCGCGTTTAGGCATAGAACATTCTTCTTGCTTTCAGGTAAATTTTTAATAGAATGAGAAAGTTTTCAAAAATTATACGCATTTTTATCGACAATTGAAAAAAGGAGAGAGAATAAAATGAGTCACATCGCTGATCTATTAGGGAATGAAGCCAATGATCTATTGGGGCATAAATGCGCCACTATTGCTAAAGAGAGTTTGACCTTACCTGGGCCGGATTATCTTGACCGGATTTTTATCAATTCCGACAGGAGTAATAATGTCCTGCGAAGTCTCGGCTGGTTATTTCATCAGGGGCGCTTGAAGGGGACAGGGTATGTTTCGATCCTGCCGGTCGATCAAGGGATTGAACATTCCGCCGGCGCCTCGTTTGCTCCTAATCCGATTTATTTCGATCCGGAAAATATCGTGAAATTAGCCATTGAAGGAGGTTGCAACGCGGTGGCTTCGACCTTGGGTGTTTTAGGTCTCGTTTCAAGAAAATACGCGCATAAAATTCCTTTTGTTCTGAAATTCAACCATAACCAGCTTTTGACATATCCGAATGTCCATGACCAGAAACTTTTCGCGGACGTGGAGCAGGCGTACGATATGGGCGCTGTCGGGGTGGGAGCCACGATCTATTTCGGATCTGAAGAGTCCAACCGTCAGATCGAAGAGATTACATTGGCCTTTAAGCGGGCGCATGAGTTAGGGATGTTCACCATCTTGTGGTGTTATTTAAGAAATTCCGGTTTTAATAAAGACGGGGTTGATTATCACACCTCGGCTGACTTGACAGGCCAGGCCAATCATTTAGGAGTAACGATTGAGGCGGATATCATTAAACAAAAACTCCCGGAAAATAACGGCGGTTATAACGCCTTGAAATTCGGAAAGACGCATCCGTTGGTCTATGAAAAACTCTCGTCAGATCATCCGATTGATTTATGCCGGTACCAGGTGGCCAATTGTTACATGGGAAAGATCGGCCTGATTAATTCCGGCGGGGCCTCAGGCAAGAATGATTTGCAAGAAGCCGTCAAGACGGCCGTCATCAACAAGCGCGCAGGCGGGATGGGGCTGATTTCGGGACGCAAGGCGTTTCAGAAATCGATGAGCGAAGGGGTTAAGTTGCTCAACGCTATTCAGGATGTTTACCTTTCTAACGATGTGACGATAGCTTAAATCACAAGATACAATGGATGTTACTCAATAAGGCAATCTTTACTTTTGTCTCGAGACTTATTCAAGGGAAAAAGAAGATTGCCTTTTTGTTTGGCCTGTTTTGTGTCGAGTCCTGCCCGGCGTGGACGCGCATTGGGGGATCACCGGATGATTTTTAGGAATATTTCTCACAGACAATTCTTGAGCGGCTTTGGTCAAGGGATAGCCTTTCTTCTTCTCATTCTCACGTTAGGTCTGTTTGGTTTACACAGAATTAATTTTGTCACCGCCGATTTGGGAAGGCATATTAAGAATGGAGAGATTTTTCTTAAGGAAGGGCGGATCGTTTCGACCAACTATTATTCTTTCACGGAGCCTGACCGCCCTGTCATAAATCATCATTGGGGGGCGGGGGTTATTTTTTATCTCTTATGGCGACAATTTGATTTCAAGGGTTTGTCGTATTTTTATACGGCTATTTTCTTGGTAAGTTTTCTCCTTTTCTTTTCCGTGGCCAAAGATATTTCCGGATTTTCTTTGGCGTATTTCTTTTCGATCTTGAGTCTGCCTTTAATTGTAAGCCGGCCCGAGTTGCGTCCGGAGGGGTTAAGTTATCTTTTTTTAGCGATCTTCGTATTTTTTTTGCATCGGTATAAAACCGGCCGCGTTAAGCCGGAATATTTAGCCTTCCTCATTCTGATCCAAATTGCTTGGGTGAATACGCATATTTTTTTCTTTCTGGGGCCACTTGTGATCAGTTTCTTTTTGCTAGAAGCCTGGTGCCAAAAACGGGAAAAGAAGGACATACGAAATCTCTTCATTTTGCTGGGTGCCGCTCTGGTCGCCTGTTGGATCAATCCGTTCGGGATCGAGGGGGCGCTTTCTCCGTTCACGATATTAAAAGAATACGGCTACATGCTTGCTGAAAATCAGTCTGTTCCGTTTATGCAGAAAAGATTCTCGGAGAATCCGGTTTACCTTCATTTTGAAATAATTTTTGCCGTAATGCTGGTCGGGTTCGTCATCGTTGTGAGGAAGAAGAATGTTCACTGGTACATTCTTAACATCTTGCTGTTGGGCTTTGTGTCGGTTTTGGCTTGGAAGGCGGTTAGAGCGCTTGTGCTGTTTGGGTTCCTTTTTATCCCGTTCACGTCGGGGATCTACGCGGATGGGATTAAACGATTTTCTCACAAAACGCGGCAGGTATCCCGGAGCGCGGTGTTTCTTTTGGGGGTTTTGATAATAATCTTTGGATTGATATCCAGAAATTTTTATTATTCGCCTTATCGGACCCTGGGTTTGTCGTTTCTTATTGAAGGAATAGAGAAATCGCCTTTTTGGATGGCGGATCTTATCCGCAGAAGGAATCAGTTGCCGGGATTAGTCCCCGGGGTAAACCGTTCCGCGGAATTCTTTAACAAGCTTCATATCGAAGGCCCGGTTTTTAATAATTATGACATCGGCGGATATTTGATTTTTCATTTATTCCCTCGGCATAAAGTGTTTGTGGACAACCGCCCGGAGGCGTACAGCGTTTCTTTTTTTAAGGATGTTTATGTCCCCATGCAGGAAGACGAGGCAGTCTGGGCTGAAATGCTCAAGCGGCATTCCTTCAACGCGATTTATTTCTTCCGGCAAGATATGACGCCCTGGGCCCAGCCTTTCTTGATCAGACGGATCCAGGATCCGGAGTGGGCGCCCGTTTTTGTGGATTATTACACTCTCATTCTGTTGCGCAGGAACCAAAGAAATAAAGACATCATCCGTCGATATGAATTGCCGCGGTCGATATTTAAAATAACTTCACAAGGATAGGACAATAAACGCTGTCGCCATAAAACTGTTTTCGAGGAGGACGCAATGAAAAGAATTTTGCCGATGATGGTTTTCGTTTTTCTGCTCAACATCCCTTCCGTGGTGGGGGATCTTCTTTATACGGACTCCGAGAAGTTCCGGGAGCATAACCCGGATGTGGGCAAGTATGACTTTGTGAAAGATTACCTGAACAGTTTAAGTTATTTGAAGACCAATGAGAAGCGCGATCGCGAGGTCACTGCCAAGAGTTCGGGCGCCCTGGAGAAGATCGAAAACGTTCAGGCCTTGATCGATAATCTTATTATGGATAATGCGAATTTGAGAGTCGCCCGGAATTATCTTAAGAAATACAAGGGATCCCCTAATGGATTGGTTTTGAAAGTGACCGACCTGTTTATTAAAGCCTGTGAGGATCAGATCGAATTCAATAATCAGGAAAGGGGACTCTTTGAATCGTTGCGTCAATTTCTCGATAAAGACGATTTTAAGAATTTTGACAAGGACAAGTTTCTGGAAGATCAAAAATCTTTAAGCGACGACAAAAGAGAGGCCTTGAAAGGGCTCCTGGAGGCGTCTTTGCTGGTCAATAAAATATTAATCAGTGAGAACCCGGATGAATTCGGAGAATATGTGAATTTGGGTATAACCCAAAAAGAAAGACAGAAGCTTTTAAAGAAAATTCATGAGTTTGATGGGGGGGATTATCAAGGGGAATTGAGAGAGGGGCAAACGTTCCTGCAGGGGAGTGTTTCTGTGATCCGGGAGATTCTTGAGGATAAGAGTTGGGCCGCGTTGGATGACTGATGCCTGCCTATGAAAGGCCAGTTGAACGCGTGGACTCATTATCATCCCTTGAATCCAACCGAACCCGACCTATATTAGTGGTTGACAAAGGCGTATCGGTAATATAAGATCCAACCCGTTGCGTTGAATAAAAAAGCCATGGAAAACAAATCACTATTAAAAGACAGAAGAGTCATTGAAGAAATCAAACGGCATCTCTGGATCGAGAGTGAGAAGGCCGGTCATGATATAGGTTTTGATCAGGCTTCCGCTGACTGGCTCGAGCATTTTTCTAAAGCCTGGATGCAATATCACATGCCTAATAAAACACCCTCCACTCATCAAAACAATTATTCAAAAAATATCCCTTCCAAAACCCAGCCGATAAAATCAAAATCGAATAAATTCATTTGAATGACTTTACCTCACTTTCTGTATCTTCAGGATTAGCCGGAAGGACAGAGAAAAGACGTAAGAGTTTTATCAAAATTTGGGTTTAATTTTTATTTTTTTTATGTACAATGCCCCATAAGATAAAAAGACGATGGAGAATTCTTAAGAGTAACTTTTGGAAAAGGGGAATAAATGATGTCTTTTCAATTAAAGAAATTGTCTCAGTTTCATGGCCGAAAGGGGCCGTTGTTATTAATTATTTTAGACGGTGTCGGTATCGGCAAACGTGACGAAAGTGACGGCGTTTTCATGGCCAGGACGCCTTGTTTGGATGAACTGATGCGAGGCAAGCTTTACACAACGCTCAAGGCCCATGGGACGGCCGTGGGGATGCCGTCAGACGAGGATATGGGCAACAGTGAAGTGGGGCACAATGCCCTTGGTGCCGGGCGGATCTTTGATCAGGGGGCCACGTTGGTCAAGAGATCTATTCAGGAAGGGAGAATTTTTAAAAGTGAAGTCTGGAAGAAATTGACGTCCCGCGTTATCCAGGGGGAAAAGACCGTTCATTTTATTGGTCTTCTTTCCGACGGCAATGTGCATTCTCATATCGATCATCTGCTGGCCATGGTGACGCAATGTGCCCAGGAAGGCGTCAGGCGTGTCCGTGTTCATATCTTGTTGGACGGACGGGATGTCCATCAGAAATCCGCTCTTGATTATATTGAAAAGACGGAAAAGCGTTTAGGCGATTTGATCCGAGAATTTCATGTCGATTACCGGATCGCTTCCGGCGGCGGGCGCATGATCACCACGATGGATCGGTACAACGCCGACTGGAGCATCGTTAAACGGGGGTGGGACGCCCACGTTCTGGGGCAGGCGCGTATGTTTAAGTCGGCGAAAGATGCGGTAGAGACGTATTATGCCGAGGACCCCAAGGTCAATGATCAATTCCTGAATCCCTTTGTTATCGGGGAAGACGGCAACCCGGTGGGGACGATTGAGGACGGGGATGCGGTTGTCTTTTTTAATTTCCGGGGGGACCGGGCCATCGAATTATCCATGGCCTTTGATCAAAAGGAAGGGTTTGACAAATTCGATCGCGTTCGGATCCCGGATGTCCTTTTCGCCGGGATGATGGAGTATGACGGCGACCTGCATATCCCGGGGAACTATTTGGTTAATCCTCCGCAGATCGACAGGGTGGTCAGCCATTATTTGTGCGATAACGGGGTCAAGTCATTTGCCATCTCGGAAACACAAAAATATGGGCACGTGACGTATTTCTGGAATGGAAATAATTCCGGATATATCAATGAAGCCCTTGAGACTTATGTGGAGATTCCATCCGACAGAATCCGATTTGAAAAGGCACCGAAGATGAAGGCGCAGGAAATCACCGAAAAAGCCATTGAATTGCTTCGCGGCGGTCGATACCAGTTTGGCCGCATTAATTTTGCCAATGGAGACATGGTGGGCCACACGGGCGTTTGTGAGGCGATCATCACGGCCGTTGAGACGGTGGATGAATGTATGGCCAGACTTATCGCTGTTGTCCGGGAGCTTAAAGGCGTAGTGATGGTCCTGGCGGATCATGGTAATGCCGATGAGATGTTTACGGTTAAAAACGGTCAAAGAATTGTCAGCACCGCGCATTCGCTGAATCCTGTGCCTTGCGCTATTGATGATTCGGGTTATCAAGGCGAGTACCGGATGGCATCCCTTGAGAAACGGGGATTGTCCAATATCGCGGCGACGCTGTTAAATCTTCTTGGTTTTCAGGCTCCTCAAGATTATGACCCTTCGTTGATTGAATTTAAGAAATAAGCGGTCTGCTTCCCGGAAAACAATATGGTTATCCACATTTTATTGGGTGTATTTATAATAATCGCCGGCGTCGTCGGGTTCTGTCTTTTCTTCGATCAGGCTGTCTTGATGAGGAAAGGGACCCTGTATCGAGTCGGGACGCAGAAAAAAATAGTGGCCCTCACGTTCGATGACGGTCCCTCCCCCCTTTGGACCCCGAAAATTCTGGACGCCTTGAAAGCCGCAGACATCAAGGCCACTTTCTTTATGATTGGTTATCATGTCCAGGAGTATCCTGAGGTGGCCCGGAGAGTCGTTGAAGAAGGCCATATGATCGCCAACCATGGTTTCGCCCATAGTGTGATGTTATATTACACGCCCGCCGAGATCGAAGAGGAGATCAAATACACGGAATACGTTATTAAAGAAATAACAGGCCGGACCACCCAATATTTTCGTCCCCCCAAGGCCTGGTTGACGCCCAAAATCAAGAGGAAAATCAAGTCGATGGGATACGACATCGTCCTTTGGTCGCTGAATTCCAAGGATTGGGTCTCTTTCTCGCATGCTTCCATGGTCCGATATCTCGTCTCCAAAGTTCAAAATGGGGATATCTTGCTCTTCCACGACAGCGGCAGCGTCTTGTCGCGTGAGGGCGGGGATCGCGGCGAAACGGTGAAATCGATTTCATTATTAGCCAAGACATTAAAAGACAAAGGGTTTCAATTTGTCACCATTGAGGAGTTAAAACGTGGATAGGGATTATTTTCAATCGCGGCCCCATGGGCAATGGATAGGATTCCTTGTGTTGTTTGGTTTCCTGATGTTGATGCTGGGCAATCATATGGTCAGTCTGACGCATCCGGATGAGGTATTTTACACGCAGACGGCCAAGGAAATGGTGGCGCACAACAGTTGGCTGACCCCGCTGATTTTCGATCACCCTCAATTTGAGAAACCGATTCTGTTTTATTGGTTGTTGGCCCTGGGGATCAAATTGTTTGGGGTAACGCCTTTTGTCGCGAGGTTCTGGCCGGCGTTTTTTGGGATAGGCGGGCTATGCGTCACGTACTGGATCGCCTGGATGTTCTTCGGGCGTAAACGACTGGCGTTTTTATCCGGCATTATCCTGGGCAGTAGTTTTATATATCTGGCCCTCTCCAGAGCCGTCTTGACCGATATGGTTTTCTCCATATGGGTGATCGTCGCGTTGGCGTTTTTTTGTTTCGCGTATACGCGTAGGGAATATAAATCCCTCGGGATCATTCTGGCCTTTTTCTTTTCCGCGATGGCCGTGCTGACAAAGGGGGCGCTGGGTTTTCTCTTCCCTTGTTTCATTATTTTGTTGTTTCTTATTTGGCAAAAAGACTTAGGTTTTTTAAAAGACAGGTCTTGCGTATGGGGTCTAGTCGTTTTTCTTCTCACAGCCCTGCCCTGGCATATAGCGATGGTCCAATTGTACGGACGGGTATTTATAGAGGAATACATTCATAACGTCCATATCCGGCGATTGTTCGAGGCCGAGCATCCTAAAATAGACACCTGGTATTTTTATTTTCAAGTCATGTTCGGTGGAATTCTTCCCTGGAGTTTTTTTCTTTTCCCGGCGGGACATTGGGTGGGGAAGCAGTTTCAAAACAGATCGATTTCTTGTCGTTCTCTTTCTTTTTTGATCTGCTGGATTATCGGTATTTATCTTTTTATGCAGCCGGTCCATTCTAAACTGGCCAGTTATATATTCCCTGTATTTCCAGCCATGGCGATTTTGGTAGCGTATTACCTGGACCACGTTTTGGAGAAGAATCCAAAGTTGAATTTACAACAAGGTTTTTCCGTTTGCGCGTATGCCACGTGTGTCCTGATGTCCGGGGCGGCCATCGCGGCGATCATTTTTGGCAACCAATATTCTCAAATGGTCGTCTCAAAATGGCCTGTTTATGTGTTTTCCGGTCTGTCTTTGTTGAGTGCCCTCATGATTTTTATTTTCAACAGAAAGAAACAGTTCGGTAAGGTTATCTGTTCTTATCTGGGGATTAATATCACCTTATTGGCCGTTTTATTTATGGCGCGCCCCTTTATTGAACCGTGGGTTTCGTGTAAAGGGATATGCGATATCTTTAAAAAGATTGATCAATCCGGGGCAACGGTATTAACGAGTAAATTTTATGTCCGCGGCATTCGATTTTATACGGACCGGGAAATGGCGGTCATTGATATCAGTGGAAAAGGATTTTTTAGTCCGCATCCGGTCCTTTTTCTTAATACCGATCAGATGGTTCTTGACTTCCTGGAGCGTCAAGGTGTAACGTATGCCATTGTTAAAGAAGGGAATGTGGAAGACCTCAAGAGGATTCTCGCGGGTCAGCCGTATCGTCTAGAGGAATTAGAGGGTATGGGGGGGAAATATATTTTGCGCATCGAGAAAATTTGAAAAATGGTTTTATTTTCTTTTATCGTCGTGTCATGATATCCAACATTGGATGAGGAAAAAATGTCTGAACATGAGAGACTGAGAATACTTTTTGAATACTCGTCGGCCGCGATATGGGAGGCGGATTTCTCCACGTTACGGCATTTGCGTAAAATGGTTGAGGACACTCCCCAGATTTCCCTCCGAAAGCATTTTAAGGAGAATTCCCTATTGGCGCCAGAGACTTTGAGGGCGATCAAAGTGCTTGATGCCAACAGAGCGGCTCTTCAATTGTTTGGCGTCAAGAATAAACAAGAACCTATCCAGGACTTGGGGATGGTCGTGCGACAAGAGGATTGGGATATCCTTGTAGATGGATTTGTCAATTTGTTGGAAGGGAAAGATTATTTTGAGGCGGAGATTAAAGTGAAGACTGTGACCGGGCGCGGCATCGATGTTTGTCTGCGCGTTTGTATCCCTCAGGAATATCAAGGCGACTTTGCGCGAGGCATTGTCACATTTCAGGATATCAGTCTCCAGAAATTGCAGGAAAAGAATTTACGAATTCTGACTCAACTCGACGGATTGACGAGATTATATAATCAAGTCACCATTCGGGAACGGTTGGATGAGGAGCTCAGCCGGGCTAAACGGTATCATTTGACGTTGTCCTGTATCTTAATCGATTTGGATAACTTTAAACGGATCAATGATTCTTTCGGGCATCAAAAGGGGAACGAGGTTCTAAGACAGGCCGCAATGCGAATTAAAACTCACCTGAGAGAAGTGGATATCGTCGGCCGTTACGGCGGTGATGAGTTTTTATGTATTTTGCCTGAGACGCCTAAAGAAAATGCCAGGATTGCCGCGGAGCGTATTAGAAGTTTTTTCCCGGCGGGCAACGAAACGCCCGGGCAAGTAACATTGAGCATCGGGATCAGCGGTTACCCGGACGATGAAGTCAAATCCGGACAGGATTTTATCGCGAAGATCGACAAGGCCATGTATATGGCTAAAGAGGCGGGACGCGATACCATCAGGATTTTATAATCCCGACCTGCGCGTGACTTCAAGGTTGTTGATATTGACTTCCGCAAAAGGGATGAAACACTTTGGTAGTCAGTAATTCTGCGTAGGTCCATAAAACAAGTTCTTAACCAAGAATAAGGAGAAGATCGAATATGCAATTCAAGATTCCCGACACCCCGGAAGAGCTGTTTAAACAGGGGGGGCAAAATTTTATTCATCTGTATAAATGGGTGCCTTCCGTGATCGTGCTTTCAGTGATTTTATTTTTTATGTTGACCAGCTTTTATTCAATCGAACAGGGGGAAGTGGGCGTGATCCGTCGTTTTGGGAAATACGCGGAAACGACACAGCCGGGGCTTCATTGGAAACTCCCTTTTGGTATTGATAAGCTTGATAAAGTCAAAGTGGACCGTGTCTTTAAAGAAGAGTTTGGTTTTCGCACGACTGAGCCCGGTGTCAGAACCAGCTATTCCGCCAGCTCTTTTGAAGAAGAGTCTTCCATGCTGACCGGAGACCTCAATGTCTTGGATGTCTCGTGGATTGTGCATTTTAAAGTCAAAGACCCTGTGCAATTGTTGTTTAATCTGCGCAACCCCCGGGGCACGATCCGGGATCTGTCGGAAGCGGCCATGCGTCAGGTGATCGGCGATTATTCGGTCAATGAGGCCATCACCACGCATAAGAGTGAAATCAACCTGAAAGTACAGAATATTTTGCAGAAGGTGTTGGACGGTTACCAGAGCGGACTTCAAATCAGTAAAATAGAACTGCAGGAAGTCCTTCCGCCTAAGCCTGTTAAAACTTCTTTTAACGAAGTGAACGAGGCGGAGCAGGAGAGAGAGAAAGTGATCAACCAGGCCTGGGAGGCCTACAATAAAGCCGTTCCCACCGCCAGAGGACAGGCGGAAAAGATCATCCGTGAAGCGGAAGGTTACGCGACGGCCAAAGTATCCAGGGCCGAAGGCGATGCGAGCAAATTCTTAGACACATGGAACGCGTATAAAGATGCCAAGGATGTCACGCGTCGTCGAATGTATCTGGAGACCTTGGAAGAAATTATCCCCAAGACAGGGAAGATATTTGTCTTTGAACCGGAGGCGAGCAGTGTCTTGCCATTATTAAATTTGAACGGAGGGAAATAGATTTATGAAAAACGGAATCGCAGTCTTCCTGGTTGTTGTGTTTTTTACGGGACTTCTCCTGGCCAGCGGCGCGTTCTTTGAAGTGGATGAAACCCAGCAGGTCGTGTTAACCCAGTTCGGCGAACTGGTGGGCCAGCCGATCACCAAGGCGGGGTTATATTTCAAGATGCCGTTTATCCAGAAGGCCAATTATTTTGACAAACGCATTCTGGAATGGGACGGTGACCCGGATCAGATCCCCACCATCGAGAAGCGGTTGATCTGGGTGGATATGACCGCCCGATGGCGGATTATCGATGTCCTGACATTTATGAAAACGATGGGGACCGAACAAAACGCGCAAAGCCGACTGGATGATATCCTCGACGCCAAGAGCCGGGATGTCATCCCGAGTCATAAGTTGATTGAGGTGATTAGAAACAGTAACAGGTTGCTGGAAGGCGGGGCGAGGTCGTCTCTTGAGTCTTCGACGGATGAATTGACCGAGACCGCGCTTGAATCGATCAAGGAAGGCCGTGAGGTGTTAAGCCGGAAAGTTTTTGAGCTGGCCTCCGCCTCCATCCGCGAATTCGGCATTGAGCTGGTGGACGTTAAAATTAAACGGATCAATTATGTGGAAGAGGTGCGCAACAAGGTTTATGAAAGGATGATTTCAGAACGCAAACGGGCCGCTGAGAAATTCCGCTCCGAAGGGCAGGGCAAGAGGGCGGAAGTCGAGGGACAAATGGCCAAAGAACTGGAGCAGATCAACGCCGAGGCGTATAAAAAGTCCCAGGAGATCAAAGGTAAGGCCGACGCCCTGGCCATTAAGATTTACGCGGACGCCTATAATAATGATCCGGAATTTTATTCTTTCGTCAAGACATTGGAAAGTTATAAGAAAACAGCCGGTCAACAGACGACCATGATTTTGTCGACGCAAAATGAATTCTTTAAGTTTTTTAACAGTGTTGACGGATCCAGGGCCTTAATAAAATAAGGCCGTCGTTTTATTGTTGAGTCCTTCTTTTGAAAACTTGATGAATGACTTCCGCAGAATTTTGTGATCCATAACCATGCCGCGGCATAAAGACAAGATAACGTTTGAACTCTCTGTAAAGATTGCGCCTTCCCATGAGGGCGCGTTAGAGATTCTCCGGGATGTATTGACGGGGATAGGGTTTAAACGTGATGAAATTATTGAATTGCGTCAAAAGAAAAGATCCCGGCTGTGTCTCTATTTCCCTTCCCCTCTAAAGGCCGAGGCCTTGAAGGAAAAATTGAAAAAGACTCCCTTGAAGGGGATAACGGTTTCCATCAAACCCTTATTGCCCCGGGATTGGCGTGATCGCTGGAAGACGGATTTCAAGCCGTTTCGTTTAACGGAACATCTGGATGTTATCCCGTCGTGGTTGAAAGAGAGTGGCCCGGTGAGTCCCCGGCGGCCTGTGTACATCGATACCAGCCAGGCCTTTGGGACAGGGCTTCATGAGACTACGCGTTTTATGGCTTCTTTTATTGAGCAGTGCCGCGGTGAGTTCAAGAGTTTCTTAGATGTGGGGACGGGCACGGGTATCCTTTCGATTGTGGCTCTGCATAGCGGGGCTTCGCGGGTGCGGGGGATCGATATCAGCCCGGAGAGTATCAAGGCCGCCCGTTTTAATCTGCGAACTAATGGATATGTCATAGGACGTCAAACTGCCGTTGACGACACGTTTGACGCCTCCGGCCGACGCAGGGCCTTGGCGCTGAGTTTGAAGGCGATGGATTTTGAAAAATTTAATGAAAAGACAACGTATGATTTCGTCGCCGCTAATTTGATTACGCATGACCTGATTCAAATGGGCAAAAAGATTATCTCCCTTGTCAAACCCGGACGCTATCTCGCCGTCTCCGGGATTTCTTTAGAGAATTATCCGTTGTTTAGAAAGACTTTTGGTCCATTCCCCTTGAAGCGTCTGAGGGTGGAGAAGGGGAAAAGTTGGGTCGGAGTTTTGTATAAGAAAACGGTCCACGGACTTTCACGGGAATCACGGAACACCGAGGCCCATAAATTTAAAGAAACGTCCCTCGTCTTATAATGTCATTCATCGGTTTACCGCCTCCTCAAGAAAAAGAGTTGCGAGATCGCATGGACAGGCTCCAGGTCTCGGCGAAGGATGTCCAGGAAACTTTTATCCGCGCTTCCGGCCGCGGCGGACAAAACGTCAACAAAGTTGCCACGTGTGTTTCTTTGTGTCATCGGCCGACGGGGATTCGCGTTAAGTACGACAAAGAGCGCCAGCAAAAGATGAATCGCTATCAGGCCTGGCGCCTGCTTTTGGATAAGATTGAGAATAAGAGAAATGAGATAAGATTAAAAAGGATTCAGGAACAGGAAAAGAAGAAGAGACAGACGCGCCGGCGCCCCAAAGGACTTAAGGAAGATATCCTCAAGGAGAAACATTACAAGTCCGACAAGAAATTTTCCCGCCGGAAGGTCGGCGCGCATCGCGTGGACGAATGATGACACGCGTCATGAAATGAGGGAAGGGGATGAGTTCTATGCGACTAAAACACACGAGAAAACAGATCCATGGGATGGTGGATATCAGTGGAAAGAGCGAAACGACGCGGACGGCGGTTGCCGCCTCCCGGATCCAATTCACCCCTGAGGCCTTTAAGACATTAATCGACGAAGGATCTCCCAAAGGAGATGTTCTGGAGACGGCCAAGATTGCCGGGATTATGGCGGCTAAATCAACCCCCTCGATTATCCCGATGTGCCATCCGCTTGAACTCAGCAAGGTCCAAGTGACTTTTGAGGTAGATAAAAAAGCCCTGGCGGTCGTGGCCCGGGCTGAGGTTGTTTGTCTGGGGCGGACAGGCGTGGAGATGGAGGCCTTGACTGCCGCCGCCGCGGCGGCGCTGACGATCTATGACATGATGAAGTGGAAGGACAAAGGCATGATCATTTCTGAAATTAAATTATTGAGTAAGAGCGGCGGCAAGAGCGGGGATTATCACAGGACTTGATGGTTTTATCTGAAGGGACGCCGTGGGAGAGACAAAATTGATGAATCGGAATTTTGAGAAATTCAGATTGTTCGCCTGCATGGGTCTTCTTGGCCTTATCGCCGCGGGGATCACTTTAAGATTTACCAAGATAACTCAAAATCAGTTTTTTTATTATGATGAGGGCCTGTATTTAGAGCATAATATTGATTTTCTTTATTATCTGCAGCATCATCCGCCGGATACGTTAAAGCAATTAGGACGTTATCTGCAGGTCTCCGCCCATATGGCTTTGGCGGATACCAAGGTCTTGTGGTTTTTTCTCTGTGATCTGCGGGCCTATCTGGTCGGGGCCGATGCCTGGTATTTTACACGTCTTTTGTCGGCGATATTTGGATCATTGACGGTGTTGGTTCTTTATCGATTTGCCCGGCGTTTTTATGATTCGCGTTGGGTGGGCCTGTTTTCGGCGGCCCTGTTGTCCATTTTCCCCAGCCATCTGTATTACTCACGCTTGGGGATGCAGGAGGCCTTGAGCACGCTGTGTTTTATGACAGGGTTGTATTTTTATCTGTTTCCTCGAAAGCTTCATGTGAAAACTTTTCTCTCCGGAGCCTTCTTCGCCGGCGTTTTTTTTACCAACTACCGGATGATCTTTATTCCTTTTCTGGTGTTGTTCTGTGAGCTGTGGGATAGTCTGGCGCGAAGGGAAAGATCCGACATCCGAAAGTATATTTACAACACCTTGACATTTTTATGCCTTGTTTTTTTCATCGGCAATATCGATCAGGGGGCGAACACCAAAATCACGTTTGCCTGGATGTTTTATCAGTCGCATTTGGCTCAACGGCATTTTGAACTTTTCAATCTGCTCGCGTATCCTTACTATCTTTTTCGCCTCGATGGAATTCTCTTTGGAGCGTTGTTCTTCGGGAACTTTTATTACGTCTGGAAACGCCAGTGGTCTAAATTGCTGCCGTTCGCGCTGACGTGTTTGCTCATGCTTGTGTTCTCGTTTCCTCAGGAAAAGGGGGCGCGGTATATCTGCAGTGTCATGCCTCTCATGGTGGCTGCGGCCGCCTCGCTCATTGTTTGTCTTTGGGAGCAAAATACGAAGCCGGTCGCGCGGTGGATTCTGGGATCAGTTGTTTTCCTGACCATGTTTTCTTTCTCCGTTAAGTCTTATGAAATTATCCGTTTTTCTTCCGATTATGAAGCGTCGGCCAGGGATTTGGTGAAGATCAACAGCGATGTGAAGTTCCTTTCAACGCAACCGTTAGTTCAGAAATTGTATGTTGTGGACCGCAGAAATGTCGCTGCGGTTCCGCATCAATGGGAAATGCTGTTAATGCTTTTTGCCAAGGGGTATCGGTATGTGGTGATTGATCCCCAGGCGTATATTTCCTATACCCAGGATGGCCGGCGGTTCAGTCCCCCGTTAAAGAATTTTCTGGAATTCATAACACGCAATGTCCGTCCGTATCAAGTGTATCCGCATTTTAATAAAGCTTTGCTGGAGCGATTTGTCTTGGAGCATAATGAAGACCTCAAGAGATCCATGGCATTTTTACAAACCAATCAAGACGGTCAGTTAGGCGCGTTGCGCGTTTACGATATCAGGGATTGTATCCTGGCCCTTAAGAACGCATTAAGAAAATAGAAAGATCAATATGCTTTGTTGTCGAGATTTGAAGTCGGGAGGTATTTTCTTCCTAGCGTTATTTATTTTGGGTTGCGCGTCTCGGCAGACTTCTCCAAAAGAGAAGTATCGGGAGGCGCGGGAGTTGATGGGGACGGTGGCCAGCATCGATGTCTGCAGGGATAACCAAAATAAAGAAGGATTGTCCGCGGCCTACGCGGAAGTTTGGCAGAGGCTGGAGGAAATCTCCTGGAGGATGAATGTCTTTGATGAAAAAAGCGATGTGGCCAAGGTGAATAACGCCGGGGGGAATCCGGTTGTGATCGAACCGGACACGTATCAGGTCCTGAAAGATTCCGTGTACTTCTCGGAATTATCCAAGGGCGCCTTTGACATTACTGTCTGGCCTTTAATTCATTTATGGAAGGAAAGCGCGAAGAAAAATATCCTTCCGGACCCGAGCGCGTTGGCGGTTGTTAAGGAGGCCGTAGGGGCCAGGCATGTGGGGTTGTTAGGATCCGGCAAGGTTCAACTGCTCCATCCGCAGACAAAAATCGACTTGGGCGGCATCGCGGCCGGATACGCTGTTGATGAAGCCGTGAGGATATTCCGCGCGCAAGGCATCGTCAATTTCTTTATTGATATCGGCGGAGATATTTACGCGGGAGGACTGAACTGCGAGGGAGAACCCTGGCGTATCGGTGTGCGCGACCCCCGGGACAGATTCACGATCATTGACGTGATTGGCCTGTCGAACGCCGCGGTCACGACCTCGGGCAACTATGAGAAGTTTTATGAAATTCAGAACCAGCGATGGTCGCATATTATCAATCCCCTGACGGGTTATCCTCAACAGGAAGTCGTGAGCGCCACAATGATCGCGCCGACGACCGAGGAGGCGGATGCCATCGCTACCGCTTTATGTGTTTTAGGCAGTCAAGAAGCCACAACGCTTGTGAATTCCATGGACCCCTCCTATGCCAGTCTGATTATCATCAAGCAGGTCACCGGTGAGATCGTCCAATTTCCCAGTCAATCGTATGAAGAATATCGGTTAAAAAATTGATGCTTAAAGACGCCCGGAATGAGAGGCCCGGAATGCTTTTTGACTTCTCATGAGTTTTGTGGTTGAATATTTTTCGTTTTACTGACTTCTTCAAAAGCAAAGAAACACTATGGTAGTCTGCATCTCGACCTCCATCCGCTGGATGGTTCAATTCTATTACTTGTGCGGAGGTCAATAATCATTAAATGGACAAAGGGCCACAGAGTGACAGCGTATGAAACAATATCTGGATCTTGTAAAATATATTTTAGAGCACGGCGAGAAAAAAGAGGACCGCACCGGAACCGGCACCATTTCTGTCTTTGGGTATCAGACGAAGTATGACCTTCGGGAGGGATTCCCTTTAGTGACAACCAAGAAGGTTTTGTTTGACGCGGTTGTCAGGGAATTGTTGTGGTTCCTCAAAGGGGCAACTAACATCAATGACGGGCTTAAGGCGTACACTCCGATTTGGAACGCCTGGGCGGATGATCAGGGAGAGCTTGGCCCGATCTACGGTTATCAGTGGCGCAAGTGGGAGAAATTTGAGTGGGATGAACATTTAAAGACATACCGTAAAGGTGATATTGATCAGATTCAAACTGCCCTTCATTTAATCAAAAACAAACCGGATTCCCGACGGATTATGGTCAGCGCCTGGAACGTGGCGGACCTGGACCGCATGGCCCTTCCGCCGTGTCATGCCTTCTTTCAATTTTACGTGATCAACGGACGGCTGGACTGCCAGCTCTATCAAAGGTCGGCGGATGTGGCTTTGGGGGTGCCGTTTAATATCGCCAGTTATGCCCTTCTCTTGACATTGTTCGCTAATGAGTGCGGTCTTGCGCCGGGGGTATTCGTTCACACGTTGGGGGACGCGCATATTTATTGTAATCATGTGGAGGGCTTGACAATTCAGTTGCAAAGAGCGCCCAAGCCGTTGCCTCAATTGAAAGTCGCTTCTAAGAATGTTTTGGATATTTCATTTGAAGACATTCGTTTAATGAACTATCAACATGACGCTTTCATTAAATTCCCGATTGCCGTGTAGATGGCGCAGAGAGATTTCGTTATGATTTCATTTCATATCGTCGTGGCCGTTGACGCCAGAAACGGCATTGGCAAAGAGGGGAAACTCCCCTGGCACCTGCCGGCGGATCTCAAGCATTTTAAGGAAATTACGTGCGCGACGGCGTCCATGGTTAAGAAGAATGCCGTGATCATGGGGAGAAAGACCTGGGAATCTCTCCCTGAGAAATTCCGCCCGCTCCCCAACAGACTGAATATCGTCTTGTCCAGGAATTCGGATTTGCGGTTACCTGAGGGTGTCGAGAAGGCGGATAGTTTAAAGACGGTCGCGGAAATTCTTAATAGGAATCCTTTTAAAGATAACATTGAAATTGCCTTTATTATCGGCGGCGGTGAAATTTTTAAAACTGCTCTCCGGAATTGTCTCGTCCAAAAAATTTATCTGACCCGAATTTTGCAAGACTTCCATTGTGATACGTTTTTCCCGGCATTCGATGATTTTCGGATGGCAGCGTGTTCCTCGCATTACACGGAAAATGCCGTCACCTATTGCTTTGCCGAATACGTTACTTCCTCGCGATTCACATCGGGCCCCTCTGTCACCCCTTAAGAACCCTCTGGAGTTATCGCTTTTCAGCGTTAACACTGGAGCTCTCTTGAGGACATTGAGCCTTTTCCCAGCACGGCGTTTCTCTTATAAGTCGCTCAAAAAGGAAAAGCTTTCTTTTAGGTCGCTAAAAATTACATAAACATATCAAATTCATATACTTGTGAGATAGTCTTGTTGGGCCTGTTTTTTATATTATTGGAATTTAATCATCGATATTCGACCGAAAATGCCTCATACTTACAAGCGGGTGATTAATAATCTTTTGGATAAGCAAATGGTCAGGTAAGAAAAAGGGTGTAGATTACTTGATATGCTGAAAAAAAGAGAAAATAGGAAAAGGATTTTACTCGTTGACGATGATGGGCCCGCCACGCTGACCCTGAATATGCTCCTTCAGACGCGTGGTTACGCGGTCAACGTGGCTCATTCAGGGAAAGAGGCGTTGGAGAGCATATCCACTTCCACCGATTTAATTTTATTAGATCTTATCCTCCCGGACCAGGAGGGATTCGAGATCTGCCGTAAACTTAAAGAAGATCAAACAACGCGTCATATCCCGATCATAATGCTGAGTGGTAATATTTTTTCCAAAGACGTTATCGAGGCGCTGTATCTCGGCGCGGATGATTATTTAACAAAGCCTTTTGAATATGAAGAACTGGTGGCCCGCATGGAAGCGGTGATGCGCCGGGCTTCGCTTTTTCAGGATAATCTGATGTCCTGCGGGGAAGAGGCCATCATTTGTGAGATCAGACAGATTATTGATGAAGAGTTAATTGTCCCTTTTTTCCAACCGATATTTCTTTTAAATCCATTAAAGGTATACGCCCTGGAAACATTATGCCGGCCCAAGACGGATAGTTTATTGTCTAACCCGGAACTCCTCTTTAAGGCCGCGATCCAATTTGGTTCATATGAGGATTTGGAAATCCTTTCATGGAAGAAGGCCCTGGAACAGGCCGCGCCGCATCTGACGGATGAAAAGTTATTTTTAAACTGTAATCCATACTTGATTCAATGTCAGAAATTTCAAACCGTCAAGGACTTGTTCGATCAAAGCAGCGTGAAAGTGGATAATGTCGTTCTGGAAATTACGGAACGTTCCGCGATCACGAATTTTAAAATTTTCTATGAGCAGTTGAACAATTACAGGGAATATGGCTTTAAATTTGCCGTGGATGATGTGGGGGGAGGGTACGCGAGCCTTGAATCTATTGTCACCACCAGGCCCGAAGTGATTAAAATCGACCGGCACATCGTCAGCGATCTTGGGAATGACAATTTAAAAATCAGTATTGTTAAATTTATTGTGGCCTTCTGTAAAGAAAATAAAATCTTTTCGATCGCTGAAGGGATTGAAAGCAAGAGCGATTTGGAAATCATCAAGGGTTTGGGCGTTGACGCGGCCCAGGGATATTATCTGCATAAACCCACCTCGCGCATTGATTTTGAGGAAATGATTAAGTACGCCAGAATTTGAAGCCGGTTCCCCCGCAGCTCTCCGCGTTTATTTTTCTTTGGTCGTCTTTAATAAAACTTTCATAATAAAACTTTCATTTTGCAAATCCGTATTGCCTGTATATAATGCTGTACAAAAAATAGGTCATCCATTTTCTTGATGGAGAAATCATTTCCTTTGGGCGTTGCACTCTTCTCCGGGTTAAATAGTCATTCATGATAACAATTATTTTATTATTTATGGGCATAGTCCTGGCTTCCGCCCTTTGTTCCTTGTCTGAGGCGGCGGTGTTGAGCCTGCCCATGACCCGCGCCCGCATTCTCTTTGAACAGCGGCGAAAACATTCCAAAGACCTTCTTTACCTCAAGGAAAACATCGCTCTAACCATATCCACCATTGTTATTCTCAATAACGTTATTAATATTGTCGGCTCTATTTTTGTCGGCCATAGGATTGCCGAGCGTCTTGGGAATGAATGGCTGGGGTTGATCTCCGCGGTCTTGACTTTTATTCTCATCATCGTGTCTGAAATTATCCCCAAGACCCTGGGGGAGCGGTACAAGGTGTCTCTTTCCTTGATCCTCGCTCGACCGCTTCGTTTTGTGATTTGGTTCTTTCGTCCCTTCGTGGCGCTGCTGATAATGATCACGCACCTCTTTGGCAAGAAACAACAACTCCCTAAAGTCACCGAGGAAGAAATCAGAATCATGCTTCAATTGGGGAGGGCGGAAGGAACGGTTGAGATGGATGAAGAGGTTTTGTGTAACCGCGTCTTTAAATTAAACGATGTGCAGGCCGCGCAGATTATGAAACCCGTTGACCAGATTTTTGCCTTGCCCGCGGACAAAATGTTGGGTGAATTAAAAGAGACGATTATGAACTCCCGTTTCAGCCGTATCGCGGTGTACGATAAAGATCCGTTGGATATTGTTGGAGTCGTTGAGCACAGGATCCTGTTAAGAGAGATGGCCAGGGATCATTATCATGTTCGTGTCCGGGATTTTATGACGGCGCCGATCTTTGTGAATTCGTTGATCAAAGCGGACGCCCTTTTGGAGAAGTTTCAGGCGACCCACCAGCATTTTTTCATCGTCCAGGATTCGCACGGCAAGGATGTCGGGAGTATTACCATGGAGGATGTCCTGGAAGAGTTGTTTGGAGAGATCTACGATGAAAAAGACGCAGTTCGGCCAAAGTCGGATGAGAAGGATTTGAATCCGGGAATAAATCCAAAATCAAAGGAACCTTAGAGATTGGGGTGGAAATTTTCTTGGGATAGCGGGACCGGTTTTATTTCTGTTGAACAACTCCATTCAGCAATTTATGCGCGAGTATCTGACGGAAGTTATGGGGCGATACGTGTTTGATACTTGTTATTAAAAAGGATTTTGGCTGGAAAATTCTTATGCTATACTGAGGCGTCATTTCGGCATTTTCTCCGGCCAGCGGCGTTCTTTTGGATATTATTATGTCGAGAATTTGAGCCAAAACGGTTTTTGTTCAAAAATCAGTTAATTAAAACTCATATGAAAAAGGAGACATGTTCTTGGGAATCACGCGGCTGACGGATTACGATATCGCTTTATTTAAGGAAGGGAATCATTATCGTCTTTACGATAAATTAGGCGCCCATCGGATGTCTGATCAGGGGCAGGAAGGCACCTATTTTTCCGTGTGGGCGCCCAACGCCAAGAGTGTCTCGGTCATCGGAGGTTTTAACGGTTGGAACAAAAACGCGCATCCTTTGAGTTCGCGTTGGGATAGTTCAGGCATTTGGGAAGGGTTTATCCGCGGTGTGAAGAAAGGGGCTATTTATAAATTTCACATTGTCTCGCAGACCCGTAATTATCAGGTTGATAAAAAGGACCCTTTTTCATTTTATTGTGAAGTCCCGCCCAAGACGGCCTCCATTGTCTGGGATTTGGATTATGATTGGCATGACGCGGCGTGGATGAAGGCGCGGATTAAAAAGAATTCCCTGAAAGCCCCGGTCTCGATTTATGAAATGCATTTGGGATCGTGGAGGCGGATGGTCGAAGAGGGCAACCGTTTCATGACCTACCGCGAGATCGCGCAACGCCTTGTGGATTATCTCCAAGAGATGGGATTCACCCATGTCGAATTCATGCCGGTCATGGAACATCCCTTTTACGGCTCATGGGGGTATCAGACCTTGAGCTACTTTGCGCCGACGAATCGTTACGGCTCCCCTCAGGATTTTATGTATTTGATCGACAGCCTTCATCAGGCGGGCATCGGGGTTATTCTGGATTGGGTCCCGTCGCATTTCCCTTCGGATGAACACGGCCTTTCGTATTTTGACGGAACGCATCTCTATGAGCATGAAAATCCGCAGAAGGGGTATCATCCCGACTGGAAATGTTATATCTTCAACAACGGCCGCAATGAAGTCAAAGAGTTCCTGATATCCAGCGCGTTGTTTTGGCTGGAGAAGTATCACGCGGACGGCCTTCGGGTCGACGCCGTCGCCTCCCTGCTCTATCTGGACTACTCAAGAAATGAAGGGGAGTGGGCGCCCAATATTTATGGGGGCCGGGATAATTTAGAATCCATTGATTTTATCCGGAGGCTTAATGAAGTGGTTTATGCCACGTATCCCGATGTTCAGATGTTCGCCGAGGAATCGACGGCCTGGACAAACGTTTCACGGCCGACGTCTTTGGGGGGGCTGGGTTTCGGCATGAAGTGGAACATGGGCTGGATGCACGATACGCTGGAATATTTTAAGAAAGATCCGATTCACCGGAAATATCATCACAACGAGCTGACTTTTAGTATGTTGTACGCCTTTACCGAGAACTTTTTGCTTTCTTTGTCTCACGATGAAGTTGTTCACGGCAAGGGATCGCTCATCGCTAAGATGCCTTGCGACGACTGGCAGAAATTCGCCAATTTGCGCCTTTTGTACGGCTACATGTACGCGCATCCCGGCAAGAAATTGCTCTTTATGGGAAGTGAACTGGCCCAGTGGCGTGAGTGGAACCACGAAACCAGTCTCGATTGGCATCTGTTGGGATACGACCGACACCAAGGGGTTCAGCGATGGCTGAAAGAGTTGAATGGGTTTTACAAAAAAGAACCCGCGTTATATGAAATTGACTTTGAGTCGGGCGGATTTGAGTGGATCGATATGAGTGATTGGGAAAAAAGTATTATCAGTTTTATCCGCAAAGATCAGAAAGCGGAGGATCCGATTGTGATCGTGGTCAATTTTACTCCGTATGTGCATCATCATTATAAAATCGGTGTTCCTGTTCCAGGAGACTGGAAAGAAGTATTAAATAGCGACGCGGCGATTTACGGCGGAGGCGGCGTGGGAAACGGCGGGGTTCTGAGCGCCCAGCCGGGGTTGACGCATGGGAGGGAATTTTTCCTTTCATTAACTTTGCCCCCGTTGGCAGTCATTTTCCTAAAACGGGGAAATCATCCCAAACATACGAACGCTAAGCGAAAGACATAAGGGTATGAATCGATATATTTGCATCCATGGGCATTTTTATCAACCTCCCCGGGAAAATCCATGGCTTGAGGCCATTGAGATCCAGGATTCCGCGAATCCCTATAAGGACTGGAACGAGCGGATAACGGCGGAGTGTTATCTGCCTAACACGGCGTCGAGAATTCTGGACCCGCAACAGAGGATTATCGATATTGTGAATAATTACGCCAAAATCAGTTTTAACTTTGGCCCGACCCTTCTGAGCTGGATGGAGAAATCCGCGCCCAAGGTGTATCAATCCATTTTAGAGGCTGATCAATTAAGCCTGGAAAAGTTTTCCGGACACGGTTCCGCTTTGGCGCAATGTTATAACCACATGATCATGCCCTTAGCCAATCCGCGGGATCAACGCACGCAGGTGATTTGGGGGATTAAAGATTTTGAACACAGGTTTTCGAGAAAGCCTGAAGGGATGTGGCTGCCGGAGACCGCGGTGGATTTGGCGAGTCTGGAGATATTGGCTGAGTTCAATATTAAATTTACCATTCTCAGCCCTTATCAGGCCAAGCGCGTTAGACCCATCGGCGAGGAAGAGTGGCGGGAGGCCAGCCACGGCCGGATTGATCCCAAAGAACCGTATCTTTGCCGGTTGCCCTCAGGACGCTCGATTGTCCTTTTTTTCTATGACGGCCCCCTTTCTCAGGACGTCGCCTTTGGGAACCTTTTAAAAGACGGGACGAATTTTGCCAACCGTTTGTTGTCCGCCTTTCCTCATGACACAACCAAGCCTGCGCTGGTGCACATCGCCGATGACGGCGAGACCTATGGGCATCATCATAAATTCGGCAATATGGCCTTATCGTATTTATTGGATTATATGGAGAAAAACAACCCCGCCACGATTACCATCTACGCGGAATATTTGGAAAAGTTTCCGCCTGAAAGTGAAGCTGAAATTCTTGAGAACACGTCGTGGAGCTGCGCGCACGGCATTGAACGCTGGAGAAGGGACTGCGGATGCCGTATCGGGACTTCGCCGGGGTGGCATCAGGCCTGGCGAACGCCTTTAAGACAGGCCATGGATTGGTTGAGAGATCGACTGGCCGCCTTGTATGAGAAAGAGATGTCGTCCTTTCTGCAACATCCCTGGGCGATGCGGGACGATTACATCGACGTTGTCTTAAACAGAACGCGGGGAAACACGAACAAATTTATTGAGCAGCACATTGAAGGGCAGTTAACCAAGGAACAGAAGATCCGCGTTTTGAAACTCCTGGAAATGCAACGACAGGCGATGTTGATGTATACCAGTTGCGGTTGGTTTTTTGATGATATCTCCGGGATCGAACCTATTCAAACCATGCAATACGCGGCGCGGGCGATGCAGTTAGCCAAAGAACTGACTGCCGAGGACCTGGAAGGCGAATACGTCCGGCAGATAGAGGCCGCGAAAAGCAATATCCCTGAGTATGAGAACGGAAAAAAGATTTACGATCTGTTTGTCAAACCGGCGGTCATTGATCTTTTGAATGTCGGCGCCCATTACGCGCTCTCGTCCATTTTCGAAGAATATCCCAAGACCACGCACATCTACGCGTATTCCGTTAACAGCGAAGTCTACGATCAGTATACCGTCGGACAGCGGAAAGTCGTCATCGGAAAATCTCTGATCCGTTCCGAAATCACGTGGGAAGAGCAGGCGATCAATTTTGCCGTCCTGCATCTCGGGGATCATAATCTCAGCGCCGGCGTGGCGTTTGATTCGGATGAAAAATTGTTCGGGAACATGCATAAAGAAATCAAGGAGGCGTTTTTACAAAGTAACATCACCGACGTCATTCATCTGATTAACAAGCATTTCGGTCAGGAGAGTTATTCTCTCTGGGATCTTTTCAAGAATGAACAGCGTAAAATCATGGATCAAATTCTTGAGAAGACCTTAGAGTCCATTGAGACGCACTTCCGTCAGATTTATGATTATTATTATCCTTTGATGCAGATCAGAAAGGACATACGGGCGCCCCTTCCTAAAGTGCTGGCCATGACGGTTGAGTTTATTTTTAATCGGGATCTTTGCAAATTATTAGAGAACGATATGCCTGATGTCGAACGTTTAGAAAAGCTGGCCGGAGAAATCAATCGCTGGTCGTTCATGCGGGACAAGGAAAGCATCAGCCTGATCGCCAGCGAAAGGATCGATGCCTTGATGCAGAGACTGGCGAAAAATCCTCAAGACCTTGAGCTGCTGCGGACCATGGAGGCTTGTTTGAGAATTCTTAAAACGCTGTCCCTGCAACTGGATTTATGGAAAGCCCAAAACTTTCATTTTATGATTGGAAAGAAATTTTATCGGTCCATGGTGGAAATTTCCAGGACCGGCGACCTGATGGCGCATTCCTGGGTGGAATCTTTTGATAAACTGGGTAATTACCTTCAAGTGAAAAGTGGTTAATATGATTAATAGGAGAGAAAAGAACAGCAGGGCCGGCGGCATTTTGTTGCATATGTCTTCTTTACCATCTGAGTTTGGGATCGGCGATCTGGGGCCTTGCGCCTATCGCTTTGTCGATTTTCTTCACAATACGCGTCAGCGTTATTGGCAGATCCTCCCGTTAAATCCGACGGAACTTTTCTTCGGCAATTGTCCTTACAGCAGTTCTTCGGCCTTTGCCGCCAATACGCTCTTGATCAGTCCCGACCTTCTGGCGAAGGAGGGGTGGTTGACGAAAAAAGATATCCAGGTGGATCAGGCCTTTCCTCAAGAGCGGGTCGATTACGCTCAGGTTTTTGAATATAAACATTTGCTTTTTGAGCTGGCGTATAAAAAATTTGAGAAAATCCAACATAAACCGGCGAGTTATTTTGAGTTTTGTGAGGAGAACGAATATTGGCTGGATGATTTCGCTTCCTTTGTCGTTTTAAAGGAGGCCTCGCCCAGGCATGTCTGGAATAAATGGCCCAGAGAAATAAGAGATCGGGAGCCGGAAGCCCTGAGGGCTTTTCAGCAAAGACATGAAAAAGAAATCGAGAAAGCCAAATTTCTTCAATATGTTTTCTTCCAGCAATGGGCCCAGCTTCGGGATTATGCCCGTCAGAATGGGGTTCAAATCCTAGGGGATATCCCTATTTATGTCAGTTTTGACAGCGCGGACGTTTGGGCGCATCATGGTATTTTTAAGCTGGATCATCATCGGGATCCTGTTTATGTGGCCGGGGTGCCGCCGGATTATTTCAGCGAGACCGGACAGCGATGGGGGAACCCTGTTTACAATTGGGAGCATTTAAAGCATACGGGTTACGCCTGGTGGATGGAGCGTGTTAAACATAATTTGAAATTATTTGATCGGGTGCGTATTGATCATTTCCGCGGGTTGGTGGCTTGCTGGGAAATCCCGGCGAGCGAACCGACAGCGGTCAAAGGCCATTGGGCGCAAGGCCAGAGCCGCGATTTCTTGACAACCCTCACGTCTCAATTCCCCGACCTGCCGATTATCGCCGAGGACTTGGGCATTATTACGCCGGATGTGGTTGAGACCATGACCCATTTTGGATTCCCGGGAATGAAGGTGCTTGTCTTCGCCTTTAACGGTGACATGAATACACATCCCTACCTTCCGCATAATTATGGGAACAATTGTGTGGTTTACACCGGAACCCATGACAACAATACCGTCCGGGGCTGGTTTGAAAAAGAAGCCACGCCGGCAGAGAAAGATAATTTCGTGCGCTATATCGGCCGTCCCGTTTCCCTGGAGAGCGCCCCTTGGGAATTGATCCAAGTGGCCCTGGAGTCGACCGCGGACCTCGCCATTATCCCTCTGCAGGATGTGCTGGGGTTGGGAAGCGATGCCCGCATGAACGTTCCCGGGACAATCACGGGCAATTGGCAATGGCGTTATCGTCCGGAACTCCTCACACCCAAGATCATCGACAAGCTTTCGAAACTCACCACAAAATCCCGCCGGGTTGGATGACAGCTTTTCGGCCTCCCTGGGTCAGAAGCCGACCAAGAGGTGGAATTCTAAAGCAAAATATTAAGGCAAATTCCTTGAGCCGTGTTTCATGCTGTGTTAGAATCTCCCTGCTTATGAAAATATTGAGGTGTATTTCTCTATTATGTCTTTGTTGTCTTTTGGGCTGTTCGTGGGTAAAACCCAAGTGGTTTACGCGATCCCGTCCGCCAAAGACGGAAGAACAGAGACTCGAGGCCGTTCAATTTGTCGAGTCAGGAAAGATTCTTGACGCGGATCGTCTGCGTCAAGGCGGCAAACTCGTCATTGTGCCTTTTAAAGCAGGGGCCGGTGTTGAGGCCAATAATGACTTAGACAAGATTTCATTGATGATCGTCAAAGGCGCCGCCCAGGCGTTTAAAAATCAGAGCCCTCATTTTGAAATTCTTCTTTCTGATAATGCGCAGGACGCGGATTTTGTCATTGAAGGCCACGTCACCGGCATCAAAAAAAGATCTAAAATGAAAAAATGGATGCCGGGCCGTCATTGGAGGAGTGTGAGTGTTGAGGGAAAAATGATTGACCAAACGACCGGAGACACGATTCTCATTTTTAAAGATAAAAAAGAGACAAGGAAAGAAACGGAAGATCATTTGCAATTAGGGCTGGGGATCGGTGAGGATGTGGGAAGGTTTATATTATCCGGCGTGGAATAGGGAAAGAAGAAGACATGATTATCGTGACGGGCGCGGCGGGGTTTATCGGAAGTTGTGTTGTGGCTAAATTGAATGAAAGGGGTCGGAGTGATTTGACGCTGGTGGATCATATCGAGGGGGAAGGAAACGACCGAAAAAAAGAAAATCTTAAAAATAAAAAATACGCGCGGTATTACGAAAAAACGGACTTTCTGGACAATGTTGTACAGGATCGCTGGCGGGACGATGTTGAGGCCGTGATTCACATGGGGGCCTGCAGTTCAACGACATTGCAGGACGCGGATTATTTTCAGAGAAACAATTTTGAATACACCCGGCATCTGGCCCGGTGGGCGTTGAAACGCAAGGCGCGGTTTATTTATGCCAGTTCCGCCGCGACGTACGGAGATGGTTCCGCGGGGTACAAAGATGATGAGGCGACGATCCTTCGCTGTAAACCGCTGAATCTTTATGGACAGTCCAAACAAAAATTTGACGCGTGGGTCCTGGAAAACAAAGTGATGGATCGGGTCGTCGGTTTAAAGTTTTTTAACGTGTTTGGCCCTAACGAATATCATAAAGGCGATATGCGCAGTGTGGTGGCCAAGGCGTATCAACGCGTGGTGGAAGAAGGGAAAATCGCGCTTTTTAAATCCTACAATACAGCGTATGCCGACGGAGAACAGAAAAGAGATTTTATTTATGTCAAGGACGCGGTGGATATTGTGATGTTTTTCTTGGATCATCCCGAGGTCCATGGGATATTTAACGTCGGGACCGGCCAGGCCTGCGCGTGGAATGAATTAGCGTCCGCCCTTTTTCAAGCCGTCGGTAAGAAGCCGGTGATCGAATATATTGAAATGCCTGAGACGTTGAGAGAACGGTATCAGTATTTTACACAGGCGGACATGACTAAGTTGCGAAGCCGCGGATATGCAAAACCTTTTACTCCGCTCATTCAGGCCGTGGCGGATTATGTGGGTTATCTCAAGGTGCAGCGTTATTGGTGAGTTGCGGGTTGCGAGTTATCGAGTTATCGAGTTGGCGAGTTGAGGCGGGGTAGAAAGGGGAAGGGGGGGCGCGATAGCCTATCGGCCTTCACGCGTTGATTGGGTTCGTGTTTTCAGAGAGAAGGAAGATCAGCAGGCAATAAAAATATTAAGAGGGGGAGAGAAATGGAAATTATTATATTTTTTGGTTTGTCCGGTGCCTTTTTAATATGGGGAATTGTTTTCATTATTAAAGGGTTTCATCAGGCCTCTTCCGATGAGCTCAACGCGGTGCCTATCAGCGATCTGGAAGAAATTAAAGAATTAAATCAGGTGGCCCCCAATCTGGAGAGCCCCCCGGGTTCAACGAGGAGGGACGTCGTCTCTTCCATTCCCGCGGTTTCCGCGGCTCCCGTCGTAAAGCCGATATCCGTAACCACCATCCCCGGGCCTTCTTCCTGTGCGGCCCCTGTACTTACCCCTCCCTTGGAAGCTCAGGCGCAGATTGAAAAACTGGCCCAAGAAAAGCAGAAACTTCAGGATGCCCTGAAAAGAGAATTGACTTCCAAAGCCCCCGCGGCGATTTCTGAAGAGCAGTGGGAGCAAATCCAGAACAAAGATCGTCAATTGTTTGATGCCCGGCGATGCATCCAGACTTTGGAGAATGAAAAGAGTCAGCTAAAAGAACACGTGGAAAATTTGGCTCCCAAAATAAGAGAAATGGAACAAAGACTGGAGGCCTCGAATAGCGCGTTGGCGGGGGTTAAGGAGGAGTATCATCAGTTCCAATCCCTGAAGGACCTGGAGATGGAGCAGGCACAAATAAGGAATCAAGAAATGTTGGTTCAATTGAAATTGACCGGCGAGAAGATTCAGACCCTGCAGGAAGACGTGGAGTTTACGCAGAAATCGAATGATCAGAAATTAACGCAGGCAACGGCTATCCTCAAAAAGCAATTAGAGGAGGCCTTTGTGATGATTGAGGACCTGAGAAAAGAAAAGGATGAGTTGCTGCAGGTCAAGGAGGATCTTGATCTGAATGTCCTGAAAATCAAAGAGTTCAACGCCCATCTTCTGAATAAAGAAAAAATGCTGCAGTATGAATTGGTGAAACACAGGGCCCAGGCCATGGGACTTGAGAAAATCTGTGAAGACTTTAAATTGCAGATAGACGGCATGTCCAAATCGGTTGAGAGCACGAGCCGGATCGGATGAGCGGCTTAGAGGAATTGCTCAAGACGCTGAAATTCGGACACCAGGTGATTCTCCAGACCTTCAACCGTGTTCGAGTCAATATCCGGACGACGGACATCCTCAAGCCGACGATCCAACAATTTCAAGAAATCGTCTTGATCCATTTAGCAAAACAGAACGATGAGATGTTTGAAAAGCTTAACGCGTGTTTTCAAGAGGACAGGCAGCAGATCAAAATGCTTGAATTCTTATCGGTCGATCTTAAAGACATAAAAGTCAAGGCCCTCACATTCTTCGACCGGTACGGTCCTGACGCGCGTCAAGCCGTTTGGAGGCTTCCGCCTCAAGAGTTGTCTGGTTTTGAAAAGGATATGATGGCGCGGATCAAGAGCGAAGAGGAATATCTTTTTCCCCTTTTAGAGCAGGCCGTGGAGCGATGAGGTTCAACGAAGTTTAACTCAATTATTGACCTACGCATAACGAAGGTGTCCAATGAATATTCTTATTAATTTTTTAATGATCGCTTGTCTTTTGACGCTGGCCAATGGTTGCGGCTTTGTGGCCGAAACAGGGAAAACCGTTTGGGGTTCATCGACACGGGCGCTGGAAAACTCCAGGGATGAGGCGATCAGCAAATCCTATGTCTGTCCTTTCGACGGTTGTTTTGACACGATTTTGAGCCTTGCCCAGACGCAATTCTTTTTAGAAAAAGAGGAGGGATCCCCCCCAGAGGCCAAGGAAGTTAAAGAGCCTGAAAAACATAAATTTTTCAGGGTATTCCTCCAAGACCGCGTCCAAAGTCATATCGTTGTGATCGGGGTCCAGGGGAATGTGGATACGACAGAGGTGGGGATATTTTTTGCCAGACTTGATCAGAATGCCTATCGTATCGATGTGTCCTCTTTAAGCAGTTCCGCCAAGCGGAAGGTGGCTGAAGTGGTTTTTGCTGAGTTAGACAGCCAATACCCGGAGTACAAGAAATAACCTCCTCTCGAGAAATTTGATCGGAACCGCATGATTGAACATGAATTATTATTCCTGGGGTTGCTGAAAGACGGCCCCCGGCACGGGTATGAAATCAAAAGGCTGATTGAAGAAGAGATGTTCCCTTTCGTCGGTTTAAGAATTAAATCCATTTATTATCCGCTCAAGCAGATGGAGAAGTTGGGCCTGATCAAGAAGGATGTGGGACGGGAAGGGAAGTTCCCTGAGAAATATGTTTACAGTTTGACATCCAAAGGGCAGAAGATATTCGATCATCTGATCACAGAGAGTTTTCTTTCCATTGAACGGCCTTATTTTAACATCGACCTGTCTCTTTATTTTCTCCAGTATGTGGATAAAAAGATCGCCAAACGCCAATTAAGAGGCCGGGTCCTGTTTTTAAACCGCATCAAGAGAAATCTGCAGGCCTTGAAGGTTAAAACCAGCAATCCTCCCAAACACCTTCATATCATCCTTGACCATGATCTTGATCTTGTCGAAGCTGAAATCAAATCGATCACGCGGTTGGTTGATCTGTTGATTTGATTCCCGGAGAAACACGGAGAAACATAAAAGTCCTGTTGACAAAATAAGTTTTTCTACTAAAATTGCACTAGTAAAATTTTATTAGTCTTAGAATCTATCATTGCTCGATCGCAACGTCATGCCTTCTTGATGGTTAAGAAGAAGTAAAGGCTAAATAGGTCACAATAGTACCGTGTTAACTTAATGATTCATAGTTGGGTACACGGTACAACACTGTGCTTTTTCTGAAAATATTTATTAATTTGACAGCGCAATAGAAAACAGAAAATGTTGATACGAAAGATCCTAGAGGATGCATCCAGCCGTTTTTCAGATAAGACGGCGATTATTTTTAAAGAAGACAAGGTGTCGTTTTCTCAATTGAGAGAACAGGTTCTCAAATGCGCCGGCATTCTCAGAGATCTGGGGGTTGTTCAGGGAGACCGAGTCGCTGTCTATCTGCCGAATTGTCTGGAATACATCTACGGTTATCTGGCTTGTTTTTGTCTCGGGGCCGTGGCTGTGCCGTTGGATTTTATGTTGAAGGTTGATGAGTTGACCGCCTGCCTGGATCACGCGGGCGCCAAGATTTTAATTGCCAAAACAAGACAGGATGTGTCCCTGGAGGAGGTTAAGAAATCCGTCCCGGATCTCGCGGCGATTCTATTGGTCGAAGGGGAACTGGAGGGCGCGTTGTCTTGTCCAGACCTTATGAAGAAGGCCTCGACAGCCTTGCCTGTCATGGATATCAAGGATAACGATCCCGCGTTAATCATGTACACCTCCGGCACCACCGGCCGTCCTAAAGGGATTTTACTGAACTATAAACATTTGCAGGGATCTCCACGGGCCATGAAGTATTTTGTGGATTTGACGGATAGGGACATCAAATTAGCCGCGATCCCGTTAAGCCATATCGGCGGGTTTATTTACATTCAAAACTGTATTAATTTCGGGATTCCCCTGATTCTGATGGACCGGTTTAATCCGCATGAATTCTTGGAGAATGTCGCGAGGTATAAAGTCACGTGTTTCCACATTGTGCCGGCGATGTACACCGCGTTGCTTTCTTTGAAAAGCATTGAACAGTTTGATTTGTCTTCGCTGCGGTGGGTGGTGGTCTTTGGGGCGCCGAGCTCGCCGGAAATTCTCAACCGGTTCCACCGGTACTGTCCCAACGCCAAGCTCCTGAATGGCTGGGGTATGACGGAGACCTGCCCGCCCAATACCGTGACGCCTTTGGATAGCAACAAAATTGAAAGCGTCGGTAAACCGGCCCCGCATTGTGAGATCAAGATTTTAGATGAGCAGGATCAGGAAGTGCCGGTCGGCCATATCGGCGAGATCGTGATCCGCGGCTGGATTGTGATGGAGGGGTATTACAAAGACCCCGAGGCCACCTCAGCGGTTAAGCGCAACGGTTGGTTGTACACCGGGGACCTGGGCAGGTTTGATGAGGAAGGCTTTCTTTACATCGTGGGACGTAAAAAAGAAATGATTAAAGTCGGCGGACAGATTGTGTATGCCCCGGAAGTGGAGGCGGCCTTTTACAAGCATGAGGCGGTCAGGGAGGTGGCGGTGATCGGGATGTCGGATAAACTCAGGGGTGAGGCGGTAAAGGCCTTTGTGGCTTTGAAAGAAGGATTTGATTTACAGCCGGAAGATCTGCGGTATTTCGCCCGGGAACACCTGGCGCATTTTAAGGTGCCGCATACGATTGAAATCAGAAAAGAACTTCCCAAGAATCGGACGGGAAAGATCGATAAGGAAATGCTTAAGAACGAAGCGATGTAAAGAGTAAGACCGAAGACCAAAGACCAAAGACCAAAGACCAAAGACCAAAGACCAAAGACCAAAGACTAAAGACAATCGAGAAGTAGTGCCGTGTAGGTGAAAGGAATGAATATGACTCAAATGGTGAAAGAGGCTCATTTAACGGGCCGGGATTTAATGGAAATGGTTCAGCTGCGGCCGCAGGATATCGGAAAGTATGCCCTGGTGCCCGGCCCCAGGGAACGGGCGGATGCCATTGTCAAGAAACTTCAGAATCCGGTGAAGAATTTTTCTTTTATGGAATACACGATGCACACGGGAGATTTCTCCGGGATTAAACTCACGACGATCAATGGCGGGCGGTTCGCGGCGGACACCTCCATTACGACGGAGATTCTGTGCAATGCCGGGGTCAAGGCGATGATCCGTTTGGGGAGCTGCGGGGCGTTGAGAAGTGATATTAAGATCGGAGATTTCATCCTGGTGACGACCGCCTTGAAAGGGGAAGGCGTGACCCAGTATTACGTGGACAAAAATTTTGTTCCTACATCGGATAAAGACCTGACGCAGAAATTGGCTGAGCTCGCCAAGGCGGTTGCCCAGCCGATGGGCAATCAGGTTCATGTCGGGCCCTGCTGGACAACGGACGCCATCTTGAGAGAAACCCGGGAACACGTCGGCCACGCGGTCAAGCAAGGGGCCATCGGGGTGGATATGGTCTCGGCCGCTTTTTTAACCATCTGTCAGTTGTATAAAATCCCGGCGGCCGTCATCCTGGCGGTCTCCGACAATGTCATTACCGGTGAGATGGGATTCATGAACCCGGATTATTACATGTCCGAAGCCGTGATGATTGATGTGGGATTGAATTTGATCAAGCAGTTGGAAAATAAATGAAGCCTTTTCCTACGATGAGGAAAAAAATGCGCAGAAGTAAAAATAGGAGTATTAAAGAATCTCCTCTATTCTGGCCGGTCCATTGGAAAGGCGATGTTTTGTCTGTCCTGGATGAGACCTTGATTCCCCGGAGGTTGAATTACATCAAGGTTCACACGACGGCTGAGGCTGTGAAAGTGATCCGGGACATGAAGACCCGGGCCTTTGGCCAGTTTCTTGTTGTCCTTAACACATTTTTATTGGAAATCAACCGTCACAAAGGATCGGAGCAAAATCTCGTCAAGAAGTTGGAGAAAACGGCGCGGGCTTTAAACAACAGCCGGCCAACGTTTCCGTTTGCGGAGGTCACGTCCATTGTGGTGGGCTGGGCGCGCAAGGCGGCAGATGATCAGCTCAATGTCCGCGAGTCCCTGATTAAAAATATTAACGGATATCTGCAGGGGATTCGTTTTCGGCGTCTTGAGCGCGTGAAGAAAATCGCTTCCCTCATAAAAAACAGGGACAGTATTTTGACGCACTGTAATGTGAGCGGCGAACTCGCGATGGCGGCGAGGATTTGTCAGGAGGAAGGCAAGGACATTCATTTCTTCGCCACCGAGACGCGTCCGTATTTCCAGGGATCTAAACTCACGGCTTGGGAATTGGGGAGGATGGGGGCTTCCGTGACCTTGATCGCCGATAACGCGGTCGCTTCTGTCATGGCCGACGGGTTAGTGAATAAAGTGATCGTCGGTTCCGACCGTTCCTGCGCTAACGGTGATTTTGCCAACAAGATCGGGACGTATCCGATCGCGGTCCTGGCCAAAGAGTTCGGTATTCCATTTTATGTTTTAACGCAGCCGTCGAACACGATCCCCCGGGGGGAGGATATTCCCATTGAGATACGTCAGGAAAAAGAATTATTAACGTTTAACGGCCGGGCAACATTGCCTTTCAAAGCGCGGGGATTCTATCCGGGCTTTGATGTCGTGCCGCATGAATTCATCACGGAGTCTTTACCCATCGATGTCCGATAAATTACCGGATCATGTTATTCTTCTGCAGGGAGTTTTTGAAGAGGGTTTCTTTGACCGTTTTTCCGGGCAACCCCAAGACGCGATTTTTATCCTCGAGGGACGGCCGGGATTGACAGCCGCCCGGAGTAATGGCCGGGCCCTTGTGAAAAGAAAAATCCAACCAACCGTCCTGGCGGATAACATGGCCGGGTTTCTATTTTATAAAAAGAGGGTCAAGGAAGTCTGGATGGCTTATCAGAGCGTTTATCCCGAGGGAGCGGTATGTTCCATCGGTGCCATGATTCTGGCGGTACTGGCTAAGAAGCACCGTATTGCGGTGTATCTCTTTAAGGGCCGGCCTCAGCCTGACTTGATGGCAAAGGAAAAGGAAATATTTTCTTTTAACGGGCAACGCGTATCCGCTGCCGGGACCCGCGGCTATGTCCCCCTGCTGGAGTGGGTGGATAAGAAATATATTACTAAAATTTATTCTTGAAGCGGCAAGGCACAAGACACAGGACACAAGGCACAGAGTCACAGGACAAGAAAGCATGAACGAAGAGCAAATACTTCAGCATAAAAAGAACATGATGGCCATCGGCCGTTTGTTGTGGGAAAAGGGACTGGTCAGCGGACTTAACGGAAATATCAGTGTTCGCGCGAATGACGCGGCCCTCCTGATTACCGCCCACGCGTCCTGCCTCGGACTTCTTCAGGAAAAAGATATTTTGGCGGTTTCTGTGGAAGGGTCGTCCCCCGCGGATGAGCACGCCTCGACAGAAAAATTTCTTCATGCCGAGATTTACAAACATTGCCCTCACGTGAAGGCCGTGATTCACACGCACACGGTTTACACCAACGCGTATTTTTTGGAGAATGAGACATTCGCCTCACGGATTTTTGAGGCGCGATTTCATCTGGGGGATGTCCAATCGGTAGCGCAGACAACGCCGTCGGTGACGAACGCGGAACCTGTGATTGAGCGGCTGAAAGAAAATAATGTGGTCGTTTTACGCCAGCACGGGGTGGTGGCGGTGGGGCATGATTTGTTTGATTGTTTTATTTTGATTCAAGCCCTGGAAGAGGCTATAAAAACGGATGCCATCAGCCGTTTGTATGCCCGTGAACGGATGACATCCGAACAGCCAAGGCTTCAAACAGCACGCGGGGAACCTGTCGGTCCTCCAGAAACCGGGGAAAGCGCCAGAAAATTTAAATTATTTTCTCAAGAACAGATTGAGGAAATCGTCAGGGTCGTGAACGCGGACGCGCAGATGGCGGAGCTGGGCGAGAAGACCAGGATGACCATGGATTTGGCCGTTCAGTTGAATGAAACAGGACAGGTCCACAGCTTTTCGTTTCAGAATGGACGGATTGCCGGTGTCGGCCATGACGCGGACGCGGAGTTTTTAATCTCCGCTCCGGAGGGGGTTTGGCGGGCGGTGTTCAAGCGCCAGATCGACCCTTTTGTGGCCACGACTCAGAAGAAGATGCACCTGCGCGGAGACTTCGCCAAGATTTCCAAATGGTACGCGCCCTGCAGCCGGATCTTTGAATTGTGGCAGAGGGTGCCCGTCGAATGAAGTCCTGGCTTAACGAGATTGTAAAATTAGTATGATGACAAGTCTCGAAAAATACAATTTGTTGATTGATGGAAAGACGCAAGTGCCGTCTCGCGAGAAATATTTTGATGCCGTTAATCCGTCTACAGGAGAGGTCTTTGCCCAGGTCGCCGACGCCTCACAAGAGGATATGGGTTCAGCCATTACCGGAGCGCGCCGGGCCTTTGACACGAGCGGTTGGCCCCAGCTTGGGGTTAAAGAACGCGGGCAATATTTAATCAAGATCGCCCAGCTCATCCGTCAGGAGGCTAAGGACCTTGCGCTTTTGGAATGCCTGGATACCGGTAAGACGATCAAACAGACGACTTTTATTGATGTGCCGACGGCCGCGGATACTTTTGAATATTTTGGTCAGCTCAGTTGGCCGCTCGGGGGATGTGTCAATCCGGTGCCTGATCCGGTGGAAAGCAAGACCTTGCGTGAGCCGGTCGGCGTCGTGGGATGCATCATCCCGTGGAATTATCCTTTGATCATGGCGGCGTGGAAGATCGCGCCCGCGCTCATCACCGGAAACACCGTTGTTTTAAAACCCTCGCCATTGGCCAGTGTCTCAGTGATGAAGCTGGCGCAATGGATCAAGGCCGCGGGTCTGCCGGAGGGTGTTTTAAATATTATTTCCTCGTCTTCTCATGAAGTCTCGGCGGAATTGGTCAAGCACCCGGCGGTGGATATGGTGAGTTTCACAGGATCGACGCGAACCGGCCGGGAGATCATGCGGCTGGCCTCGGAGTCCGTCAAGAAAATCACTTTAGAATTGGGCGGCAAGTCCCCCAATATCGTTTTCGCCGACTGCGACCTCCAGACGGCCGTCGGCGGAACCCTCTCGGCCATCTTTATGAACCAGGGGCAGATGTGCACGGCCGGTTCGCGGCTATTACTGGAAGATAAAATTTATGACGCGTTTATGCGGGAACTGGTCACACGAACGAAGAATTTTAAAATAGGTCCGGCGATGAGCTACGAAACAGATTTTGGTCCGCTCATCAGCTCAGAGCATAGAAAGCATGTCTTGAATTTTATTGAGCAGGGCGTTAAAGAAGGGGCGCGGCTCGTCTGCGGAGGAAGGATTCCTCAAGAGGAAGAATTGAGGAGAGGGTTTTACCTGGAGCCTACTATCTTTGAGGGTGTCCACAATGGCATGAGCATTGCCCGGGAGGAAATCTTCGGGCCGGTCCTGTCCGTCATCAGGTTTTCAACCGTCGATGAGGCGGTGAAGATCGCCAATGATTCTGAGTACGGTCTGGCGGCCTGCGTGTGGACCAAGGATTTAAACAAGGCCCATGACGTATCGAGAAGACTGCGTTGCGGGAATGTCTGGATTAACACCTACGGCGGATTTTACAATGAAGCGCCATTTGGGGGATGCAAACAAAGCGGGTTTGGACGCGAATTGGGGCTGGAAGGATTATTAGAGTACACGCACACGAAACAGATTTGCACGGACTTAACCCCCGGCGGGAAACCGCTGGTGAGCGCGTGGTTTTGATGCCGATTGGCCATCGAACACTGAATTTCACCTCCGGAGGTGAAATTGGGTTGAACAGGAAGAAAAAATTTAAAAATTAGGTGAATGAATGGGACGAGGAATTGAGTTTCCGGTTCCATGACAACAGGAGGCAGGCACATGAAAATATTGTTTATTACCCCGCCGTTTGGCGCGTGGGCTACCCACGGGAACCACAAGGCGCCGAATCAATATTACGCGCAGCTTGCCGCGTACATCCGGCAAAAAGAATTGGCTGAGGTGCAGGTCCTGGATACCCGCGCCCTGGAGATGAATTACGATCAGATGATGGAAGAGATCCAGCGCGTTAAACCGGACATGGCGGTCTTTGGGGATTTACTGCATTCCACCGGCGGACTGGCGGTTATCTGGCATTTCAATGAAACAGCCAGAAAGATCAAAGAAGTCCTGCCGCAGACCAAGACCGTGATGGGCGGGCTGTGGTATTCAGCGCTTTTCACCGAGACCATGGAAATAAATCCTTGGATTGATTTTATCCTGATCGGCGAGGGTGAGCTGACGATTCAAGATCTTATTCACCATCTTAAAGAAAAGAAGACGGATTTTAAGAGCATCCCGGGATTGGTCTCCCGCGGTCCTAACGGCCAGGTCGTGGCCGGGCCGCACCGATCTCTGATTCCGGATTTAAGCGTTCTTCCCATGCCGGCGTACGATTTGTTTCCGATGGATAAATACGTCGGGCATACGTATTGGAAACCCTTTGCCGAGTTGATGACCTCCCGCGGTTGTCCCGGCGGGTGTCATTTCTGTTACGAATGGAGTCTGTACGATCCCCGTTCGAATAAAAAGGATTTTACTTCCTGGCGCGGGCATTCGGCTAAACGGATCGCCGATGAACTGGACATCTTAGAAAAGCAATACGGCATTAAGGTCGTGGTCTTTCAGGATGACGCCTTTAATGTGGATCCCCGTGTGATGAAGGGATTTTGCGAGGAGAAGATTAAGAGGGGCAATCAGATCAAATGGGTCTGTTTGGGACGGGCCGATGATTGGACGTCACAGAGGGAATTGCTGCCCCTGATGAGTCAGGCCGGTTGTTTCATGGGGCTCGTGGGTGTTGAGGTGGAGAGTGATGCCGAATTGGCCAAGACCGGTAAAGGGGTCACGATGGAGCAGATCAAAGACACCGTGGACTCGTTAAGACAAAATAATATCGCGACCGTCGGGACCATCCTGATCGGTATGGAAAATGACGATGAGGCGCGTATCAAGGAACGTCTGCGGGTGGCCGATGAAATCGACCCGGATATCATGGCCCTGGATTATGTCACGCCGGTGCCCGGTTCGCCGTTATGGAAAAAGGCCATTGACAACGGCTGGGTGAAGCCTAAGGAGATCAATCTCAGGGAATGGGATTTTCATCACCCGGTTATTCCGACAAAGCATTTATCCATTGCCGACGTCGGACGCTTGGGCGCCTGGTGCATGCGGGAGTTTTATTCGAAACCTCAGCGGATCCACCGGATTATGGAAAGCAACTACGACATGCTGGTGAAGCTCTGCGTGAAGGATTTTATGAGCAATATTGCCAAATTTGAGAAAACATCGGCGGGAGAAGCATCGTATGTTTAGTAAGGCTTCCTCCCCCTATTACCCTCCCCTTACCCCTCCCATCGATGAGAGAGGGGGATTTAGGGCTAAGCGGATCAATAGGTTTTAACACCACGAGGTAAATAGAATGGTTGAAACGGTCACACATTTACAATGGGAATCCGGGGCTTTGGCGAAATATAACAATATGGTCGTCAAGATTCCTCTATTTCACAGGGAGATTGCCAAGCAGGTTGTTGAGAAAAAGGCTGAGCTCAATGCTAAAGAACGGGGATCTGTTCAGGTCGAAGAGCCGGACATCGTGCGGGCGTTTTTTTCAGAAGTCCCGAAGGCCTTTTACAGCCTGATGATTCGGTTGATGGACGTCGTTGGGTTTAATCACAAGGATTATGAGCAGAAGTAAACCTATTTTAAAGGGGCACAGATGAAGATTGCCGTAATTGGTGCGGGAGCTATTGGGTCATTGGTGGCGGCTTATCTGGTGAAGGCCGGAAAAGATGTTGTCCTGGTCGGGCGGCAGGATCAGATTGAAGCAATTGCAAGTCGTGGTCTTTGTGTTAAAGGTGCCAAGGGCGAGGAGATTGTAAAAGTTAAGAGTATTTCCCGTCTGGATAAAAGGTACGATCTGGTCATCTTCACCGTCAAGACCCAGGATATGGAATATGCGTATCAGGAGAATAGCGATTTTCTGGAAGACAACCTTGTGTTGACAACGCAAAACGGCGTGCAGGCGGACAATATTTTAAGCTCACATATCGAGCGGGAAAAATTGTTCAGCAGTATCGTGATGTTCGGGGCCACCTACATTAAACCCGGCGAGGTGGTGTTTAATTTTGAAGGGGACTGGATCATCGGCAAGCCGTTTATGCCGATCGGACCTAAAGTCGTTGAGATTGCTGATGAGCTGAAGAATGCCTTTCCGGTTGTCATTTCGGAAGATATTACAGGCATGAAATGGCTGAAACTTTTTGTCAATTTTAACAATTGTATCCCGGCATTGACGGGGAAATCCATGCAGGAGACCTTTGGTGATCTGGATTTTTGCAGGCTGAGTGTTCTTCTTCTGCAAGAAGGCGTCGACATCGTGCGCAAGGCGGGCATGCAACTTGTTTCGTTGCCGCAATTCCCTAAGGAGCGCGTCTTGGGGCTGGTGAATATGCCTCTGGATCAGGCCGCCGGGATCATTCATAAAACGTTGACTTCTCTGAGCAAGGAGCCTTTGTACGGATCGATCCTGCAAAGTATTATGAGGAAACGGACGAGCGAAATTGATTTCATCAACGGTGAGGTCATTCACATGGCCAAGCAGATCAGGCAACAGGCGCCGTTGAATGAGAAGGTGGTGGAGATGGTCCACCGTGTGGAACGGGAGAATCGATTTTTTCACCCCGAGGAAATCAAGCAGGCTTTTCAGTTGAGTTAATTCATTTTCTTTACTTGAGTTTGGCATTTTTTGTTTTTTATTCCTCCTCATCGACGGGGAGGTAGGTGGGGAAGGTAGGGGAATTTCAAGGGAAAGATTGCCTAACTCAAGTTCTTTAAACAAAGGAAAGATATATGGCCAGAAGAGTAGTTGTTACAGGGATTGGGATTATTTCACCTAACGGCATCGGGAAAGAGGCTTGTTGGAAATCCATGATTAACGGCGTTTCGGCGGTCCGGCGGGTGACGGAATTTGATGTCTCGATGTTTAATACGAAAATCGCGGCGCAGGTCCGGGATTTTGATCCGTTAAAATTGGGATTGACCCGGGAAGAGGACATGCGCATGGACCGTTACGTCCAGTTCGCGCTTGTGGCGGCCCGAATGGCACTTGAAGATTCGGGGATGAATTTAGACAAGATCGACAAGCGGCGGATGGGGGTCTCTTTGGCCAATGCCATCTGCGGGACTAAATATATGGAAGAAGAGTTTGCCTTGGTCACCGACAGCGGCAAGAATCCGATTGATCCGTCGATCGTGCGGCCGGATCTTTATGACGCTTCGATGTTCAATACGCCTTCCAGCGAGATTTCCGCCAAATACGGCCTTAAAGGCATCTGCAATACGATTTCCACCGGATGCACGGCCGGGACCGATTCGGTGGGATTTTCTTTTGAGGCCATTGCCGACGGAGATATTGATATTATGATTACGGGGGCGAGTGAGGCTCCGATCACGCCGATCACCTTTGGGGCGTTTGATACAGTCAATGTTTTATCCGTGCATAACGCGGAACCGGAAAAGGCCTCGCGTCCTTTTGACGCCAAGAGAAACGGTTTTGTGATTTCCGAAGGCGCGGGCATTCTCATCTTGGAAGAATTGGAACACGCCAAGAAACGCGGCGCCCGCATTTATTGCGAGATCGGCGGCTTTGGGACCACCTGCAACGCTTATCACATGACGGATCTGCCGCCGGAAGGCGATGCCAAGGCGGATTGCATCCGTCTGGCCCTGGAAGACGCGGGTGTCAACCCAAAGGATATCGATTATATTAACGCGCACGGGTCTTCCACCCGGCAGAATGACGTTTTTGAGACCAGCGCGTACAAGATGGTTTTCGGCGACTATGCGTATAAAATTCCGATCAGCTCCTTAAAGTCGATGATCGGTCATCCCTTAGCCGGCGCCAACGGGATCGAACTCGCCGTAGGGTGTCTCATTTTTGAAAGGAACATTTTGCCGCCGACAATCAATCAGGAATTCCCTGACCCTCAGTGCGATCTGGATTATATTCCCAATAAGGCCCGGGAGAAGAAAGTGAATTGCATGCTCAAAACCAGCAGCGGTTTCTCCGGCATCCATTCGGCGATGGTGTTGAAAAGATATCAATGAGGGTAGAATGATATGAAGAAAATCCGGGTTAACAAAGCCAGGAGTTTTGAAGAGGCGGAGGAATGGGACCGCAAATTCTGGCGTCGGGCCGGGGCCCAGGCGCGATTTGCGGCTGCGTATGAAGCCATCAAAGATTATTTCAAGATGAAAGGAATCCATGAACGTCATCTCCGATTACGAAGATCTGTTCAAAACATTGAACGCCTGCCGCATTAAATATCTTTTAGTCGGGGCTTATGCCGTGATGTATTATACTCAGCCTCGTTATACAAAAGATATTGATGTTTGGGTCATTCCGGAATTAAACGATATTGATAAGATTTATGAAGCTTTTAAAAAATTTGGAGCGCCGCTTAAAGGTATTAAACCTGAAGATTTTAATGACAAAACCATGATTTTTCAGATGGGCGTTGCCCCTGTGAGGATTGACATTTTATTTGATATCCCAGGAGTGTCAGCACAGCCGGCCTGGCGCAATAAGAAAAAGATACGTTACGGGAAAACACCAATCTATGTCTTGGGGCAGAGCGACCTTATTGCCGCAAAGAGAAAGGCCGGTCGTCCGCAGGACGAGATCGACTTAGAAAAATTACGGCACAACATGAATAAGTTATGAAGGAGGAGAGTCAAGAGTGGATAAAATTGCAATAACAGGTTTAGGGATTGTTTCCCCCAGCGGAATGGATAAACGTAAGTTTTGGTCGAACATCAGCCACGGCCGTTCAGCCGTTGAAGCGATCACACGGTTTGATGCCTCCCGCTATGCTTCCCACGTGGCGGGGCAGGTGCATGAGCTGGATGTTTACAGCAATGTCTCGTCCAGGTTATTAAAAAAGATCGATCTCTTCGCGCACATGGCGCTCGTGGCTTCCGAAATGGCGATTCAGGATGCCCGTCTGGATTTATCCAAAGAAGACTTAAAACGCGCAGGGATTTTTATGGGCAACGCCATCGGCGGCTGGCTGTACGGCGAGACTGAATTGCGTGATCTTTATATTGAAGGACGGGAGGGGGTCAGTCCTTTTATGGCCTCGGCCTGGTTTCCGGCGGCCCCGCAGGGGCAGGTTTCCATCCATTACGGAATGAAGGGATTCAGCAAGACCCTGGTCGCGGATCGCGCGAGCTCCTTGATGGCCATCGCGTACGGCGCGCGGACACTCAATCGCGGCAAGAATGATTTTATCCTGGCCGGCGGGATGGAGGCTCCGGTCACGCCCTACGCCCTTTTATGCTGCAATACCTCCGGGATGCTCACTAAAAGAAATGAGACACCTCAGTCGGCCTACAGGCCCTTTGACAAGACAAGGGACGGCTTCGCGATTGCCGAAGGCGCCGGTATTGTTATTCTTGAGTCGGAAGAAAGGGCCAAGAAGAGGGATGTCCCTGTTTATGGGTATATTATCGGTTACGGGACAACGACCGACGGGGTTGACCGTATTCAACCATCCGACGATGGCGTTGAATTGGCCAACGCGATCCGCATGGCCCTGGATGATGCCGGACGGGAACCGGCAGAGATTGATTATATCTGCGCGGATGGGGCGGCCACGCCGATCGGAGATGCCACCGAAACCCTGGCGATCAAGAAGGTTTTTAACGCAAGCGCCAAGAAAATTCCGGTGACCGCTCCCAAGGCTGTCTTTGGGAATATGCTGGGGGCCTCAGGTGCCGTGGACGTGATCTCTACTGTGTTGGCTATGGAACATAAGACCATTCCGCCGACGATTAATTATTCCCAACCGGATCCGGACTGCGATCTGGATTACTGTCCGAACAAGTCGCAGGCCAAAGAAATCAGGAACGCCTTGATTATTAACCGCGGCCGCGGCGGGATCAACTGCGCGCTGGTTCTTTCAAAGAATTGATCAAAAGTTACTCAATAGGGAAATCATTAAATGGTTGAGGAGGATTGATGAGCAATACCAGGCAAGGTTTACTGTTTTTTGTTATCATTTCTGCGTTTTCAGCTTTTTTTTTCACCTCACGTGTCGAAGCGGGTTGGATGGACAAACTCAATGCCGCGACCCAAAAGATCAATGAGGCTTCACAAAAGATGGGACAACAAACCCCGCAAACGCAGACCCGCAAAGCCCAGCAAGCAGAAGATCCTGATAGACCATTACATCTGGAAGACTACGACAAAACCGGCAGCTGCGAAGGCAAGCGCAGCGCGACCTGCATGGATTATATGGAATTGGTTGATCATTGTATGGATCCGCTTAAGGGCTATCGGTCGAAGTTATATATAGAATTGATCGAGAAAAAGCTTAAGACCGAAACTCTTGATGACCAATTGCGTAAAAACTTAGAGGAAGATCTTGCCGCATTTAAGGAAGCTTTCAAAAATAAAACCGATAACCCCACCATTGCCGGAGAAAAGAACTCTTCAAGATACCTATCGGATGTCTCTGAAGAAGATCAGGTTTACGTCAATGCGGAACATGGTATATTCTACAAAAAAAATTATAATAAATGCATGGGTGCCGACCATATGGGTACAGGTAAGCGCACAGAAATGATGCAGGATACAGAAACCATCTCCGGAGAGGAAGCTGTAGCCAAACTTCGTAAAAAGAAAGCAAAGGAAGAGGAGCCTTTCAACTGTTTAAAGAATTTGTCTAATCTCCGATGGAAGGTCATGGCCGATGTCATGGAAGCGAAAATGAAAAGGCTTAACCCAACTGGCAAGGAAAGAGCTGAATGGGAAGCCGACATCGCCTCTATCCGCGACGTTGCTCAAACAGGAGCTCCGGGGCCCACACCTCCTGACCCGTCAAATCCGACAAGATACATGTTGCGCTTAGACTCCAATGAGCAAGTAGTCATGATGCAGGAATATTCCAGGCAAAGCCAGGAAGAAACAGCCAAATGTTCCGCGATGGCCGGAAGCGGTAAGATTGAAGAAAGGCCAGTCAAAAGCGGAGGACTTGTTGATAAATCCAAATCACCGGCCAATAAGCAAGCGAAAGTACAGAAAGTCAAGGAATATACCCAAGAAGAACTTAACTATGGCAGAGGCGGATCAACCAATCTTTTAGCGCTGCGCAGGGACAGAGGTTGTGCGGATGCTTTGATAGGTCATCTGGCCAAATTAACCGCAGATAAATTAGAAGCAAAATTAAAAGCAACTTCCGGGCTCGATGCGCAAAAACGCAAAGAATGGGAAGAGGATATTGCCGCGTGGCGAGCAGCGGGAAAAGCAGGGAAAGACTCCGCTGAATCTCCAGGCGATGATCCTTACCGCTGGCAGGACCGGTTGACCAGGGAAGAACGCCAGGAGATTAACATGCAGCACGTTGCTTTAAATAACAAACTTATGAAAGAATGCAACTCGAAGCCATCAGGATTATAAATGATAACATAGGAGGGAATAACGTGAGTGTCGAGCAAGCCGTCAAAGGAATATTTAATAAAGTGTTGGACATCCGCCCGGATGAAATCAAACCTGACGCGAAGTTAGATCAGGCCTTTGGCGTGGATTCCACCGAAATGGTTGAAATCTCCGTCGGCCTGAAGAAAGAATTGGGCGTGTCCATCGCTGATAACGAGCTGAAAAAGACGCATAGTTTTAATGATATCGTTCAGATTTTAAAGGCAAAGGGAGTGAAATAAGAGTGAGCAAGCGGATTCGCCACATGCTATCGGCGACATTGAGACCTGCAAATTCTTAATGATCAAGTTGAAGGACGTCATTCATGATTATTGATCTGAGTTTACCTATTGATGATACGCTCATCGAAACCCACGATGCCAAGATCGACCGCATCAGCCACAGCCAGGGGGTGGAACATTTCAATTGGGTGGTGATGAACAAACAACCCGGCGGCAAAGAGCGGTTTGAACAAGGCAAGCGGGTCGCCGCGTCCGATGAAATACCTGACGGGGAGATGTTGTCTTTGGAAGTGGTTCATGCCTCGGTGCACATGGGGACGCATGTGGACGCCCCGTTTCATTACGGCAGTATGTGCGAGGGGAAACCCGCCAAGCAGATCATGGACATCCCTTTGGAGTGGTGTTACGGCCCCGGGGTTGTTCTGAATTTCACGCACATGACCTATCCACAGAACATTGTTAAGGACGATATTATCCAGGCGCTTCAAAGAATCCATTACAAGCTTAAGCCCATGGATATCGTCCTGATCCACACAGGCGGGGATAAGTTAGTGGGCACGCCGGAATACGTGACTAAGTATGTCGGGATGATGCCCGATGCGGTCGAATATCTGCTGGATCAGGGAATCAAGATGATGGGGATTGACACGATCGGTTTGGACCGCCCGTGCTTTGAGATGTTTAAGGAATTTCTGGAGACCAAAGATAAAGCCAAAATCTGGCCGTCCCATTTTCTTGGACGTCGGCGGGAATACTGTCACATGGAGCGGCTGGGGAATTTAGGCGCGATTCCGAAGCCTTTTGGGTTTACGGTGAGCTGTCTGCCTGTGAAGGTCAGAAATGCCGGGGCAGGCTGGTGTCGAGCCGTAGCGATTCTCAATTCATCGATAGGATAAAAACCGTTAGATTTAAAACCGGTGGAAATATTTTAAATGAGGTCGCGCGGTTTCTCAAGACGTTTGAATCGTTTAAGGAGGCGAGTCCCAGGAAATTTGAGGTGAAAAATGACCGATAAGGAGTTTTTCAAGAAAATAGCGAACGGGAAGGAGGATTTTCTTCAGGAGTTTGTCGATATTTTAAAGAAGGGGAAGTTTTCTTTCTGCGTGATCGGCGGCTTGGGGGTGAACGCTTACGCGGAGCCGGTGGTGAGTCTTGACTTGGATGTCGTCATTGTCAGTGCCAAGTTCAATGATCTGCTCCCGCGGTTGAAGAAGAAATTCAAGCTCGAGGAGTTTGCCAACAGCATCAATGTCGCGGTCAAGGGGTCCGCGCTAAGAATTCAAATTCAAACCGATCCTCGGTATCAGGATTTTATAAAACGTGCTAAGGTCAAGAACGTTTTAGGCTACAAATTGTCCGTGGCCGCGATAGAAGATATTTTCCAGGGTAAGGTTTGGGCCGCGATGGACGAAACCCGCCGGCCCAGCAAGCGCCAGAAAGATTTGGCGGATATCCTGCGGCTGATCGAGGTCAAGGACGATCTGAAGAATTCGCTGCCGGAGGAGTTAAAAGAACAGTTGAAATTCAGTTAGGTACGCGTTCCAGGAAATCCTTAGTTGCTTGTGCTGTTAAAAAGATTTCGTAAGAAATATTTAACCGGTAAATATTTTGAGCTAGATGAATCTGCGACGCGATTGATGATCAATGAGTTTTTATCAGATATTTTGGGTTTTGCGAGCCTTGATGAGATTAAGACAGAATATATGATTCGCGGGACTTATGCTGATTACATCATCCAAGTCCGCGGAAAAAGATATTTTATCGTTGAGGTTAAGGCCATGCCTATAGAATTATCTGCAAAGCATTTGCGGCAAGCAGTTAACTATGCGGCTAATGAAGGGATTGAGTGGGCACTTTTGACTAATGGAAGACAATATGATTTTTATCGGATTGTTTTTGATAAACCTATTAGTTATCGTCAGTTTTTTTCTTTTGATTTATCTGACGAATCGAAATTAAAAGCAACAGCAGAGCACTTACAGTATTTAACAAAGATGTTGATAATGGCTCGAGGACTAGATAATTTATGGCGCAAAGTTTCTGCGTTAGATCCCGTTAATCTTTCTAAATTTCTTTACGCCAAACCTGTGATAAATTATCTGAGACGAGAATTGCGCAAGGCATACAAAAATAATTTTAGCAAGGACGATATTTGTGCTGCTGTTTGTCGAATTGTTGCAGAAGAAGTCGAGAGTATAAAGCCCGTTCGTCATCGTAAACGTCGCAGAAGAGTTAGATATGAAACAAATCCTGAGATTGCCGGTACAGGTGTTGTAGTGAGTGCTAAATAGAACAGAAGAAAGAATTAGGCATATGGGCCATACGAGAAATTCAATCACGATCAACGCGTCCAAATGAAACCCAAGCTTACGGAGCGAAGCGAACGTAAGCTTGATGGATGAATTTGTCCCCGCGTTTTGCTTTCGCAAGAAAGCAGCGGGCGGGAACAATGAAGAGGGAGATATAAATGGGACACACACGTAATGAAATAACAATTAATGCGCCTTACGATCTAGTATTCGACATCTCCAACAAGATCGAACGTTGGACGGATCTTTTTGGCAAGGAGTACGCCAAGGCGGAAGTTTTGGATCGTAAGGGCAATGAGATCACGTTCCGTCTCACAGACGAGGACGGTAAGTCCTGGGTTTCCAAACGCTGGCTTTATAAAGACCAGAAATTCGCCTTTGCTTCACGCTGGGAGCCGATGTTTCCATTTATTTACATGAAAATCGTCTGGATCTACATCGAGCGGCCGGAGGGAATCCAGATGGTTTGGATCCAGGACTTTGAAATGGACCCCAAGTTCACCAAATTCACCGGGGAGCAGATCGAGGGGTTCATTAACAAGCACTCGCAGGATAATATGAAAATTTTTAAACACCTGATTGAAAAGGAAGCGGCGCTTGAGGGTTCAAAGAAATAAATGTCACGTTAAAGACGCAGCATTCTTGTTATGGATAACAGCAAAAAAATAATCATCTTATTAATATGTCTGGGAAACATATCTATTTCCTTTAACACCGGGGCCGTGGCCGCGTCCATTCCGTTGATCAGCGAAAATCTGGGGTTGACGGATTTTAGTGTGGCGCGCCTGGTGCCTTTTTACATGCTGCCTTACGGTGTGGGGGCGCTTTTATATGCCCTTTTGACGAAGCATTTTAGTTACAGGCGCGTGTTGTCCAGTTCCATGCTGGGGTACGCCGTGTTTAGTTTGATGACCGCATTGAGTTCAAAGATTTCCTTCATGTTATTGGCGCAAGCGGGGGCGGGGATCGCGGCCGCGTGCTCGACGCCGTTAAGCTTAATGATTATTGGAGAACTTTTTGATAAAAATATGCGGGGGCGTTTGGTGGGAACCTATTTCGGGTGCAGTTTTTTCTCTTCCCTCGTGGGCATGCTTTTTATGGGGTGGTTGGAATGGAGGTGGTTGTTTTTTATTCCTGCCGGATTAGCCCTGATAACGTCGATCAGTTTTTATTTATTAAAGACCCATGTCTTGCGCCGGGTTCATGATTCAACCGTCAATTATTTCAAAATATTCACCGAGCGGTCGTTCCGGCAGATTTTTTTCTTTATTTTTATGATGAGTTTTTTATACCATGCCGTCCATAAATGGTATGGGCTCTATTTATACCGCGAATATGGATTGGGGAAGGAAACAATCAGTTTGTTTTTAATCTTCGCGGCGATGTGCGGATTAATGGGACAAAACATCGGAGGATATTTATCGGATAAACGCGGCCGGGTCATCACCTGTTTTATAGGCGGTTTGATTTTGGCTTTGGGGACCATGAGTTTAGTCGAGCATTATCCTGTTTATGTCGTTCCTTTTATTCTTGGGGTGATCGCGATGGGGTGGACGATTCATCACAATTCGATCTCAACGATCTTAACGGACTTTCCTGACGAGCATAGGCCCATGATCGCGAGTTTGAATTCATCGGTGCGTTTCGCCAGCGGAGGGCTGGGATTTTCGTTAAGTACCTTCTTCGTTCAAAAGCATTTTGGATATACATTTTTGGGCATTGGGATTTTATTTCTGGTTTTATCATTGACCCAAAAATATTTTATTGTGACTAAAACAGCATAGGGGGAGTCATGAGCCATCTCAATTTAAAGGGGAAGAATGCCGTCATTACGGGAGCCAGCCGCGGGATTGGAAAGGCCATTGCCTTAAAGTTGGCGGAATTCGGGGCGAATCTTGTTTTGGCCGCGCGCACTCAGGATGTCCTGGATGAGACGGTGCGGGAAATCAAAAGCAAACATAAAGTTAAAGTCATCGGCCTTGCAACCGATGTGAGCCGGCTTGAGGATTTGCAACGATTAACGGATACGGCGATGAAGGAACTGGGCGGTGTTGATATTCTCATTAATAACGCCGGCGTATCCAGTCAGTATCCCTTTGAAAAACAGCCCTTGGAGGATATTGAGAAATTGGTCTACACGAATTATTTAGGTTATGTGCGGCTGATCCGCTTAATTATTCCGCATATGATCGATAAAAAGAGCGGGGCGATTATTAATATGGTATCAGGTTCGACGTTAGTCGACCCTGTGCCGCGAACTTTTGTGACATACAGCTCCTTGAAGGTGGGCTTGCGCGCGTTTTTAAAAGGGTTGTTTTGGGAGATGCGGGATTATGGCATTAAAATAACCTCCATCCTGCCGGGGGTGGTGGATACGGATTTAACCGGTAAACTCCAGCATATTACCGAGGAGCAGAAAGAAAGACTCATGTCCGCGGACACCGTTGTGGATATGGTCCTGTTTGCCCTGTCTGTTCCGCAGAACGCCTGTCCTTTGGAATTGGCGGTCATTAATCAGCAAACTCCCTGGACTAAACCGGTGATTGAGTATGATCAGCGACAGGCAAAATAGACGGCGGGCTTGATTCAAACATTCCTTAAAGAAAGGAGGTGGCTAAGTGGATAAAACAGTTGCTGTTTTCAAGAAAAATAAATTTCAGGAAATTCGCGTCGGCATCCGGGAGTTTAAAGGGAACGATCTGATTGATATTCGAACCTGGACGATGACGCAGGGGACTGAGGAAATGGTCCCGACGGCAAAAGGGGTGTCCATCAATGTGCACCTCTTGGATGAACTGAAAAAATCTCTTGCCGTTGTCGAGGAGACGTTAAAACAAAATGGCATGATGTAAGACGGGGGAGGTAACCGTCCTGAGAATCTTTCCCAAAGCGGGATCCCGGCTATTTAAAGAAAGACGTGTGATGAATTTTATTGACGGTCATAGTCATTATATGCCGCCGGAAGTGGCTGAGCATACAACCTTTTTTAAGGTCAACTGGTCGGACGTTGAGCGCCAATTGATTTTAATGGATAAGCACGGAATCGGAAAGGCCCTCTTGGTATATCCGACGAGTGACGCTCATCTTCAGATGGGAGGGTGGGGGAGGCTCTGTGGTCTTTATAATGCGGCGATTGCGCAGGTGGTCAGAAAATATTCCCAACGATTCATTGGCGCCGGCATACTCCCCGTCGATAATCCCGGAAAGTTTGAGGAGGAGTTGAAACGCCTGGAAGATTTGGGGTTGAGGGTTATTTCCCTGGCCTCAAGTTATGAGGGCGTATATTTAGACGCGCAGGTGTTCTCTCCTGTCTATGAATTTGCCCAGAAAAGAAAAATCCCCATTCATGTCCATCCCCAAATTATGAATCCTATTGGGGAATCGCGGGTTAAAGACCCTCTGCTATCACCTGTTTTAGAGTACGTTTTTGATGTTTCGATGTGTATTGGAAAGATGATGATGAGCGGGACGTTCTTGAAATTTCCGGATGTTTCATTTATTTTTTCTCATTACGGAGGGGTCTTGCCGTTTGTGAGGGAGCGTTTTGATAATACCTATTTGATGTTGCGCAAAAGGGAATTTGTTCAAGATCTGTTAAAGTTGCCTTCAGAATATTTTAAGAACTTGTACTTTGATACAAGCGGGTCCGGTTCGCCCGCGTCTTTGTTGTGTATGCTGGAAATGGTGGAGGCGTCGCGTATTATTTTTGGAAGCGATTATCCGGCCAATCAGAATTTTTCCTCATCCTTATCATCCGTGGAAAATGCCGCCATTCCCGACGACGACAAGAGGCGAATTTTAGATAACGATTTATTAAAAGCGTTATAAAAAAATATATCGGAATTCATAAAAGAAAAACGCTTGACAAGGTATTGATATTTTGGTATCTTTCTTTCTCTCAATTAACGGGAGAGATTAACAAATAAGTTCTTTGAAATCTTATTATCATTCAGAAGCCAAATTTTCAAGCCAAGCAATTTCGGAGAGTTTGATCCTGGCTCAGAGTGAACGCTGGCGGCGTGGATTAGGCATGCAAGTCGAGCGATGATCAGGGGATCAAGGCCGCAAGGCCGAGTGAATTTGATCATAGCGGCAAACGGGTTAGTAACACGTGAGTAATCTGCCCCAAAACTAAACATAGCTTCGTGAAAACGGAGGTAATATTTAATATGATCCTGTTATCGCATGGTAGTAGGATTAAAGGCAGGGACCGAAAGGCCTGCTGTTTTGGGATGAGCTCGCGTCCTATCAGCTAGTTGGTAGGGTAATGGCCTACCAAGGCTTATGACGGGTAGCTGGTCTGAGAGGACGATCAGCAACACTGGGACTGAGACACTGCCCAGACTCCTACGGGAGGCTGCAGTCGAGAATCTTTAGCAATGGGCGAAAGCCTGACTATGCGACGCCGCGTGCAGGATGAAGGTTTTCGGATCGTAAACTGCTTTTGTCAGGAAAGAAAATCCTGGCGTTAATAGCGCCAGGACTGACGGTACCTGACGAATAAGCCACGGCCAACTCCGTGCCAGCAGCCGCGGTAATACGGAGGTGGCGAGCGTTACTCGGAATTATTGGGTGTAAAGGGCAAGTAGGTGGTTTGCTAAGTGAGGGGTGAAATCTTCCGACTCAATCGGAAAATTGCCTTTCAAACTGGCAGACTTGAGGATGGAAGAGGGAAATGGAATTCGCGGTGTAAGGGTGAAATCTGTAGATATCGCGAAGAACACCGGCGGCGAAGGCGATTTCCTGGTCCATATCTGACGCTAAACTGCGAAAGCTAGGGGAGCAAACAGAATTAGATACTCTGGTAGTCCTAGCCGTAAACGATGAGCACTAGGTGTTGGTCCTTCGGGATCAGTGCCGCAGCTAACGCATTAAGTGCTCCACCTGGGGACTACGGCCGCAAGGCT